>QWCE01000102.1_pt1 | contig 395925 bp, 395 predicted proteins | sample 1972531 | NCBI WGS metagenome assembly QWCE01 (sample SAMN09866716, study PRJNA288562) | Human gut metagenome isolate term4_stool, whole genome shotgun sequencing... | reverse complement strand
GAGGGCTTAACCACAAGGTTAAAAAAATAACGAAGGTCTTTAACTAGATTGGAAAAGCCTAAAACAAATTCATCTATGTATTTTTGAGTGTGCTAAAAATACATCAAAAAAATACAAAAATATTTGAATAAACTATTGCAATTTTGAATATAATGTATTATAATAGCGAATGTATTTAAGTATACAATAATTTTCTAGTGATGATTACATTGAGGAAATACCTGTTCCCATCCCGAACACAGAAGTCAAGCTCAAATGTGCCGAAAATACTTGCGGGTTACCCTGCTGGAAAGATAGGTTGTCGCTAGTTTTATATATTCCTCGTTAGCTCAGTTGGTAGAGCGCTCGGCTGTCGAGCAGGTCGTAAGACCAAAGAGTTAGCAGCTCTATATGGAAACATATAGATGAAAAAGGTGGCTAAGTCGGTGAAACTCGTAAGTAACAAAAGTTACACGACAATACCGAGCAAGGCGAAAGCTATGTGTAGAGACTTTACACCACCTACCTAAGTCGCAAGATATGGTAAAGAGCAAGTCCAGACTACAAATTATATAAAAATATAATGTTAATGAAAGTTAATGTAGTGCGTAACCGATAGGTCGCTGGTTCGAGCCCAGCACGAGGAGCCATAAAGAGTAGCAGATAAGCAATTATCTGTTATTTTTTTTGTTCGCTAGAAATTAAGTAAATATTTTGCTATAATAATTAGATAATATATTAAAGGAGGAGCATGTAATGATAAAAATTTGTGAGATATGTAACCAGAAATTTGAATCAAATAGTTCAAGCAGAATATATTGTTATGATTGTAGTGGGGATTCCACAAGGAGTCAAAATGAAACTAGGAAACATCAAAAAACAATCTTAAGAAGAAGTATGAAATTACAAGCAATAAAATTACTTGGTGGAAAATGTTCAATTTGTGGTTATAATAAATGCGTCGATGCATTGGAATTCCATCATAAAAATCCTAATGAAAAAGAATTTAAGTTAGGATCTGGAAATACTATGTCTTGGAAAGAATATAAAAATGAAGCAATGAAGTGCATTTTAGTTTGTTCAAATTGTCATAAAGAAATACACTACAAATTAGGATACATTCAAGAACATAAATAACATAAAATATCCCCAAAAACCTTGACATAATCACAAAAATATTATAATATATATAAAGTTAATTCATATTTTATAAAAAAAATTAATTCAAAAAAACTCCTATAAAAACTAAATCAAGGAGGAATTAATGATAAAAATAATAAAAAAAATACTAATCATATTATTGTTATCAATAATATTTATTTCTTATGTTTCAAATATAGTAAAAGCTGTATACGAAATAAAAGAAGCATCTATAGTAAAAATAGGAGAAGCACCATATCATTTAAAATATTACAATGAAAGTAAAAAAATGTACAGTTATTCAGTATGTAGTATAGTAGGATATTACAAAGAAAACAAATTCTATCCAGCATATTGTTTAAATAGAGATTTACACGGAGTAGGATATGTTAACAGTTATACAGTAGATATAGACAATGTAATAGAAAATAACCAAGTATGGAGAGCAGTAAAAAACGGATATCCATACAAAACAGCAAGTGAAATGGGCTTAGAATCAGACTATGATGCATTTGCGGTAACAAAATTTGCAGTATATTGCCTATTAGGTCAAGCAGATATAAACTTATATACGGCAGATGAAAATGATGCTGAAGGACAAGCAATGTTAAGAGCATTGCGAAACTTAGTAGATATAGGTAGAAATCAAACAGATACATTTTCTGATGAATTAAAAATATCAAAAGTAACAGATTTAATAGAAGATGGTAATTACTATTCTATAACATATAAAGTAAATGCAGGAAATACTATATCAAAATACAAAATAAAATCTGTTTCGGGCTTAACTAATGGAGAGCTACTAACAGACGTTAATGGAAACATAAAAACAGAATTTAACTCAAATGAAAAATTCAAAATAAAGATTCCAAAATCAAATTTAAGTTCAGATAAAAATATAGATATAGAAATAGAATCAAACCTAAAAAATTATCCTATGTTTTATGGAAAAACAAGAATTTCTGGGACACAAGATTATTTATTAACAGCAAATTCATATCAAAATTTAACAGCCAACATAAATACAAAACTAAACCTAAATACAGGAAAAATAATAATAAATAAAAAAGATGATGAAACAAAACAAGGAATACCAGATACGACATTTGAGATATATAATTCGCAAAAACAAAATATAGGAATATATACAACAGACAAAAGCGGAAAAATCGAAATACCTAATCTATATCAAGATTTATATTATGCAAAAGAAATAAAATCAAATGAAAATTATATTTTAAATCAAGATAATGAATATTCCATAAATGTAGAATATAATAAAACATCAACAATTGATATAGAAAATGAGCACAAAAAAGGAAATTTAGAAATATTAAAAGTCGATAAAGAAAATAACAATATAACACTTGGAAATGTTGGTTTTGAACTATATAATGATGAAAATGGTAGTTTAGTCGGAACATATTATACTGACGAAAACGGAAAAATCGAAATAAAAGATTTAAGAATAGGTAATTATAAGCTAAAAGAAATAAGTACAAATGAGTGGTATAACTTAGCAGAAAACCAAAATTTACAAATAAAATGGAATGAAACAACTAAAACCCAGGTAGAAGATGAACTAAAAAAAGGTCAAATAAAAGTAATAAAAGTGGATAAAGAAAACAATGAAATAAAGATTCCAAATGTTGTATTTGAGGTTCAAGATAGTTATGGAAATTTATTAGAAAAAATAAAAACAGATCAAAATGGTGAAGCAATAACCTCTAAATATCCACTAAGAGATTATCCAAATTTAAGATTACACGAAGTTGAAACAGATGAAAAATATGCTTTAGAAAACGAAATAAAAGAAATTACATTAGAAGAAAATCAAATAAAAGAAGTAAAAATCGAAAATGAAAAAATAAAAGGATATATTCAAATTGTAAAAACATCAAAGGATGATAATAAAATAAATGGAACCAAAAAAGGAGAACCATTAGAAGGTGTCAAATTTGAAATATATGATACAAATGGAAACACAATTCAAACATTAGTAACAGACAGCAATGGAATTGCCAAATCTAAAAAATTAGAAAAAGGAATTTATAAAGTAAAAGAAGTAGAAACCAATGAATGGTATTTGTTAGACCAAAATATTTATGAAGCTGAAATAAAAGAAAATAAGAAAACAGTAATACTAAATATAGAAAATGTACCAGCAAATCCGGATGAAGAAATTGAGAAAAAGGGACCAGATGAGGCTTTTGCAGATGATGAAATACAGTATAATATATCTTTAAAAAATAGTGGAAATATAGCTTTAGATAATTTTGTGTGGGAAGATGAAATACCAACAGATTTTATAAGAGTAACTAAAATTAAGTTAGGCACATATAATCAAGACAATAGTTATAACTTATATTATAAGACTAACTTCAGTGAAGATTATATTTTAATGTTGGAAGATATAAACACCAAAACTACAGAGGAAATTGATTTTTCCAAAGAATTATCTGATAATGAATTTATAACTAATATTAAATTAGATTTTGGAAGTGTTGATATTGGTTTTAAAAGTGAGGAAGATACCTTAATTTTTGCAAAGGTGAATTCTAATGTTAAGAGTGGAGATGTTTTTGAAAATAAGGTTTGTTTGCAAGCAAGTTTTAAGGGATATAATTTAAGTAAATCTTCTAATTGGAAAACTAGGGTCTATAAGGTTTTACCGTTAACGGGAATGTAAAACTTTTTTAACTTAGTAAATAAAACTTAAAAAAATCACAAAATGAGGTAGAAACAATCTACCTCATTTTGTATAAAAAACAAATAAAAGCACAAACTAAAAATAGGGGGTGCTTAAAATGCAAGAAAATAAAAACGAAAACTACGAGATAGGGGAAGAAGCAACAAGATATGGAGAATTTATAACATCGTATTTTGCGTGGTTACCACTATCTGTGCAAAAAGAGAAGGTAGAGGACTTAGAAAATATAACTAACAATAAAAACAAAAGAAAAAAAGCAAAATAATAAGAAATTGAGAGAAAAACAAACAAAAGTAACCTCAAAAAATAAAAAAAGCAAATATAAATAATTAAAAATAGATGTTGAAAAAATAAAAAAATGTGACTATAATAGCAACAAAGGTCAAAGAAAGTCAAAAACAAAAAAAGAAAGGAGCAACTATGAGAGTATCTGATATAATAGAAGAATTTATAAAAGAATTATTCAATAATGAAGAAGAAATAGAAATACAAAGAAATGATTTAGCACAAAAATTTAATTGTGTACCATCACAAATAAATTATGTAATAGCAACAAGGTTCAAGCCATCACAAGGATATTATGTAGAAAGTAGACGTGGTGGAGGCGGGCACATAACAATAAAAAAGGTAAGCAACACAAAATCAGATTATATAATGCATATAATAGAAAATATAGGAGAAGCTCTGCAAAATAGTGAAGCAGAAATTTTAATAAGTGATTTTTTAACTTATGGTTTAGTAAATGAAAAAGAAGCAAAACTTTTAAGAGTTGCAACAAGTGATAATGTTTTAGACATACCAAAAGAATACAAAGACAAACTACGAGCAAGTATTTTTAAGAATATGTTATTAAATATTAATTAGTTGCCCAAAAAGAACCGGTCCAAATGGGGAAAAACGGGACCAAAAAGAACCGACCCCAGTGGTCCCAATGGTCCCAAAAAAGAAAGGAATGATAATTATGAAATGTGAAAATTGTGGAAAAAATGAGGCAAATGTAAAATATACCCAAATAATAAATGGAGAAAAAAAGCAAATGTTTTTATGCGAAGAATGTAGTAAAAAGCTAGGAGTAAGTGACATACAATTTAATATGCCAATAAGTTTTAATAACTTCTTGGAGGATTTTTTTGATGATATGAATGATGTAAGTTTTATGCCAACATTAGGAGCTGGTAGTAAAAAGTTACAATGTAGTAAATGTGGATTAACTTGGGATGATTTTTTACATACAGGAAATTTTGGTTGTAGTAATTGTTATGAGGAGTTTGAATCTAGAATTGATCCAATTTTAAGAAGCTTGCAAGGAGCAACATCTCATATCGGAAGATTAGGAGATGTTATAGAAGGAAACGATATAAAACAAAATTTGGATGATACGGAAAGAGCAGACGTTGCCCAAGAAAATAAAATTGTAAATAAAGTAGATGAACTAAAAGAAGAACTAAAGCAGGCAATAAAAGAAGAAAGATATGAAGATGCAGCAAAACTTCGTGATGAGATTAAAAATTTAGAAAACGGACAGGAGGAATAGTTTATGAATTGGTATTTACAAAGAGGAAAAGATAGTGATGTTATAATAAGTTGTAAAGTTATGTTTTCTAGAAATTTAAGAAACCATAGATTTAATACTAAAAATAGCGTAGAAATTCAAGAGATAGAAAATGAAGTTAAATCAAAATTACAAGGTTTAGGATATAATTTAAAATTTATTAAAATTAAAGATATGGATGATTTAACAAAAAAGTCTTATATAGAAGAGGGATTGATTGATGATACTATTGCCAAAAATGAAAATACATCAATTTTGATAAATGATGATGAAAATATCTGTATTGTACTTAACTCTCAAGACCATATAGAAATCCAAGTTTTTAATTCTGGAATGGAACTTGAAAGTACATTTAATTTAGCACGTGAAATAGATAATAAATTTGAAAAAATTTTTGATATCGCAAAAAGTAAAAAATATGGATATTTAACTTCATCTCCATTAGATGTAGGAACAGGCTTAAAAGCAGAAGTTACAATTCATTTACCAGGACTTACAATGACAGGAAATATAAGAAAAATAGCCACTGCAATGAACAATTTGGGAGTAAGTTTTAGTAGCAAATATGTTAGTGGTATGGAAAACATTGGAGATATTTATAAAATAAGAAATAAACAAACTCTAGGAATTTCAGAAGATACGATTATTAAGAATATAAAAGCAATTAGCGAAAAAATAATAGAACAAGAAAGAGCAGCTAGAAATATATTCGGAAAAAATCAAATTGAACTTGAAGATATGGTTTATAGAAACCTAGGAACTTTGGTTAATGCAAGAAAATTGAAATGGAAAGAAGCTGTCAAACTAATGTCAAATGTGAAGATGGGAGTAGATATGGGAGTTATCAAAGAACTTAGTGATGATGATATAGCTAAGATTTACTTTTATATGGAACCTGCTAATCTTCAAAAATATTTTAATCAAAATTTAGATGGATATGATAGAGATATAAAACGTGGAGAAATGATTAGAACTATTGTTAAAAAATAAAGACCTCCACGAAGGAGGCTCTTAAAACACTATTTACTTTTCAATCTTTTTATACTTGTCACTACATCGTGAGCGATAAGTATAAAAAGACAGATTGCTATGATTATTACTACGGAATTTGCACTAACAATGTGAAATCCGAATAAAATCATAGAAAGTAATAGCAATGTGATTAGAGCTATGTATATAAACATACGTACTCCTCCTCCTCTCGTGGAGAAAACCAATAAATGGTTTGGTTAAATAGTTACAAAGTTCAAAACGAACTCTACATAAAGTATAACTCAAAAATAAAAAAATGTCAAAAAAAGGAAGTGTATAATATGATATATAAATTTACCTCAAGAGCAAAAAAAGCAATTGAACTTGCACAAGATGAAGCAGTTTCACTTGGCCATAACTATATAGGGACAGAGCACGTCTTATATGGTTTAATAAAAGAAGGAGCTGGAGTTGCAAGTAGGGTATTACAAAATCAAGGGATAACAGCAGAAGATGTTGAAGCAAAAATTGTTGAAATGATAGGCAAGGAAGTAATTACAGGAACAGATACATTAGGATTTACACCAAGAACAAAAAGAGTAATTGAAAATAGCTTTATAGAAGCAAGAAAATTAGGCTATGACTATATAGGAACAGAACATCTATTAATGGGAATACTAAGAGAAGGTGATAGTATAGCAGTAAGAATTTTGCTTGATTTAGATGTAGAATTACCTAAATTATATAATGAAATTATAAATGTTATAAATGAGGCAGAAGATGTATCAAGAGAAAGTAAAACAAATAATAAACAAAATGGAAGTTTTAACTCAACGCCAACTTTGAATCAATTTGGCGAAGATCTAACTAAAAAGGCAAAAGAAGGAAAGCTAGACCCTGTAGTTGGCAGAAGTAAAGAGATTGAAAGGGTTATTCAAATTTTATCAAGAAGAACAAAAAATAATCCTTGTTTAATAGGCGAACCAGGTGTTGGTAAAACAGCAATTGTTGAAGGTTTAGCACAAAAAATCAATTTAGGAGATGTGCCAGAAATACTTAAAAATAAGAGAGTTGTAAGTATGGATATTTCTGGAATGGTAGCTGGTGCAAAGTATAGAGGTGACTTTGAGGAAAGAATCAAAAAAGCATTAGGAGAAGTCAAAAAAGCAGGAGATGTAATATTATTTATTGATGAAATTCATACAATAGTTGGAGCAGGTTCAGCAGAAGGTGCTATTGATGCTGCAAATATTTTGAAACCTATGCTTGCAAGAGGAGAAATTCAATTAGTTGGTGCAACAACAATTAGTGAATATAGAAAATATATTGAAAAAGATACAGCCTTAGAGCGTAGATTTAGCCCTGTTACAGTAAATGAGCCAACCGAAAAAGATACTATTACAATATTAAAAGGAATAAGAGACAAATATGAAGCACATCATAATGTAAAAATTACAGATGAAGCAATAGAATCAGCAGTTACATTATCAGAAAGATATATAAACGATAGATTTTTACCAGACAAGGCAATAGATTTAATTGATGAAGCATCATCAAAAGCTAGACTTCAAACTTATACAGAGCCAGATAGCTTAAAAGATATGCAAGAAGAAATAGACAGAATATCAAAAGACAAAGAAGAAGCGGTTCGTGGTCAGAAGTTTGAGAAAGCGGCATCACTTAGAGATGAGGAAAAAGCTTTAAGGGAAAAATATGAAAAAGAGGAGAAAAAGTGGAAAAATCAAAATACTAAAAAAGTTGTTACAATAACAGAAGAAAATATTGCAGATGTAATTTCACTTTGGACAGGAATTCCAGCTAAAAAGATATCAGAAGATGAAAATGAAAGACTACGTAACTTAGAAAAAACATTACACGAAAGAGTAATTGGTCAAAATGAGGCAGTAGAAGCGGTAAGCAAAGCAATAAGAAGAGGAAGAGTAGGACTAAAAGACCCAAATAGACCAATAGGTTCATTCCTATTTTTAGGTCCAACAGGAGTAGGAAAAACAGAACTATCAAAAGCATTGGCAGAAAGCCTATTTGGAGATGAATCTGCAATGATAAGAATTGATATGTCTGAATATATGGAAGCACATTCCGTATCAAAACTTATAGGATCTCCTCCAGGATATGTAGGATTTGAGGAAGGTGGCCAACTAACAGAAAAAATTAGAAGAAAACCATATTCAGTAATACTATTTGATGAAATTGAAAAAGCCCACCCAGATGTAATGAATATGCTTCTTCAAATACTTGATGATGGTAGGCTTACAGACTCTAATGGTAGAACAGTAAACTTTAAAAACACTGTAATTATAATGACATCTAATATTGGTGCAAGAATTATTACAGATAAAAAGACATTAGGATTCTCAAATGAAACAAAAAATGATGGTGAGAATAAAAACGAACAAAAAGAATATGAAAATATCAAAAAAGAAGTAATGGCAGAATTAAAACGTGAGTTTAGGCCAGAATTTATAAACCGTATAGATGAGATAATTGTATTCCATAAATTAAATGATGAAGAGATTTCTAAGATTATAGAGTTAATGCTAAATGAAGTAAAAAATAGAATGAAAGCTCAAAAATACGAGATTGAATTTTCGCCTAAAGTTAAAGAGTTAATTGCAAAAAAAGGTATTGACAAAGCCTTTGGAGCAAGGCCTCTTAAGAGAACTATTCAAAATTTAGTTGAAGACAAGATTGCCGAGGCTATTTTAGATGGTGTTGTTAAGAAAGGTAAAGAGGCAAGTGTTGATTGCGATGGAGATGAAGTTGTGATTAAGTAATCTGTACACAAAAGAACCGGTCCCAAAAGAACATTGTTTGTTTGGAATCGTTTTTTGAAATTGGGACGGTTCTTTTTTTAAAAAGGAACCGTCCCAATTTCAAAATAATCAAATAGGCTCAACATGCACAATAGTTTTATAAACATTATCAAGTTTACTAACACTCATTTCAACACTATCAGCAAGAGAATGGCTATCAAAAGTAGACATATTCCCATCAACACAAATTACAATAACGATTACATACTTATACCCAACTGGAGAAGAGCTAATACTTTGAACTTTTTTGATATCTTGATAGGAATTTACAATATCTAAAATTAAATCCTTGGTTTTGGTATCAACAGAAATATCCATTAAAACATTATAGCTTTCAATAAAGAAGGTAAAACCAGTAAATCCAATCCAAATGGAAATTCCTATACCTGTTAAACTATCGAACCAATAAATTCCCTTTAAGGTAAGCAAAACAGAAATAAGAGTAAATGTTGTTACAATACAGTCATTTCTATGGTCATTCATATTAGCTTTAAGTAGAATATTGTCATATTTATTGACAACTGTTTTGGTGTATAAATACAAGAAAAGTTTTACAACTATAGTAATAAAGCAAGTTATAACAAGAAGCCAAGAAAATTTTAATTCACTTCCAAATATAAGAGTTTTTATTGAGTCATATAATAGTTTAAAACTAACTATAATCATTGATATTCCAATAAACATAGAAAATATGTATTCAGCTTTTCCGTGACCAAAATTATGATCATCATCTTTAGGAGCACTTGAAATTTTATTTCCAATAAATGTCATAAGTGAGGCAAAAATATCGCCTGCAGAGTTTATACTATCTGCAATCATAGCTTGACTCTTAGTCCAAAAACCGATTGTACCTTTTATAATTAATAAAAATATATTACCTAAAATACCTAAAATTCCCACTTTTTTAGTTTGGGAGAAACGATTATCATCCATTTTTTATCCGTCCTTTTTATATAAAATTTATGAAAATATAACCTCAAGTATATCATATTTTAAGAAAAATGTTAAGAAAAAATATAAAAATTACAAAAATATTACTCGAATATTACAAAAATATTACAAAAAGGTTGCAATTTCTTTACAAAGGTGATATAATATATGTGTACAAAGGAAATTTTGTGAGGTGATTAAGATGAAAGGTATTGGAATTTTAATATATATTTTAATATTTATAATAGTAGGATTAATAGGATATGCAATTGTGCAAATAAAAACATTTGGAATGAATGTAAAAGATTTTTGGAGCTTTATAGAAGCAAACCAAACTTTAGATAGATTATACGCTTTTTCAAAAAAATATGAAAAATTAAGTGTACAAGAACAATTAATATACTTAAAAGAAGCAGAAGAAATATTTAACGCTTTTGACAAAGTGCCTAATGCATTATGGGAAGATGAATATGAAAAATATAACACAGTACTAGAAAAGTACAAAGATATCAAAATGCTAAGATGGGCAAATAATTAATTTAGCTTAACATAATAATTCCTAAATATATAGATGATGGCTAGGTCATAAGACTTAGCTATTTTTTTGTGAAATTTTCATTGACAAAAATAAACATTTGTTCTATAATCTTTGAAGGATAAATAATAAAATTAATAAATAGATAGGAGCAAATAAATTGAAAAAAATAGGATTTACAATAGGCAAATATGCACCATATCATATAGGACACAAATATTTAATAGAAACAGCAGTAAAAAATATGGATGAATTTTATGTTGTAGTTTATGATACACCAGAGTTAAATATAAAAATGGAAGATAAAATTAAATGGATACAAAGAGATTTTCCAAAGGTGAAAATTTTGAAAGCTTACAATAGTCCTAAGCAATATGGTTTGGATGGAGAAAGTGTAAAAATTCAGATGGAGTATTTATGTAAAATAATTGGAGAAGTCAAAGTTACACATTTTTATAGTAGCGAGGATTATGGAAAATGTGTTGCGGAATATCTGGAAATTCAAAATGTTGTGGTGGATAAGGAAAGAAAGATTTTTAATGTGAGGGCAAGTGATATAAGAAATGATGTAGAGAAGTTTAAGATGTATTTGAATGATGAGGTTTATAGAGATTTGAAGGAAATGGATGATAAGTAGAAAATATATAAATTGTAATAAGGTTAAAGATACAAATAAAACAAGTTATAGGTTCGATTTAAGAACAAAAATACCCCAAAAATAAAATATTCATTGACATAATGAATAAAATCGTAGTATAATTAATATACTAGAAAAGTAATTTTATAATTACTAATAGGAAGTTCTTACCTAAAAAGAACGATTTAAAATTAGGTAAAGTTCAAGCCTTATAAATGAACTGATTTAAAATTAGGTAATGCTTAAGCCTTATAAATAAGCAGTTTTAAAGTAAAGGGGTACATTAAAAAATGTACCTCTTTATATTTTATAAAGAAATGAGGGAAAATGGAAGAATTATTATTTTATACAGTTGATAGGAATTATATTAGATATTTAAGTGAATTTGAAAGCCACATAAGTTATAATAAAGATGAAATTGGACATAGTAGACCGTATTTAGGAATTGTATTAAGAATAGAAAAGTATGAATATTTTGTACCACTATATTCTTATAAAGAACATTATGAAAAGTACAAAAATAATCCTAGTTTTTTCTTTGTATATGATAGAAAAAATAAACCATTAGCAATTATTAAATTTTCAGCTATGATACCAGTTCCTGATAATATAAATGTAACATCTATATTAGAGTATGATAAACAAGATAAAAAATACAGGGATTTGATATCAGCAGAATATAGATATATCAATTCAAATAAAAGAGAAATATATATAAGAGCTAATAAAATGTATATAGCTGTAACAAAGCATAAGAACAATTTTCTAAAAACAATAGCTTGTAATTTTAAATTATTAGAAGAAAAAAGTACAGACTATAAAAAGAAGAGCATTGAGTAAAAAGAAGAGCATTGCAGGACTAAATCATGAAAAAATTAGGTGATTTATTTGAATTATGAAAAAAGTATGCTATAATGATACTAAATTTTCCACAAGATAGTGGGACAATAGGTAACTGGTAAGCTCAATATGACAATTGTCAAGGAGGAAGAGGAATGAAAGACTTATATTATTGCAACCGAAGTGAAGAAAATGATTACCAAGAAAAGTTTAGCATATGCCCATCAAAGGAGTATGTGAACAATTTGCTGATAAGATGCGGCAAAGAATTAGGAATTGATTTCGACCCAGAAGAAGAGGCAAAAGAAAAAACTGCTAAATTATCAGAACGTGAAAAACATCAGATTGAAGTAGCGAGAAAAATTAGAAATGAAGTAAATGAAATAAAGAAGAATAGCAAGTTGTTTCATTCTTGAGGTCGCAATGCGACCTCTTGTTCAATTTATAATTCAATCCTAGGTGCATACTCCTCAAGCCACATATCAACCTGACACAAATAAGCCATAAGTTGAGGACCAGTCATCAACTGACCAAACCAAGGGCGAGAAAAAGCTTTACCATCAGTATTCAAAATATCCAAAATAAAATCACGATTAAGCAAATAATTAATAGGTCTAGAGCTATCTTTCATAATATTAGTTAGCATTTCCTTAACAACCGCTAAATAAGTAGGGTTAAAAGTCTTAGGATAAGGAGATTTTTTTCTATCTACGATTTCATCAGGTAAAACACCTTTCATAATATGTCTTAAAAGCCCTTTTTCTCTGCCTTTGTAAGCTTTCATTTCCCAAGGCACATTATACATATACTGAGCTAATCTGTAATCACAAAAAGGAACACGAACTTCAAAGCCATTTGCCATACTCATTCTATCTGCACGTTCTAAAAGAGTTTGCATAAACCACGTGATTGTAAGATAAGAAATTTTACGTTTTTCAGCGGTATCGAATGAATCTGTATCTAAAATTTCAACATTAGATAAACTTTGATTATATCTAAAATCTATATAATCTTTCAAATTTATTTTAGAAGAAATAGAAGGATTCAAAAGTTTAGTTCGTTCTTGTATTGCAATAGACCAAGGAAAAGTACCAGAATTTAGGCTATCTTCACGAAAAAACCAAGGATATCCGCCAAATATTTCATCTGCACATTCGCCCATTAAGGTAACGGTTTTTTCTTTTTTTACTTCCTTGCAAAATAGATATAGAGAAGAATCCACATCTGCCATACCAGGCATATCACGAGCAATCATTGCTTCTTTTAAGCTTGATGCAAGCTCTGGAGTATCTAGCATTACAGTATGATGTTTTGAGTAAGTAGTTTTATTCATTAAGTCTATATAATAATTGTCCGAATTAGGCTGAAAATCGGATTTAACGAAGTTTTTATCATTATCTACATAATCTACAGAATAAGTATCTAATGGTGCCATATCTTGTTTTTGCATATAATTAGAGGTGAATTTTGTAATTATACTTGAGTCTAATCCTCCTGACAAAAATGTACAAATTGGCATATCTGAAACCAGTTGTCTTGAAATGGCATCTTTTAATAAAGAATCTAAATGGTTACAAGTTTCATCAAAATCCTCTAAGTGATGCTTAGATTCTAGTTTCCAATATTGTTCAATATGAAGCCCAGACTTATTATATATTGCAAAATGAGCGGGTTTAATTTCAAAGATATCTTTGTAGACTGTAAAACCAGGAGTGTGGCTAGGACCAATTCCAAACAATTCAGATATTCCTTGGGAGTCAATAATTTTCTCAAAGTGAGGATATTTAAAAATAGCTTTTAACTCAGAGGCAAATATAAGTCCACCATCAAATTCAGTATAAAATAAAGGTTTAACTCCAAAATGATCTCTTGCCATAAAAAGTTCTTGGGTTTTTGTATTCCAAATAGCAAAGCTAAAAATTCCATTTAGATGATTTACAACATCTTTTCCATAATGTATGTAGCTTTTTAAAAGAATTTCTGTATCGCAGTGTCCATAAAATGTAAATCCATTTTCAGCTAAGATTTTCCTTAGTTCTTTTGTATTATAAATTTGACCATTATAAACAATTACATATTCACCTTGATTAAAACGTTGAATCATAGGCTGTTTTCCACCTTGAGGGTCAATAACAATAAGTCTTTTATGACCAAGAGCAACATTATTATTTAGGTAAAGACCTTCTTCATCAGGGCCACGATTACTTAAAGTTTGCGTCATAGTATTTATAACATTTTTCTTATTAGGTAATTCCTTTTTATAATTTACAAAACCAACAATTCCACACATAAAACTTATCCTTTCCACATAATAAAAATTTATTCAATATCAGTATATGAAAGGGTTTCAAAAAATGTGAAAATAAATTGGCTACAATAGTTGACAAATACGAAAAAAAAATGTATAATCTTATGGTATTGATAAAAGTGAAAATATGGTATAACACATATATATCGATTAACAAGAGGAGGGAATAAAAATGGCACAACCAAAAAGAAGATGGTCAAAAGCTAGAACACATAGCAAAAGATCAACATGGAAATTAGAAGCACCAAAATTTGCAAAATGCTCAAATTGTGGTGAACCAGTATTACCACACACATTATGTTCAAACTGTGGATACTATGATGGAAAACAAATCGTAGTAAAAAAAGATAATAATGAATAATAATCCATCAGGGAGGAAAAATAAATGCAAATAGTAAAAGGTATAGTTATAGGAATTTATTTTATAGTTTGTTTAGCTTTAGTAATCCTTGCAATGGTACAATCTAAAGAAGATGCAGGTTTATCATCAACAATAACTGGAACTTCTGCAAATAACTTCTTTGAGAAAAATAAAGGTAATACCAAAGAAGGAAAACAGAAAAAGTGGACAGTTATTTTGGGTATTATACTTGTAGTACTTTGCATTGTTTTAGGAGCTATATATTCAATTTAACAATGAGAATTAAAGAGTAGTTTGAAGGCTATTCTTTTTTTGTTGGGAAAAATTTGTCGAAAAAGTACGTTATTTTTGATTTTGTGTAAAATACACATTGAACTATTTTTGATTTTGAAATCTAATAATTATTAGATATATGATACCATTATAAAAACGAGCAAAAACTTTTGGAAAATAGAAATTTTTTGCTTATTTAAGTAAAAAATATGATACCAATAAGTGCAATAGATTTTTTATTAGGTAGAGCCCAATTATAATATATGAATTCTTTCCAAATCTTTCATTTGAAAAGTTCTTTAATATATGTTAACATAATTTTAAAGAACTAAAATGAAAGGTCTTGATACTATGGACAAAATTAAAAATATAATAAAATTAAATTATTTAAAAGATTTATTAGCAAATTTAGACAAAACAGATTTAAAAATTATGAAATATGGACTCAAGATATGTTTTGGTATTCTATTGTTTTCTGTAATGCTGCTATCATTTTATCTAACTGCTACTCATAATGTTTTCTTGTATGAGCTTGGAATTACTATTTTTAGAGTTAGTACATATATTGCGGTTGAATTTGTGGTTTGTGGAATTGTGGTAGATACGATAAAGAAGGGGACATAGAAAAAATTAAATAAGAGGAATAAAAATATAAATAAAGTGTATAACATTTGTTATATGCTTTATTTTTTTGTAAATTTATGGTAGAATGATAACGGAAAAATAGAAGAGAGTGGAGAAAATAGAGGATTTACTAAAATAAAAATAATTATAGAAAGGAAAGGTGAAAATGTGAAAATACCTACAAGTATAGAAAATATTTTAAATGAAAATATTGTGGAAAACGCAAGGCTAGAATTAAAGAAAAATTGGAATCCAGAACCAATATTGCATACTATATGTGCATTTGCAAATGATATAGACAATTGGGGTGGTGGATATATTTTAATTGGCGTAGAGGAAGAAAACGGGAGACCTAAAATACCAATAACAGGACTTGAATTGTCAGAAATAGATAAAATACAAAAGGAATTATTGGCAAAATGTAAATTAATACAGCCATCATATACTCCAATAGTGGATGTTGCACAATACAAAGAAAAAAACATATTGGTAGTGTGGTGCTTTGGTGGACAAACAAGACCATACAAGTGCCCAACAACCTTAGACAAAGACTTTTCAAAAGGATATTCATATTATATAAGAAAAATGTCAAGTACAGTAAAAGCAACAGAAACGGAACAAAAAGAATTGTATGATATGGCAAGAAATATACCTTTTGATGATAGAATGAACCATGAAGCGGAAATTAGAGATTTAAAATTACCACTAATTCAGAATTATCTATATGAAATTAAAAGTGATTTACTAAAAGAATCAGAAAATATGGATTTTATGGATTTGTGCAAAAGTATGAGAATTGTTGATGGAACACCAGAGTATATGAAACCATTAAATGTTGGACTAATGTTCTTTAATGATGAGCCACAAAAATTCTTTCCGTATTCGCAAATAGAAGTAGTAGATTTAAGAAATGGACCTGAGGGAGATGATATGACAGAAAGAATATTTAAAGGTCCAATAGACAGTATGATAAAAAGCGCATTGACTTTTATTAGAAATACAGTAATTGAGGAAAAAATATTGAAAATTGATGGACAGGCAGAGGCTGAAAGATTTTTTAATTATCCATATCAGGCTATTGAAGAGGCACTTGTAAATGCAGTATATCATAGAGGATATGATGTAAGAGAACCTGTAGAAGTGAGAATAATGGAAGATAGAATCCATATTGTAAGTTATCCTGGACCAGATCGTTCTATAAGTGAAAAATCAATTGAAGATAAAAATATGATAGCAAGAAAATATAGAAATCGTAGAATAGGGGATTTTTTGAAGGAATTAAAATTGACAGAGGGAAGAAACACGGGAATTCCTAAAATAAAAAGAGCATTGAAAAATAATGGTTCAAAAGAGCCTATATTTGAGACAAATGAGACAAGAGATTATTTTATTACGACTATATTTATGCATAGTGGATTTGAAGATGAAATTTTAAATAAAACAAAAATAAGCGATAAAACGAGCGATAAAACGAGCGATAAAATTTTGAATTATTTGAATGAAAATGAATTTATAACAACGACAATAGCAAGCAAATTGATAGGATTATCAACACAAAGGACAAGAGCTATATTAGGAAAAATGGCAAAAGAAGAAGTACTTATAGCAGAAGGCGCAAATAGAAATAGGAAATATAAATTGAAAAAATGAATTAAATGAGGTGGACAATGGCATCCACGCACCTATATTGGTTAAAAGAGATGAAAGTACAGCCAGACTTTCCATTTAATTCATTATGAATTTTGAAATAGAGACTGAATAATCAATTATTTAGTCTCTATATTTTTTCAAAATTCCGCAAATTTCGACAATAGTATAGACAAATGGATTAAATAGTAGTATAATACCAAAAGAAATTAAAGAAAAAAGAAAAATAACAATAAAAAGACACGGAAGCCTTGGCGCTGTATATATACACACACCTATACTTACTATAAAAAACGCTAAAAACATTTGTGTTATTTTTCGTGATTTTCAAAAAAATAAAGAACCTAAAAAAGCCTATAACATATAGGAAAAATAGGTTCATTTTTTATGCAAAAAAGATGCAAAAAATGAATCTAAAAAGAAAAACAAAAAACTTGCATAATTATTACTATAGTGATAAAATTAGAAAAAAATTCAAGGAGGTAAAAAATGGCAATATTATTACCAGGAGGAGCAGGATATATAGGAAGTCATACTGCTGTGGAATTATTAAAACAAGGAAAAGATATAGTTATAGTAGATAATTTTTCTAATAGTAATCAAAAAGCATTAGATGCAATAAAGGAATTAACAGGAAAAGATTTTAAATTCTATGAAATAGACTATATGGATAGAGAAAAATTAGAAAAAGTTTTTGAGGAAAATGAAATAGAAGCGGTTATAAATTTTGCAGGATTTAAAGCTGTTGGAGAATCTGTAAGAGAGCCACTAAAATATTATTATGATAATGTATCAGGAGCAATAATATTACTTCAAACAATGGCAAAATATGGAGTAAAAGAATTTGTATTTAGTTCATCAGCTACAATATATGGAGAACAAAGTGAGCCAAGATATGTAGAAACAATGGAAAGAAAAACAGCTTCAAGCCCTTATGGAACTACAAAAATAATGATAGAAAAAATATTAGAAGATTTATATACTGCAGATAATAGTTGGAAAATATCAATACTTAGATATTTTAACCCAGTTGGTGCACACGAATCTGGACTACTTGGAGAAAATCCAAATGGAATTCCAAATAATTTGATGCCATATGTTCAAAAAGTAGCAGTTGGAGAATTAAAAGAATTAACAATATTTGGAAATGATTACAACACAAAAGATGGAACTTGTGAAAGAGATTTCTTACACGTTGTAGATTTAGCTATTGGACATATAAAAGCTTTAGAAAAGTTAGATACAGTTCAAAATGGAATTTATTACTATAATTTAGGAACAGGAAAACCAGTAAGTGTATTAGAATTAGTAAATGCATTTATGAAGGTCAATAATGTAGAAATACCATTCAAATTTGGACCAAGAAGAGCAGGAGATTTAGATGCATTTTTTGCTGATCCAACTAAAGCTGAAACAGAATTAGGATGGAAAGCTCAAAGAACGATTGAAGATATGTGTAGAGATTCTTGGAATTATATACAAAAAAACAAATAATTTTTACTGAAAAAAGGATGCGAAAAATGAATAAAAAAATAAATATATTAAGAGCAATATTAATTATATTACTTTTAATAATGTTTGGAACAATATTTAATTTTTCAAATCAAAATGGCGATAAATCTGGAAGCTTAAGTAGAGAAGTTACAGAGAAAGTAACTAAGAATATAAATTCAATACAAAAACTAGAAAAAAGTGAGAAAGAAAAGGTTCTAAATAAAATTGAACATCATATAAGAAAGTTAGCCCATTTCTCACTTTATTTCACGGTTGGAATTTTAACAATGAGCTTGATGAGTACATTTGATTTGAAAAATATAAAAAGAGCAGGAATAAGCTTAGGAATAAGTGCTTTATATGCAGCAACAGATGAATTTCACCAGTTGTTTATTCAAGATAGGACATCGTCAGTTTTTGATGTTTTGATTGATTCTAGTGGGGCTTTAACAGGAATTATTATAACATTTTTAGTTATTCGTTTAGCTAAAAAAATATTAAGGAAAAGTTAAAATTATTATTTGATATTGGAAATTTTATGTAAATTAACATAATTGCGTGAAATTTGTTGTGATGTGTCGAATTTTGTGCTATAATAAAAAAGACAATTTTGTGATTAGAAAATTTATTGGGGGTAAATTTTGATGGAAATTAAAAATGTGCAATTTATAAATGCAATAACAGTTAATTCAGATGTTCAAATGTGCAGTGATAGTGTACATATTCAACCTATTATGCCAGAAACAAAAACTTTGGCGTTAGAAGTTTATAATCCAAAAAGTAAAATATCAAAAAAAATAAATTTGATTCTTAAAAGAATTGTTGATATAATAGGGGCGATTGTTGGAATCATATTTTTAGTTCCAATTACAATAGTAATATTTATAGCTAATATAATTTCGGGAGATTTTGGACCATTATTTTATTCGCACGAGAGAATAGGAAAAAATGGAAAACATTTCAAGATGTATAAATTTAGAAGTATGTGTGTCGATTCTGCTGAAAGATTAAAGAAATTATTAGAAGAAGATGAAGAAGCACGAAAAGAATGGGAAGAAAACCAAAAGCTAGATAATGACCCAAGAATAACAAAAATTGGTAGGTTTATAAGAAAGACAAGTTTAGATGAATTTCCTCAATTTATAAATGTGCTAAAAGGGGAAATGAGCTTAGTTGGACCTAGAGCTGTTGTTGATGGAGAAATTGAAAAATTTGGTGTCTTGAAAGAGAAGGTTCTTTCTGTTAAACCGGGTATTACTGGCTATTGGGCAGCGAATGGCAGAAGCGAAACTAATTACGACGAGAGAGTTGCTATGGAAGCTACATATGTTAATAATTTTTCTGTAAAGGAAGATATTAAAATTTTGTTTAAGACTGTGGAGTCTGTTGTTAGGATGAAGGGTGCGAAATAGGAATAATAAAACATATTGATAGCAATAAAAATGATGGTGCTGCTATAAAAGGTGGAAAAATTAATGAAAAATTATGCAAATTACAGTATATTAATGAGTGTATATAAAAAAGAAAAGGCTGAATACTTAAAAGAAAGTATTGAAAGTATGATAAATCAAACGGTAAAAACAAATGATTTTTGTATAATAAAAGATCGGAGAATTAACAGAAGAGTTAAATGATGTTATATCTGAATATTGCAATAAATATTCAGATATATTTAATATAATACAGTTAGAAAAAAATGTAGGACTAGGACCAGCTCTTGCAATAGGCGTGAAAAACTGCAAAAATGAACTTATAGCAAGAATGGATTCAGATGATATATCTGTATGTGATAGATGCGAAAAACAATTAAAAAAATTTGCAGAGAATCCAGAACTCGATATAATAGGTTCAAATATTGCAGAATTTATAGATAATACAAAAAACGTGCAAGCATATAGAAATTTACCAGAAACAGATGAGCAAATAAGAAAATTTGCTAAAAGACGAAATCCGTTTGGACATCCCTCTATTATGTTTAAAAGAAGTAAAGTTTTAGAAGCTGGAAATTATAGAGAATATTATCTATGTGAAGATTATGATATGTGGATAAGAATGATAGAACACGGTGCTAAATGTTATAATTTTCAAGAAATATTAGTGTTTATGAGAATAGGAGAAAACTTTTATAAACGTAGAGGCGGCATAAAATATTTAAAATCTATTTTAAAATTTAAAAAAGAACAATATAAAAAAGGATTTTTTAGCAAAAAAGATTATTTTATAAGTGCAGGAACGCATATAGTAATTTGTTTAATGCCAAATAAAATAAGAGATTTATTTTATAAAAAAGTGTTAAGGGGTAAAAAAATGTCAAATAAAAAAGTAGATATTATAACATTACATAGAACAGTAAATTATGGTTCAGTATTACAAGCATACGCAACACAGTATGTTTTGAAAAAAATGGGATATGATGTTGAGTTTATTGATTATTATCCAGAAAGATTACATATGACTGGAATGTTAAAAAGAATAAAAAATAAAAGTGAATGTTTGAAGAAAAGTATTATACTAAGAACTATTGCAAGAATTGCAATTTTTCCTTCATATATAAAGAGATTTTTTGTTTTTAAGACATTTGTAAAAAAGTATATAAATACTACTAAAAAAACATACAAAACAGAAGATGAATTAGAAAAAGATATTCCAAATGCAGATGTGTATTGTACAGGAAGTGACCAAGTATGGAATGTTGGATGGAATGAAAAAATAGATTATCCATTTTTTTTGAAATTTGTACCAGATGAAAAAAAACGTATTGCATATTCTGCAAGTTTTGGAAAATCAAAGCTTGAAGATTGGGAAAAAAAAGAAACCAAGAAACTATTAGAAAGATACTCGCACATTGCAATGAGGGAAAATTCTGGAGTTAAAATTCTAGAAGATTTAGGAATTAATGATGGAATTCAGGTTTTAGATCCAACATTGTTACTTAATAAGGAAGAGTGGAAAAATTTAATATCAGATAAATATAAGGGAAAAAAATACATTTTCATGTATAATATAAATCATAATAAAAAAATGGATGAATACGCAAATAAATTAGCTAAAAAGAAAAACTTAAAACTAATATATGTTAGTTATAATTTTCATGATTGTTTTAAAAAAGGAAAATTAAAATGTAATACTAAGGTTGAAAATTTCTTGTCGTTAATAGCTAATGCAGAATATGTATTAACAGATTCATTTCACTGTACAGCATATTCAATAAATTTTAATAAACAAGTGGTTGTTGCATATCCAGAAAAATTTAGTACAAGACTTGCAAGTATTGTAGAATTAACAGGAATTGAAAATAGAGTAATAGATGATTATAATGATTTAGAAATTTGCGATAGACCAATTGATTTTGAAAAAGCTAACAATGTACTAGAAAAGGAAAGAAAAAAATCATTAAATTTCTTAAAAAAAGCTATAGAAGAGTGAGGATACATAATTATGGAAAAAAAACATTTAGAAATAGAAAGAAAAATAGACTGTACAGGGTGTAGAGCTTGTGAACAACTTTGCCCAGTTAATTGCATAACTATGAAAGAAGATGAGGAAGGATTTATTTTTCCTTTTATAGATGAAGAAAAATGTATAAATTGTGGATTATGTAAAAAAAGATGTCCGCAAATAAATAGTATTATAGAAGAAAGAACACCAACAGTATATGCTATACAAGCTAAGGATAGTAATGTATCAAAATATAGCACTTCTGCAGGAATTGCGTATTTATTAGCTAAAAAAACAATTGAAGATGATGGTTTTGTTATAGGTTGTGCATATAATCAAAATTTAGAACCGAACCAAATGATGGTTAATAAATTTGAAGAACTTGGTAAATTAAGAGGCTCAAAGTATATATTTAGTAATACAATGAAAACATATACTGAAACTAAAAAAGCTTTAGTAGATGGAAGGAAGGTTCTATATATTGGAACCCCTTGTCAAATAGGTGGATTAAAGGCATATTTGGGAAATGACTATGAAAATCTTTTAACTGCTGATATTATATGTCATGGGGTGCCAAGCATAAAAATGTTTAAGAAATATGTAGAATATTTACAAAATAAATATAACAAAAAAATAATTAATTATGAATTTAGAAATAAAGATAATGCTAAATGGGGAGAATTTGTTGTAAAAATAACTTTTGAAGACAATAGTACCAAATATATTCAATCAGAAAATGATGGTTACTATAGTAACTTTTTAAAAGGAACAATATATAGAGATGCTTGTTATGAATGTAAATATGCTACCACAAATAGAGTAGGAGATTTAACTATAGGAGATTTTTGGGGAATAGAGCAAGAAAATCCAAAATTTTATTCTGAAAATGGGGTTTCGGTGGTTTTCGCAAATACTACTAAAGGAGAAAAGGCTATAGCAAATCTTGAAAATGATATTATTGTGTCAAAACAGAATATAGAACAAGCAACTAGAAGAAACGGAAATTTATGCAAACCTACCAAAAGAACAGAGAGAAGAGATACTATATATAGTGGAATTGACAAAATGACAGCAGATGAATTTACAAAGAAAAATTTGAGAATAAAGGGAAAAATAAAAAAGAAGATAAAAAAAATGATTCCGAAAAGAATTAAAAGCTTTATAAAAAGATTTGTATAATGATGGGAGAAAATATGGAGCCAATTAGAATACTACAGGTAGTACCTAATATGAATTCTGGGGGACTAGAGAACCTAATAATGAACATTTACAGAAATATAGATAGAAGCAAAGTGCAATTCGATTTTTTAGTACATTATCAAAAAAGAGGTTTTTTTGATGATGAAATAGAAAAACTTGGAGGAAAAATATATAGATTTTCTGTGAGAGAAGACAACAATGTAATCAAATATATAAAAGATTTAAACGAATTTTTTAAAGCACATTCAGAATATAGAGTTGTGCATGGACATATGGCAAGTTTGGGATTTATATATTTAAATATAGCAAAAAAATATAAAGTCCCTGTCAGAATAGCTCATAGCCATGGAACGTCACATTTAAAAACATTAAAAGGATATATGAAATTTTTAACATTCAAGTTAGAAAAATATTATTCTAATGTTAATTTTGCATGTTCTACTGAAGCTGGAGAGTATTTGTTCGGTAAGAATATAAAATTTGAAATAATTCCGAATGCAATAGACATTGAAAAGTTTAAATATAACAAACAATTAAGAGATAAAGTAAGAAAAGAATTACAAATAGAAAACAATTTTGTAATTGGTCATATTGGAAGATTTAATTTACAGAAAAACCACAAATTTATATTAGAAATTTTTAAAAGAATACTACAGAAAGAAAAGGATACTGTTTTGTTGTTGGCTGGAAATGGAGAACTAGAAGAAGATATAAAAAAGATGGCACGTGAATTAAAAATTGAAAGTAATGTGAGATTTTTAGGTGTTAGAAAGGATATAGAAAGATTATATCAAGCAATGGATATATTTTTAATGCCATCTCTATTTGAAGGACTACCTTTAACAGGTGTGGAAGCACAAGCAAGTAATATAAAATGCTTTTTTTCAGACACAATAACAAAAGAAGTAATTATTACAGATAATACAAAATTTATTTCATTGAACGAATCTGCTGAAAAATGGGCGAAAGAAATACTAGAAAATAGAGTTTATGATAGAGAAAATGTAAAAATAATAAACGAAGAATTTGATATAAGAAAACTTGCTAAAAAAATGCAAAAAAAGTATATCGAATATAACGAAAGAAAATTTAAGGAGTAATTATGATAACATATATAACAATGACGATATTGGCAGTAATTTTTTCGGCTTTATCAAATTATGATAAAAATAAAAAAAATAACACTGTAAAAATGGCATTTTGGTACATCTCAGAGGCAATATTAATAATTGTAGCAGCAATAAGATTTGATGTTGGTCAGGATTATATGTATACTTATGTGCCATATTTTAAGGGGGTTTTAAAAGGAAACCCTAATGAAGATATAGAAAAGGGATTTTTGATATTAAATAAAATTGTACAGTTATTTACAACCGATTATGCAGGTATATTTATAGTTTGTTCGGTTATATTTTTTCATTACATATATAAGGCTATACGAGAACAATCTGAGATGCCTACACTTAGTATATTTTTATTGGTAGGAACAACATATTATTTTATATTTTTAAATGCAATGAGACAAATGATTGTAGTAGCTGTATTTTTATATTCGATTAAATTTATAAAAGAAAGAAATTTTAAAAAGTTTTTAATATATATGTTAATATGTAGTACAATACATCTTAGTGCTTTAATATGTATACCATTTTATTTTTTCTATGGAATAAAATTAAGACCATTAAAAGCAGGGATAATACTTGGAATTGCAATAGTTTTAAAGCCTATTATATCAAGGTTGTTTTTAATTATTGTAAAATTGACAAAATATAATTATTATATAGATTCTAGGTTTGATACCAAAGAAACAGGTTATATTGTATTGGCTATGAATATATGTGTATTGATATTTGCTTTTATATATTATTCAAAAAGAAAATACGATGAAAGTCATATTGATAAAAAAATAACAAAAAAAAATTTAAAGGACTATTCATATTATTGCTTTTTACAATTAATTTCAACAGTATTAGCTTGGTATAATAATGCAATACCATTATTAAATAGAGTTAGATGGGCAACAGGAATATCAATAATTATATTAATCCCAATGATTATAAAACAAGAAAAAAATGCAAAAACAAGAATATTATACACCTTTTTGATAGTAGTTTTATATAGTGCATATTCATTGTATACAATAGGAATGAAAAATTCAAATAATGTATTACCATATTTAACAATATTTCAAAGATAATAAGGGGAAGTAAGAATGAAAAAAATAAGTGTGATTATACCTATATATAATGTTGAAAAATATTTAAAAAGGTGTATTGAAAGTATAATAAAACAAACATATTCTAATTTAGAAATTATATTAGTTGATGATGGAAGCCCAGATGGTTGTGCAAAAATATGTGACGAGTATAAAAACAAAGATGAAAGAATTGTTGTAATACACAAAAAAAATGGGGGACTTTCAGATGCTAGAAATGCTGGACTAAAAGTTGCAACTGGAGAGATAATTTCGTATATTGATAGTGATGATTACGTAGACTTAGATATGTATGAAAAAATGACAAAAGCAATGGAAGAAAAAAATGCTGATATTGTTGTTTGCGGAACCAATATAGATTATGAAGATGGTCATACAAAGGTGAAATGTGAAAAAGAGGAAAAAAGTTTTAATAGAGAAGAAGCTTTAATAGAATTAAATTCATTTAAATCATTTGATATGGCTGTTTGGAATAAATTATATAAACGTGAAGTGGTTGACAAAATTGAATTTCCTGTTGGAAAGAAAAGTGAAGATTATTTTGTGATGTATCAATATTTTGCAAGAGCTAAAAAAGTTGTTATTATAAATCAAGCAAAATACCATTATTTTCAAAGAAGTAATAGTATTTCTAGGGGAAAAAATGTGACACATGATTATATAGAAGGAAGTAAGAGTCAAAAAGAATTTTTTAAAAAGAATTTTCCAGATTTAAACTATGTTGGAAATACAGCATATGCTTTTTCGTATATTGCAACATACAATAGGTACATAAAAAATGAATTGAAAATGACGAATGAAATGAAAAAAGAATTTAAAAAAGAAGTGAGAAAATATTTAAAAGACATAAATGGAAATAGTCATATAAGCAGATCTAAAAAGATTCAAGCAACATTGTTTTCGTATAGTTTGTTTATTTACAAAATTGCATTAAAAGTAATAAGTAAGGAGTAGTAATGTTAAAAAAAAGAATAGAACAGTTTGCAAAAAAAGTTTTAAGAGGGCATAAAGAATCATCTAAGGATTTTATAAAATATTTAAGAAAAAAGAACGTTAGAGTTGGAGAAGGAGTAGCAATATTTGATCCACAATCAGTTTTTATAGACTCTACAAGGCCATGGCTTTTGGAAATTGGAGACGATGTTCAGATTACGCGAGGAGTTACAATTTTAACACATGGATATGATTGGAGTGTTTTAAAAGGCAAATATGGAGAAATTTGTGGGTCGGCAGGAAAAGTAAAGATTGGAAATAATGTTTTTATTGGTATGCAAGCTACAATTTTAAAGGGAGTAACAGTAGGAAATAATGTAATAATTGGTGCAAATTCATTAGTAAATAAAGATGTACCAGACAATGTTGTTGTTGCTGGAAATCCTGCAAAAATTATAATGACAATAGATGAGTATTACGAAAAAAGAAAAAATAAACAATTTGATGAGGCAAAAAAATTAGCTACTGAGTATTATAGAGTATATAACAAAATACCAGAAAAAAATATATTTAGAGAGTTTTTTTGGTTGTTTGGAGAAAGAGAAAATATTAATGAGGATAAAAGCTTTTTTGATATAATGCACTTAGTAAGAAACTATGAAAAAAGTATGAAAAAATATAAAGAAACAAAGCCAATGTTTAAAAATTATGATGAATTTTTAGCAGAGTGTGAAATACCTTTAACAAAGCAGAAGGTGAAAAAATGGATGAATTAATAAGTGTAATAATACCAGTATATAATGTGGAAAAATATTTAAAAAGATGTATCGAAAGTGTATTAAATCAAACATATAAAAATTTAGAGATAATACTTGTTGATGATGGAAGTAAGGATAAATCAGGTCAGATTTGTGATGAGTATTCAAAAAAAGATGAAAGAATAATGGTTATTCACAAGAAAAACGGTGGATTATCTGATGCGAGAAATGTTGGTATTGAAAATAGCTTTGGAAAATATGTATGCTTTATAGATAGCGATGATTATGTAGATGTTAAATTTTTAGAAAATTTATATTCAATTATAAAAAAATATAATGCAGATATTTCTGTATGTTGTTATAAAATAGTATCTGAAAATGTAGAAAATTTAAAAATAGAGAAAAAAATAGAATATAATGAAGAGGTATGGGATAAAGAACAGAGTTACAAAGAACTATTATTGTTTGGAAAATTAGAAAACTATATATGGAACAAATTATTTAAAAAAAGTTTATTCAATGGAGTATACTTTCCAAAAGGAAAAAAAATGGAAGATATAGGCACAACATATTTATTATTAGATAAAGCAAAAAAAATTGCAAAAACAAGCTATGTAGGGTATTTTTATATGCAAAGAGAAGGCAGCATAATGTCAAATTTAAATGAACAACTAATTGCTGATACAAAAGAAATGATTAATATAAGATTTGATTATCTGAAAAAAAAATATCCTAACTTATTTGACGAATTAATGATAAACAGATTAGCTTTTATAAAATTTTATTATGAGGACATAGGAAAAATAAACGGAATTGGAATAATGAAAGATTTTGATGAAGAATATAGGTTTTATAAAGAGAATTATAAGAAATATAGAAAGTATGTTAAAAAAACCTCAAAATCAAATATAAGGAAAGCTGATTTTGATATATTATACTTGAATAAAAATTTATTGGTAAATATAAATAGAATAAAAATAAAAATAAAAATAAAAGGTAAAGGAGAAAAAGTATGAAAAAAATAGCAACAATAACATTTCACGGAGCTCATAATTATGGGTCAAATTTACAATCATATGCTTTGCAAGAGTATATAAAAAAAATTGCTGGAAATGGTTGTTTATATGAAATTTTAAATTTAAGAACCGATATTCAAAAAAGACAATATTCTTTAAACAAAGATAATAAAATTACATCAAAAATAGTTAGAAAATTTTTGTTAAAAGATTTTGATAGAAAAAACAAAGGAAAATACGAAAAATTTGAAAATTTTATAAATAATAAATTACAGGTTACTAAAGAATATAGTAGTTTAGAAGAATTAAAAAATGCAAATCTAAAATATGATTATTTGATTAGTCGGAAGCGATCAATTATGGAATTTAAGGGCAAACGATTTTGATTGGTCATATTTTTTGGAATTTGCAAATAATGGAAAAAAAATATCTTATGCAGCAAGTTTTGGACCAAAAAAAATGGTTTGGTCAGACGAAGAAAGAGAAAGAGTAAAAAGAGATTTGGAAAAATATGATTTTATTTCGGTAAGAGAAGAAGGAAGTAAGGCAAATGTAGAGGAACTATTAAATAAAGATGTACCAATTCATATGGATCCAACAATATTGTTGGATAAGAAAGAATGGAATGACTTAATACCAAAAGAAAAAATATATGCTGGGAAATATATATTATACTATTCTTTAGGACAAAACAAAGAACACATAAATTTAGTAAAAAAAATATCCAAATTATTAAAAATGCCTGTTGTAACAACTAGATATGCAGGAAGACGTGAACTTTTTAGTGGTTTTAAACAAGTATATGATGTAGGACCAGTAGAATTTTTAAATTTATTAAAAAATGCAGAATTAGTAATATCTTCATCATTTCACGGAACAATTTTTTCAACAATTTTAGAAGTACCATTCTATGCGATAAATGGAATGAAAGACTATAGAATATCAACACTGTTAAAAAAATTAGATTTACAAGATAGAAGTATTGATATTGAAAACTATAATGAAAAATGTTCAAAATATAAAGAAATAAATTTTGAGAATGCAAGAGATGGGCTGAAGAAAGAACGTGAAAAATCAACCGAATATTTAATGAAGGCGTTAGATATAAAAAGAGAGGAATAAGATGGGAAGAAAAAAAGAACTTATATTTAATACAATTATTATTGGCATCGGAAAATTTAGCACACAAATTGTTTCTGTATTTTTATTGCCTATATATACAAGTTTATTATCAACAGCGGAATATGGAACATATGACTTATTGTATACAATTTCAATGTTTTTAATACCTATGATAACACTTTTAATGGAAGAATCTATGTTCAGATTTTTAATTGATAGTAAAAGTAAAGAAGAAAATTCTAAAATAATATCTCAAACATTAATTTTTGCTGTAATAAGCACAAGCATTTGGATTGCAATTATTGCAATGGTTTGTAAAATATTTAAAATTCAATATGGAATCATTTTTTGTTTTTACATAATTTCTTCTATTATTGTTAGTTTAAGAAATGCAATAGTTAGAGGAAAAGGAAACATAAAGGCATATACTATAATAAATTTTATAACTAGTGTATCAATAATAATTTTAAATATTTTGTTTATTGTTACATTCAAAATAGGAATAGCAGGATTATTTTTATCTAGTATAATTTCAAATGTAATAATTTCTTTTATAGCATTTAAAAAGTTGCGTATTTTGGAAGGTGCATCTGCTAGAATGTATGATAAGAAATTAATGAAAGAGATGGTGAAATATTCTATTCCTTTGGTTCCAAATAGTATATCATGGAGTATTATAAATTTTTCGGATAGAATAATTGTATCATCGGTATTAGGAACAGCAGAAAATGGGGTTTATTCAATGGCAAATAAATTTCCAACATATATAGATAATATTTACAACTTTTTTTATACAGCTTGGAAAGAAGCTTCTGCAAAAGCTTTACACTATGATGAACCAGAAAAATTTTATAATCAAATTTATAATTCTTTAAGAAGAATGTTAGATGCAATAGTGTTAGGAAGTATAGCTGTTTTACCATTTATATTTTCATTTTTTATAAAAAAAGACTTCTCGGTTGCCTACATATATGTGCCTGTTCTTATTGTTGCAACATATTTTTCTAATTTATCATCTTTTATTGGAGGTATATTTACAGCATACAAAGATACTAAAATAATTGGAAAGACAACAATAATTGCAGCAACTATCAATTTAGTTGTAAACTTGTTATGTATAAAATTTATTGGATTATGGGCCGCTGCGATTTCTACATTAGTTGCAATGATGATTAATTACAATCTAAGGGCAAAAAAAATAAGAAAATACATAAAATTAGTTTGTGAATATAAAATTATACTATCAGTACTATTTTTGGTAATTGATTTATTTGCTTTTTATTATAATAAAACAGCAATAAATATAATTAATTTTATAATAATATTAATTTATTGTATTTATCTTAACCAAAATACAATACAAGAGATATTTAAGGAAATACGAAAGAAAGTGTCAAAGAATAAATAATAATGATAATAAATAGTAATTGACTTTTTTATAATATTTATGTTATTGTTATAACATAAATATTTTTTTTAAGGAGTATTTATGAATAGAAAATTAGAAGTATATGTAAAAAAAGCTAAAAGAATATACAGAACGGTTATTATTCTTGGCATATTAATATTTTTATTAGGAGTATTAATATCTATTGTCTATAATAAATTTACTAAAAAGGAGCCTATTGATGAAGTTCAAACGAGCTCTAATGGAGATGAGACAGAAAGTTTTACAAATGACACAGGAGAAGTATTGCTTAATCCAGGAAAGGGCTGGGTACTGTATAATAATAAAGAATCTAATAAATATAATGATATAGTAAATATAGGATACACAAGGATAGATTGGTGTGATGTAGAAAGAAGTGAAGGAGAATACAATTGGGATATAATAGACCAAAGAATAAAAGTATATGAAAACAAGGGAAAAAAGTATTCGTTTGGAATATTATGTGCAAGTAGTTCTAGTAAAAGTGAATATGTAACGCCAAAATGGGTTTTTGATGCAGGAGCAAAATACTATACATATTATAATAAAGAAAATGAAATAGAACAAAAAATACCTATATGGACAGATAAAATATTTTTGTCGAAGTTAAATGATTTTATACAAGCATTGGCCCAAAGATATGACGGAAATAAAAATATTGCATTTATAGATATTCGTTCGTATGGAAATTTTGGAGAACAACATTTAGGGACGATAGGTGGAGAGTATATCAGTTCAGATGTACTTATTGATTCATATTTAAAACCATATAGAGATGCTTTTTCTAGTACATTACTTGTTAGCCCATGTGGAGAGAAGAGGTATGAGGATGCATATAGATGGGGAGTTGAAAATGGAATATCACTTAGAAGAGATGGTATTTTTGAATGGTCTGATGGTTCTGAATGCGCAATGGCTTATGGAAAAGCACCTACAGTATTTGAATATACAGCAGATTACAATTGGATGAAAAAAAATAATTATTGGAGTTGCGATAACCTGATTCAATATATAAATAATGGCAAACCATCATATTTACAATTTGATCCTAGTATGTATAATGAAAATAAGGAATTCTGCAAATACATTGCCAACAAAATAGGTTACTACTTCAAATTCAAACAAGCAAATTACACCAACACCATAAAAACAACAGAAAACAACGACATAACACTAACATTTACAAACGAAGGAGTAGCTCCATTATACGAACCATGTACATTCTACATAGGCCTTCTAGACCAAAAATACAATTTGGTAAAAAAATACAAAACAGACATAAACCCACAAAAATGGATGCCAAATGAAGAATCAAAGGAAGAAATAAGCTTACAGCTAGATGGAGTCGACGATGGAGATTATATAATAGCTTTGGGATTATTTTATAATGAAAATGACGAAAAACCCACATATTTGCTAGGAAATACAGGAAAAACAGATGACAATTGGTATGTATTCGGTAATATAAATATTACAAATCCACCAGAAGAATATGAAATAAAATCTCAAAACGATGAAAAAATAATTAATCAAGAAGAATACAAAATATCAGTAAAAATAGACAATGTTAGAAAAAATAATAACTATAATTTGAAAATATTTGTTAATAATGATTTAAAGCAAATTGAAAATATTGACAATACAAATTTAAACTATAGTAAAGAATTCAATTTGAATTTTGAAAAAGGAAAAAATACATATAAAATTCAAATTGAAAAAGATGGAAAAGTAGTTAATGAATATAGTCAAGATATATATGTAACAGGTTATAACACAGATAACAGTACTGTTTCAGGTAATATTTTACAAGGATATAGTTCATTTAAAGAAAAATACAAAAATGATATTAATCAGTCAACAGCAATTTGGCAACAATTACAAAATCTTAAACAAAATGCACAAAGTTTAACAACAGGCAATAAGATAGAGCAAAGTAAAGCCGAAAAGATGATGAAAGATCATTATAAGTTTATGAGTACATTTATAGAAATAAATAAAAATAGTACGGATTATGAAAAAATGAATTCGGCTGTAAATGATTTAGAAGCGGTAGGATGTCAATATGAAAATATAGTTTCAACTAATTCAGAAAGTGCACAAAAGACAATAAATGATGCAAATGGAAAAATACAAGAAATCCAAAATATTTTAAATAATAATCAAGATTTGAATATGGTTATTGTTAATAATATTTTAAATAAATGTAACAGTGCATATAGTGAATTAGATGAAATAAATACAATTAATACAGCGAGTACAAGAAAAGCTGGAATAATGGAAGGAAAAGTATTGCATATACAATTGCTATCCGACTGGGCAACACAATTCGCAAATCTCTACATAGACACCTACATCAAAAACAACCCAGTAACAATCGACTACTCAGAAACAAACCCAACAAACCAAAACGTAACAGCAACACTAAGAACAAATGCACAAATAACAATAAACAACAACTCAAACAGCAAAGTCTACACCTTCACGCAAAACGGAACATTCACCTTCGACTACACAATAAAAGGACAAACATTCCAACAAACAGCAACAGTAAACAACATAGACAAAACAGCACCAACAATAGAAGGAGTAGAAAATGGCAGGCTATACCTATCAGAAGTAACGCCAAAGGCAAGTGATACAAATCTAAAAGAAGTACTACTATACAAAGACAACAATCAAGTACAAAACTATCAACAAAATACCCAAATCACAGAAGATGGGCATTACAAACTAGTTGCTGAAGATTTAGCAGGAAATCAAACATCAGTAGAATTTGACATCTCAAGAAATCCTGCAATAATAGATTACTCGGAAGTAAATCTAACAAATCAAGATGTAGTAGCAACAGTAAATTCAAATTTTGATGTAAACGTAAAAAATAATTCAAATCAAAAATCATATACATTTAAGGAAAATGGAGAATTTACATTTGAATTAAACATAAAAGGTGCGGAATTACAGCTAACAGCAATGGTTGACAATATAGATAAAACACCTCCAACTATTACAGATGTAGAAGATAAAAAACAATATATAGACAAAGTAATTCCTAAAATATCTGATGATAACCTAAATGAGGTTAAACTATATTTCGATTCAGAAGAAGTACAAGGATATACACCAAATTCAGAAATAACAGGAGAAGGATTCTACAAATTAGTTGCAAAAGACTTAGCTGGAAACGAAACATCAGTTGAATTTACAATAATTGAAAATCCAGATGAGAAATACCAAATAAAAGATGGAAATATATTAAATATTAAAAACAATACTAATCAAGATACCTTCAGAAAGAAATTAAAAATGTCTGGAGAATATAGTATTTACAGAAATGATACTTTAATTTCAGATAATGATAAAATTGCAACAGGAGATAAATTAAGAAAATCTACTGGTGAGGAGTATACATTAATTGTTAGTGGAGACATTAATAATGATGGTGATGTAAATATTAAAGATATAGTTATGCTTAGAAAGTATTTACTTGAAAGAAATAACTTAAATGAGAATAGCTTACTTGCTGCCGATTGTAATTTGGATGGTAAAGATATTAGCATTAAGGATTTAATTAGAATGAGGTTAATAGCCTTGGAAAGAGATGTGAACTAGAAAGGTTTGCATCTTTTCATAGCAGAGTGGATTTAAGCTCTGCTTTTATATTATCTAAAATAATATAAGTAGTAAATATCAAATAATCATTAAATTAAAAATAAATTATTAATATTATAAAAAATGAATATAATGATATTATAAGTTTATATTAATATGATAAAGGTGCATATAAAATAATTTGTTGAATATTTTGAGTGACATAAAACATAATACAAAAAAGTTGAATAAATCAGAAGTTTTTGTAGTACAGTACTTAAAAAGTTTTTTGAGTGCAATTATGGGAAAATAAAGCAATTGAAATTGCAAAGAAAATGAAGCAACAGGGAATGAGCATAGAAACAATAAAAGAAATAACTAACTTAGATTTTGAAGAAATAGAAAAATTATAACAAATTTAAGAAAATAATTTAATATAAAAAAATCCATAAAACGAATAAATCGTATTATGGATTTTTATTTTATCTAAAATACAAAAAGTACACTAAAAAATCTATTGCAAAATTCGACAAAATATATTAGAATAACTCATATAAAAAGGAGATGGAAAATAATGAAAAAAATCAAAAAAGTACTAATGTGGTTAATAGGAATAATGCTATTAATAATGTTTTCAGGAATGTTATCAAAAAATATCGTACTAGCAATAATAATGGCAATATCAGGAATTATGATAATACCACCAGTGAATACGCAAATAAATAAATTAATAACAGAAAAAATAGCCAAAGGCGATGAAGAAAAAACTAAAGGATATAAACTAATAAAAAATATAGTAGTAGTAATTTTAGTATTAATGTCATTTGGACTAATGCCAGAAGAAGCAAACAAAATAGAGCAAAACATTTCTAACACTACGAATACAACAGTAAGCGAAGAATTAAACACACTAAATACAATAAACCAAAAAAACAATGAAACAACAAATGAAATCAATCAAAATGTTGTGGATAGTGCTGTTGCAAAAACAATAACAGAAACAAATGGAACATATACTGGTGACAGAGTAGATGGCAAAAAACAAGGAAACGGAAAATTCGAATGGACAGATGGTTCTATTTATGAAGGAGAATTTTCAGAAGACAAAATAAATGGAAATGGAAAGCTAACAATTAAAGATAAAGGAACATACGAAGGAAACTTTGTAGATGGAAAAAGAAGTGGAAATGGTACATATTTATTCTCAAATGGAGATAAATATGAGGGAGAATGGAAAGATGACAGGATGGAAGGACAAGGAACATATACATTTTCTAATGGAGATACATACATGGGAAGCTTTTCAGACAATAAATTTAATGGAACAGGAACATATAAAAAAGATAACAATACATATAAAGGAACTTGGGAAAATAACGAATATAAAAGTAAAAAATAAAAATTGAAAGATAAAAGAGGAAAAATAAATGGTTAGTAATGAAAAAGAAAATAAACTGATTCCAAAGATTAGTAAAAAAATAAGCGATTTTTTATATGAAGAAGAAGGAAATATTAGTAGAGGAAAAATACTTACAGTAGGTTCATTACTTTTAGTTGCAGGAATATTATTTGCAGATGAAGTATATGGAGCGCATAGATCTCATTCGTCACATAGGTCACACTCATCACATTCATCATCATCTTATGGAGGAGGACATTCAAGTCACGAAAGCCATCAAAGCCACCAGAGTCATCAAAGTGGAAGCACACACAGTAACCACAGTAGCTCTGCAACAACACATAGTAGTCATAGTAGTTCAACAACTACAACACCTTCACATAATAATACAGCAGTTACGCAAAGTGAGAGTGTAACAGTAAAAGAAACTTTACCAGATTTTCAAAAACCACAAATACCACCAAGTACACCGGAAATTAAATAGTTTTTTTGATTGGGGACGGTTCTTTTTCCGAAAAAGAACCGTCCCCAATCAGAAAAAAGAAAGGAAAATGAAATGAAATTATTTGAAATAGAAGATAACCAAGCAAAAATAACACTAAACAGCGAAATATATCCACTAGTTGTAATTCAAAAAACGGTATCAAATTATTTAGAAAATATGTATGTCAAACTTGAAAAAGAAGACAAAAATATATTAGTGAATTTATTTCTTAAAGACAATAAAGAAAACATAAAAGAGTTAGTAGGTGATTTTTATAATGAGCTTTTGGCAGAGGCTTTAAGATATAATATTGGAATTGAAACAAAAGAAATAAGAGAACTAATTGTAGGAAGAGCGTTATATACAACTTGTATTGAGTTAGATGAAAATAGAGAAGAAAAGGCAGAAGATGATATGACAACTGAAAAGACATTTCAGAAAAAAGAATACAATTTAGAGGATATTGCAGTGAATTGGTTTGATAAATACGAGGAAATTAAAGAGGAAAAATAATGTTAGTATATATTCAAAGTTTTATAGCAATTATATTAGGTATTGCATCAACAATTACAGATTTTAAAGAAAAAAAGGTTTATAATAAGTGTATAATTTGTGGGGTTCTATGCAGTATAGCAGTATATTTTATATTTTGGAAAGAAATAGAAATTGATTATATAAAAAATTATATTTTGAATTTTATAATAAGTATACTGATTAGCTTTTTATTTTTTTACTTTAAAATATGGGCAGCAGGAGATGCAAAGTTGTTTATTGCAATAGTATTTATGATTCCTTTTGAAGTGTATGAAATAAGTAAGTTGAATGTTTTTCCTGCTATAAATATTTTGATAATGATATTTTCAATAGCATTTATCTATGTAGTAATAGAAACAATATATTTGTGGATAAAAGATAAAGAAAAATTCAAGAAAATAAAAATATTTAACATAAAAAAAGAAAATATTTTGGAATTTATAATTCAGTATTTTATGGGATATTTTTTAGTGCTTTTGATAAATAATGTTACTTTTAAATATTTTACAGAATTTAGAATTTACAATACGGGACTTGCTATATTATGTAATATGCTTATTTTACTTATAGTATATAGATTGGTAACTAAAAAGAAACAGACATTAATTTTAATGATAACATTTCTAATATTAAATGTAATATATTATGCAATAAATGGATTTTCTGTAAGTTATATAGATTTAAAAATGCTTATATTTGTGCTTGCATTAATGGCATTTAGAAGTGTATCTGAAAAATACAACTATGAAGAAATAAAAGTAGAAGACTTAAAACCTAGGATGATATTATCTTTTGGAAGTGTAATCAAATTTTATTCATCTAGAGTAAAGGGGTTACCTAAAAGCACAACAGAAACAACAGATTCAAGATTAACTTTAGATGAAGTGAAAAGTATAAAAAGATGGAGCCAAACTAAAAAAGGAGAAAATACAATTACAATTGTAAGGCATTTACCTTTTGCACCATTTATTTTTCTTGGAGAATTATTATTTTTCATTTTAAGAGTTTATTTATAAAAACAGAAGGGGTAAAAGATGTATAATAGGCCATTAGTATTAAAGGGAAATATTAATATAAAAAATAATGATAAATGTATTATTGGTAAAATAATTAAAAATAAAAATGTTGAAACAAAAGAAAATTATATCCAAGTTTTAGATAATAAGAATTTGAATATATATGAAAAAGGCTATTTAGGATACATATTTGAAAATGAGCCACAAAATATAGATTTAGATAAAATAAATTATTGTTCAAACATAAAAAGTTATGAAACATTGTTAGATTATGATGTAGTAGAAATTGTAGATAAACTTTATATAAAAGTTTTATATAGAGATGATTCTGATGATAATGCAATTGTAGTTACCAATCAATGTAATTCAAATTGCATAATGTGTCCTGACCCAGATGGGATAAGAAAAACCAGAATTAATCCTGACATAAAAAAACTAATTCAGCAAATAAGATGCATTCCAGGTGATACTGCTCATATTACAATAACAGGTGGAGAGCCAGGAATAAGAAAAGAAGAGCTAATAAAAGTTCTTGATGAATGTAAAAATTGTTTGCCTGATACGGAGTTTTTGTTATTATCAAATGGAAGAGTATTTTCAGATTCTAAATTTGCGGATCAAGTTAAGGAAAATATTCCACCAAAAATAAGAATAGCAATTCCAGTATATGCGGACAATGAAAAGCTACATGATGAAATAACAAGAGTAGATGGAAGTTTTGACCAAGCAATTAGTGGCATATTAAATTTGATAGAAAGAAATATTGATGTAGAAATAAGAATTGTAGTTTTGAAAAAGAACTACAAATATCTTGAAAATCTTGCAAAATTCATTGCAAGAGAAATACCAGAGGTAAAAATGGTAAATATAATGGCACTAGAAATGATGGGAAATGCGTATAAAAACAGAGATGAAGTATGGATAGATTTTAAGGAAATAAAAAAATATTTATATAATGCTGTAACAATTTTGCTAAAAGCAGGAATAAGAACAAATTTATATAATTTTCCGTTATGTAATTTAGATGAGAGATTATATAGTATTTCACACAAAAGTATAACAGATTACAAAGTTAGATATAAAGAGGAATGTGAATTTTGCCAGGCTAAAGATAAATGCGGAGGATTTTTCAATTCAACAATAAATGTTGAAGACATTAAAGTTAAACCAATAAAATGATAGAGGGGATAATATGTACAAATTAAACTACTTTAATTTTAAAAATAAGCAAAATAGATATTTATTAACAAATGATGTTGGAGAATATATTTTCTTGGAAAAAGAGGATTTTGTAAAACTAATAAAAAAAGAAGAATTAGAAGATGAAGTAAAACAAAATTTGCTTGATAAAGGATTTATATATGACACAAATAAAGAGATTTTTGTTGATAATATTTCTTTAAAATTACGCAAGACAAAAGAATATTTATTAACACCAACAATATTGCATATATTTGTTGTAAGTAAAAACTGCAACTTAAATTGTATATATTGCCAAGCTGGTAATTTAAACCAAAATATAGATTACAAAATGTCAAAAGAAGTTGCTAAAAAATCTGTGGATATAGCGTTAGAATCGCCAAGCGATTACCTAACTTTTGAGTTCCAAGGGGGAGAGCCTTTAACTAATTTTGATGTTATAAAATACATAGTTGAATATTCAAAAGAAAATGCTAATGGAAAATATATTGAATATAATCTTGTATCAAATTTAATACTATTAACAGATGAAATGATTGACTTTTTCGAGGAAAATAATGTTTCGATTTGTACCTCTATAGATGGAAATGAGGAGCTTCAGAATATAAATAGACCATATTCAAAAGGAAATTCTTATCAAGAAACAATAAAACAAATAAAAAAATTAAGGAAAAGAAATATAAATGTAAGTGCTATTCAAACTACAACAAAATATAGTTTATCAAGATATAAAGAAATAGTAGATGAGTACATAAACTTAGGTATTAATAGCATATTTGTAAGACCACTAACAAAACTTGGAAAAGCGGATAGTAATTGGAAAAATATAGGATATGATTCAGATGATTTTTTGAAATTTTACAGAAAAATATTAGAATATATTATTCAAAAAAATAAAGAAGGAATTTTCTTATCAGAAGGACATAGCAATATATTTTTAAGAAAAATATTGCTTAATGAACCAGTAAATTATATGGAATTACGTTCACCTTGTGGTGGAGCAATAGGCCAGATGGCATATTATTATGATGGTAATATTTATACTTGTGATGAAGGAAGAATGTTATCGGAAATGGGAAATGATAGTTTCAAACTTGGAAATGTAATGGAAAATACATATAAAGATTTGATGAAATGTGATTGCACTAAAGCTATGTGTGTGTCTTCTTGTATTGAATGTTTACCATATTGTTCAAATTGTGTATATATGCCATATTGCGGAACTTGTCCAGTAATTAATTTAGCACAAGATAATAACATTTTTGTTAGAAAGCCAAAAGAGTTTAGATGCAAGGTTTATGGAGGAATATTAGATACTTTATTTGATTATATAGAAAATGCTGGTACTGAAAAAGAAATTTTGGAGAGTTGGATAAAACAAACTATGTAATAAAACTGTAACAAAACTGTAATAAAAAAGAAAAACAAATAATATTGTCATAACTTGTAAACAATGTTAAAATAAAAATAAGTATGTAATAAAGAGAAGGAGGAAAACAAAAGAATGAAAAAAATAGTAACAAGTTTTATTATATTAATAATAGCGATACTTATATACCAAACAGTATATGCCACAGAAAATAGTACAGGAGCAAGTGTAGTATTTAACTTTTCCGGAGATAGCAAAGTAACACAAGGAACCAAAACAGTAACATATACAATATCATTAGGAGACTTTGTAGGAATTCCAGAAAATTCTATGATGGGATATGAGGCAGTTCTTGAGTATGATAGTAATGTGTTTAGTTCTGCTACAATAGAAGGATTAAATGATTGGACAGCACAATACACAGAATCAACAAAAAGATTGATAGGAGAAACAAGAACAAAAGGAGAAGCAAATAAAGATATTGCAAAAATAACATTAACATTAAAAGATGATGCTCCAGCAGGAAACACAACAGTAAAATTAAATAATGTTTTACTAACTGCAAATGGCAACCAAGGATTCTCGTACACAAAAGAAGCAACATTGCAAATAGAAGCAAAAGCTGAAGAACCAAAAAAAGATGAAGAAAATAATACTACAGAAAACACAAACACAAACCAATCTGCTACACAAAATGAAAGTAAAAATCAAACAAATAGCAATACACAAAATTCAGTAGCAAACAATACTTCAAATGAATTTAAAAGCATTACAAAAAACGGTACAAGCAATAATTCAAAAGCATCATCAGTTTTACCTAAGACAGGAACAGGAAGAATTGCACTAGCAGTATTTATGATTTTAATTATAGGAATTGGTTGTTTAATAAGATACAAATCAATTCAAACAAAATAATAAAAAAAGCATAAAAAAAATATCAAAAAACTATTGCTTAAAAAAAGCAAAGATGGTATAATGAATGCATAATAAAAAAGGGAGGATTTAATTATGAAAAAACTATTAACAATTTCAATTTTAGCAATTGCTTTAGTATTAATGGCTGTAACAGGAGTTAATGCAACAACAAACGACAATTTAGCTGAAACACTATACAATATAGGAGCTAAATACGGAATGACAAAAGCTGATAAAGTAAAAATTGAAAGATACTTAGCTGATTATCCAGTTACAGAATCAGAAGCTAATGCAATAGTTGCAAAAGCTAATGAAGCTGCAAAAGTAATGGATAATGCTGGAGTAACAGACTTCAATAAATTATCAAAAGAACAAAAAGCTGAAATAAAAACAATTGCTAATCAAGCTGCAAGTATAGTTGATGTAACATTAACATACAAATCTGGTTCTGTTGAAATATACAAAAACGGAAAATTAATTGAAACAGTTACTAATAACAATGGAAAACTTGCTTACACAGGAAATAATAATTTAGGTTTAGTTGTTTCTTCAATAGCAGTTATAGCCCTAGCTTCAGTAGCAGTTGCTAGAAAGAAATTAGCTAATGCATAATTTAGTAAGAAATGCAATAAAAGCAACTATTATAGAATTAATAGTTGCTTTATTTATTACTGCAATTTTGATAGGTTTGGGTTATTTTCTATTTGGGGCTAAAATAGAAGAATATATGTCATTAATAAGCAAAGTATCAATTGGAGTAAGCAATGGAACCGATGAAGTTGAAACAATAATAGGGGAAAATAACAAATTAAAAAATTATCCTGAATATGGTGCAAAATATGCAACTATAAAAATACCAAAAATAGATGTAGATCTTCCTGTTTATTATGGAGATAGTTTAGACATATTAAAAAAAGGAGTAGGACATTCAAGTGGAAGCTATTTTCCAGGAGAAGGTGGCTCAATAATATATATGGGTCATAATTCTAAAAAAATGTTTAGAAGATTCTCAGAATTACAAAAAGGAAACGAAATAGAAGTTACAACTACGTATGGAAATTTCAAATATAAAATATATGATATGCAATTAATAAACGAAACAGATGTAGATAAACTTCCAATTCAAAAAGATAAAGAAATTTTAATGGTATACACGTGTTATCCGTTTAACAACATAGGTTATGCAACACAAAGATATGTAGTATATGCAGAATTAGAAAGTTAGGAGGGAAAGAAAAGTGGCAAAAAAAATAATACAATACATAGTAGCTACAATATTAGCTTTAGCAATACTTGGGTTAATTATAATTAATATACTTTCTTCTTCTATATTAAGCAAAGAATATATTTTAGGAAAATTACAAAATCAAAATTATTACGAGAAAATATATCAAGAAACAGAATCTAATTTTGAGAATTATATACATCAATCAGGTCTTGATGAAGATGTGTTAAAAGATATAGTTACAAAGGAAAAAATAGAAAAAGATACCAGAATAATTTTGAATAATATATATAATGGTATGGATGAAAAAATAGATACAAAAGAAATTAAGGAAAAATTAACTGAAAATATCAATAATTCTTTAAATGGCAAGATTTCGGGTTCAGAGCAAAAAGCAATAAATACATTTGTTGATACAATTTGCAAAGAATATGAAACAACAATTTCACATACCAATTACGAAAAAAAGATAAATGAAGCATTAAATAAAATAAATAAATATATTGATTTAGCTAAAAAAGCAATGATGGTAATTATAGGAGTTACAGGTGTTATTTTAGTTTTATTATCAATAAAAAGAATTTATAGAATTACATCAAAAATAGGTGTTGCATTTGTAATTGATGGACTAATTTTAATATTAGGTGAAAAATATGTAAGTTCAAATATTAAAGTAGACACAATAATGTTACTAAATAATGGAATATCAGATGTATTACAAAGTATATTAAATGAAATATTAGGAAACATATTAAAAACTGGAAGTATATTATTAGCTTTAGGAATTGTATTAATAATAGTTTATGCATTAATAAAAAGTATTCGCAAAATAAAACGAGAAAAAGACCAATATACACCAGAAAATTAGTTAGGGGAGAAATTTAATGGAGGAATTAGATTTAAAAGAATTATTAAGCTTATTTTGGAGCAAAATTTTTCAAATAATAGTAATAGTATTAATAACTACAGGTGTTGGAATAATTTACACCTATGGATTTACAACACCAAAATATAGCTCTTCAACAACTTTAGTTCTTACAGGTTCAGAAAAAACAGCAGGAACAGATAGTGCAAATTCAATAACAACAACAGATGTAACATTAAACTCGAAATTGGTTTCAACATATAGCGAACTTGTAAAGAGTAGCAAAGTATTAAGACAAGTTATATCAAATTTAGGTATTGATGTAAATGAAGAAGAATTAAGAAAAAATGTGTCTGTAAAATCTGTAGAAGATACAGAGGTAATAAAAATAACTGTAACAAACGAAAATGCAGCTTATTCAGCAAAAATAGCAAATGAAATAGCAAAGATATTTTCAAATATGGTTTCAGAAATATACAACATAAACAATATATATATAGTTGATGATGCAGAAGTTTCAGATACACCATCAAACATACATCATAGTAAAGATGTAGTAATATTTGGATTCTTAGGAATAGTAATAGCTGTTATGTATGTATTAATAGCAAATATGTTAGATACAACAATAAAAACACCAGAAGATATAGAAAAAGGAGTAGGTTTACCTGTACTTGTAACTATTCCATATATAGAAAACTTTGGAGTTGAAAAAGGAGGTAAAAGAAAATGAAAAAAGAAGTAATAGCACATAAAAATCCGAAATCTCCTATTTCAGAAGTTTTTAGAACATTAAGAACTAATATCCAATTTATGAATGTAAGCAAAAAAATGAAAACACTATTAATAACATCAACATTCCCAAGTGAGGGTAAAAGCTGGGTTGCATCAAACTTAGCAGTTACATTTGCTCAAGCTGGAAAAAAGGTTGTATTAATAGATGCAGATATGAGAAAAGGAAGGCAATATGCAATATTTGGATTATCTCCAAAACCAGGTCTTTCAAACTTTTTATCACAAGTTGAAATTGATAAAAATGGTAGATTATCTGAAGATGTAAGAAATTACATTCAAGCAACAGAAGTTGAAAATTTATTTGTAATAACAGCTGGAAATGTACCACCAAACCCATCTGAACTTTTAGTATCTGCCCAAATGATAGGGTTATTAGATGCATTAAAAAGTTCGTGTGATATGATAATAATAGATGGAACACCAAGTGAGTTAGTTACAGACTCTGTAATATTATCAAGAATTGCAGATTCTACAGTAATAGTAACAGCACATAAAATAACTAAAAAAGATGCATTAGAAAGAGTTGTTAAAAATATACAAAATGTTGGTGGAAAAATAGCAGGGGTTGTAATAAATAAAGTTCCTATATCTGCAAAACGCTATGGAGAAAAATATTATTACTATGGTGAAGATAAGATTTTATCTGGAAAGTCAAAAAGAGAAGCAAATATTTCTAAGAAACAATCTTCAATTGGAAACTTTTCATTTGAAAATAAAAAGCAAGTCCAAGACACATATAATGAAGAACAAGAAGAAATGGAAAACAGAGATTTTTTAAGAGAAGATGATGATCCTATTTTTACACCAAAAGAGCAAAATACAGTAACACCTGAACAAGAAGATGTACCTTTAGATAAAACAAATGATATTTTAAAACAAATTAACGAATATTTAGATAATGAAAAGAAGAAACTATAAAGCTTAAAAAGGAGAAAGATGAAAATGATAGATTTTCATTCACATATACTTCCAAATGTTGATGACGGATCTAAAAGTGTTGAAGAAACTTTCGAATTACTAGAAGAGGCAAAAAATGCAGGATTTGAGGGAGTTATATCAACCTCACATTATATGGAAGAATATTATGAGGTAAATGTAGCTGAAAGAAAAGTATGGATTAATGCACTAGCTGAAAATTTATATAAAAAAAATATAGACTTAAAATTGTATCTTGGAAATGAGATATATTTTACAGAAAATCTTATAAATTTATTGGAAACAGGGAAAGCAACAAGTATAAATAATTCTAATTATGTATTATTTGAATTTCCTCTAAATTCTAAGCCTATGAATATGTATGATATTATATATGATATGCTAGAATATAAACTAATACCAGTTTTGGCACATCCAGAAAGATATAGTTTTGTGCAAAAAGAGCCAGAAATAGTATATGATTTAATACAAAAAGGAGTGCTTATGCAATCAAACTATGGAAGTATACTTGGAAGATATGGGGAAAAAGCAGAATTAATTAGCAGAAAATTATTAGAAAATAATATGGTTCATTTTTTAGGAAGTGATGTACATAAACCTAACACTATTTATCCTAGAATTGGTGAGGCTTTAGATATAATTAAGGAGCTTGTAGGACGTGAAAAATTGGAAGAACTTACAACTATTAATCCTAAATTAGTATTGGAAAATAGAAGAATTGATATTGATGAACCAAGAGAATTTAAGTTATCTTTGAAAGAAAAGATGATTGTTAATTTGAAAAAATAAAATAATAAAAAAGAAAGGATGAAAAATATTGATTTATCCTTTCTTTTTTTGCGTAAATGCTTGAATATTGGGGTATAAATGTGATAGAATGTGCAAAGAAAAAAAGGAGAAAAGAAAAGTGAAAAAATACATTAAAAATATATTAACAGACAATGTTTGGTGGATTTTTACAGCCATTACATTAATATTTTTTGGAACACTGTACAAAATGGAATTTGCAGTAGATACTTATGCTACATTGTCATTTACAATGAAAGAATTTATAAATCAATTTGCATCATCTGGAAGATTTATGTTAGTATTTGTTGGTATAATATTTAAAATATTAAATTTTAATAATAAAACAATTTATATTTTATCATATTTAATGGCAATAATGTGTATGGTAATTAGTTTATACAAATTATACAGCATAATAAAAGAAGATATTGGGTCAAAATTTTTAAAAATATTAATACCAATATTGATTGTGTTAAATGCTTTTTCGCTAGAATTATTTTTATTTATAGAAAAAGGAATAATGTTATTTGGTGTAACTATGTGCATATTTGCAGCTGGTGAAATAAAAAAATGGTTAGAAAGCAAAAATAAAAAATACTTAATTTTATCAGTAATTTTTATGCTATTTGCAAATTTTTCATACCAAGGCGTAGTAGGAATATTTGTTGCAATATCTATTATATACATATTAAAATATTCTAAAAATATAAAAGAATTTGTAATTAATAACATAAGTGTTGCTCTAAGTTATGGAATACCTGCTATTATAGATTATTTATTAATAAAAATATGCTATATATCTAGTAGAATAAATGGAGAAATTATATTATCAGAGTCACTAAAGAAAATATATAAAAGTTCGAAAGATATGATATTAAATACTTATCTTATGTTGCCAAAGTATTTATTTGCTATACTAATTGTAGCAATATGTTTTATAATTATATATGAAATTTTATCAAAAAAAGAGAAAACAAAAGGTAAAGTAATAGACATACTAAAAATTCTATATATAATTGGTGCTGTTTTATTTGCAAGTATAGCACCACAAATTATGCAAAATACAGAATCAATTTGGTTTGTTGCAAGAAGCACATATTCGTATGCCTCACTTTTTGGAATACTAGTATTATATTTATTTATGAATTTCAAAAATATAAAAAATAAGAATAAAAATTTTGTTATAATTTTAAGTTTAGTATTACTTATAGTACAATTTGGAAGATTTAATGAAATAGAAACTTCAAGATATAAAACAAACGAAATGGATTATGAAATTACAAACAAAATAGTTTCAAAAATACAAGAATATGAAAATCAAACAGGAAATAAAATAACAAATATAGCATTATATGAAGATAAATCAATGTCTTATGCATATAACGGAGTATTTACAACAGGAGATACAAACATTAAAGCTTACGCAAAAGACTGGTGTATAATTTACATTTTAAAATATTACGCTGGAATGGACTTAATAGAAACAAGCCAAGACTCGGAAATTGCAGAAAAATTTAATAACCAAGATTGGAAGGTTTTTGATGATAATCAGTTAATATTTAGTGGAGATACAATGCATTTGTGTAAATATTAAAAAATAGTAAGGGAGGAAGAATTAATCATTGAAGATTAATTTGATATAATATGTTAGATAAATTAGCAAAAAATATAGTAGTATTTTTTTCAACAGTTATACTTTTAACATGCACAATTATTAGTATGTTTTTTATTGCAACAGTTAAAAATTTTGACGAAAATGTAATGATAAAATTAACAACATCAGTAGGACTAATATGTTATTTAGCAATAGATTTTATAATAGTGTTTGGGATAAAAAAATTAGAAGATAAAGTAAAAATATCTAAGAAAATAAAGAAAGCAGTACTGATTATAGCAATATGTATTTATGCGGGAGTTTCTGTATATTGGGTAAGAACTTCTAATATACCACCTGTAGATGATTCTAAAAGTGTAAATAATTTAGCAATAAGCTTTGTTAACCGGAGATATTGATGCAATAAAAAGTAGTGGATATATTGAAAAATATCCATATCAAATGGGAATGGTATGGGTAGTAGGAAATTTATATAAAATTTTTAGAACTACAAATTATAAACTAATTCAATATATAAATATTATAGCAAATATAATAACATTTATATTTATGTATTTAATTTTAAAGAATTTAGGCAAAAAATATAAAGTAAATGAAACAATATACTGGATAATGTGTCTTACATTTATACCATTAATTTTGCTTACTACATACGTATATGGAGATTATATTGGACTTGCATTATGTATTAGTGGAGTTTATTTTATAATGAAATACAAGGAAAGTAACAAGATAGCTTATTTTATTATATCAGCAGTTACAATGGCATTAGCATATATTACTAAAACAAATTATTTAATAATAATACTTGCAATATTAATTTATTTAGCAATGTATTTAATACAAGATATCTATAAAAAAAGAAAACGAAAAATTATAAATAACATAGTTTGTATTATAGTATTTATGCTAATTACACTAATACCATTTAATTGCATAAAAAATCATTATGCAAACAAATATGAATGCAGAAAAGAACATTCAATACCAACAAGTGTATGGATATATATAGGAATGACAGAAAGCTCTAGAGCTAATGGTTGGTATGGAGAGTCTGCATTAGAATCGTGGAAAGATACACCTTTAGCGCATAAAACATACCCACAGAAAGTAAAACAAAGAATAAAAGAATTAATAACACATCCAATATATATGGGAAAATTTTATTTTATGAAAACTGTTTCAGGATGGACTGATCCATATTTCCAGAGTATTTGGTATAATGTTGGAGTACAAGATAAAGATGAAATAATGAGTAACATAATGAAAAGCAAAAAATATAAGCTAATAGAAATATACCAAAAGGCATTAACAATTTTAATATATGGAGGAGCATTAATTGCCATAATAAAAAATAGAAAAAATCTTAATAATGAATTAATTTTATTATTTACAATATTTATAGGAGGAATGTTATTCCACACATTATGGGAAATGAAGTCAAGGTATACACTTCCATATGTAATAATGCTTATACCAATATCTGCAATTGGAATACAAAATATTGAAGATAAATTAAAAACTTATAAAATAAAAAGATTAAATAAACAAAATTAAATAAAAAGAGAGGATTTTAATATGAATAAGAAAATATCAATAATAATTCCAACATATAATGAACAAGAATCACTACCATTTTTACACGAAAAATTAAATGAGATTATGGAGCAAATGCCAAAATACGATTTTGAAATATTATTTGTAAATGATGGAAGTAAAGACAAATCATTAGAAATTATAAAAAAATTTAGAGAAGAAGATGGAAGATATAATTATATTGATTTTTCAAGAAATTTTGGACAAGAAATAGCAATGGCAGCAGGACTTGATTATGTAACAGGAGATTGTGCTATATTTATGGATGCAGACTTGCAAGATCCACCAGAATTAATACCAGAACTTGTAAAACATTGGGAAGAAGGATATGATGACGTTTATGCAAGAAGAAGAAAAAGAACTGGTGAAGGTTTTGTAAAGAAATTTACTTCAAAAATGTATTACAAGGTATTGCAAAAAATGACAAATGTAGAGATTCAAAAAGATACAGGAAATTATAGGTTAATAGATAGAAGATGTATAAATGCTTTAAAGGAAATGACAGAATCTGAAAGATGTTTAAAAAGTATGTTTAGTTGGATTGGCTATAATAAAAAAGAAGTTTTATTTGATAGACCTCCAAGAGTTGCTGGAAAAACAAAATGGAATTATATAAAATTAATGGATTTAGCAATAAATGGGATAACATCTTTTACAACATCACCACTTAGACTTGCAATTTGGGTTGCTATTCCAACATTTATGATGCTTATTATATATGCAGGATATGTAATAGCTAAGTGTTTTGTAACACATACAATGGTACAGGCTTTTCAAGCTATAATATTACTTATTTTATTTTTCTCTGGAATTCAAATACTTCTTTTTGGTATAGTAGGTGAATATCTAGGAAGAATATTTAAGGAAACTAAAAATAGACCATTATATTTTGTAAATGAACATAATGGAAAAAAAGAAATGAATGAAAAAAAATAAATTCACACTATTAAGAAAGGTAAAGAAAATATGAAAAAGGCAGAAGTGCAAATGATAGAAAAAAAGAAAAATAACAAAAATCAGATGTATACATTTTTTGTTATGTTAATGTTTGCTGTAATAATATGTTCAAATTTCTTTAGAATGCATTTTTCACAAGATACATATTGTATAAATGTAGACTATGGATATGATAGATATATAAAGCATTTTCTTTCAATAGGTAGAATTTTAGGGGCAGTGCAAATGTTTATTACCAAAAAACTAAATATACCATTTGAAACTATGGTTATAGGAAGTTCTGTATCAGCAACTATATTATTAACACTATCTTGGTTTATACTATATAGTTATACTATAAAAATTGCTAAAATAGGAGAAAATAAAAAGAAACAATTATTAATAGCTGGAATTACATTTAGTATAATATTTAATTTTTGTACATTTGAAACATTAGTATTTGCAGAGGCAATAGTACTTGCTTTTTCAATATTATGTGCTACACTTGCATCTTGTATATATACATCTAATCTTAAGAGAAAAAACGTATACACAGCAATATTAATTTTTCTAACAATTCTTGCATACCAAACAAGTACATCATTATTTTTAATTATTACCTTGGTATTTATAGCATTTAAAAATAAGGGAAACATAAAAGAAATATTAAAAAAATCAATATATGTTGGATTGATTTATGGAGTTTCAATGATTTTGGGACTACTTATAACAAAATTTATGGGAAACTACCTTGATTGGGTTGAAAGAGAAACGACATTGTTAACAATAAAGGAAATGATACAAACAATATTTAAGTATTTGGATTTTATTGTAATAAAAAACTTCTATATAGAACCAAAGGGATGGAATTTTATTGTTATTATATTTTTAACAATTATATTTATAGCTCAAGTTATAAAAAGCAAAGAATATTTTCATATTCTAGAATACATCGTTTTAGTGGCTTTATGTTGTATAATACCAATATTACCTTTAATGGCAATTCCAATAAAAAATCAATATATGGAAACTAGAATGGCAATGGTTTTTGGATCATTAGCAGGAACATTATTGCTATACCTAATATTAGTGATGAAAGCAGATGAAACTAAAGTAATAAAAGATATAATAAGTATTATTACAATTACATTATTTGTAATAAATTCCATATATTTTATTAGAAGTTCATCAGAAAATATAGCAACAGGTTATATAGACAGAAATATTGCAAAATCTATAATATATAATATAGAAAAATATGAAAAAGAAAATGATATTAAATTAAAAAAGATTGTGGTTGGATATGATACTAATCCAATATATTATTATGAAGGTCAAATAATGTTAAGAAGTACTAATGGAAGAGGATTAGCTACTAACTTTACTGTTGTACCATTAATTGAATATTATCGTGGAGAAAAATATGATTGGTATGTTTCACAAGAAGAAATAGATGAAAGATTTTTAGAAAAAAATTGGGATGCATATAGTGAAGAACAGCTAGTTTTTGAGGGAGATACATTATATTTATGTGTTTATTAAAAATTAATAATAAACCTAAAAACCTTAAAAGGGGATGAATAATGATGAAAAATGAGAAAATTGCACTTATTATTATTGGAAATAACAATATAGAAAAATGCATAGAAAATATAAGAAAACAAAGCTATATAAATGATATTGAGATAATAGTGTTATATAACGAAAATAATGAAGAACAAATTGAAAATATAAGGCCTAAATATGAAAAAATACAATTTCTATCTTATAAACAAAATATGTTTAAGGCTATTAAAAAAAATGAAAATCTTATAAAAGGAAAATATGTATCTATATTAAATAGTGAAGATGATATAACAATAGATTTTTATAGAACGATGGCATTTAAAGCTGTAAAAAATAATGCTGATATGGTTATAAGTAATGCTATATTAAAATATAAAGATGGCGGAAAAGCATATTTAAACTTAAGTGAAGCATCATTAAAAGAATTAAATGGCAAAGAAAATTTAAAAGAATACTTAAATTTATCAACTGTCTCATTTTTATGGAATATTTTTGGAAATAAAATATTCACAAAAGAATTATTCATTTATACAGTAGATAGTGTATGTGAAAAAGAAGAAAATGTGCAAAATTTTTACTTTTTTACAGTAATGCTTTATTATAGCAAAAAAGTAAATATTGTCAAAAACGAAGTATTATTTTACTCTTTTGAGGAAAACAATTTTGAATCTGCAAGAAGTATTTTAAGCAATAAAGAAATAAAAGAAGAAAATTTATATGAAAATACAAAGAAAAATTTTGAATATATTGATGAATTTTTTAAAAATAATAATATAGATAGCAAAATAGAAAATTTAAAGGAAATATATTTAAAGAAAGATACTAATTTGAAAAAAGATATTTTGTTAAAAAATAAAACAGCTTGGAATGATAACCTAGAAAAGTTAAAAAAAGAAATAATATCTGATAATACTCAAATAGTAAGTTTTGATATTTTTGATACCTTAATATTAAGACCATTTTGGAATCCTATAGATTTATTCTCATTTATGGATGAGTATTTTAAAGATATTACAAAAATGAAAACAGGGATGGATTTCTCAAAATTAAGAGTCGAAGCAGAAAAAGTAGCGAGAAAAAGGTATTGTACCAAAAAAGAAATACAAGATATAACACTTGATGAAATTTATGAAGAATTAAGAAATGAAACAAAACTAGATGAAAAAATTATAGAATTATTAAAGACAAAAGAACAAGAATTAGAGATAAAGTTCTGCACAAAAAGAAATGTTGCTATGGAAATATATGAGCTAGCAAAATACTTAAATAAAGAAGTAATTTGTACCTCAGATATGTATTTGCCAATTGAAACCATAAGGAAAATAATAGAAAAAAATGGATATATAATTGAAAAAATATATTTATCTTCACAAATAAAACTTACAAAGTTTACAGGAGATTTATATAAATATGTATTAAAAGACTTAAATGTACAACCTGAAAAAATAGTGCATGTGGGAGATAATTATTATTCAGATTATGAACAGGCAAAAAAACAAGAAATAAATGCGATGTTCCTACCAAAAACAATAGATGTATTTTGTAATGAAAATATAACAAATGCTTTATCTCAGTTGTATAGGAAAAATATGTCTGTATGGGAAAGCAATTCAAATGGATTAAATTTTATGGGTATACGTTCAATGCTTGCAATGGTTGCAAATAAATATTTTGACAACCCATATAGAACTTTTAATAATGAAACAGACTTTAATTGTGACCCAAATTTGATTGGATATTATGCATTAGGAATGCATTTATATGGAATTACAGATTGGCTTATAAAAGACTCTATTAAAGAAAATTATGATAAAATTGTATTTATGGCAAGAGATGGATATTGGGTAATGAAAGCCTACGAAATAATAAAAAACAGCTATCCAAAGGCACCAGAAGAATTTTACTTATATATATCAAGACGTGCTACAATACCAATAACATTAAATAATAGGCTGGATTTTTTCAAATTATCAGAATTAATAGATATATATAAATATACCCCTATTACAATATTAAAATATATAAAAAATATTTTGCATAATACAGAAAAAATAAATGAAGAATGCGAAAAGATAGGACTTAATGTAAACCAAAAGTTTGAAAGCAAAAGTGAATTTAACAATTATATGAACTTAATAATAGAAAAATTTTATGATGAAAATAAACATAAAACAATAGTTGAAAATTTAAAGAAATATTTCTTAAATGCATTTGATAAAAAATCGTGTGCATTTGATATAGGATATAGTGCAAAACCAGAGTTATATTTATCTGAAATATGTGGTAAGCCTATAGACACATATTTCATAAACATTAGCAATGAAGAAGCATTAAAAAATGCAAATATTGGAAATTTTAAATTAAAAACTTACTTTGATTACAGACCTACAATTACAGGTGTAGTTAGAGAATCTTTAATGTCAACAGCAGATGCTTCTTGTATAGGTTATGACTTTGATAGTAGTGGAAATGTTATTCCAATATTTGATGAAAAAGAAGAAAACTATCAAAAAAGGTTTATCTTTGATGCAATGCAAAAAAAAGCAATGGAATTTATTGAGGATATAACTAAAACTTTTAAAGATGATATAGAAAAAATGTATTATCAAAAATATTATATTTCACTAGCTCACGAAATGTATGTAAATTCAGCTAAAAAAATTGACCAAGATGTTTTCTATGGAATAGATTTTGAAGATGCAGTAGGTCTTGGAGAAAATATTACAGCAATAAATGAGTGGAACTCTGAATTAGAAAAAAATAATCAAAAAAGAACTACAGAATTGTTTGATACTGATTGTGCAAAGAACATAAAAGAAAGATATTTGAAGCTAGAAAAAAAGAATATAGAATTAGAAAATCAGAATGCGATTTTTAAAGAAGAACAAGAAAAAATGACAAAAGAAAAAGTCCAATGTCAAAATGAAATAAATATGCAAAAACAACAAATAAGAGACTATGAGGAAAAATATGAAGCAAAAAATAATGAACTTGAAAAAGTTTATAATAGTAAGAGATGGCAATTAATGGAAAAGATAGATAATATTTTAAAAAGAAAAAAATAGTTTTTCTAAGCTTGACAAGTAGACAAATAAAATATAAGATGTGTGGCAAATAGGAAAGGAGCATAAAATGAAGCAAGAACAGAAGAAATTATCCATAATTGTACCTGTATATAATGCTGAACAATATATGGAGAAATGTTTAAACAGATTATTAGAACAATCATATTCAAATATAGAAATAATAATTGTAAATGATTGCTCACAGGGAAACTGTGAAGAAATAGCAAATAGATATAAAGAAATAGACAAAAGAGTAAAATATATAAAACACGAAAAAAATAGAGGATTATTTCAAGCAAGAATAACAGGAGCAAGTATTGCAACAGGAGAATATATTGCATTTTTAGATAGTGATGACTATGTATCAATAGACTATTATAGAACCTTAATGCAAAACATTGAAGAAAATAATGCAGATATTGCAATGGGAAATATGGTATTAGAATATGATGATGGAAGAAAAGAAATATATAACCTTTTTGACGCAAAACATCTTAATTTAGCAGGAGAAGATTGTTTAGATGAATATTTTGAACAAGAAGGACTTTCATTTGATTGGCATATAATATGGAATAAAATATACAAAATGGAAATATGGAAAAAAGCATTAAAACATTATAAAAAAATTACAACACATTTATTAATGACAGAAGATTTTGCTTTTTCAACAGTACTATTTTATTATGCAAAAAGACTTACAATGGCACAAAATGATTGTATATTTTACTGTAAACATGAAACAACATCAACCTCTGTAGATGATTTAAAAATTGGAAAGTTTAATAAAAATATAACAGATCTTACAACATCATTTAATTTTATAGAAAACTTTTTAAAAGAAGAAAAAATATATAATAAATATAAAGTTAAATTTGAAAAGTGGAAATGTTTATATGCAAACCAACAAAAATCGTATGTAAAAAGATCAAAAATGTCAGATGAGGAAAAAGAAGAAGCTAATAATAAAATTGAAAAATTCTATCCAAATGCAGAAAAAATAAATAATTCTGAGTATTTTTATAGTATAGTTACTAATTGGGACGATGGATTAGAAAGAATAAAATTAGCAATATGTGACAAAAACATAAAATATGTAAGCTTTGATATATTTGATACACTAATAAAAAGACCTTTTTATGAACCAAAAGATTTATTTATATTACTAAATAAATACTTTAGAGAATATACAAATGGTGTATCAGGTATGGACTTTTCTAAAATAAGGGTATATTGCGAAAATTTAGCAAGAGAGCAAATAGAAAATGAAGAATGCCAAGATGTAACACTTGACGAGATATATAAAACAATTGAAAAACAATATGGTATAGAAAAAGATGTTATAGAAAAATTAAAAAACAAAGAAATAGAATATGAAATTAGATTTTGCGATAGAAGAAATACAGGGTATGAACTATATTTGTTAGCATTAGCAATGGGCAAAAAAGTAATATTTACATCTGATATGTACTTAAGTAAAGAAGTAATACAAAAAATATTAGAAAAAAATGGATATATAGATAATGAAAAATTATATTTATCATCAGAAATAAAACTTTCAAAAGGAAGAGGAGACTTATTTAAGTATGTTTTAAATGACTTACAAATAAATCCTGAAGAAATGATACATATAGGGGATAATTATTGGTCAGATGTAACAAAACCAAAAGAATTAGGAATAAATGCAATGCATCTTCCAAAAGCAATAGATGTAGCATTTAATGAAGAAAAGGTAAATTGCTTATCTAAAATGTTTGTACAAAGTATGCCATTTTGGAGAGATAATGTTGCATCTATGGGGTTTGTTGGAATTAGAACAATGCTTGCTATGGCAATGAATAAATATTTTGATAATCCATATAGGTCTTTTAATAAATTTTCAGACTTTAATGCAGACCCTTATTTAATAGGTTATTATGTACTTGGAATGTACACATTTGCAATATCAAAATGGTTATTAGATAAAACAGCAAATAAGGGCTATAAAAATATGGTATTTATGGCAAGAGATGGATATTTACCTATGGAAGCATATAAAATAATGAAAAAATTCTATAAAGATGCACCAGAAGAAAAATATTTGTATGTGTCTAGAAAAGCACTAGTGCCAATAACTATAATAAATAAACTTGATTTTTACAAATTACCAGAATGTATAAATGTAACAAATCATACACCTATTGAAATTTTACAATACCTAAAAGATTGTTTAAAAGAAAATGTAGATATATATGAGGTCTTTAGTAAAAATAATATAGATCCAGATAAAAAGCTTGAAAATATAATGAATTTCAACAAATTTATCAAAGTAGTAATTGATAATTTATATGATGAAGCAAAACATCTAAAACAGCTTAATATATTGAGAAAATATTTCGAAACATATTATGAGGACAGTTCTGCAACATTTGATGTAGGATATAGTGCAAGACCTGAACTATTTTTATCAACATTATGTCAAAAGCCAATAGATACATTCTTTTTGAATATAAATAAAGATGAAGCATATAGACACAGTGATATGGCAGGATTTAAAATAGAAACATTTTTCTCTGGTAAACCATCTGCTACAGGATTCACTTATGAAGCAATGTTATCTGCATTAGCACCATCATGTATAGGATATGATATAAACGGAAATGAAGTTAAACCAGTCTTTGAAAAATATAATAAAACATATCAGGAAGAATTTATAATTAGTATTATGCAAAATTCAGCAATTGAATTTGTAAATGACGTTGTAAATACTTTTGGAGAGGAAATAAATGAATTATATTATGAAAAATATTATATATCATTACCTGTTATGGCATATATAAATTCTGCAAAAGATGTAGATAAATCTATATTTGATGCTATTTATTTTGAAGATGATGTACGTATAAAAGAGCCTGTAAAAATGACTACAGAATGGAATAATGAATTATGGAATAAAAATCAACGAACAATGGGTGAATTAATAAGTAGAGGTGTAATAGTAAATAACAATGTAGAAAATTATGGATATTTAGATTATAATAGAAACCCTGATTTAGAGCATCATAGTAAACCAGTAAGATTTATATATTATATGTTATATGATAGACCAACATTTAAAAGAAGAATGAAAGAATCATTTAAGTCACATAAAATATTATTTGGTATAGGAAAAATAATATATAAAGTGTGTGCAAAAATAAAGAATATAATATATAATATAATTCGAATGGGAAAAGGAGGAAAAAAAAAGTGAAAGAAAAAGACGGAGAAGAATATGCAATAGAGGTACAAGATGTATACAAGACATTTAATGTGTATTTAGACAAAGCCAATAGTTTGAAAGAAAAAATGCTATTTTGGAAGAGAAATAAAAAAGAAGTAAGAGAAGTATTAAAAGGAATAAATTTGAATATAAAAAAAGGTGAAGCAGTTGCTCTAATTGGGGTAAATGGAAGCGGAAAATCAACATTATTAAAATTAATGACAAAAATAATTTATCCAAATAAGGGACAAATTATAACAAATGGAAAATTAACATCATTACTAGAATTAGGAGCAGGTTTCCATCCAGACTTTTCAGGTAGGGAAAATATATATTTTAATGCTTCGATATTTGGATTAACCAAAAAACAAATAGATGATAGATTACAACAAATAATTGACTTTTCTGAATTAAAAGATTATATAGATAATCCTGTTAGAACATATTCTTCAGGAATGTATATGAGACTTGCTTTTGCTGTTGCAATAAATGTAGATGCAGATATTTTATTAGTAGATGAAATTTTATCTGTTGGAGACCAACATTTCCAAGAAAAATGCATAAATAAAATGAAAGAACTAAAAAAAGAAGGAAAAACAATGGTTTTCGTAACACACGGTTTAGAGTCTGCAAAAGAATTATGTGATAGAGCTGTATGGATTAACAAAGGTGTTATAAGAATGGATGGAAATACAGATGAAGTAATAAAAAAATATATAGAAGAAACGGCATAAGAAAGGAGAAACAGATGAAATTTTTTAAAGCATTATATGATTATAGAGAATTATTAAAAACAAGTATAAGTAAAGATGTAAGAGGAAAATATAAAAATTCAGTATTAGGAATATTATGGTCATTTTTAAACCCATTACTACAAATTGCAGTATATGCATTAGTATTTCCATTAATTATGAGAAATAGTATTCCAAATTATACAGTGTTTATATGTTGTGGACTAATACCTTGGACTTTTTGTACATCAGCAATTAACAGAACCTCATTTACGATGGTAGAAAATGGAAATATTATAAAAAAGGTGTTTTTTCCAAGAGAAATACTGCCATTATCTGTAGTAACTAGTGAAGCTATAAACTTTATAATTTCAACACTTATAATTTTAGCATTTGTTATTGCTTATGGTATGGGAATTAGCAAATTTATAATTTTCTATCCATTGGTATTATTAGTACAATATATACTTTTAATTGGAATTTCTTTTATAGTATCAAGTGTTACAGTATATTTTAGAGATTTACAACATTTTATAGGAATTGCTTTACAATTACTATTTTATGCAACACCAATAGTATATATACCAGATGCAATACCATTAGAATTTCAATGGATAATAAAATATAATCCTATGACTTACATAATAAATGCATATAGAGACATTTTTTACTATCAACAAATGCCAAGTTTAATGTTTTTGGCAAGAATACTAATATTAGGAATAGTAATATGTTTGGTTGGATATTTTATATTTAACAAATTACAAAGAAGATTTGCAGAAGAACTTTAAAATTAGGAGAATAATAAATGAAAGAATTTAATTTTAAGTTAGAGCCAGGAAGAAAATTATATAATAACAGAGAGTATGTGGAGACTTTTCCACTTATCTCTGTTATTGTGCCTTTTTATAATAGCGAAAAATTTATTGAACAAACAATAAAATCAATATTAAATCAAACCTTTCCAAGTTATGAAATTTTAATAATTGATGATGGTTCAACAAATAAAATGGCATTAGAAAAATTAGAACAAATAAAAGAATTAGACAAAAGAATAAAAGTATTTCATAAACAAAATGAAGGACTTGCAACCACAAGAGATTATGGAGCAAGCAAGTCTGATGAGCACGCTAGATATCTTATGTTTATTGATGATGATGATTTAATAGAACCAACATTTTTAGAATGTGGATTTTGGACCTTAGAAACCAATAAAGATGCAGCTTGGGCATATTCTGATTCATTGGGATTTGGTTCTATAGAATATACCTGGAACAAGTATTTTAGTTCTGAAAAAATGAAAAAAGAAAATGATTTGATCTCTGCAGCATTAGTTAGAAAGACAGATTTCTTTTTAGTAAATGGATATAACCTAAAAGAAAAAGCCGTAAATGAAGATTGGAATTTTTGGCTAAAATTATTGAGTAAGGAAAAATTTCCTGTACATATAAGTTTTTATGGAGAATGGTATAGAAGAAAAGAAAATGGAGAATTGCAAAGGTCGAGAGAAAACAAAGAAAGAAGTTTAGAAATAATAAATAATACAGCAAAAGGTGTAACAAAAGAAATAAAAGCAAAGCAATATCCATGTTACAATTATAATTATGAACTTATAGAAGATAATTTAAAAAATATAGAAATACCTAAAAGAATAAATAAAAAAGATACAATAAATATTTTATTTATAATTCCTTGGATGGTTACAGGTGGAGCTGATTTATTTAATTTAAGTTTAGTTAAAGGATTAAATAAAGAAAGATATGAAATAACAATAATATCTACAGAGCCAAATGAAAATGTATTAAGACAAGAGTTTGAAAACAATGAAAATGTAAGAGTATATGATTTAACATCATTTTTAGATAAAAGATATTGGGTAGCTTTTGTAAATTATATTATCCAAAAGGAAAATATAAATTTAATCTTTAATTCTAATAGTAAAACAGGTTATTCTATGTTACCATATATAAAATCAACGTATCCGGAAATACCAATTCTTGACTATGTACACATGGAAGAGTGGTATAATAGAAATGGTGGATATTCTAGATATTCTTCAATGTATAATTCTATAATAGATAAAACGATGGTATGTAATGGAAATAGTAAAAAAATTCTAGAAGAACATTTTAAAAGAAATTCAGATGAAGTTCAAACAGTATATATAGGTGTTGATGAAGAAAAGTTTAATCCTGATAAATATAACAAAGAAGAATTAGAGCAAAAATATTTGGGAGGAAAAACAAATAAAAAGATAATATCATTTATATGTAGAATTTCGGAGCAAAAAAGACCATTACTATTTTTAGAAATTATTAAAAAGCTAAAAGAAAAAAGACAAGATTTTAAGGTTTTAGTTGTAGGAGATGGTAATCTTCTTGGCAAAATGAAAGAGAAAGCTAAAAAGATGAATCTTTTAGAAGATATTATATTTTTGGGAGAAATTAAAAATACAGAGGAAATATACAAAATAAGTAACGTAACTGTAAATTGTTCATTAAAAGAAGGTTTAGCATTAACCTCTTATGAATCGCTAAGTATGAATGTACCAATTGTTTCGAGTGATGTTGGAGGACAAAAAGAACTAATTTCAAAAGATGTTGGAGAAATAGTAAAATTAATGCAAAATGAAGAAGATGTTTATTTAGAAAAATATAGTCCAGAAGAAATAAATAGTTATGTTAAAGCAATAAACAAGGTTTTAGATAATTTAGAAACTTATAAATCAAATTGTAGAAAAAGAATTTGTGAGAATTTTACAATAAGTAAGATGATTGAAAAGATGGATAGTATTTTTGAAGAAACTCATAAAAATCCTTCGAAGAAGAAAATAGAAAATGGTTATGGCCTTTCAAACAATAGAGATATTACAAAAGAATTAATTACTGCTAATTTCAAAAGTGATGAGCTAGAATATAAGTGGGAATGTAGTGAATATGAAAGAAAAGTATATGGAAAAAATTATTCCGCTTTTGGACTTAATTCAAGAAGAGAGTTACTTAAAGAAAAATTATGGCAGATACCAGCATGGAGATTTATGATTAAAATTTACCACAAAATAAGATAATTAAACAATAAAAAAATGAGTATGTATATTAAAGTATATATGCTCATTTTTCTTGTTTATTAGAATATTTTTCAATTGACTTTTGTATGTGTTTGTGGTAGTATTTTATCGAGATAATTTTACAAAAATCTATAAAATTTAGGAGGAAAAATGATGAAAAAAGTTTTAGTAAAAGCAACTTTTGTCATAACAATAATTTTAGCAATATTATTTCAAGTAAGTTCATATGCAACAGAAAAAAGTGATAAAAAAAGTAATGTGAAAATTAGTGAAGGAATTTATAAAATAATTTTAGCAGACTCTCCAGAAAAGAGTGTAACTATAGAAAATGAAAGCTCAAGCAATGGAGCAAATGTTTGTATACAAAAATATAATAATAATGTAAATCAATTATTTAAAATAAAATATGATAAAGAGGGATATTGTGAAATAATTCCTGTTAATTCTGGAAAAAGAATTGATATTGCAGGCTGGGGAAATGGTGTAAATATTGAGCAATGGGGTGAAAATACTACATCAGATAGCCAACAGTTTACTATGTCAAAAAATGAAGATGAAACTTACAATATAATAGGAAAAAGACAAAATTTATATTTAACCGCAGATGAAACATCTTCGGAAAATAAAATAAATTTAATAGGAAACGAGAAAGACGAAAAAAAATCACAAAAATTTAAACTAGAAAAAATAGAAACTCCAGAAAATGGAAGATATAAAATAGTTTTAGCAAATTCAAAGACAAAAAGTGTAACTGTAAAAAATGGAAAAATTGAAAATGGTGTTGGAATAGAATTAAATACATATAAAGATACAGCTAAACAGCAATATGAAATTAGATATGACAGTGAAGGTTATTGTGAAATTATCCCAGTACATTCTGAAAAAAGATTAGATGTATGTGGATGGGGTAATGGTGTAAATATTGAACAATGGACTGAAAATAATTCAACAGACAGTCAAAAATGGACAATAATAAAAAATGAAAAAGGAAACTTTAATATTATATCTAAAAGACAAAATTTATATTTAACAGCTCAAAACTCAAATTCCTCAAATGGTACCAAAATTGAAGGGCATGAGAAAAACGGAGAAAATGGACAAGAATTTTATTTAGAAAAAATAGAGTCAAATAAAATAATAGATGAAGGAACTTACAAAATAGTAAGTGCAAACAATAGAAATAAAAGTATATCAATAGATAGAGGTAGTTCAGATAATAATGCTAATGTTCATTTATGGGAATTTAATAATTGTTTAGAACAAGAATTTAATTTAGTATATGACGAAAATGACGGTTATTATGAATTAATAGCTGTAAACTCTGGAAAAAGATTAGATGTATGTGGATGGGGAAATGGAACCAATATAGCACAATGGTCTAAGAATCCTAACACAGATAGTCAAAAATGGAAAATAGTTAAAAACTCTAAGGGAAATTATAACATAATATCAAAAAGGCAAGGTCTTTATTTAACAGTTAATAATTCTAATTTTTCAGATGGAGCAAATATTGAAGCTTGCTGGAAAAATGAAAGTGATGGACAAGAATTTAAAATAGAAAAAATAGCTACAAAAAGTGAAAAAACTGTAGAAGATGGCACATACAAAATGATGGTTAATTCTAATAGAAATATGGTAGTAGAAGCAGCGGGTGGAAATTGGGATAATTGTGGAAGATTACAAGTTTGGCAAAATTTTGATACAGCATGGCAAAAAGTAACAATAAAATATGAAAATGGATTCTATAAAATAGGGCTAAATCATAGTGGAAAAAGCTTGACAGTAAAATATGATAGAAGTTCGGTAGGTTCAGAAGTTATGCAATATGACTTTAATTGGGGAGAAAACCAAAAATGGGTAATTAGAGATAATGGAAATGACAGTATTTCTATATATCCATTATCTAGCTGGATGTATGCTTTAAATGTTAATGAAAATATAAGTAATGGTTCAGTTTTAAATTTGAATTATAAAACTCAAGATGAAACAGAAAAATTTCATTTAGAAAGATATTACGAAAGATATGCACAAGAAGGAACTTATGGATGGTCAGGACTTAAAGTAAAAGGAAATGGCAGTGGCGGAGAATATTTAAAATTTTATAAAGTAGGAAATGGAAGTAAAAAACTATTTTTAAACTTTTCAATACATGGATTTGAAGATTCTTACTATAGAGATGGTTCAGAACTAACTTATATAGCAGATGAATTTTATTCATATATGAAACAAAATATGCCAGTAGATTTAATAGATAAGTGGACAATTTATATTCTTCCAGCATCAAATCCAGATGGACAACATAATGGTTGGACAAATAATGGACCAGGCAGAACAACAATTTATAGTTGGGCAAATGAAAATAAAGGAATAGATATGAATAGATGTTTCCCTGTAAATTATAAATCAACAACTAAATCATCAAGAAATTATAATGGAACACAACCTTTACAAGCATTTGAAGCAGAAAGTTTAAGAAATTTTGTATTATCTAATACTGGAAGCAAAAATATTGTAATAGATGTCCATGGATGGCTAAATGAAACAATAGGAGATAGTGGAATTGGATGGTATTACAGAAATCAATTTGGAATAAACAACCATATTGGAACTTATGGTAGTGGCTATTTTATTCAATGGGCAAGAACTATAGCAAATACAAGATCGATGCTTTTGGAATTACCAGAGGTACAAAATCACAATCAAGTATTAGAAAGAAATTATTCTAATAAATTTATAAATGCTACAATTCAATTATTAAAAGATAATTAAAAGGAGGTTAGCAGAATATGAAAAAAATAAGCATATTATTAATAACTATATTATTATTTATTCCATTAACTTTAATAGATACAAATTCTCAAGCAATAGCTGTAACAGATGATAAGAAAGTTGAAGATGGGATATACAAAATAGTATTAGCAGAGGACCAAACAAAAAGTGTAACAATAGCAAATGGAAGTACTGGAAATAGTGCTAATGTACAAATTAACAAATATGAAGGTATGCCATATCAAGAGTTTAAATTAGTATCTGATGGACAAGGATATTATGAGATAATTGCTGTAAATTCAGAAAAAAGACTAGATATGTGTGGCTGGGGAAATGGGACTAATATAGAACAATGGTCAAAAAACCCTAGCTCAGATAGCCAAAAATGGAAAATACAAAAAAATGAAAAAGGAAATTATAACATAATATCTCAAAGACAAGGTTTATATTTAACAGCACATAATTCAAATTTGACAGATGGAACAAACATAGAGGCATTTGAGAAAAATGGTGGAAGTGGACAAGAATTTATATTAGAAAAAGTAGAAAAAATAGAAGAAGGTACATATAAAATAAGTCTTGCAAATTCGCCTACACAATGTGTTACAGTAGATAGTATAGACGAAAAAGATGGGGCTAATGTAAATATACAAAAATATTCAAATAAAAGACAGCAACAATTTGAAATAAAATATACAAAACAAGGATATGTAGAAATAATAGCATTATATTCTGGAAAAAGATTAGATGTATGTGGCTGGGGCAATGGTGTAAGTATTGAGCAATGGGGTGAAAATATTACATCAGATAGCCAAAAATGGGTAATAAAGAAAAATGCAAATGGAAAATATAATATTATATCACAAAGAGGATTTTTATATTTAACAGCACATAATTCAAATTCGTCAGATGGAACCAATATAGAAGGATTTGAAAAAAATGGTGGAAGTGGACAAGAATTTATATTAGAAAAAGTAAAAAATGAAAAAATTGTGCCTAAAAAAACAATAGAAGATGGAATATACAAAATTTCAATGGCAAGTCATGAAAGCCAAAGTGTATCTATAGCAAGCGGAAGTACGGAAAATGGGGCAAATGTTCATTTATGGGACTTTAATAATTGCCCAGAACAAGAATTTAACTTTGTATATGACGGAAATGGATATTATGAAATAATTGCTACAAATTCTGGAAAAAGATTAGATGTATGTGGCTGGGAAAATGGTGTAAATATTGAACAATGGACCGAAAATAAAAACACAGATAGTCAAAAATGGATTGTATATAAAAATGCAGAAGGCAATTATAACTTAATATCAAAAAGACAAAATTTGTATTTAACAGCACATAATTCAAATTACACTAATGGGACAAATATAGAAGGATATGAAAAAAACAATAGAAATGGACAAGAATTTTCACTTGAAAAAATTGACAAATTGGAAGAAGGAAAATACAAAATAAGCCTTGCAAGCATGCCAACACAAAGTGTTTCTATTAAAGATGGAAGTACAGAAAATAGTGCAAATGTAAATATTCAAAAATATATAAAAAGAAGATATCAACAATTCGAGATTAAATATACTTCACAAGGATATGCAGAAATAATTTCTATAAATTCTAAGAAAAGATTAGATGTATGTGGATGGGGAAATGGAACAAATGTAGAGCAATGGGATGAAAATCAATCATCAGATAGTCAAAAATGGATAATAAAGAAAAATGCAAACGGAAATTACTACATTATATCTGAAAGAAATCATTTATATTTAACAGCACATAACTCTGAAACAGCAGATGGAACAAATATAGAAGTATATGAAAAAAATGGAGGAAGCGGACAAGAATTTGCAATAGAAAAAATTGAAGAAGATAAAATAGAACCTAAAAAAACAATAGAAGAAGGAACTTATAAAATTGTAAGTGCAGCAAATATTAATAAAAGCATATCAATAGATAGTGGTAGTGCAGATAATGGTGCAAATGTTCATTTATGGGACTTTAATAATTGCCCAGAACAAGAATTCAACCTTGTATATGATGGAAATGGATATTATGAAATAATACCAGTTAATTCAGGAAAAAGACTAGATATGTGTGGTTGGGGTAATGGAACAAATGTCGCACAATGGGCCAGAAATACAGATACAGACAGCCAAAAATGGATAATTTATCAAAATTCAGATGGATATTATAATATAATAGGAAAAAGACAATGGCTATATTTAACACTACATGACTCAAATACTGAAAACGGAACAAATATAGAAGTATATGAAAAAAGAGATGATAATAGCCAGAACTTTAAGTTAGAGAAGATGTCAAATAAAAGTGAAAAAATAGTAGAAAATGGAAAATATCAAATACAATCAAAAGCAAATTCAAATATAGTATTAGAAGTTGCAGGTGGAGATAAAAATTCTAATGGAAGAGTACAAGTTTGGCAAAATTATTATACAAGATGGCAAAAAATAAAACTTGAATATGAAAATGGTTATTATAAAATAATGCTTGGACATAGTGGAAAATATTTAACAGCAAAAAATGGAAAAATACAAAGTGGCTCTGAAATTACTCAAGATGATTGGAAAAATACAGAAAGCCAGAAATGGGGAATTAGAGATTTTGGAAATGGAAGTATAGGAATATATTCTTTAGCAAATTATGACTTAATGTTAAACATACAAAATAAAATTGAAAATGGTTCTGTAATTGAGCTAAAAGATAATACAGGAAGTTCAAATCAGCTATTTTGTTTTACAAACACTACTTGGGTAGAAATTGATAATTCAAAATATCCAGGAATTCAAGAGTCAATTGACAACCTAATGTGTGAACACCCAAATTGGGAATTTGAGATACTTTATACAGGTGTTGATTTTAATGAAGCAGTAAAAGCAGAATATGAAGGAAGCAATAAACAAAAAAGCTTAATAGATACAAATACATATAAATGTGATTGGATTTCAGAAGATCCTTATGTAAGTGGTAGATGGGCATCAGCATCTTATAATGCAGTTCAATATTTTATGGATGCAAGGAATTTCTTAAATGACTCAAATGTATTGCAATTTCAAGATTTAGCAAATTATTGGGAAAGTGGAGCAACATTTGATTCTATACAATACCAAGTAAATAAAACATTTTTACAAAACTATACAAATGATGTAATAGAGGCTTGTAAAAGAACAAATATAAATCCATACTATATTTTAGCAAGATTATTCCAAGAACAAGGAAGCTCTGGTTCTGGAACAATAGATATGGACGGAGGAGATGGAAAAAGATATTTTAATCCGTTTAATATTGGTGCACGAGTAGGAAATGATGTTCAAACAGCTTTAGAACGTGCAAAACGTGAAGGTTGGGACAGTATGGAAAAAGGTCTTGAAGGTGGAATTAATATAATTAAAGAAAGATATATAAATAAACAACAAAACACATTATATTTGAATAAATTTGATGTAAATCCTGTAAGTGGTGGAGCTTTATATGAAAATCAATATATGCAAAATATTTCGGCGGCATATAGTGAAGCAAATACAATGAAAAAGCCGTATGAACAAACAGGTACATTTAATAATAAAAAGAAATTTATAATACCTGTATATGAAAATATGCCATCAACTCCTTCTGCAAAACCAACAGGTACAGGAAAAAATCCGTTAGCAGAAATAAAAGGACCAAAAAGTGTAAAAGTTGTAACAAATGGTTCAAAGTTGAAACTTAGAGATACTTCTTCAACTAAAGGTAATATTTTAGAAGAACTTCCATCTGGAACAGTTTTGCTTTCAGTTGAAAGATTATCAAATCGTTGGCAAAAAGTTGTTACACCATCAGGAAAAAAAGGATATTGTTCAGGAGAATATTTACAAACAATAGAAGATCAAACAAATTGTTATGATACAATGTACATAAATTCAGATGATGTAAATATTAGAATAGGACCTGGTACAGAGTATGATAGTATAACGAAAAAATCAACAGGTACAAAAGTAATTCGTATTGTTACAAATAAATATTTTTATAACAACCTATGCTGGGATGAAATTATTCTACCAGATGGAACTAAAGGATTTGTTGCAAATAAATATTTAAGTTATTAAAAAGGAAGGATATTAAATTGAAAAAAATTTATAAAATATTTTGCCTAATAATTGTAGTTATATCATTTGCTACAGTTTCAAATGCAGATGATACGGTTTATGATAGATTAGTCGATATACCTGTACCAGATAATAGTACAGGATATGCAGATTCAACAATTACAGAAAAACAACAAGAAATTGAAAAATATGAGCAAAAAGAAGAAAAGGAGCAAAATATGAAAAAATACGGTAAAATAATAATACCTATTGTAGCTTTAGTTATAGTAGCAATTATAGTAAATATAGTTTGGAAAAAGAAAGATTCATATAAAAATCAAGAATATACAAATTCTTCTTTAACAAAACAAGGTATTGTAGATGAAAAAATTGTAGACGAAAAAGAAGAAAATGTTATAGAAAATGATAATCCAGAAGAAATTGAAAGCATAAAAAATGAAATAAATTCAACAGCTGATAGTAATATTTACTATGTAACAGAAGAAACAGATGGAAGAAAGATACTTCAAATAAAGCCAAAAGTTCAATTTCAAGTTGATTTAGCAGGAATTATGAAAAATTCTAAGCCAGAAGAAAAGGAAATAGAAAGCTTAAACAAAAAAGCACCAAACAAAACAGGAATATGGATATCTGAGCAATCTAGAGATAAGTTCATCGATTTATTAAATAAAAACAATATTGATAATTTAAGCATAAAAAAAGACGGATATCTAAAAGTAGATAAAACTTCTGAAAATGAAATTGCAAAAAATTTAGAGAAAATGATAAAGTCAGACAAATTATACATTATCAATATAACTGGCATAGCTTATGAAAGAGATTATATATCTGGAGAAATTGTAGAATATCCTTTTGAAGATATGGATCCAGAACAAGTAGTTGAATTCTACGAAAATGGTAACAAAAAGATATTAGAAATAACAACCAACAAAAAACAAGAATTGTTAGATAAAGAAATACTTGAAGAAATTACATTATATTAAAGGAAAAAGTGAAAGGAAAAGAATAATTATGGAAAAAATTAAAATATTTGCTTGTAGCGAAGCTTCAGAAGGTTTTACAAAAGAAATATGTGATTATTTAAAATTACCTATGGGAAAAATTGAAAGAATGAAATTTAAAAATGATAATAACTTTGTGCAAATACTTGAAACAGTAAGAGATTATGATGTATATTTAATACAAAGTGCAACACCACCTGTAAATGAGAGAATAATGGAATTATTAATAACAATAGATGCTATAAAAAGAGCATCAGCAAGAAATATAAATGTAGTATTACCATATTATATGTATTCAAGATCTGATAAAAAAGATCAACCAAGAGTACCAATAACAGCTAAATTAGTAGCCGAAATTTTAGAATCAGCAGGTGCAACTAGAGTAATAACATGTGATTTGCATAATCCAGCTATACAAGCATATTTTAATAATATAAATTGTGATAGACTAAGTGGAGAAAGATTATTAGAAAAATATTTTGAAGAAAAAAAATTAGACAATATGGTAATTGTTGCAACAGATGCAGGAAGTTCAAAAAAAGCATATAAATATTCTACATTTTTTGGATGCCCAATTGCAATGTTAGATAAAAGAAGAGAAGGAAATAATGATAAAGCAATAGGAACAACAATTATAGGAGATGTTAAAGGAAAAAATGCTATAATATTTGATGATGAAATAGATACAGCAGGTTCAATGATGGAAACAGTAAGAGTATTAAATGAATTTGGTGCAAAATCTGTTTATGCAGCTTGTACACATGGAGTGCTTTCAGGCCCAGCAATTGAAAGAATAAAAAATTCACCAATTAAAGAACTTGTTATAACAAATACTATTCCATTACCAGAAGAAAAACAAATAGATAAAATAAAGGTAGTATCTATAGCTCCATTATTTGCCGAAACAATAAAAAGATTAAATGAAAAGAAACCTTTAGGTGAATTATTAAAAAGTTTTGTATAATTCGATTTCGAAATGGGGACGGTTCCTTTTTCAAAAAGGAACCGTCCCCATTTTGAAATCGTCCCCAATCAAAAAAATAAAAAAAAATTTGTAAAAAAAAGAAGGAAAAACAAAATTTTTGAAGAATATATAATTAGTACATAAAAACAAAAGAATATGTACAAAATAATATTAACATAAAGAAAGAGGTGCTTAAAATGCAAATAACAGATGTACGTTTAAGAAAGGTAAATTCAGAAAACAGAATGAAAGCAGTTGCTTCTGTAACATTTGATAACGAATTCGTAATTCATGATATCAAAGTTATCGAAAGCCAAAATGGATTATTTATTGCTATGCCTAGCAAAAAAACTCCAACAGGAGAATTCAAAGATATAGCTCATCCAATTAACCCAGAAACAAGGGAAAAAATTCAAAATGCTATATTAGAAGCATACAATGCTCCTGAAACAGAGGAAACAGCTGAATAATAATAAGTAAATCAAAAATTCAGACTTTTTTGGAATAGAGTTCCGAAAAAGTCTGGATTTTTTTCTTAAAATAGAGTATAATTTGTACCATTAGAGACAATAGAAAGGAAGATATAAATGAAAAACAAAGCAATAAAATTTTTAGCCTACAACAAAAAAGTATCTGTAATGTGTATAGATACAACAGAATTAGTAGAAGAGGCAAGAAAAATACATGACTTAACACCAACAGTTACAGCAGCTGCAGGAAGAGCACTAACTGTTGCAGCAATGATGGCATATTTAGAAACAAAAGAATTAACAGACAGTATAACAATCCAAATAAAAGGAACAGGACCAATAGGAGGAATGGTGCTTATTACTGGTTTGGAAAACGAAAAAAAAGCAAATGTAAGAATGTATGTACAAAATCCACATATTGAATTACAATTAAAACCAAATGGAAAAATAGATGTAGGAGGAGCAGTAGGACACCAAGGATATTTGAATGTTATAAAACAAAATGAATTGACAAATAGTAACTATAATGGTTTAATACCACTAGTATCTGGAGAAATAGCAGAAGATTTTACGGAATTTTTTGCAAAATCTGAGCAAAAGCCAACAGCGTTAGCATTAGGAGTTCTTGTAAATAAAGATGGTGTAAAAAGAGCTGGTGGATATATAATAAATCCTATGCCAGATGCTACAGATGAAGAAATATCTAAAATAGAAGAATCATTAAAGGAAGCAAAACCAATTTCAGAAATGTTAGATGAAGGTTTAACATTAGAAGAAATTGCAAAAATAGTAACAGGTGATGAAAATATAGAAATTTTAGAACAAGATTTAGATGTTACATATAAATGTAATTGCAGTAAAGAAAAAATAGAAAATGGAATAATATCGCTTGGAAAAGAAGAAATTTCAAAAATAATAGAAGAGGATGGAAAATTAGAAGCAGAATGTCATTTCTGTCATAAAAAATACAATTTTTCACTAGAGGAATTAAAGGAAATAGAAAGAGGAGCTAAATAAAATGATAGTAGATAAAGTAGAAGAATTTGGTTTAAAAATATTAGAAAAAATTGGGTTAAAAGCATTGGCAGATTGGTATAGAAAACATCAAGAAGGTATGAGATATTTAGTATTTGGAGCATTAACAACAATAGTAAATATATTGGTATACACAATTTTTTCAGCACTAATATTAAAAGGATTAACTAATGATTCCTTAAGAGTAAATATAAGCGAAATAATAGCATTTATAGCAGGTGTTGTATTTGCATATATAACAAATAAATTATATGTATTTAATAGCAAAACAACAGGTAAGAAAGATTTATTTCGTGAAATAGCATCATTTTTTAGTTGCAGAATATTTACAGAAATAATAAGTATTTTAATGATGAATGCAGCAGTATGGTTTAGTATAAATGATATTTTAATGAAAGTTGTATCAAATATCGTAGTAATAATACTAAATTTTGTATTCAGTAAAATATTAATATTTAAAGGAAATAAAAATTTAAAATAATTAGCAAACTAGCAAAAGTAAGAAAGGAAAAAGCCTATGGAAGATAAATGGTTTAACAAAACTGTACAAGAAACAGAACAAAATCTTGAAACAAATATAAAGACAGGATTAACTCAAGAACAAATAAACAAAAAATTAGCAAAATATGGGTTAAACGAGTTACAAGCCCAAAAGAAAAAATCACTATTTGTAAAATTTTTAGAGCAATTTAAAGACTTTATGATAATAGTACTAATATTTGCAGCAATAATTTCAGGAGCAATATCAATAGCTCAAGGTGAAGCAATAACAGATTCTATAATAATATTAGTTGTAGTAATAGTAAATAGTATAATAGGTGTAGCCCAAGAAGCAAAAGCAGAAAAATCTTTAGAAGCACTTCAAAAATTAAGTGGACACGAAGCTAAAGTAATAAGAGAAGGAAATTTGCAAACAGTTCCAGCAAAAGATTTAGTACCAGGAGATGTTGTAGTACTAGAAACAGGTGATTATGTACCAGCAGATTTAAGAATAATAGAAGCTGTAAATCTAAAAGCACAAGAGGCATCACTTACTGGAGAATCTGTGCCAGTAGAAAAACAAGCAAGTAAAATAGAAGAAACAGAAGTTCCAATTGGTGATAGAACAAATATGTTATTTTCATCAAGTTTAATAACTTATGGTAGAGGAAAAGCAATTGTTGCTGAAACTGGAATGAAAACAGAAGTAGGAAAAATAGCAGGAATGCTTTCAAATCAAGAAGAAAAAGAAACACCACTTCAAGCAAAACTAAATAATTTAGGAAAAACACTTGGAATAGTAGCAATTGTAATATGTGTAATAATATTTGCAGCAGGATTAATCCAAGGAAAACCAGCAGTATCAATGTTTATGACAGCAGTAAGTTTAGCTGTTGCAGCAATTCCAGAAGGCTTGGCCGCAGTATCTACAATTGTTTTGGCAATAGGTGTTCAAAAAATGGTTAAGAAAAATGCTATTGTAAAACACTTGCCAGCAGTTGAAACATTGGGAAGCAGTTCTGTAATTTGTTCAGACAAAACAGGAACTTTAACACAAAATAAAATGACAGTTCAAAAAATGTATGTAAATGATGTAACTTATGATATGACTAATATTGATGATATAACAAAATACGAGAATGCAAATCAAGAAATAAAATTATTAGTATATAATGGAATGTTATGTAATGATACAAAAATATCAGAAGATGGAGAATTAAAAGGAGACCCAACAGAAACAGCACTTGTAGATATAGCCTTAAAATTAGGTTTTACAAAAAATATATATGATGATATGCCAAGAGTTGATGAAATTCCATTTGATTCTGACAGAAAATTAATGACAACAGTACATCAAGTAAATAATAAATACATTGTATTTACAAAAGGTGGAATAGATGAATTGCTTTCAATTTGTAGTTCTTATATATTAAATGGAGAGCAAATGACAGATTTACAAAATTATAGAAATAGAATTAATGAAATAAATGAAACAATGGCAAAAGATGCATTAAGAGTTTTAGGATTTGCCTATAAAGAACTAGATTACAAGCCAAATGCCCAAGAACTTGAAAATGATTTAACATTTGTAGGAATGTATGGAATGATAGATCCACCAAGAGAAGAAGCAAAACTAGCTGTAGAAAAATGTAAATCAGCAGGAATAAAAACAGTTATGATTACAGGAGACCACAAAATTACAGCGACAGCAATTGCTAAAAAATTGGGAATATTAGAAAAAGAAGAGGAAGCAATAACAGGAACAGAACTTGATAAAATATCTGACGAACAACTAGAAAAAGATATTAAAAAATATTCTGTATATGCAAGAGTTGCACCTGAACATAAAGTAAGAATTGTAAAAGCTTGGCAAAAAAATGGCGAAGTTGTTGCAATGACAGGTGATGGAGTAAATGATAGCCCAGCCTTAAAACAAGCGGATATTGGTTGTGCAATGGGAGTTGTAGGAACAGATGTTGCAAAAGAAGCGGCAGATGTAATATTAACAGATGATAATTTTGCAACAGTAGTATCAGCAGTTGAGGAAGGAAGAAGAATATATGATAACATTTTAAAAGTAATTCAATTTTTACTATCAAGCAATATTGGTGAAATAGTAGTATTACTTTTAGCAACACTAGGTACAGGATTATTTGCTAAATGGTTTGGAATTACAGATATTACGCACTTAGAAATTTTAATGCCAATTCACATTTTATGGATAAATTTAGTAACAGACTCACTTCCAGCATTAGCCCTAGCATTTGACCCAGCAAACAAAAATATAATGGAAAGAAAGCCATTAAAAACAGGTAAAGGTATATTTACAAAATCTATGACATTTAGAATTATTTACCAAGGAATTATGATTGGAATTTTAACTTTAGTAGCATTTATGATAGGTTTAGCTACAACAAATACTCCAATAGATGGATTGACTTTAGATGAATCTAAAATAGAGGTTGGTCAAACTATGGCATTTATTGTTTTAGCATTATCTGAACTTGTTCACGTGTTTAATATTAGAGATAATAGGAAATCTATATTTAAAACAGGAATTTTGGATAATATGAAGCTTATTGGAGCCATTATTGTATCAGCATTATTAATGCTTGTAATATTATTTGTTCCAGCTTTAAGAACAATATTTAGTATACCTGTTTTGCCTACAGGTAATATTGTGGAAGTTATTTGTTTGGTATTTGCTCCTATTGTTATTGTGGAATTGTTTAAGTTGTTTGGAATTAATTCGTTTGAGGATGAGGAGTAATTTGTTATTGCTTTTGAGGGATTTGATAAATTTTATGTTGAAGAGTTGTAAAAATATCAATGAAATGTATTGACTATTGGTAATAAAAAAGTTTATTATGTATAATAATAATAGAGATACGTAGTCGTAACGTATAAAAATCAAATGTTAGCCGCAACCCTGTTTGCGGGGTAGAAGTGCATAGGTAAACAAATGTTACTCGGAGCCCTACCTCTGACAAATAAATGCGTAGGTGGACAAATGTTAATAGAAATGAGGTAAAAATGAAAGTAGAAAATTAATATTCTATTTTATGACATTATTGAAATGAAAAAAATTTTATTAGAAAAATAGGTCAATTTTTGTCAGGAAATAACATAAATTTTAATAACTAAAAATATTGTTAATGGAGAAGAAAAGAAAATATATGAATGAGGGTAAAAGTGAAAATACACTTTTACCCTAATTTTGTCTGAAAAATAGTACAGAAAATCATTATATTTCGTAAAAATTACTAAAAAATAACGTTTATATTACATTAACAAATGCAATTGAAAGAGAATGCAAAATGTGCTATATTTTAATTACAGGATGTAGTATATGTTTTATACGATATTAAATTCGAAAGGAAGATTTTTATGTTAAAAAATATAATAAATAAAAGACAAGGCATAACGCTTATTGCTTTGGTAGTAACGATAATTGTTTTACTAATATTGGCTGGGGTGAGCATAAGTATGCTTACAGGACAGAATGGAATATTAAATAGAGCAACGGATGCAAAGAAGAATACGGAAGATTCATCTGATTTAGAATATTTACAAACAAAAGCATATGAGGCAATAACAGATTATTATTCAACTGGAAGTACAGATTCAGAAAGTGAGTATATTTTAAAAAATTTAAATGATTCAAATATAGTAGCGGATGTAAATACAGGAACAGTAAAATATAATGGAAAGACATATGATATAAGTGAAATAATAGGAAAAACAAGTGAACAAAAGTCAATAGAGTCACAAACAGATGTAAAATTGAAACAAATAACTAAAAGTAATGCGACAGGTAATGATGCAGAATTGTTAGAAACAGGAAAAATAAGAATGATAATACAAGAAGCAAATGATGAAACATTAAGAGCAGTAATACCAAATGGCTTTTATTATGTAACAGGTGCTCCATCAACAGGTTTAGTTGTTTCAGATAAGTTTGGCGATGATGATGATAATTCAAAAGGTGGAAATCAGTTTGTATGGGTGCCTTGTGAGGGAACGAATACTGTTAGTTATGAGAAAACAAACGATGGGTCTGTTGAGAATAAATTTGGATTGGCATCTAGTTGGTTGAAGAATTATAGTAGCCATTCGAGCTATTATAGTGAATATAAAGATTGGACAGATTATGGTGGAGATTATGAAAGTGTAAAGAAATATGGAGGATTTTATGTAGCAAGATATGAAGCAGGAGTTCCGAGTGAAGCAACATTTTATGCGAATAAAGATGGAGATAAATATTTTACAGATGAAAAGAATACAACAGAATATAAGCCTGTAAGTAAGAAAAATAATCAAGCTTGGAATTTTATATATCAAAAAACAGCTAAAATTTTAAGTGAGAAAATGTATGGGGAAAACGAGGCGGTAAAAAGTCAATTAATTGATAGTTATGCTTGGGATACAATAGTTGATTGGATGGAAAAAGCTGTACCTGGAATTGGAAACGATAGTACAGGATATGGAAATTATCGTAATAGTGGATTAAAAGTTCAAAATTCACTTTATGCAATAGTTCAATATAAAGAAGATTTTGTTGTTCCAACGATATATAATAAAGGAAATGCAAATGAATCTGAATATATGGAATTGGCAACAGGAGCAACAACAACAGGTGAAACCAAAGTAAAAAACATATATGATATGGCAGGAAATATGTGGGAATGGACAACAGAAGTAGGAAATCAAAGTAAAATACAATCAATGCTAACGAATGATGAAGCTGAAATAGCAACATACGCAGTTCTTAGGGGAGGAACGTTTACTGATTATGGTAAAGATTGGACTATTTCACAACGTTATGGTGGAGTTACAACGAATCATTTTTACTATTTTCACGTTGGCTTCCGTGTAGTACTTTATATCAAATAACCATATAATTAAACAAAAAAAGTAGTGCAAAATCGTACTACTTTTTCCTATTCAAAGTTACAAGTCAAATCCTAAAGAAAAAATACACAAAACCAAGAAAATCAACATATAAATAATAAAAAAGCGCAAACAAACCAGTTGACAAATTATACTAAAAAGTATATACTAGCACTTGTCGAAAAAATAAAAATAGGAGAAAACAATGAACAAAAAAGCAAAAATAGGGCTGATAATACTAGCCGTTATAATATTAACAATATCAACAAAAGTATATGCTACAAATGGAAAAGCAAATCAAGAAACAGTAAGAATGAGGAAAGAAGCATCAACAGAATCAAGTGTTGTAACATTAATATCATTAGACGAGGAAGTAGAAGTTTTATCAGAAGAGGGAGAATGGTACAAAATAAAATATAAAACATATACAGGATATGTAAGAAAAGATATGTTAGATGTTGATGGAAAAACAGAAGTAGCACAAAATACAAATAGCGAAAATACAACATCACAAGAAGAAATAAAAGATAAAATAGAAATAGGATATACTGGAACAATTGCATCAAAATTAGATTTAAAACTAGTGCCATCAATAACATCAAGTAACATAAACACAATTGACGAAAATTCAAAAATCACAATAAGAGATATAATAAACAAGTGGAGTTATGTAGAAACAGATAATAAATCTGGATGGGTTTTAACAAGCAAAATAAAGGTATCAGAACAGAAAAACGAAGAAGTTAAACCAGAGGAAAATAAAGAACAAGCTGTAGAAGAAACCAAAAAAGAGGATAACACAGAAAGAACAACCAGCAAAGAAGAAACAAAAACAGAAGAAAAAAAGAAAACAGAAGTAACAAAATATGTATCTGCAGAAACTTTAAATATGAGAGAAACAGCAAATAATAATGCTAAACTAATAAATCAATTAAAAGTAAATACAAAAGTAACAGTTCTTGAAACAGAGGGAACGTGGTCAAAAATAAAAGTAAATGGAAAAACAGGATATGTTGCAAGTAAATATTTATCAGATAAAAAAGTAGATGTAACATCAAGAAGTGAGGAAATATCCAGAGGGAGCGAGAACAAAAGTAGTAATACAGAAAGTACGAAAAAAGCAGAAAATAATAATGCAAAAAGCACAGAAACTACAAATTCATCAAATGCATCAGGAAACAACATAGTAGCTTATGCCAAAAAATATATGGGATATAAGTATGTATCAGGTGGTTCTTCACCATCTACAGGATTTGATTGCTCTGGATTTACATCATACGTATATAAACAATGCGGAATAAGTATAAGTAGATCATCTTCAGCACAAGCATCAAATGGAACAGCGGTTTCAAAATCAAATCTACAACCAGGAGATTTAGTAATATTTAATAATAGAGCAAATACATCTATAGGACACGTGGGAATATATATTGGTGGTAATACATTCATACACGCGGGAAATTCAGGAACAGGAGTAATTACAACATCTTTGTCAGATAGTTATTATCAAGCAAGATATGTAACTGGAAGAAGAATAATAAATTAAGGAGGATTATGCTGGAAACAAGAAAGGTTTTAACAGCAGTAATCGGATATATTTTAGGAATATTAATGGGGCTATATTGTAAAATCAGTATAGTCCTTTTTTATATTATAATTTACTTGGTATATCTGATTTTTGCAAATAAAAATAGAAAGAGAAAATTCAAATTATTTTCATTTAAAAGATATTTTAGATATTTAAAGGTTTTATTCAATAAAGAGGTAATTAAAATCATAGTAATTTTTGGGGTTATATCAAATACAATTGTACTTTTTCAAAATTATAAATATGAAAATTTGTATAAGAATTTAGATGGTGAGAATTGTAATTTCCAGGGTATTGTTTTAGAAATATTTGACGATAAAGCTAAGGTAAAAATTATAAATAGCAAATATAAAAATACATATTTGTATATTTATTCAAAGGAAATAAGTATGGAATATGGCGATAAAATTGCATTTGAGGGGAAGTTTTGTCAGCCAGAAAAGCACTCTAATTATAAGGGGTTTGACAGATTTGAATATTATAAAACATTAAAAATTTATGGGACTGTAAAATGTAAAAATGTGAAAGTATTATCTAAAAATAATGGAAATGTTATTAGAAAGAGTACGTTTTTTTTAGCATCAAATATAAAACACAGAATTGAAAAATCAAATTTAGAAAATGATGAAAAGGCATTGTTAAAAGGAATTTTGTTGGGAGATAAAAGTGGTATATCTGAGAATTTAAAAGAAAATTTTTCTGAAAGTAATATTTCTCATATACTTGCTGTTTCTGGGATGCATGTTGCTTATATTATTTTGGTTATAAATTTTGCATTTAATAAATTGATAGGAAAGCATTATTCAAAACTTGCAAGTAGTATAGTAATTGTAATTTATATGGGGATGGCAAATTTTACACTATCAATTGTAAGAGCGGGAATTACTGGAATTATAGCTCTTATGTCAAATTTTGTTTACAGAAGAAACGATATTTGGGAGTCTTTAAGTATATCTTTATTGGTGATATTGGTTGATAATCCATTTGCAATAAAAGATATCGGTTTAGAGCTTTCTTTTGGAGCTACAATTGGAATTATTGTATTTGGAAAGACTCTGAAAAAGTTTTATGAAATATGGTTGGAGAGAACAAATAGAAGGGCTGTAAGAAGAAAAAAGAAATTTAAAATATTGGTTCTTGGAATATTGGGTTCAAAAATAGGAGAATTTGTGATGGATGCTGTAATTGTAACAGTTTCAGCAATGGTAGCTATTATGCCTATAATGGTTATTAATTTTAATACTATTGCTATTACAAGTTTGATAATAAGCGTGTTTTCAAGTTTTTTAATAGGTCCAATAATGATAATAGTAATAATTTATATTTTTATACCAATAGGGCAAGTGGAAATGTTGATGAACATATTTATTAAATTGCTAATTATGTGTTCAAATGTTGGTAGAAATTTACCTTTAAATCAAATTTATTTAGTAACACCTAAAGTTGTAGAAATTATAATTTATTATTTTGCTATTTGGGGAGTGAATATAGTAGTAGCGTTGAATTTGGAGAAAAATCCAAGTATATTTGAGCAAAGGATTATAGATGTATCAAAGTTTATAAGATATAAATTAAAATCAAATTACAAAAAGATTATTTCTTTTATTTTGATAATTTGTGTATTAAATCTATTTTATCTAAATATTCCAAAAGATTTAAAGATTTATTTTGTAGATGTTGGACAAGGTGATTGTTCGTTAATTGTTACTCCAAATAATAAAACAATTTTAATAGATGGGGGAGGGAGTAGCGAGTTTTCAAAATCTAATTTTAATGTTGGAAAAAGTGTGCTTATGCCATATTTGTTAGATAGGCAGATTGCGGTTATAGATTATGTTATTTTTAGCCATATGGATTCAGACCACGCACAAGGATTACTTTATATTATGGAAAATATGAAGGTGAAAAACGCTATTATTGGCAAACAGTATGAGAGTTCGGGTAATTATGAGAAATTTATTAAGATTGCAAAGGAAAGAAAAATTAATGTAAAAGTTGTCGAAGTTGGAAGTAAAATAAACGTGGGAAGCGGAGTGTATTTTAATGTTTTGTGGCCAAGCAGTAGTAATATGATTTCGGAAAATGCTATTAATAATAATTCTTTAGTTTGTAAGTTAGTGTATAAGAATTTTTCTATGCTTTTTACGGGGGATATTGAGGAGGTAGCAGAAAAGGAGATTTTGAAATTTTATAAAAATAACCCAAAAGTACTGGAGGCAAAGGTGTTAAAAGTTGCACATCACGGTTCTAAAACTTCTTCATCAGTTGAGTTTTTAAATGTTGTTAAACCTAAATTTGCTTTGATTGGCGTTGGGAAGAATAATAATTTTGGGCATCCAGCAGAGATTACCTTGGAGAAGTTGAGAGGTGTGAACTGCAAGGTTTATAGAACTGATGAAGCAGGAGAGATTGAGATTAGGAGTAATGGGATGGAAATTTTTGAAATGGGGACGGTTCCTTTTTCAAAAAATAAATAATTGCGACTAAAAACAGTTGCGTTTTCAATATGAAAGGAGTATAATAAAATGAGTAAATTTGAAAAAGAATTAAAAAGATTACAAACTAAACCAAAAGATTTTACATATGATGAAGCAAAAAATATTTTGAATAAGTTAGGATTTTATGAAGAGAATAAAGGTAAAACATCAGGATCCAGAGTGGCATTTATTAGTGATAAGGAAATAAAAATCGAATTACATAAGCCGCATCCAGGAAATGTTTTAAAACCATATCAGATAAATATATTAATAAATAAATTAAAAGAGATTGGAGTGATTTAGATGAAAAATATTATGACATACAAAGGTTATTGGGCAGAAATTAACTATAGTGAAGAAGATGAATGCTTCTGTGGAGAAGTAGAAGGTTTAACAAAAGATAGTATATCATTTGAAGGAACAACTGTAAAAGAATTGAAAAAAGATTTTAAGGAAGCTATTGACCATTATTTATCTGTATGTAAAGAGCGAAATGAAAAGCCAGATAAACAATGTAAAGGCTCGTTAAATGTAAGACTGGGAACCGACTTACATTGTAAGGCAAAGATGAAATCTATAGAGCAAAATATTTCAATAAATGAATTAATTAAGCAAGCTGTAGTTTCGTATTTAAAAACAAATTAAAAATAAAAAATGCACCAAAAAGACCTGGTCCCAATGGTGCATTTATTTCAAAATCAAATCAATTAATTTCTGAGTAGCAACAGTATTTATAGTCGACTTATTAGTAACAATTCCGCAAATTTCTAGTTGGTATATCTTCAATTATAGGAATTTCAAACAAATCATTATTTTGCAATTCTAATTCTGAAAATTCCTTTGTAATATAAGAAATCCCCATACCAATTTTTGCAAAATCTTTCACCAAATTATAACTAACAATATCAAACTGAGGATGAAAATTAATATTATTTAAATTCATAAGCGAATTTAAAAATGCTCTAGTATTTGAAGGTTCCTTTTGGGTAATAATTGGATAATTAGAAACTAAATCATTCAAATGAATAGGCTTATTTATTTTCGATTTATATTCAATATTTCCGAGCAAAACAATCGTGAAGTTCACAGCAAGGAATCACTTTTAATCCATTATCAGTTTTCATTGGAAGATTAACAATTAAAAAATCCAAACTACCATTTTTTAATAATGAAATCAGATTATTTGTTAAATGATTAGTTATAGAAATTTCAATTTTAGGGTAGGTTTTATGAAATTGTTCTATATATGGAAGCAGAAAATATCTTGTTACAGTTGTACTTGCACCAATTTTAAGATGACCGGTTTCTAAATTGTTAAGCGAAGTAAGTTTATGTTCTCCATTAAGAAAACTTTCGACACCATTTTTTACAAATTCAAAAAAAATAGCTCCATTTTCTGTAAGAGAAACGCCTTTAGGAGTTCGATAGAAAAGTGTTATATCTAGTTCCTGTTCTAACTTTTTTATACATTTAGTTATTGCTGGCTGAGAAATATGTAAAAAATCAGCAGCTTTACTAATACTACCGATATATGGATACATAATAAAAGATTTTATAATATTCAAAATTTATATTCATAACCTATAACCTCCGTTTATAGTAAGTATTACTAATATATATTTGAATTATATCATTATTGGATATATAATTCAAGTATCAAAAAGAAAGGAGCAGATATTATGCGGGTAAATGATTATTTATCGGTACTTATGTGTCAATTAAACATTACCTTAGATTGTAATCATAAGGATGAATATTTGATTGAAACTGAATGTACTACAGATCAAATGATGAAGGCTTTATATGTTATAAAAAAACAACAGCCTGATGTAACACTATTTCCAGAAATAAGTTACAATGAACGATTGGATGAAACTTACAAAAAGTTTTCAAGGAATGACAATATTATAGTTGCAGGTAGCTACTACAAAAATGGAATTAACTATACGGTTGTTTTTCAAAATGAAAAGAAGTGTGAAATCCCTAAGGGTTATGCATCTGGAGCAGAACCAATGGCAAGAAGGATTTCATATATAAATCCAGAAAAATTTTTGGAAACTGAACTTCAAAAACACGAGTTTAAAGTAAAAGGAAAAAAGATTTATATTTTTAACTGTATGGAATATTATAATTTAGCATACTATATTGCTAGAAATCCAAAGTATAAAGAAAATCTTTTTGGAATTTTTACAATTTGTTCAAACTCGAATACTCATGTTTTTGAGGAAGAAACAACAACAATCCATAATCATAATGAGTCTATTTATACATTTATGCTTAATTGTGTAAGTACATATAAAGGCGAAGATTATGGAGACGGTCAGAGCTACATATATGGACCTGTTTCTGTTTATGAAAAGGAATGGTTGGAAAAAGAAAATGTGAATACTAAGAAAAATCCAACACATATTTTATCTTTATCAAAAACAGAAGCGCAATATGTATACGGAGAATTTATTGATGCTAGACTGCTTAGTAGATTTGGTAGAAGCGACCAATATATTAACAATCCCAGAAATATTATTGTAGATAGCTTATAAGAGGAGGAATTTTATATGAAGAAAAAAATTATAATTACAGCAGGTCCAACAAATGAAAGGATAGACTCTGTAATGAAAATTACCAATATGTCAACAGGAGCACTGGGTTGTGTATTTGCAGAAACTTTTATTGAGGATATGGACGATGAGATAGAAAAGATTTTTTATATTTCTACTAAAATGTCATATAAACCTCGCGTAGAAAGCTCAAAAATAGAGTATGTAACTATCGAGTCAACTCAGGATTTAATCAATGCGTTAAAAGAAATTTTCAGCCAAAATAAGATTGATATAATGATTCATTCTGCTGCAGTAGGCGACTATGTTGGAAAATATTCAATAAGAGCAGAAGAACTAATCGATGAGATTTTAGAAACTGTTAAAGTAACGCCTACTAGTGAATTAACTGCGGAAAAATTAATGTCAATTTTTGAAAATCCTAGAGCTATTGCAGATAATAGTGGGAAAATGTCATCCTATGAACCACATTTAATGACAATGTTGGGTCTTACACCTAAAGTAATAGGAATGATAAAAAAATTAGCTCCAAATGTAAAACTTGTTGGGTTTAAATTACTTGACGGTGTAAACAAAGAAGAATTGTTACAGGTAGCGACAAAGTTACGCAAGAAAAACAATGCAGATTACATTGTCGCAAATGATCTTTCTAAAATAGGGAAGGGAAATCACTGGGCAATGATAGTTGGAAATGATGGTGTAATACAGGAGTGCAACACAAAAAAAGACATAGCTAAAGCAATTGAAACTTTGGTATTTTAGTACATTTTGTATTTGGGACGGTTCTTGTAGCTCAAAAGAACCGTCACCAATACGAAAAAAGCTGAATAAAAATAAATAAATATGCCAAAATATGTAAGAGGTGTATTTATTATGTGGAAAAAAATATTAATATCAATAGGCTTAATAATAATTTTAATAGCAGGTATAGAAATTTTTAATATATCAAAAAGAAATACTAATGAAGAAAAAAATAATATAGTAGAAAATGAAACAGAGGTCTCAGCAAGCAAGTATGTTAAAGATGACTGTTTAAACGAATGGGAAGATTATAGTAAAACTGTACAAAATGAAATTAAAGAAACAAGTAGTAGTTTAAGTGATGAAAACAGACATTACATTTTAAGAGAAAAAGATGGGATAATAAATGTCTATTATATAAATGAAAATGGAGAGGAAATTCTTTATAAAGTTACAGACATAAGCACAAATTATCTTAGTGAAGAAGATGTAAAGGATTTGAAGGAAGGGATAGAGGTAATTGGAATACAAAATTTAAACCAATTATTAGAAGATTTTGAGTAAAAAGAAAAGAGTGGTTTAAAAAATCACTCTTTAAAATCTTTACAAATTATATTTTTTCCATACATAATTCCTGCAAATAAAGTCATACCAATAGCAATATAAAAAGCATAAATAGTAATAACAGAAAGTTCAGGAATTCCTTTAGATAACAAAGAAAGAACAATAGCAATAAAAAATAAAATAGTTGCAGCTTTTCCGTACCACATACTATGAACTGTTACAACTTTTTTCTTATAAAGAACAAATGCAACAGAAATCATAATAAGTTCCTTCAAGGTTAATACAGCTAGAATCCAAAAGGGGATAATGCCTTTTATAATAAGGGCTGAAATTGTACTAATTTGAGTGATTTTATCAGCCAAAGGATCCATTAGTTTGCCCCAATCTGTAATTAAATTATATTTTCTTGCAATTCTTCCATCTAACACATCTGTAATGTTAGCGGTTAAGAAAAATGCAAATGCAGCCCAGTAATATTCTAGTAAAATAAGTGCAAATATAATTGGTACGAGTATTAGTCTTATTATTGTTAAATAATTTGGTATGTTTCTTTTTTCAAATTTTGGCATTATGTTCCTCCTTTTTTCTGATTGGGACCGTTTCTTTTCGCGAAATGATCGTTTCTTTTTCCACTGGGACCGTTTCCTTTCACGAAAAAAATTTTTCTATTGGGGACGGTTCTTTTTCCGAAAAGGAACCGTCCCCAATCAGAAATTTACTTCTCGAAAACTAATTTATCTCCATCTCTAGAAACTTTAATATTATCCCCATCAACAATATCGCCTCTTAAAATTCTCTCAGAAATTTCATCTTCAACATATCTTTGAATAGCCCTACGAAGAGGTCTAGCACCAAATTTAAGATTTGTTCCTTTTTCAAGTAAGTAATCTTTAGCTTCTTTAGAAACTTCCATTGTTATGTTTTTATCAAGTAGGGCAGATGATGTATCTTTAAGCATTAAGTCAACGATATCAATTAATTGCTCATTAGTTAGGCTACTAAATGCAACAATTTCATCAACTCTGTTTAAAAACTCAGGTCTAAAGACATCTTTTAATCTTTCCTCGATTTTATATTTATCAACTTCTGACTTACCAAATCCTATTGAGTTATTATTCAAATTAGAACCAGCATTTGAAGTCATTATTATAATTGTATTTTCGAAACTTACTGTATTTCCTTGAGAATCTGTAAGTCTTCCATCATCAAGGACTTGCAATAAAATATTAAATACATCTGGATGAGCTTTTTCTATTTCATCTAAAAGAATTATAGAATAAGGATGACGTTTTACCTTGTCTGTTAATTGACCAGCATCGTCATAACCAACATATCCTGGGGGAGCACCGATTAATTTTGCTGTTGAGTTACTTTCCATATATTCTGACATATCTATTCTGATAATTGAATCTTCTGAGCCAAACATTTCATAACTTAATGCTTTGGCAAGAGCGGTTTTTCCAACACCAGTAGGTCCTACAAATATAAATGAAGGTGGACGTTTAGTTGATTTTAGTCCAGCTCTGTTTCTACGAATAGCACGGCTAACTGCACTTACAGCTTCTTCTTGACCAATTATTTTTTTGTGAAGGTTTGTCTCTAAGTTTAGAAGTTTTTGCGTTTCTTCTTCTGTTATTTTACTAACAGGAATTTTTGTCCAGCTTTCTATAACATTTGCAATATCTTGAACAGTAAGGTTTTGAATTTTCATTGATGAATTTATTTTGTCAATTTCTTCCATTAAACGACATTCTTCGGTTTTTAGATTAGCTGCTTTTTGATAATCTTCTGTTGAGTCAGTTGTAACAGCTTCATCTTTTTGGTCTTGAACTTCTTTTAATTTTTGACGTAGTAATTCAAGTTTATATAAATCTTTATTTTCTAGGTTGATTCTTGAACAAGCTTCATCTAAGATATCGATTGCTTTGTCTGGTAAAAATCTATCGTGAATATATTTTTCAGACATAATAACAGTTTGTTTAATTACATCTGTTGAAATTTTTACTTTGTGATAATCTTCATAATATTTTTTTATTCCATCTAATATTCCAATAGAATCATCAACTGTTGGTTCTTCTATTAAAACTTGTTGGAATCTACGTTCTAGAGCAGTATCTTTTTCAATATATTTACGGTATTCCTTAATTGTTGTTGTACCAATAAGTTGAATTTGACCATTTGCCAAAGCAGGTTTTAAAATATTTGCGGCATTCATTGCTGAATCACCATCTCCGCCTGCACCAGCACCTATGATTGAATGGATTTCATCTATTACAAGAATAATATTTCCATATTGAATACAATCTCCAATAATTCCTTTCATTCTTGCCTCAAATTGACCCCTAAATTGAGTTCCTGCAACAACTGAAGTCATATCTAACAAATAAACTTCCTTATTTAATAATTTAGCAGGCACATTTTTAGATGCAATTTTTAAAGCCAAAGCATTTGCAATTGCAGTCTTACCAACACCTGGTTCACCGATTAAGCAAGGGTTATTTTTAGAACGTCTATTTAAAATTTGAATAACTCTTTGAAGCTCTTTATCACGACCAATTACCATATCAAGTTCATTATTTTGAGCCTTAAAAGTAAGGTTGGTACCATAAGTATCCAAAAATTTCTTTTTCTTATTTTTCTTTTTTTCAGGCTTAACTTTTTTCTTAATATTTCCATTACCATTTGAAGCTTGCTGAGTTTGTGCTTCTGGACCTCCAAAAATATTTCCAAATAACGAACCTAAAGGAATTGCACCAGCAAAAACTCTTGGTGCTTCATTTTCATCATCTTGCACGTCATCTTCTTCATTTATAGGAATAGCTCCAAGTTCAATACCATCAATAGAACCTAAATTTTCAGAAAGATTTTTAAATAATCCTTCTAATTGTTTATTCATTTGTTCAGATTGATTATTTATAATTGTTTGATTTTGTGCTTTTAATATTTCATCTGTATTAATTCCTAATTTTTTAGCACAATTTATACATAAACCTTCCATTTCTCTTTTTCCATCTGGAGTGATTTTACTAGAGAAGATAGAGGCTTGATTTTTGTTACACATTGAACATATCATTTTGTAAAATTCCTCATTTCTTTTTTAGATTTTTGTTTAGTGAAAAAGGCTTGATTTATAGTTTTTCACAAATTATATGATACAGTAAAAGAGGGAGAATGTCAAGTGATTTTTTATGATTGGGGACGGTTCTTTTTCCGAAAAAGAACCGTCCCCAATCATAAAAATTTCATATAATTATTGCTATTTCTGAAAAGATATAATATAATGACAAAAAAAGAAGGAGGAAGATAAAATGGCAACATATATAATAATAGCAATAATAGCATATGCGATAGGAAGCATAAATTTTTCAGTATTAATAAGCAAAAAGATGGCAGGATTTGATGTAAGAGAAAAAGGAAGCGGAAATGCTGGAACAACAAATATGTTACGTTCTGTTGGAAAAAAAGCAGCTGTAATTACACTTTTGTGTGATATTTTAAAAGGAGTAGTATCTATAGGAATAGCTTTAATTGCAGGAAATATTGTAAAAAATGTAGATAAAGCAGTACTTGTTCAAATAGCTGGAATATTAGTAGTGGTTGGTCATACTTTTCCAATTTTCTTTGAATTCAAAGGAGGAAAGGGAGTTGCAACATCACTTGGTGTAATAATGATGATAAATTGGAAAATAGGACTAATTTGTTTAGTATTTGCACTAGTTATAATGGCATTTAGCAGAATGGTATCAATGGGATCTGTTGGAGCTGCAATTTTATTCCCAGTTTTAACATTATTTATTAATACAAATTTTATTGTTGAAGCAAGCGGAATGAAATATTTTATATTTAGTGTTATTTTAGCAGTAATGGTTATATTTAACCATAGAGCAAATATAAAAAGAATAGCAAATGGAACAGAAAATAAGTTAAGTTTCAAAAATACGAATAAATAATTTTGGGGTAAAATATTTATAAAATAATAAGATTCTTTTCGTGAAAGGAAACGGTCCCAACGGAAAAAACAATCATTTTGCGAAAGGAAACGGTCCCAATGGGAAAAATACAGCAGAGGAAGGAAATAAAAAATGAAAAAAATAGCAATAATAGGAAGTGGAAGCTGGGGAGTAGCTTTAGCAATCCACTTGGCAAAAAACGGAAACAAGGTAAAAATATGGTCATTTGCACAAGATGAGGCAGATTTAATAAATAATGAAAAAAAATGTAAATTTTTACCTAATGTAGTAATTCCAGAAAATATTGAATGTACTACATCATTTGAGGATGCATTAAATGGAGCAGAACTTATTTTACAAGTTACTCCATCAAAATTTACAAGAGATACTGTAAAACAATATAAACAGTATGTTGATGTAAAAAATCAACCAATAGTTGTATGTTCAAAAGGAATTGAAAAAGATACAGCAGATACTTTAGATGAAGTTGTATTAGAAGAAATTCCAGAAGCAAGAGTTGGAGCTTTATCTGGCCCAAGTCACGCAGAAGAAGTTTCTATAGCTGTTCCAACAGTTTTAGTAATAGGTTCAAAAGATGAAGAAATAAAAGAAATAGTACAAGATGCATTTATGAACGAATATATGAGAATATATACATCAAATGATATAAAAGGTGTAGAATTAGGAGGAGCATTAAAAAATATAATAGCATTTTGTGCAGGTGTTGCAGCAGGAATTGGCTTTGGAGATAACACTTTTGCAGCACTAATTACAAGAGGATTAGTGGAAATTAGAAAACTTGGAGTAGCACTAGGTGGAGAAAAAGAAACATTTTATGGTTTAAGTGGCTTGGGAGATTTGATAGTAACTTGCTTAAGTGAACACTCGAGAAACCGAAGAGCTGGAGTTTTAATTGGTCAAGGAAAAACAATTGAAGAAGCTAAAAAAGAAGTAGGAATGGTTATAGAGTCTATAGATAATATAGAAGTTGCTAAAAGACTAAGTGATGAACTAAATCTTGAACTTCCAATTTTAAATACTGTTTATGATATTTTATATAATAATTTGGAACCTAAAAAGGCTGTTGAAATGTTAATGACAAGAAAGAAAAAACAAGAGGACTAATTAAGTATAAAATAATTATATTAATACATAATATAAAAAGAAAGGATGATATATATGGAATTTTTTGACAAATTAACAAAAAAAGCATCAGAAACATACAAAGGAGCAGCAGAAAAAACAAGTAAATTAGCAAAAGAGGCAAAATTAAAATTAAAAATAAATGAAAATAAATCTAAAATAAATGATTTATATCAAGAAATAGGAAAAAAAGTTTATCAAAAACATACTGAAACAGGTGATGTTTGCATAAAAAAAGATTTAGAAGAAGAATGTGCAAAAATTGATATTTTATCTGCTGAAATAGAAAAATATCATAAAGAAATTTTAGATTTATCAGACTTAAAGAAATGCGTTAAATGTAATGAACCAATGGACAAAAATGCAAAGTTCTGCCCAAAATGTGGAGAAGAACAACCGGCAATAGAAGAAACACCGGCTATGGAAGTTGAAGTTGTAGATGATGGTAAAGAAGCTACAGAAGAAAAAGTTTCTGATAAAAATGAAGAAGAAAAGCCAGCAGAGCCAGTAAACACAAATCCTGTATGGGATGGAGAAAAGGCAGCTGAAGCGGAAAATGATGATGATAGCAAAACAGAATAGTATTTAAACTAATAGTGGGTTAGTAGGGATAGCGTTCAAAGAGATATTTTATAATTTCATTGGCATTGTACTCTGATATTTTTATAAATATATCTTTATCCAAACTAATCCACATTTTTATGTCAAAATTTTCTTGATTATCAATATATGCAGCGATTAGGTCTGTAATTTCTATGGGATTTTCATATTTTTTTTGCCATCTTAGATTTTTGTCTATTTCAAGATTAGTGTCATAATATTCACTTAAAAATTCGTTTAATTCGCCAGGTTTATGGCTTTGTAATTTTACTATTGCGTGCATTTTATACCTCCATTTTAGTTTTATTATTTGAAGAAAAGATAAAATTATACATTATTATTGGTACAATTTTGATAGTGAAAAAAAACAAATGTAAAAAAATTTGGGGCAAGAAAATAGCAAAAAATATTGCTATTTTCGTATTTTTTTAGTACAATAAAACAAGTAAAAAGGAAGAGGTGGTAATTACAAATGAATTTAAAAATGCCATATGGAATAAGTAATTATGAAAAAATAGTAAATGATGGATATTACTATGTTGATAAAACTATGTATATAGAAAAATTAGAAAATTTACCAGAAACAAGCATAATGTTTTTACGCCCAAGGAAATTTGGAAAAACACTATTTACAAGTGTGCTAGAATATTATTATGATAAAAACCAAATAGATAAATTTGAAAAATTATATGGAAAAACATATATAGGAAAAAATCCAACAAAATCAAAAAACAGTTACTCAATATTAAGATTTAATTTTTCAGGAATAGACACAAGTTCAGAAGAAGCAACAATAAAAGGATTTAAGAATGAAGTTGCTTCATCAATAGAAGTATTTAAATGTAGATATGATGTAGACTTTTATGTAAATAAGGAAGATGACGCTGAAAATATTTTAAATAATTTATTTAAAGCATTTTATGTTCAAAAGGCACAAGAAAAAATATATGTAATAATAGATGAATATGACCATTTTGCAAATGAGTTATTAGGATTTAATCCAGAACAGTTTAGAGCACTTGTTTCAAAGAACGGAAAAGTAAGAAAATGGTACGAAATATTGAAAAAAGGGACAGAAACAGTAGTAGACAGAATATTTATAACCGGAGTAGCGCCTATAACATTAGATAGTTTGACAAGTGGATTTAATATAGGAACAGATATAACACAAGATGTAAGATTTAATGAAATGATGGGTTTTACTAAAAATGAATTGATAAAAATTTTAAATAGCCAAGATATATTAAAAGAAGAGCAAGAACAAATATTACCTATAATGAAAGAAAATTATGATGGATATAAATTCAGTTTAGAAGCCAAAAATCAAATATATAATTCAAATATGTGTTTATATTTTTTAAATAGATATATTGAATTCGGAAAAATACCAACTAAATTAATAGACGTGAACATAGCAAGTGATTACAGCAAAATTGGAAAAATGCTAGGTTTATGTAAAGGAGAAAATAGACTGGAAATATTAAGGAAAACAGTACAAGGTGAACCGATAAATAATAATATAGTAGAAAAATTTAATCCAGCAATAGAATTTAATGAAACAGATATGATATCAATGCTATACTACCTTGGATATTTAACAATATTTGGAGAAGATTTAGGAATGCCAGAGCTTACAATACCAAATAAGGTAATGAAAGAAATATATGCAGATTATTTTATGCAATTAATGAACCAAGAGGCGGATTTTAGAATAGATAATACACGAAATCAAGAAATATTAAGAGAAATTGCAAGAGAAGGTAAAATAGACAAAATGGTAGAAACATTAAGAATATATTTAAACAATCTATCTAATCGTGACCTAATAAAGTTTGATGAGAAATATATTAAATTAATATTTTACTGTATAGCAATGACAATGCCAATATATTCTACAAAATCTGAAATGGAAGTAAATAGAAATTATCCAGATATATTGCTAGTTCCAAGAGATAGAACAAAAGGATATAAAGCAATAATGGTAGAGTTTAAATATTTGAAAAAAGGAGATATTGCAAAATTAGAAGATAAGCAAAAAGAGGCAAGAGAGCAAATTGGAAGGTATAGCGAGTTTGAAGATATAAAAGATATTGAAGGACTAAGAAAATATACAATAGTTGTTGCAGGGAATGAACTTTATGTAGAAGAAATTTAAAGGAAGAAGTTAATGACATAATTTAGGTGTTTTATAGACTTAAATTTGCCATTAACTTCTTTTTGAGGTTTTTATTTTTTAATATTGAATGAAATATTGGAGGATTTGTTACAATATAAATTAGTAAAAGTAAGTATAAAAATAAAAACAATTTGAATATGAAGTGATAAAACTACATAAAATAAGCTATTGTTACAAAAATCTTATATTTATATTACATTTGATTAAAATGTTGAACAAAGTAAACTATGATGGTAAAATTAAGACAGATACAAAATAGTACACAAAAATAGGAGGATATCAGATGAAAAGGAATGTAAATAACAAGGGAATTACATTAATTGCACTTGTAGTAACAATAATAGTTTTACTCATTTTAGCAGGTGTTAGTATAAGTATGTTGACAGGGGAGAATGGGATATTAAATAGAGCTGGGGAAGCGAAAGAGAAAACAACACTTAGTCAGAAGAAAGAAACAACGGATTTAGCTAATATGGAAGAAATAATAAGTAATGGCATTGAGGGAAAATATTTAGACAAAGTAACTGATAATAACCCAGGGATATTGGAAAAAGAAAGCGAGAATGTTTACATCATAAATAGCATTGAAGATTTAGTTTTTTTCTCATATGATGTAAAAAATGGTAATACCTATGAAGGAAACATGGTAAAATTAGGGACTGACTTAAATTTTAATTCAGATAATTCCTATGTAGATGCATTTAGAACAGACTATGGAAAGTATGGTTATAATGGAGAATTGAAAATTTTATTAACAAGTGGAGAAGGTTTTTTATCAATTGGAACAATAGAAAACACGAAAGAGAATTGCTTTGCAGGAACATTTGATGGTAACAACTATGAAATAAAAAATTTATATATAAATAAAAGTGCAAATGAAGGAGTAAAAAGAATTGGTTTATTTGGAACTAATATTGGAATCATAAAAAATATTAAATTAGTTGATATAAATATAAAAGCCGAGTGTATTTCGGCCAGTATTGGTGGCATTACAGGAATAAATTACGGAAGCATAAGCAACTGTGTAAGTAGTGGAAATTTATATTTAAAAGGAACTGGATATTTACTTTGTGCAGGTGTAGCAGGTGCAATGAGAGAAAATGGAAATATCGAAAATTGTGGAAATAGTGCAAAAATTATATGTGAAAATAATGCTACAGATGGTCAAGCGGTTGGAGCAGGAATTGTCGGAAGTTGTAATAATAATGCTTCAAGTACTGATTTGACACCATATATTAAAGGGTGTTACAATACAGGAAAAATAAATGCTAGATCTGAAATAGATGTTTTGGCGGGTGGAATTACAACATATATAACTAGATGTGACGTTATAAATTGTTATAATAGTGGAGAAATAAATGCCACAGGTAACAAGGACGTAAGAATAGGTGGAATAATATCAGCAGGGGACAATTCCCAACATACTGTAAAAAATTTATATAATACTGGAAAGATTGTGTATAATGGTACAACAACTGATGAAAAAGCAAGCTTAGGAGGAATTATAGGACAAAATTATAATACACATATTATGAATGTTGCGAATTTAGGAGAAATTTATATAAACAATACAACTACGCAAATAAAAATAGGAGGAATTGCAGGGGGAGCGACATTTGGAGATATTGACAATGGATATAATTTAGGTAAAATAATTGTAGACCAAGAAACGAAAAACGAAAAAATAGGTAGTTTGGTTGGAATAAAATGGAATTCAGTATATAACAAATGCTTTTATTTAAATGAAACATATTCTAAAGGAATTGGAAAATTGGCAACATCAGAAGAAAAAGAAGAAGGCATTACAAAATTAATAAATAAAGAGGATTTTCCTGATCTTTTGGAAATAATAAATGATGATGATAAGTTTAAAAACGATAACAATAACATCAATAATGGATATCCAGTATTATTTTGGCAGTAGATAACTGTTAGATTTTAGGACTTTTTGTATTATACTTTATAGATAGAAAAAAGGCACAAAAGCTATAATTAAGCTTTTGTGCCTAAAAAAGTTAAAAAGCCTTATTCAGTTCTTTACAATGTACTAAATTGCTCCTTCGTCGCAATGAAACTAATAATGCGGTAATATTAAAAAAATAGATAACCTCCTGTATAATGTAATTATGTAACTTAAGACTGCAAATATATTATATAGGAGGTATTTTGAATGACAAATAATCAAATACTTAAAAAGTTGAGTCAAGACATAAAGATGAAAAATTTCTCACATTATACATATGATTCATATATGAGAAAAATAAAAGAAATGATAGAATATTTCAATAAATCATCAGAACAGGTAATAATAGAAAAGCTAAGGGATTATTTATATAAACATTTATTGAAAGAAAACTAGCAGATAAAAGTGTAAATTATTATAACAGAATAATAATATGAGGTGAAGGCTTTGAATGGCATTTTAGGAGAAAAATTTAAAAAGGGGAAAGCCGATATAAACAATGGATATCCAATATTGAGTAAGCATATTGTAGATACAGATAAACAAGCTAAAGAAAAATTTGAAATTCTAATGAAACAAATGCTAGATAAAAAAACTATTGATGAAAACTTGAAGAATACCAATCCATTAAAATGGATTGGACTTATGAATAATTATAAATATTCTGCTGAAGAATTAATTTATAGTTAGATATTTTACTTGACTTTTACAAACGATTGTTTTACAATATACAAAGAATTTACAGAGATTGGAAGTGGTATTATGAGTAAAGAACTTATACAAACACAAATGAATGTAAACAATAGACAAGTAAGAGTTAAGAGAGTAGATAATATAGATTATATTTCTTTAACAGATTTAGCAAAATATCAAAATGAAAATGATCCATCTGGAGTTATCAGAAATTGGATGTCAAATAAAAATTCATTTGATTTTTATAACCTTTGGGAAGAATTGCATAATGAAAATTTTAATTCCGTGGAATCACACAGAATTAAAATTGACGAAGTTGGTTAAATGTAGAATTTAAATTATATTTAATTACAGAATTTGAACGATTAAAACAAAACGACAGTTATCAAAATAAAATAGAATGGTCTGTAAGACGAGAACTTGCAAAAACAAATTACAGAATACATACTGATAGTATAAAGGAAAAAACAAAAATTTCCAAAACCATTTGCAAAATCCCAAAAATATGCTATAATAAACAAAGCAAATTGATTAGTCGCTGGCAAAACTCGAAAGGGTTTGCGAGAGGAAAGTCCGGGCTCCAAAGAGCAATGATGCTAGATAACGTCTAGTGAGGGAAACCTTAAGGAAAGTGCAACAGAAAATAACCGCCATTAAAACTAATGGTAAGGATGAAAAGGCGAGGTAAGAGCTCACCGGCTGTAAGGTGACTTATGGCGTCAGTGTAAACCCCATCTGGAGCAACACCTAAAATGGATATTAAACACCTGCTCGGTGGTCCAAACTTGCGTGGCTTGAGCTATATAGCAATATATAGACTAGATAAATGACTAATTTAAAAGACAGAACCCGGCTTACAGATTTGCGCTAAAAATAAATAAATCAAAAAGATTGTAAAGTAAGACATAAAATAATTATACAATCTCAATCGAAATGTTTAAAATAATAAAAAATGTAAAGAATAATATTAAAACTTCTAAAAAGAGGTGATAATATTGTTCTTTTTTTATTTAAGCCTAGGACTGTTAATAATTTTAACAATACTAATAGTATTTACAACCATACAAATACATATAGAAAATATAAGATTAGAAATTCCAAAAAAGAATGGAAGAAATATAAATAAAAAGTATAAAATAACAATTAAATTATATATATTTGAGAAAATCAATTATTTCAAATTAGATATAACAAAATACAAAATGGAAAAAAGAGTAATTAGAAAAAACATAGAAAAACTAAAGAGAAAAATCGAAAAAGATAAAAATAATTTTGATATGAAGCAAATATCAAAATTAAAGAAAATGAATATAAAAATTCAAAAGATAAATTTAAAAGTATTTTTAGGAACAGAAGACGCTGCACAAAATGCAATCATAGTTGGGGCAATATCAAGCATAATTGCAATAATAATGGGGGTGCTTTCAGAAAAAAAGATTTTAGCAATAGGAGATGGAAAAGAAAATCAAATCAATTGGAAAATTATACCATTATATCAAAATAGAAATTTATTGAATATTGATTTAAACTGTATAATTAGTTTTAAATTGATACATATTATTAATGCAATTTGAAAGGAGGAATAGTATGTCAGAACATCCAATAGAAGGCCTAATGCTAACAGCTATGAATAGTATAAAAGATATGGTAGATGTAAATACAATAATCGGCGAGCCAATACAGGCATCAAATAATACGGTTATAATACCAATTTCAAAAGTATCATTTGGGTTTGCGGCAGGGGGAAGTGAGTTTAAGGGCGAAACAATAGATGAATATAATAAAAAAGATAAAGATGAGCAAATTCAATATAGATTACCATTTGGAGGCGGAGCAGGTGCTCGGGGTTTCTATAAATCCGATTGCTTTTTTAGTTGTACAATCAAATGTTGTAAAACTTTTGCCAGTTGATCACGATAATACTTTTGATAAGATTTTGGATTATGTACCAGATTTGATGGAAAAATTAAATTGTTTGATGAATAAATGCTTACAAAATAAGAAAGATGAGCAAGAATAGATGTTATTCTTGCTCAAAATATGCACAATTTGAATTAGAAGAATTTTTCTTATTTGAAGTAGTTTGCTCACAAGTGCATTCTCCATTTTTTTGATATTTACAGTTTTCAGTGCAAGCTATCATTTAATGTTTCCTCCTAACATAAAAATAGTATTTGTAAAAAAGACATAAATATACATAATTCTAGATTATTTATATAAGAGGATGGGCTATTTTTGGGGAAATGTTTAGGCAACTAGCAGGAAGAACTAATTTTCCTGAAAGTATTTACAAAAATGTTTCACACTGCAATTTTCACATAAAGGTTTTTGAGCTTTACAAGTATATCTTCCGATGCCAAATAAATAAATGATTAACATCTTTATAATCTTTTTCATCAATTTGTTTTAGTAAATCCTGTTCAATTTTAGAAGGATCCTTTTCATTAGATAAGCCAATTCTATTAGAAATTCTTTTGCAATGTGTATCAACAGCAATTCCGCTTTGCTTTACCAAAAACTTCAAGCATAATAACATTAGCACTTTTTCTACCAACACCTGCTAAAGTTACTAAATCATCCATATTTGAAGGAACCTCACCGCCAAAGTTTTCTAAAATTTGATTTGCACATTTTTTTATGTTTTTAGCTTTATTTTTATAAAATCCACAAGGATGAATCAAAGTTTCTAATTCATCTAAATCACAATTTGCAAAATCTTCAATAGTTTTATATTTTTGAAAAAGGGCAGGAGTTGTTAAATTTACTCTTTCATCAGTACACTGAGCAGATAAACATACTGCCACAACTAGCTGAAATGGAGTTGTAAAATCTAAGCTACATTTTGCATCAGGATATGTTTTTCTTAAAGTATTTATTAATTTATTTATATCATTTTTCTTCATAAATTTAAGTCCTTTCATTAAATATTAGGTGCAATTAAATTATATAATGAAAGGTCCAATTTGTCAAAAGGTAACAAGAATCTACAAAAAACATATAATAATACTAAAAGAGTTGGAGGTAATTGTATGAAAGGATTTTTGAAGAAAACGTGTGGGGTATGTTTAATTGGCTTAGGAATCGGCATCTTAATGGTTCTATTACTTCCAATAACAGGATGGTTAATTATAATTGGGCTTGCTGTTGTGGCAATAGGCTTTATATGGCTTGCTTGTTGAGAAGGAGGTACATAAAATGACAATTGTTGTTAAAAAAGTTCCAAAGGCTTTTAGGGGAATTGTAAAGTTTTTGTTTAGAATAAAAGAGTGATTTCGAAATGGGGACGGTTCCTTTTTAAAAAAGGAACCGTCCCCATTTCGAAATTGTCCCCCAATACGAAAAAATTCGCAAAAAACAGTTGACGAAATTCTAAAAAAATGATATAAATATAAAGTAAAGTTTTAACGGCCCCTTGGTCAAGCGGTTAAGACGTGGCCCTCTCAAGGCCAAATCATGGGTTCGATTCCCGTAGGGGTCACCAAAATAAGTAGCATTTGAGTAGAAAGGACTAAAAACCTATTCTACTTTTATTATTTTTATAGAGATATATTTAAAAAATCTAGAAAAATAGGAGTTATTAAAAATGGAAGAAGAAAAAGAAAATAATAAAATAATAAGAAAAAAAATATTTGAAAATATAATAATTGCAATTGCGATGATGATATATTTCATTATAATAAACTTCTCATATTTGAGAATGGAAGAAAGCATATTATTACAAGGAATAAAAATTGCGAGTATAGTAATATTATTTTTTAGTATAATAATATTTGAGGTAGCATATAGAAAAGACAGTGGAAGAATTGCAATAAATGGAATTGAGGTATTAGTTCTTGCTATACATACATTAACAATATGGACAGTTATAAATAGATTTAAAATAGAATTTGATACTTATGTACTAATTTCAACATACACGTTTGCAATATACTATATATTAAAATCAATAATCATATATACAATAGAGAAAAAGAAATATTTAGATAGTTTAAGTGATATTCACGAGATAGTTAGTAACGAACCAATAAAAAAAGAAGCAAAAAAGAGAAAAAACAAAGAAAATGACTAAAAAAGCTTATTTTCACTAGACTTTATTACAAAAATGTGATAAAATAAATACAATTTTTAGATGGGAGGAATAAACTATGAAATTAGTAAATATAGGTTTTGGAAATACAGTTGCAGCAGACAAAATAGTAGCCATAGTGAGTCCTGATTCGGCTCCAATAAAAAGAATGGTACAAGAGGCAAAAGATAATGGAACAGCAATAGATGCAACATTTGGAAGAAAAACAAGAGCTGTGCTTATAATGGATTCTGACCACATTGTATTATCAGCAGTACAAGCAGAGACAGTAGCTGATAGAATTGATAAAGAAAGGAATGATAATTATGATGGTAAAGCCAACAGTTAAAGAGCTTTTAGAACATGCAGAAAATAGATTTGCATTAGTAATTGCAACATCAAGAAGAGCAAGACAAATAGCAGATGGAGATAAAAAATTAACAGATGTAGAGGAAGAATCACCTGTAACACTTGCTGCAAACGAGATAAATGAAGGAAAAGTACAAATATATAAAGCAGATGAGGAAGAATATGATGATGAAAACGAAGATGTTTCATTATTAGAAAATAGCGAAGCTGAAGAGGTAGAAGAAAAAGAATAAAAGGAGAATTTAAAATGATAGTTATATTATCTGGAGTAGCAGGAGCGGGAAAAGATACAATAAAAAAAGAAATCATAAAAAGAATGAACTTTGTAGAAACATTACCATCATATACATCAAGACCACAAAGAGAAGGTGATATCCCAGGTCAAACATATATATTTGTTACAAAAACAGAATTTGAGGAAATGATAGAAAGAAAAGAATTTTACGAATATGATATACATCATAATAATTATTATGCGGTACCAAGAAAACTTTTAAATGAAAAAATAGAACAAGGAAAAGTAATAATAAAAGATGTAGATGTAAATGGTACACAAAATTTGGTAAATTTATTAGGGCAAGATACAAAAATAGTAACAATATTTTTAAGAGTTCCAAAAGATGAATTAGAGAGAAGATTAAAAGAGAGAATAGAAAAACCATCTCCAGAAGAAATAACTTTAAGATTAAATAGGTTTGATTATGAAGAATCAAAAATAGGATTATATGATTATGTATTAAAAAATAATGATTTAGAAAAAACAGTTCAAATAATAATGACTATAATAGAAAATGAACTAAAACTTGAAAATCCAGAATTTTAGAAAAAAGCTGAAATATGTAAGTATTTCAGCTTTTAACAATAAAGGAGTTGGGGAAAAATGATAGAACTACTACAAAAATGCGAAATATGTCCACATAAATGCAAAATAGATAGAACTAAAAATCAAGTTGGAAGATGTAAATCAAAAGATACTGTAAAGGTAGCCCTTGCTTCAATTCATAACTTTGAGGAACCTTGTATAAGTGGAAGGAACGGCTCAGGTACAGTATTTTTTTCTAATTGCAATTTATCGTGCGAATTTTGTCAAAATTATGAAATAAGTCAACAAGGATTAGGAAAAGAAATATCAATAGAAAGATTAGCGGAGATTTTTATAGAACAACAATCACGAGGTGCAGATAATATAAATTTGGTATCACCAACAAGTTATGCTGTGCAGATAATAGAAGCAATAAAAATAGCTAAAAATAATGGTTTAAAAATTCCAATAATTTATAATACTAATGGATATGAAAATATAGAAACATTAAAATTATTAGAGGGATATATAGACATCTATTTACCAGATTTAAAATATGCGGAAAATGATCTGGCAAAAAAATATTCAAAAATAGAAAATTATTTTGAAATTGCAACATCTGCCATAAAGGAAATGTATAGACAAGTTGGAAAAAATGAATATGACGAAAATGGAATAATAAAAGCAGGAATAATAATCAGACATTTAATACTTCCGAACCATACAGAAAATAGCAAAAAAGTTCTAAAATGGATAGCCGAAAATATGCCTAAAAATATAACTGTAAGTGTTATGGCACAATATTTTCCAACATATAAGGCTAAAGAAATTAAAGACATAAATAGAAAAATAACAAAATATGAATATCAAAAAATAGAGAACTATTTATACTCATTAGATTTAGAAAATGGATACATACAAGAAATGGGTAATAATGAGGAAATATATGTACCGAAATGGGAAATAAATGTATAAATGTAATAAAAATGTAATAATAGTGTAATCAAAAAGTAATAATGAAAATTTGAGATATGTATTGATTAATTTTATGTTTTGTAGTATAAAAGATATAGAGTATTTAGAAAAATACAAAGGAGGAAGAAAATGGCTGAATTCAATCGTAATCAAAATGGAGTTTTTGGTGAAGTAAAATTTGAAGGAAATAATAATGTTACAGAAAATACATCTTATTTCGAAGGAACAATACCAGGAGCAAACTTAGCAAATGAACAAAACAATGGTAAACAAAGCGAACAAGCAGGAAACATATTTGGTAGCTTTGGAACATCAGATAACGGTGTAGATTTCCAACCAATCGGTAGAGAAAAAGCAATTACAAAACAAGGACTTTGGTCAAAAGTAAAAGCATTCTTATTCCAAGAAATTGACTTAAATGCACCAATAAAAGTAGAATTAACTCCATATCAACAAAAAGTTGAAGATGAAATTAATGAATTTTTACATCAAGAAATCACTTTTAAAGGAATTGCAAACTTCTTTAAAGGAAACAAATAAAAAACGCATACACATAGTTGTATGTGTTTTTTTTCTGATTGGGGACGGTTCTTTTTCCGAAAAAGAACCGTCCCCAATCAGAAAAAATGTCTTTTCGCGAAAGGAAACGGTCCCAATAAAAAAAGAAACGATCTTAATGAAAAAAAGTTGTATAATTTTTTCCTTTTTTGACATAATAAGATTATAAAACAAAATTAAGGAGGAAAAATAAATGAAGGCAACAGGAGTTGTTAGAAGAATAGATGATTTAGGAAGAGTTGTTATTCCAAAAGAAATAAGGAAAACCTTAAGAATAAAAGAAGGAGCACCATTAGAGATTTTTACAGACAAAGAGGGTGAAATTATACTAAAAAAATATTCTCCAATAGGTGAACTTACAGAATTTGCATCAGGATATGCAGAAACTTTATCAAAAACAACAGGTCATATTGCATTTATTACTGATAAAGATACTGTAATTGCGGTTTCCGGAGGTTCTAAAAAGGAATATTTGGAGCAAGATGTAAGTGATGAACTTGAGCAATTAATGGAGGATAAAGAGGTTTATACAAGTAAAGATAATAGCGATATTGCTATGCCAATTACAAAAAATGGAAAAAATGATAAAAAATCAAATGGACAGGTTGTTTATCCTATTATTTCAAATGGTGATACAATAGGTACAGTTATTCTTCTTTCTAAAAATGCTAATACTAAGATGAATGATGTTGAAAATAAACTTGCTCAGTCTGCTGCTACTTTTTTGGGAAGTCAGATGGAGATATAGATAGAATGAATAAATCGACATAAAATCTTTACAAAAGACTGGAACGATGATATAATAATAAAGTCTTGTGACTATTAATTTCTAAGAGAAGGCAACAATAGGGAAATCAATAGTTAAAATAACTTTAGAAAGGGGAAATTTCTATGAACAAAGACAAAAACGTAACTAAAAAAATGAACCCTGAGGAGATTGCAACAGAATTCTTAGCATTGTGTCCTCTTGATGGACGGTATGCAAGAATAGGAAGGGAGCTGTCACCGTATTTTTCGGAGTATGCCTTGATGAAAAACAGAGTCAAAGTAGAAGTTTATTGGCTGCAGTTCTTGTTGGAAAACATTGGTGAAGTAGAGGAGTTAGAAAATTTTGATAAGTCAAACTTACCAAAAATCATATCAATTTATGAGGACTTTTCTGCGGATTCAATTAAGAGAATCAAGGAGATTGAAAAAGAAACGAATCACGATGTAAAGGCTGTTGAATTTTTTGTTGATGAGAAGCTTAAGGAGTTAGGCTTTGAAAGCCTTATTAGTTTTGTGCATTTAGGTTGCACATCAGAAGACATTAACAACACAAGTTATGCTAATATGATAAAGGAAGGTTTGGCAAATGTTTGGATTCCGGCGGCACAAGAACTTATCGAAAAAATTTCAGCAATGACATTGGAATATAGCAATATTCCGATGTTAGGCCATACACATGGCCAGCCAGCAACTCCTACAACAGTAGGAAAGGAACTTAAAGTATATGAATATCGTCTTAAGGAATCACTAGAAAAAATTAAGGAGATTGATGTACTTGCAAAATTCAATGGAGCTACTGGTAACTATTCTGCAATTACAGTGGCTTTTCCAAGAGAAGATTGGAGAGAGTTATCCAAGAACTTTGTGGAATATTATTTGGATTTAACTTTTAATCCTGTTTCTACGCAGATTGAAAGTCACGATTATATTGCTCATATCCTTGATGGCATTAGACATTTTAACAATGTTTTGCTCGATATGGATATAGATATGTGGCTTTATATAAGCATTGAATATTTTAAACAGATTCCTGTAAAGGGGGAGGTTGGAAGCAGTACAATGCCCCATAAAGTAAACCCGATCAGGTTTGAAAACTCCGAATCCAATATTGATATGTCGAATGCGGTTCTTATGGCGCTGTCAAATAAATTGACACGTTCAAGAATGCAGAGAGATTTATCTGATTCTTCATCATTACGAAATATCGGAATGGGAATTGGATATTCACTGCAGGCAATCAAACAGACAATAGGAGGATTAGGAAAGGTAGCAGTAAACAAAGAAAAACTTTCTGGAGATTTGGATAAGAATTGGGAGGTATTAGCAGAACCTATTCAAACAATTCTCAGAAAATATGGAATTGCGGATGCTTATAATCAGCTGAAGGAGTTGACAAGAGGTAAGAGAATTTCTCAAAAAGAAATACAGGAGTTTGTAAAAACTTTAGATGTGCTTTCAGAAGAGGATAAGAAAGCACTTATGGAGTTGACGCCAAGCAGTTATGTAGGTCTTGCAGGAGAAATTGCAAGAACAGAGATTTGATTTTTAGTATGTAAAAGTTTATGTTGAAAGAAGAGCTGTTTTCTGTTGGAAAGCAGCTCTTTCCCTTTGTTTTGAAACAAAAAATAAAAAACATATATTTTACCCTATAATCTATATAGAACTAAGATATATGTTTTTTATCGATTTCATTTATTAAACCTACGATATAATCAATAGAAGTATTATAATATTTAGCTAAAGTTATTAAATGTTGAATAGGAATAGTCCTTTTGCCACTTTCATATTCAGAATAATATTGCTGGGATATTCCTAATAATTCAGCTATATCTTTTTGATACTTATCGTGGTCTTCTCTAAGGTCTTTTAGACGTTTGAATTTCATAGTTTCCTCCATATTTTTTCTAATTGTATCAAAAAAATATGAGAAAACGACTTGATACACAATAACTTGTGTACGTAAATAAAATAAATTTCGACAAAAAAATCGAAACATAGAAATAATTATGTTTCGAAAATTTTTTATTTTTTATCAGAACTACTTTTAGGAATAACAATATCCTTCTTTTTTCCATCATTATCAGGAACAATATCTGATTTGATATGATCATAAACAGGCGAAATGTTCAAATCATTTCCATCACCAGTAACTACTTTAATTTCTCTTTTTTCTTCTTCATTTTCACTCATAGGAAAACCTCCTTTATAAATTTTATATCATAAAAAAAATAAACGTGCAAGAGAAAAAGCATAAAAACAATAAATTTGAATAAATTTTAACAGTTGGACGAATTTTTTCTTATTAAGATCGTTTCTTTTTTCATTGGGACCGTATCATTTCGCGAAAAGAAACGGTCCTTTTACGAAAAATCACAAAAAACACTATACAAAAAAAATAATTTGATATATAATGAACGAGTAAAATTGGAAATAATTATTTCTTTTTATGAAAAATATCCTTGAAAGGAAGAAAAAAAATGAATTTAAAAAATATTTTAGACGGAATTGAAGGCTTAAAAGCCAAAGGAGAATTAGATTTAGAAATCGAAGGAATTGAAAGTAATTCAAAAAAAATAGAGAAAGGATTTTTGTTTGTTGCAATAAAAGGGTTTACAGTAGATGGACACGAGTTTATTGGTAGTGCGATAGAAAATGGGGCGGTTGCAGTAGTAGTAGATGAATCATGTGACTTAAAAGCTTTAAAAATACCATCAAATGTAACATTGATAGTTGCAAAAGATACAAGAGAATTTTTAGCGTTAGCATCAGCAAACTTTTATGGAAATCCATCAGAAAAGTTTAAACTAATAGGAATAACAGGAACAAAAGGAAAAACAACAACAACATTTATGATAAAAGAAATCCTTGAGAAAGCAGGAAAAAAAGTTGGACTAATTGGAACAATTGCAACATATATAAATGGTAAGAAAATAGCAGATTCAGATAGAACAACACCAGAAAGCTTGGAGCTTCAAAGAATGTTTGCAGATATGGTAAAAGAAGGTGTAGAATATGTTGTAATGGAAGTTTCATCACAAAGTTTAAAATTACATAGAGTAGATGGATGTCATTTCGATTATGTTGCATTTACAAATTTCTCAGAAGATCATATAAGCGAAAAAGAACATCCAAATATGGAAGATTATTTACAATCTAAATTAAAATTATTCAAAATGTGTAAAACGGGATTTGTAAATATAGATGATTTACAGGGAAACAAAATTCCAGCAATGTTTCCAGATAGTGACATAACAGGATATGGAATAGATAATTTTGGAAACTTTTTAGCAAAAGATATAACAATTACAAATTCTTATGTAGATTTCAAAGCAAAAATAGCAGATAGAAATGAAAGAGTAAAAGTTGATATCCCAGGAAGATTTACAGTATATAATGCATTATGTGCAATATGTGTTTGTAGAAAAATTGGAATTGAAAGTTCTGTAATGAAAGAAGCATTAGAGAAAATCAAGGTACCTGGAAGATCAGAAATGGTAGAAAATAAGCTTGAAATACCAATTATGATAGATTATGCTCATTCACCAGAAAGTTTACAAAATATACTTCAGGCTGTAAAATCATATACAAGAGGAAGAGTAATTTCTGTATTTGGTTGTGGAGGAGATAGAGATACTAGAAAACGTCCAATAATGGGTGAAATATCAGGAAAAATTGCAGATTATACAATAATTACATCAGATAATCCACGTACAGAAAATCCAGAATCAATTGTAAATGAAATTGAAGAAGGAATCAAAAAAACAAAAGGAAAATATGAAGTAATTGTTGATAGAGTTGAGGCTATAACAAAAGCAATTCAAATGGCAAATAAAACTGATATAATAGTTTTGGCAGGAAAAGGACACGAGCCATATCAAGAAATAAATGGAGTTAAACATCCTTTTGATGAAAGAATTATTGTAAATGATATAATTAGTAAAATAAATAAGAAAGGCAAGAATTAAAATGAATTTTCAAACAACAATACTTTTAATAAGTTTTGCGGTAGCAGTAGTTTTAGCACTAATAATTATACCAATACTAAAAAAAATTAAGGTTGGCCAAATCGAAAGAGAAGATGGCCCACAATCACACTTAAAAAAACAAGGTACACCAACAATGGGGGGCATAATATTTATGCTTTCCATTGGAATATGTACTGTTGGTAGTTACATATATTTAAAAAGAAATGGAAATGCAGATATAGCTCATAATTTAATTCCAATGTTATGCCTAACAATAGGATTTGGAATAGTTGGGTTTGTAGATGATTTCAAAAAGCTTGTATTACATAATACAAAAGGATTAAACCCAAGTGCAAAAATGCTTGGACTCCTTATAATATCTGTGTTATATGTATTATTTATATTAAAATTTACGGGACATGGAACAGAAATATTTATACCAATAATAAAAACAGAAATAACTCTGCCATCATTTTTATATATTCCATTTGCAATTTTAGTCATACTTGCAACAACAAATGCAATAAATTTAACAGATGGAGTAGATGGTTTATCATCTAGTGTATGTGCAATTATAATAACCTGCTTAACAGTAATTGCAATGTTAAGAGGTGTAGGGGAAGTTGCAATTCTAGGAAGTATCGCTGTTGGAAGTATTTTAGGATTTTTAATGTTTAACTTAAATCCTGCAAAGGTAATGATGGGAGATACTGGTTCATTATTTTTAGGTGGATTAATTTCGTGTTTAGCATTATATTTAAAAATGCCATTACTTTTAATTGTAATAGCATTAATACCAATACTTGAAACTTTATCTGTAATACTTCAAGTATATTATTATAAAAAGACAGGTAACAGAATTTTCAAAATGGCACCATTACATCATCATTTTGAATTGTCTGGTTGGAATGAAAATAAAGTAGTTAGAGTATTTTCGGTTATTACACTTTTAATGTGTATAATTGGGATTTTGATTGTGTAACCCATTGGGACCAGGTCTTTTGGGGGCAATTTTTTGAAATGGGGACGGTTCCTTTTTCAAAAAAGAACCGTCCCCATTTCAAAAAAAGAAAGGAGAGTAAAAAATGGCAAAGAAAAAAGCAAAGAAATTTTCTAGTTTCTTAGAAAATCCAATAGATTACACACTATTAATAACAGTGCTACTATTATTAACCATAGGACTAATAATGGTATTATCTGCCAGCTCTCCAACATCAATATCGGAAAGCGGAAAAAGTTATAAATATTTTGCAAAACAAGCAGCATTTGCAGGGCTTGGAATAGTTGCAATGGCAATGATATCAAAAATTGATTATAGATTTTATAAGAAATTTTATAAAATAGGATACATATTATCAATTATACTTCTTGTAGCAGTTCTGGTTGCAGGAAAAACAGTAAATGGAGCGAAAAGGTGGATTGGAATAACAGATACAACGCTGTCATTTCAGCCATCAGAATTAGTAAAGTTTTTGATGATAATTTTCTATGCTGGAATATTAACAAGAGATAGAGAAGAACTAAAATATTTTGTAAAAGGATGGATAAAACATCTAGCGTGGCTTGCACCGATAATTTTGCTTATAATGCTAGAGCCGCACATGAGTGCATCAATGGTTATTATAGGAATTGTTTGTGTAATGATGGTAATTGCAGGATGTAAAATGTGGCAAATGATAGTACCTGGATGCGCGGTTGGAATACCAGCATTAATTGCTCTTATTATATTTGAACCATACAGATTAAAAAGGGTAACTACATTTTTAAATCCTTGGAGTGATGCTAAAGGAGACGGATGGCAAGTTATTCAGAGTTTATATGCAATAGGTTCACGGTGGATTATTTGGAGCGGGACTTGGTCAAAGTAAACAAAAATATTTATATTTACCAGAACCACAAAATGACTTTATATTTTCCGTTTTAGCAGAAGAACTTGGATTTGTAGGTTGTGCATTTGTTATAATTTTATTTGCAATTTTTATTTGGAGAGGAATTTTAATCGCAATGAAAGCACCAGATATGTTTGGAAGTTTAGTTGCAACAGGAATAACAGCTTTAGTTGGAATACAAGTTATAATAAATATAGCGGTTGTAACATCATCAATGCCAGCAACAGGTATGCCACTTCCATTCTTTAGCTATGGAGGAACAGCATTATTTATTATGCTTTGCCAAATGGGAGTGCTACTCAACATTTCGAGAGCTTGTAGAAAAACATAAATTTCTGATTGGGGACGGTTCTTTTTCAGAAATGCACCATTGGGACCGGGTCTTTTTAGTGCATTTTCCAAAAGGAACCGTCCCCAATCAGAAAACTGTCCCAAATACGAAAAAGGAGGAAATAAATGAGAGTAATAGTAGCAGCAGCAGGAACGGCTGGACATATAAATCCTGCATTATCAATAGCAAACAAAATAAAACAAGAGGAAAAGGATTCGGAAATAATATTTATTCGGAACAACAAGAGGATTAGAAAATGACCTAGTTCCAAGAGCAGGATATGAATTAAAAACAATAGATGCTTATGGTTTAAGCAAAAAAATATCAATAGAAAACTTAAAAAAATTATATAAAACTTTTAAGGGAATTGGAGAAGCTAAAAGAATTGTAAAAGAGTTTAAGCCAGATATTGTAATCGGAACAGGAGGATACATTTGTGGAGCAGTTGTTATGGCTGCAAAAGCAAATAATGTGCCAGTTTTATTACACGAAAGTAATGCTTTTCCTGGTAAAGCAGTAAAAATGTTATCGAAAAAGGCTGATACTATTTTAGTTTCTTTCGAGGACGCTAAAAAAAGAATTCCAAATTGTAAAAATGTTGTGTTTACAGGAACACCAGTAAAGGTTAAAAAGCAAAATTATGGAATTAATGAAAGACATAAAATTATACAAGATATTGGGTTAAATGAAACTAAACCAATTATTTTAATTTTTGGCGGAAGCCAAGGGGCTCAAAGGATTAATGAGGCTTTAATAGATATTATAGAACAAAAGAAAAATAAAAATTATCAAATTATTTGGGCAACAGGACCTAAACAATTTGATATTATAAAAAATGAACTTTCAAGGAAAAATATAGACATAGAAAATATTGAAAACTGTAAAATTCTTCCATATATTTATAATATGGAGGAAGTTGAAAACATAAGTGACATAGTTGTTGCAAGAAGTGGAGCGATGACTATTACAGAAATTGCAAATCTTTCAAAACCTTCAATTTTAATACCACTTCCCAATGTTAGTAATGATCATCAGATGTATAATGCTAAGGTCTTGGAAAATGTAGGAGCAGCTAAAATTATTAAAAATGATGAACTAAATGGAGAAATATTAAATAGCGAAATTGAAAAAATAGTTTTGAATAAAGAAAAATGCGAACAAATGGGAAGAAATGCATATAAGGTTTCAAATGAAAATGTCGAAGATAAAATTTATGAGGAAATAAGAAAATTAGTGAAATAGAAAAATGGGACCATAGGGGTCGGTTCTTTTTGGTCCCATTTTTAAAATAAATAGGACCAAAAAGAACCGACCCCTATGGTCCCAAGAAAGAGGGAAGAAAGTTGTTTAAGAAAAATACACCTTTAAAAGTAGTTCTAGTAATATTTATTACAGAAATAATTATATTAATTGGACTTGGAATTGCAATGCAATCAAAAATAATTGGAATCCATAATCAAATTGATACAGAAGAAGTAACAACTTTAAGCGAAGTTGATTTAGAGATACAAGATTTATCAAAAGAAGTTGACGGAATACTTATAATTTGCAGTATTATATTTGTTGGAATTGCAATAGCCTTAGCTATATATATGTCAAAGGTTATAGTATATCCACTAAATAAATACCTAAAAAGCAAAGATGAGGAAAAGTCGACTGAGCAAATAGAGATGGGAAAAATTGTATTACATACAACAGAGGGAATAGTTGTTTTTAATAGAGATGGAAGTATAGCATTAATAAATCCAGCAGCAAAAAGATTGTTAAAAATAGCTCCAGAAGATAATACTTTTGAGGATGTGTTCCATAAATATGATAAAAACATCAATATGGAAAAAATAATATATTTGGATAACTGGACATCTACAACACAAAAAGTAAATGTGGGTGATGCAAATCTTGATGTATTGTTTTCGCCATTTAGAAATAAACAAGATATTCCTGCAGGGGTAATTGCTTTTATTCCAGATACAATCGAACACGAACGACTAGACAATATGCGTAAAGAATTTGTTGCAGATGTATCACACGAACTAAAAACACCAATTACGTCAATAATGGGTTATGCAGATACACTTTTAGAGGGGGAATATGATGAAAAAACTCAAAAAGAATTTTTAGGTGTAATTGCAACAGAGGCAAGACGTATGGCAAGGCTTGTTACAGATTTACTTGAGCTTTCTAGAATGGATAGCAATAGAAAAAAAGTTAAAAAGGTAAGTTTTGATTTAGGTGAAATGGTAAAAGAGTGTCAAGATAAACTTGCAATAGAAATTAAAAAGAAAAATCATCAAGTAGAAAACTTTGTTACAGCAGATGTCCCACCGGTTTTTGCAGATAGAGATGATATTGAAAGAGTAGTTTTAAATATCTTAACAAATAGCATAAAATATACTCCAAATGGTGGATTACTTAAAATTTATGTTGGATTTGTATATAATGATGCATATATAAAAATAATAGATAATGGAATTGGAATTCCAGAAGAAGATTTAAATAGAATTTTTGAACGCTTTTATAGGGTGGACAAGGCCAGAAGCAGGGAAAATGGCGGAACAGGACTTGGACTTTCTATTGCTAAGGAAATTTTGGATAAAAATGGTGGAAGTATAGATATTAAAAGTGAAGTTGGTAAAGGCACAGAGGTTGTTATAAAGGTACCAACCAAAGGATAATTTTTTGGGTATTGGGACCGTTTCTTTTCGCGAAAAGAAACGGTCCCAATGGAAAAAGAAACGGTCCTTTCGCGAAAAAATTTGCAATAGCACAAAAAATATGATAAAATGGTCGCTAGTCTAGTATAAAAAAGGAGAATAATATGTTAGATATATTACAAGATGCGATTATAGATACAATAAAATTAGTTCCATTTTTATTTATAACTTATTTAATAATGGAATATATAGAAAATAAAACAAGTAACAAAATAAGAGAAAATATAAAAAAATCAGGTAAATTTGGACCTTTAATAGGAGGGATTGTTCGGTATTTTGCCACAATGTGGATTTTCGGCTTCTGCAACTAATTTGTATTCATCAAGATTGATATCAATAGGAACATTAATTGCGGTGTATTTGTCAACATCAGATGAGATGATACCAATATTTATTTCAGAAGCGATGCCTGTTAGTTTAATGTTTGAAATTCTTGGAATAAAGCTTATTTTAGGTGTATTTTGGGGATTTTTGGTTGATTTTATTTTTAGAAAGTTTATAATGAAAAAGCATTCTAAAAACGAAGAAAATACAAATATTCAAAGTGATGAAGTACAAAATGATGGTGAATCTATTGGGGAAATGTGTGAAGATGAACATTGCCATTGTCACGAACAAGGAATTTTTAAGGCAAGTTTAATTCATACTCTTAATATAACTGTTTATATTTTTATAATTACATTAATTATTGGGTTAGTAATTGGTTTAATAGGGGAAGATACAATAGAAACATTTATAAAAAATAATGTTTTTTTAGGTCCAGTTATTTCGAGCTTAATTGGTCTTATTCCAAATTGTGCGGCATCTGTTATTATAACTAATCTTTATATTGAAAATGTAATAAATATGGCATCTTTGGTTTCAGGTTTGCTTACAGGAGCGGGAGTTGGATTGTTAGTATTATTTAGAACTAATAAAAAACATTTGAAAGAAAACTTGTGTGTGGTTGGAATTATGTATTTTGTTGGAGTAGTGTCTGGATTAGTTTTACAATTTGTTGTATAGTTTTATATTTGAAGAAAGCGATAAAAAGAGAAAGTTCCTCTTTTTATCGCTTTTGTTTAGCTGTGGCAAATGTCTAATTAATTATAGAAAATTTTAGCAAAGATTTTTTGCATACCATTTTAAGATAAGATTATTATAGTATGCTTCTGAGTTTTCTTCACTGATATTTTCTACTACTACAACAAAGAAATCAAATTCTGGTTTACCAACTTTACTATAAAGTGCATCATATCCATAAAAATATGCGTTAATAGAATCTACACCAAATATATTTATATAAGGATAAAGTAAATTATAATAACCTTTATAATATGATTCGATGGATTCATTTATGTCCGGATTAATAGAATAAGTTATTAAATCCGCCATAATTTCATTAAACATGCTATATGCATAGGTAATATCTGCTAAGTTATCTACATTATGTGTGTAGAAAGCGATTGAATGAATAAGCTCGTGGCAAACCATCCATTCACAAATGCAGTCTGAATTTTCATTGTTGATATATATAGTTGAGTCTTTCGCGGAGAAGTAAGCTCCTACATCTGGGTTATCTGTAAAGTCAGCGGTTTTTATAGATAAAGTCGAAATATAATTCTTAATATTATCTTTATCCGCAAGAACAGAAGATGTATCGATGTAATTATTTACTTTTTTAATGCTAGATTCAATTATATCAGCAATTTTGTCAGAGCTAAGTGGCTTGATATTTTGAGGCTGGTATGGTTCTATGTTATCCTTATCTGAAATAAGGACGGTCATTTGGACTCCATTTACATCAACTTCAAAATGATCATTCTCTGGTTCTTCAACAGTGAAGTACCGTCCGCCATTAGCAGAAATAAACGGGTTTAAATCAGTATTGGAATATTCTGTTAAATCTGCATACTGATTTGCTGTATTTACAATTTGAGAATCGTAAGTTCCCAAAGGTGTACTGCTAGCATAGGTAGGCAGTGCTGAACACATCATTAAAATAAAAGACACTATAACACAAAACAGCTTTTTTAAATTCTTCATAAAAGTTTTTCCTCCAAAAAATGTATAATATATATAAGATAAACAAATATCACAAAGGATATTTAGGTAAAAAAGGAAATATATACGATAAAAGTGCCAACTTGACACCACTATATTAAGTATACCATAGTAGACATAAAAAAGCAACTAGCGCAAAAATCAAAAAAAGGAATAGACATTAATTCTATTCCTTTTAAAAATTATTTTTTATCTTTCTTAAAGTTAACAACAATAGCATCATCATTATCTAAAAACATATTAGAATTAGATTGGATAGGATCAACCTCATCAGTTGATTTATCCTTAAAAGAAACCTTTCTAGGATTAAACTTTTTAGTAGTTGATGAAGTATCATCAGAATCAGATATAGCATCACTAGAAGTATATTTTGTAAAATCATATTTTTTACCTTTATGTTTTTCCTTATATTTAGGAGCCATAAAGTTTATAATACCATCACTATTTTGAGGAGCACCATTATCTCCAACAATTTTGTATGCACATTTCTCATCAGTTAAGAACTGCATACTTCCTGCCATAACCTTATCTTTGTAATCATATTTTGCTTCTTTAAGTGATGATGATAAAGTACCTTTTGCAGCATCAAAATCACGAGGTTTATATTGCCATTGTTTCCATTGACCAATTTCTTTTTGCCACCATTGTAATTCATCGATAGGAGCTGCACCACCTGTGTAAACTTTACTTGCACAGTTAGAAAGTATAGTGCTATTAAATTTTGACATTGCAGAATTTTCTTTAACAACATCTCCAAGACTAACATTTGTAACGCCAGATGTACCAAACATTGAAATACTTTGAGCTGAAATTGTAGTTCCAACACAATATTTTCTGTACATTGTAAATATTGTTTCTGTATCTCTGGTTACAAAATCAGGGAACTCATCAATATATAGGTAATGAGGAATACGAGTTTTTTCATTACCAGGTCTCCTTAAAACTGCATTTTGCATTGATATTAAGAAGAATAAACCAAATGCCGTACTTGCAAATTTTCCAGAATCTCCACGACGAGTGCAAATAAAAATGAAAGTACCATTTTTTAAACTTTCATCAAAATTAATATTGTTATGTCTGTTACATAAAATATTTTTTATTTTTGAAGAACGTAATAAATTCTCTAATCTACTTGATATATAAAAAGCATATTTTTCCATATTATCTAGACCTTTTCCATCAGGATAAAAATTCTTTTGGAAAAATGTAAGTAACATTGAATATTCTTCTGCAAGTTCGTGGTCTTTCTTTAAAATTTCGCACATTTTTTGTACTAAACTAAAGTTGTTTAAAAGTTTTAACAAATCTTCCATATTAGGAAGTATACCGTCATTCATTTGAGGATATATTAATTTTAAAAGAATAGTTAAGTTTTCTAATACTTGAATAACAACATCTTCGGAGTAATTATCATAATCTGGAGATTTTATTCCATTTAATGTAGAAGAAATTGTTACAGCAATTGTGTTTGGATCATCATATACAAATGGGTTAAGACCGACTGAATCAGCAGGATTTAATGGGTCTAATAGTATATAAGAAACACCATAATTATTACAAACATCTATCATTTTAAAAATACTTTCACTATCAGGTGATAGATAAGTCATACCAACATCTCTATAAATTGGTTTAGGAGAACTTGTAAGCATCATTTTTTGCATAAATGTTTTATACAAAGTTTCTTTTCCAAAAGCCGGAGTAAGCATACTTAATTTAAAATTAGCATTTAAATAATCGTTACTATAAGGACCTGTAAGTGAAGCTATTCCTGTTTTTAAAGCAGTGAAACCAAGTTCTTTTGATGCTTCTTTAAAGAAAAATTTCTTTTCAATATCTTGAGCTATCATAGGTTCAAAAACTCTTGATGTTTTACCAGAACCAGAACCACCACAAACAAGAAGTGATCTATATCTTGCTGTTTCGCCAAACGTTACTTTTTTACCAGTATTATAATCATAAGCAAAACTTACATCACACATATATGCATTATGTTTTATAGATGAATCTGATAAATTTATACCTGCATAATCCCAAATTGATTTTATTTGTTCTGTAGAATCGTTTATTCCCATAATTATTTTTTTAGTTATGAATGGGTAAAATGTTACTAATGGAATATATAACGATATAGCTGAAAATGCATGTTTTACCATACTTGGAAATTCTGTAACTATATTTGCATAGTTAGGAACAGAGGTAAATAATATCCACAATCCGCCATTTAGCCATTGTGTAAACATTGAAATGGCAATTATATAAATTGCTGTTAAATATGTATAAAATAACGTTACTTTGTGAGCTCTATCATGTGCAAAACTTGATTTACCAGAAAATGCAAATGCAAATGCAGGACATGCCAGTGCTAAGGTATATTTGAAAGGTCCCCAATATGAACTTGAAACACCCGTGAATATCATAAGTAGCATTTCTACAATTCTATCTATACAGATGTAAAAAGAAAATAAGGTTAGTATAAAGGTGAAAAAAGTATTTCTATTTACATTTAATTTCTTTAATAATTTGTCTATTAATTTCATCATATATTAATCCCTCTTATTTAATTATTTTTCAATCTCTTCTATTATCCTACATTTTGGATAAAATTACAAGTGGAAAAGGTAAAAAAGTAAAGTTTTTCTGATTGGGGACGGTTCTTTTTCAGAAAAATGTCCCATTGGGACCGGTTCTTTTTGGGACATTTTTGATTGGGGACGGTTCCTTTTGCGAAAAGAACCGTCCCCAATCAGAAAAATTTGCAAAAAGTCTTGACAAAAACCACAAAAAATAATATAATACTTTCTGTTGCAAGAAGAAGTATTCCACTTCTCACCTTAACCAAAGGGGAAAAGGTAAGAAAAATAAAATAATTAACTAAGTTATTTGACGTGGATTAATTGGCTTATCTTGTAACAAAGAAAAGTCAATTTTTTATTGTTTTAGGAGGTGTTTTTTATAAAACAAGAATTACCAATAAATGGTCAAATAAGAGCAAGAGAAGTACAATTAATAGGAGACGAAGGAGAAAAATTAGGAGTTGTTTCATTAAAAGAAGCATTAGAAATTGCTGAAGAAAAAAAGCTAGATTTAGTTTTAGTTGCTCCAAACTCAAAACCACCAGTTTGTAAAATAATGAACTATGGAAAATATAAATTTGAGCAAGCTAAAAAAGAAAAAGAAGCAAAGAAAAAGCAAAAAACAGTAGAGGTAAAAGAAATTAGAATAACTCCAAATATAGAAGAACACGATTTTGGATTTAAGGCAAAAAATGCAAGAAAATTCATAGAAGATGGAAACAAAGTAAAAATAACAGTAAGATTTAAAGGAAGAGAAGTGAACAATTCTAAATTAGGAGAAGATGTATTAAATAAATTTATAGAAAATTTAGAAGATATTGCATCAGTTGACAAAAAGCCTAAATTAGAAGGTAGAAATATGTTTATTATGCTATCTAAAAAAGCGTAAAATATATAAAAATCAAAAAATTGAAAGGAGTTTTAATCATGCCTAAAATGAAAACAAACAAAGCTGCAAAGAAAAGATACTCTTTAACAGCTACAGGAAAAGTAAAAAGAACAACATCAGGAAGAAGACACTTATTAGCAAATAAAACAAAAAGACAAAAATTAAATAGCAGACGCCCAGGTGCTTATGCAGACAAAACATGTGAAAATACAATAAAGAAATTATTACCTTATGGTAACTAAAAAGTAGAAAGGAGAATAAAAGAAAATGGCAAGAGTAAAAACAGCAAAAATAACAAGAAGAAGACATAAAAAAGTTTTAAAACAAGCTAAAGGATACTTTGGTGCAAAACACTATAGATTCAGAAATGCAAATCAAGCAGTATTAAAATCATTATCTTACGCTTATGTAGGAAGAAAAGATAGAAAAAGCGATTTCAGAAAATTATGGATAGCTAGAATAAACGCTGCTGCAAGAATGAATGGTTTAACATATAGCAAATTAATCGCAGGATTAAAGAAAGCTAATGTTACAATAAACAGAAAAATGTTAGCTGAAATAGCTGTAAATGATGAAAAAGCATTTGCAGAAATAGCTAATATTGCTAAAAATGCGTAAAAATTACATAATACATATATGGAGGCAACCTTAAAAAAAGAGGTTGCCTTTTAAATACAAAAAAGTATTTGAAAGGCAATCTCAGGTCAACAATTAATTTATTGTCGATGACAGTTCATCAATAATGCTGTTTGTATCAAAGAATTGTACGTTGATGTAATTGCTTATATATGGCCATACTAAGACCATAACAAAAGCAATAATACAAATTACCATAGCTATTAATAATAAAGTTGACTTTTTCATAGAATTATCCTCCTATATTAAAATTATGCAAAACAACTAATTTCATTATAACAAAAAAAGAAATTAAAGTCAAAATTTGTAAATGGACAAAAAAGATCCAATCCATTTTGTACCAAACAGAAAGGAAACAACCAAAATGAAAAAAATACTAATAATATCCGCAATGGCAGATGTAGAGCTAAACTACCTAATAGAAAATCTGCAGGGAAAACAAATAATAGAAAGCAAGCTATGTAAATTCTACATCGGAAAAATATACGAAAACGAAATAATTCTATGTGACTCAAAAGTAGGGCTAATAAACAATGCAGCTGCCACAACACTTGCAATAGAAAAATTTAATCCGGATTATATAATAAATCAGGGATGTGCCGGAGCAATCTCAAGAGACATCCATAAATCAGATATAGTTATTGGAACAGATTGTATAAACATAACATCAATAAACACAAAGTTCAAAGAAGAGGGAAAAGGCTATAATTTAGATGATTGGGAATTAATAAATTTTGTTGCAGGGGAAAAAGATAGATTAATTCCACAAAACGGAAGTCGAGAATTAATAGAAAGAATCAAAAAAATAGAAAACAAATATCAATATGGAAAAATTCATTATGGAAGAATTGGAAGTGGTGATATTTGGAATTCTGAATGTGATTGGTTAATCAAAATGAACGAAAAATACGGAATTTTATGCGAAGAAATGGAAGGAATCGCAATTTATACTGTTGCTAATCAATATGGAATTCCTGCAATTGATATAAGAGTTATATCTGATAATGAAATATTAAAAGAAGAGTATGACAGAAATGTGAGTATAAGAGCTCAAGAATTTACAATGAATTTATTAAAAGAAATAAAAGAAATGTTCTAATTTGTAGAATATTTCTTTTTTTCTACAATAAGAAAAGACAAATTTTTCGCAATAAAAGGTCTATAATATAAAACAAGGTGAGACAATGACAATTTATATAGATGTTATTTTTATGGAAAATCTTGTACTAAATTTTATAATATTATATGCTACAGGTTTAATAAGTAAATCAAAGTTTAAAATATGGAAAATAGCTGTGCGGCGCGGGAATAGGAGCTTTTTATGCCATATTATATTACTTTGTAAGCTTAAATGGATTATATAAAGCTAGTTTAAATTTAATACTAAAATTTATTTTATCAATTGTAATGATATATGTATCGTTTGTACCAAGAAATATCAAAGAAATTTTAAAAATGCTTATATTTTTTTATTTAACATCTTTCACATTTGGAGGAGCGTCACTTGGGGTAATCTATATGGTAAATACTGGAAAAATATCAATTCAAAATGGAATAATTATAGGAAATTATACACTAAAAACTATTCTTGTGGGATTTGTAGTAGCATTTATAATAGTAATTATAGCATTCAAATTTGTAAAATCAAAAATTTCAAAAAATGATTTATTTTGTAATATTAAGATAAAAATCAATCAAAAAATAATAAAAACCAAGGCAATGGTTGATACTGGAAACTTGCTAAAAGAGCCGATTACAAATATACCAGTAGTTGTAGTGGAAAATAAAATATTATATGATGTAGTACCAAAAGAAATCTTAGAAAATATAGAAAAAATATTAGGGGGTGATTTAAGTTCAATATCAGAAAAAACAAAACAAGAGTATATGTCAAAATTAAAAGTGATACCATTTTCATCACTTGGTAAACAAAATGGTATGCTTCTAGGATTGAAGGCTGATGGATTAGAAATTGAGGTGGCTGATGGAGTAAAAAATGTAGATAAAATTATAATTGGAATTTACAATAAAAATTTAAGCAAAAAAGGAGAATACAGTGCCTTACTAGGAATTGACGTAATTTAGAAAGGAGGCAGCTTTGTTTAAATTACAAAATGATGTGAAAAATATAAAACAAAGCAAAAGAAAAATGAATATTTTAGAAATTTTAAAGGAAAATGTAAATTCTTTATATGTAAAATACATAAAAAATGATGAAATTATAGAAGAACCAATCTTCTATATTGCAGGAGCACAAACACTTCCGCCACCACTTCCAGAAGAAGAGGAAATGTTTTACATACAAAAATTATCGGAAGAAGATAATTTAGAAGCAAGGCAAATTTTAATAGAAAGAAACTTAAGGTTAGTTGTTTATATTGCAAAAAAATTCGAGAATACAGGAATTGGAATAGAGGACTTAATCTCAATAGGCACAATAGGCTTAGCCAAGGGGGTAAATACATTCAAGGCCGACAAAAATATCAAACTTGCAACTTATGCATCAAGATGTATAGAAAATGAGATTCTTATGTATTTAAGAAGAACAAATAAATTAAAAGGCGAAATTTCTTTAGATGAGCCACTAAATAAGGATGCAGATGGAAATGAACTGCTTTTGTCAGATATTTTAGGAACTGATTATGATGTTACATCAAAAGATATAGAAGATGAGGTGGATAAAAAGCTTCTCAAAATTTCTATTGACAAGCTAAATAGCAGGGAACGAAATATTATGGAGATGAGATTTGGGCTTAAAAATGGGGGAAAAGAGAAAACACAAAAGGAAGTTGCAGATGAACTTCGGAATATCGCAGAGCTATATTTCTAGGCTCGAGAAGAAGATTATTAAGAAGATGAAAAAGGAGATTATGAGTAAGACAGGATAATTTCGTATTGGGACCGTTTCTTTTTGCAAAAGGGAACGGTCTTTTTGTGAAAGAAAACAATCTTTTTATGAAAGGAAACGGTCCCAATGAAAAAAGAAACGATCTTTTCACGAAAAGAAACGGTCCCAATGCGAAAATCTCCACAAAATAGATTGCGAAAAATGCAAAAATGTAGTACAATATACACATAAAAAACGAAAAAATGAAAGGACGACCAAAATGAAGCTAGAAGAATTTGATTATAACCTACCAGAAGAGTTAATAGCACAAGTGCCAATACAACAAAGAGATGAATCAAGATTAATGGTAGTAGATAGAGAAAAAAGAACAATAGAGGATAAAGTTTTTAGAGATATAATAGATTACTTAGAACCAGGAGATTGCCTAGTTAGAAACAATACAAAGGTAATACCAGCAAGATTATATGGAAAAAAAGATACAGGAGCAAATGTCGAATTTGTATTATTAAAACAACTAGATGGAGATATTTGGGAAAGTATAGTAAGACCAGGAAATAAATTAAAGCCGGGTTCTAAAGTTATATTTGGAGATGGTCTTTTAAAAGCAGAAATTTTAGATGTTTTAGAAGATGGAACAAGAAAAGTTAAATTTGAATATGATGGAATCTTTAATGAAATATTAGATCAAATTGGATTAATGCCACTTCCACCATATATTCACGAAAGTTTAAAAGAAAATGATAGATATCAAACTGTTTATGCAAAATATGAAGGTTCAGCTGCTGCACCAACTGCAGGATTGCATTTTACACCTGAACTTTTAAAGAAAATTGAGGAAAAAGGTATTAAAATTGCAAATGTAACTTTACACGTTGGAATTGGAACTTTTAGACCTGTAAAAGAGGAAAATATTGAAGAACACAAAATGCATACAGAACATTTTTATATCAAACAAGAAGATGTTGATAAAATAAATGAAACAAAGAAAAATGGTAAAAAAGTTATAGCTGTTGGAACTACATCTTGTAGAGTTTTGGAAACTGTAGCAGATGAAAATACAGGACTAGTTAAACAAATAGAATCAGATACAGGAATTTACATTTATCCAGGTTATAAATTTAAATGTGTAGATGGATTAATTACAAATTTCCATTTACCAAAATCAACTTTACTTATGCTTGTTTCAGCTTTGGCAGATAGAGAATTTATTTTAGAAGCTTATAATAAAGCTGTTGAGGAAAAGTATAGATTTTTCAGCTTTGGAGATGCAATGTTTATAAAATAATTTTTCTTATTAAGATCGTTTCTTTTTCCATTGGGACCGTTTCTTTTCGCGAAAAGAAACGGTCCCAATGGAAAAAGAAACGGTCCCAATCAGAAAAAAGGAGTGAAAATATGAATTCAAATGAACCACTAGCATATAGAGTAAGGCCTAAAACGCTTGAGGAATATGTTGGTCAAAAACATATATTAGGAAAAGATAAAATTTTATATAGAACAATAAAAGCAGACAGGTTATCAAGTTTGATTTTATTTGGACCTCCGGGATGTGGAAAAACATCACTTGCAAAGGTTATAAGTGAAACAACGAAATATAGATTTTATAAAATAAATGCAGTAACGGCAGGTGTTGCAGACATAAAAGCAGTTATAGAAGAAACAAAGAATTTCATGTTAAATCCAACAGGAAAAGCGATATTATTTATAGATGAAATTCATAGGTTTAACAAACTTCAACAAGATGCATTATTACCATTTGTTGAAAATGGGACAATAATTTTGATAGGTGCAACAACGGAAAATCCGTATTTTGAGGTAAACAAAGCTTTGATTTCGCGTTCGATGGTTGTAAAACTAGAGCCACTTGATGAGGAAGATATATTTGAAGTCTTAAAAATGGCACTAAAAAAGCCAGAAGGACTTGGGGAATATAATATTAATATAGAAGATAAAACATTAAGAAAATTATGTACAATATCAAATGGGGATGTAAGAACAGCTTTAAATTCATTAGAAATTGCAGTTCTAACAACTGAGATGGATTCAAATGGAGTAATAAATATAACAGATGAGGTTTTGAAAGATTGCGTACAAGAGAAAAAGGCGGTATTTGATAAAAAGGGCGATTCACATTATGACAATATAAGTGCATTTATAAAATCATTAAGGGGTTCAGATCCAGATGCTGCCATATTTTATTTAGCAAGAGCGATAAATGCGGGAGAAGATCCGATGTTTTTAGCTCGTAGAATAGTAATTTCCGCATCAGAAGATGTAGGAATGGCAAATCCAAATGCGCTAGTTATTGCAAATTCTGCAATGCAAGCTGTAAATATGGTAGGAATGCCAGAAGCAAGAATTATTTTAGCAGAAGCGGCTGTTTATGTTGCAACATCGAAGAAATCAAATGCATCATATTTAGCTATAAATAGAGCTTTAGAAGATGTTGCAAGCAAAGATACAGGAGAAGTTCCTATGCATATTAGAAATGCACCAGCTAAGGGAATGGAAAGTTTGGGATATCATCAAGGATATTTATATCCACACGATTTTCCAGGTCATTATGTGGAGCAGCAGTATTTGCCTGATAAGATGGTTGGAACTAAATATTATATAAAAGATGAGAATTGTGACTAAGTTTTTTCTGATTGGGGACGGTTCTTTTTCCGAAAAAGAACCGTCCCCAATCAGAAAAAACATCCCCCAATACGAAAAAAGGAGTAAAAAAATGAATGTAGGATTTATATCACTAGGATGTAGCAAAAATTTAATAGACACAGAAGTAGCAATAGGAAAATTTAAGGAACACGAATTTAATATAGTAAATGACCCAAAAGAAGCAGATATAATAGTTGTAAATACTTGTGGATTTATAGAATCTGCTAAAGAGGAAGCTATAAACACTATTTTGGAGATGGCTGAATACAAAAATGGAAGATGCAAGTTTTTAATAGCGATGGGTTGCTTAGTCCAAAGATACTATAAAGAGTTAGCTAAAGAAATGCCAGAAGTTGACTTATTTTTGAAGATTGAAGATTATAACAGATTATGGGATAAAGTTGCAGAATTATTAGAACAACCAAATCAAAATGCATCAAAAGAAAATGATGCCATCACTACGATAGCTAGTAAAAATGCAAAAACAAACGACGAGGATAACAAAATTAAGCAACTACCGATGTTTGCTGAAAAAGAGTATTTAGCAAGAACTGTTTCTACAGGTGAAAATTATGCTTATTTAAAAATAGGCGAAGGATGTAGTAATATGTGTACATATTGTGCAATTCCATATATAAGAGGCTTATTTATAAGTAGAAAGATGGAGGAAGTCTTAGAAGAAGCTAAAATGTTAGCCAACAAAGGTGTAAAAGAAATTATTGTTATTGCTCAAGATACAACTAAATATGGAGTAGATTTATATGGTGAATCAAAACTTGCTGAACTTCTTCAGAAAATAAGTGAAATTAAGGGAATTGAGTGGATAAGATTTTTATATAGCTACCCAGAGGGCATTACAGACGAACTAATTGATACAGTTAAAAATAATGATAAAATTTGCAAATATTTTGATATTCCAATTCAACATATTTCAAATGATGTATTAAAAAGAATGAATAGAAAAACCTCAAAAGAAAATATTGTAAATTTAATAAATAAAATAAGAAAAGAAATTCCAAATGTTATCCTAAGAACAAGTTTAATAGTAGGGTTTCCAGGTGAAACAGAGCAAGATTTTACAGAACTATTAGATTTTGTTAAAAGCACTAAATTTGATAAACTAGGTGTGTTTAAATATTCTAAAGAAGAAAATACACCAGCTGCCAAAATGCCAAATCAAATACATTATATGACAAAAAACTCTAGATATAGGAAAATAATGAGTGAGCAAAAAGAAATTTCCAAGAAAAAACTTGAGGAACAAATAGGAAAGAAAATGCAAGTTTTAATTGAAAATGTTTCTTTTGATGGTAAATATTTGGTGGGTAGAACAAGAAATGATGTACCAGAAGAAGATGGAATTGTGTATATTAAAAGAACAGATGAAAATGAAAATTTGCTAAATCAGTTTATTTGGTGTAAAATAGTAGATGTAAGTGATTATGATTTAATTGCAGAAGTTGAATAATAGAAAAAAGGAGGGAGCTAGAATGTCAAAACAAAGAAGTATTTCAAGTGAACAACTGCTATATATATTGATGAATAAAAGAGAAGAAGAAAATCAAAAAAAAGGAATAATAAAAAAAGAATTAAAAAAAGATAGTTGCAAAATATTAGGATTATTTCCATATAAGAGCAAAGTAACTGGAGAAGTAAAAGCTGGAAGATTATTTTTAATAAGTGAATTACACGATGGATATCAGTATGATATTATATATGATGAAACAGGAGATGTAATTGCGTATAATGATTATAGCGAAAAAAATGGATTGACAGTTGCAAAGGAAATAGAATTAGATAAGGAAAGATTAGAAAGACAAATTGATTTAATAAGAGGAAAAGATGTAGAAGATGACGACAATAGCTCAAGTAATAATGATACATCAAAAGCAGGAGATGGGAGAGACTTAGCAGTCAAAGAACATGAAGAAAAAACGCAAAATAAAACAGAAGAACCTAAAAAGATTGAAACAGGCGAAGTTGATATAAATCAAGGACAACTAAGAAATCTAAAAGCTGATATTTCGATGGACCATAGAACAAGAATAAGATTAGATACAGTTATTAATGGACAAGAATTATGGAGAATTTTAGGAATACAAGAATCCTTGAATGGAAGAATGCCTAAGGGAGTATCTGAAAGAGCTTTTCAAAAAGGATATTTAACAAGAATAGATTCCAAAGAATTATGCGAATTAGAGGCTTCGAGAGGAGAAAAGGTAAAGACAAGAAAAGCAGAAGATACTTTTGCAATTGTATCACCTAATGGAGATATTGTAGAACTTGATGAAGGTGTTATTGAGCCAGTAGACTTAGGTCCGAGGGAAGATAGATTACTTCAAGAACAAAATAGGGAAAGATGGGCTGATGGAGAACATACATTTAAACCAGCAACAGATATGACATTAACTAGAACATCAATGTGGAGAATAAAAGATGTTAATTCAAGATTTACAGCAAATGAAGAATGGTTTTTAGGTGTTGATTATAATGAGGATTATGTAAGAAACGGAAGCAAACCATCTGATTCAAGATACTTAAAAGAGGTATCTATAATACAAGGTTCTAGAAATACAGACAAAGTATATAGTAAAGATAGCACTGAAGCGAGAACAAATCCAACAATAGAGTACAAATTAGAGGATGCCTATGAAGCACCACTTAATTCAAAAGAACAAAAACAGATGGATCAATTAGAAAAAAGTGATTCTAATGAAGCAAAAAATGTAAGAAGAGAACATCAAGCAGAATTAGAAAAAGTTGTAGAAAAACTAACTCAAAAATATGGTGAAAACTATAGGGACGAAATAACACAAAAAGTTGAAGAAGAACACAAAAAAGGTAATGATGTAGAGGAAATAGAAAAAAATGTCAAAGAAGAAATAGATGAATTAGAAGATGAAATGTTTAGACACGGAAGAAGAAGAGATATGTAGTAAAAGTTTTTTTACGAAAGGATATAAAGAATGGAACAACAAAATTTAAAAGGAACAATAGAAGCTATTCTTTTTGCTACTGGAAGAGAAGTTTCAAGCAAAGAACTAAGTTTAGCTTTAGAAAAGTCCAAAGATGAAATTGAAGAAGCAATTTACCAAATGAATTTGGAATACAAAGATAATGATAGAGGCATAGAAATAATAAAGACAGAGGACAATTATCAATTAACAACAAGAAAAGAATATTATGAACAGGTGTATAAAATTATTGATAAAAGAAATAAACCAAAACTTTCAAATGCAGCAATAGAAACACTTTCAATAATTGCATATAATCCTAGAATATCTAGAGCAGAGATTGAAGCTATTCGTGGTGTTAATGTTGATGGTACTATGTATAAATTGCTTGAATATGGATTAATAGAAGAAGCGGGAAAACTAGATTTGCCTGGAAAACCAATGTCATATAAAACAACAAACGAATTTTTAAAAATGTTTGGATATAGTAGTCTAAATGACTTACCAGAACTTCCAAAATATAAGTTAGATTCTAATAATCAAATTATTATTGATGAACTAATTGAAGCAGAGGCTCCAATGCCGAGTGGGCAAGGGAATGATTGACACAAAATGGGACCAAAAAGAACCGACCCCGATGGTCCCACATAGGGGAGAAAGGAAAGATTATGGGAGATAATAAAAATTACGTAAAAGAAATAACAAATATAGACGAAGATTTTGCAAAATGGTATACAGATATCGTTAGAAAAGCAGAACTTGCAGATTATACAGATACAAAAGGATGTATAGCAATAAGACCTTATGGATATGCAATATGGGAAAATATTCAAAATTATGCAGACAAAAAATTTAAAGAAGTAGGAGTACAAAATACATATTTTCCAGTATTAATACCAGAAAGCCTACTTCAAAAAGAAAAAGATCACGTAGAAGGATTTGCACCAGAAGTTGCTTGGGTTACAGAAGCTGGTGGGGAAAAATTAGAAGAAAGATTGTGTGTAAGACCAACATCTGAAACGATAATAACTACAATGTATTCAAAATGGTTAAATTCTTGGAGAGATTTGCCATTTGTGTATAATCAATGGTGTAGTGTATTAAGATGGGAAAAAGAAACAAGACCATTTTTACGTTCTCGTGAATTTTTATGGCAAGAAGGGCATACAATACACGAAACAGCAAAAGAAGCTCAAGAAAGAACATTACAAATGCTAAATATATATGTAGATGTGGCAGAGAATTTACTTGCAATTCCAGTAATTAAAGGAATAAAAACAGAAAGCGAAAAATTTGCAGGAGCTGACGAAACATACACAATAGAAGCAATGACTTATGACGGAAAAGCACTTCAATCTGGAACATCACACTATTTTGGACAAAACTTTACTAAACCATTTGATGTAAAATTCCAAAATAGAGAAGGAAAACAAGAATATGCATACCAAACATCTTGGGGAATATCTACAAGATTAATAGGAGCAATAATTATGGCTCATGGTGACAATAGAGGACTTAAACTACCACCAAGAGTTGCACCAATACAAGTAGAAATAATACCAATTGCACAACATAAAGAAGGTGTTGAAGAAAAGGTTTCGGAAATTTATGAAAGACTAAAATCAAAATTTAGAGTTGAAGCAGATTTTAGAACACACGTATCACCTGGAGTAAAATTCAATGATTCAGAAATGAGAGGAATACCACTTCGCTTAGAGATGGGTCCAAGGGATATAGAAAATGGTGAATGTGTATTAGTTAGACGTGATACATTTGAGAAAATCACAGTAAAATTAGATGAGCTTGAGGAAAAGATTACTGAGATTTTAGATTTGATTCAACAAAATATGTTTGATGTTTGCAAAAAAAGAATGGAAGCTAAAACTACTGTTGCACATAATTTAGAAGAATTTAAAGCTAATATGGATAAAGAACAAGGATTTATTAAAGCAATGTGGTGCGGAGATCCTGAATGTGAAGCCAAAATTAAAGAGCTAACAAGTGCAAAATCTAGATGTATGCCTTTTGAGAAGGAAGATATTGGAGATACTTGTGTTTGCTGTGGTAAGAAGGCTGATAAGTTTGTTATTTGGGGTAGACAATATTAAAATAATTTAAAAGTGAATTTTATGTAAAAATAGCAAGAAAAATCTTGCTATTTTTTTACATTTATTGTAAAATAAAAAACGCAAAAGAAGGTGAAAAAAATGAATATAAGTAAAGATGGAAAAACCTTATATTTTTCAGACGAAGAAATAGATAGTGAAACAAACGGAGAAAAGAAAGTATTTGTAACAAAAAGAATAAATGGTCAAGAAAGTCACGTAAAAGCAGAAAAAAGAAAAAATATAGGAAAACACTTAGAAGATAGTACAAAACAACAAGATTTTGAAATTGATGATGACGAAATATTTAGCTTTAATAGTGAAATGGTACTAGGTGTAAACAGTTCAGATGAAAAAGAAGAAAAAACAAAGGCAAGAAGAAAAAAATCAAAAGTAAAAAAAGAAAAGACAAAAAAGAACCCAAAAACAAAAGAAAGAACTAAAGAAAAGTTAGAAGAACAATCTGAGCAACCTACTAAGCCAAGAACATCTAAAAAAAGAAAAAAATCTAAAAAGAAAAAAATAAATAAGAAAGTAATAGGATTTTTTAGCATAATAATATTAATTGCAATAATTGTAGTATTAGCATTAACAGCGCCAATATTTAATATAACTGATATAACAGTAAATGGAAATAATCAAGTATCAACCAATATGATCATAAATTTATCGGGATTAAGAAAAGGAGAAAATATTTTCAAATTCAATAGCACAGTTGAACAAAAAATAAAAGAAAATACATATATCGAATCTGTAAATACAAAAAGAAAATTACCAGGAACAGTAATAATATCTGTTAAAGAAAGAACTGTAAAATATCAAATAAATTTAATAAATAGTTATGTTTATATTGACAAAAATGGATATATATTAGAAAATTCATCAGAGAAAAAAGATGTGCCAGTAATTGTGGGATTATCAATAAAAGAAGATGAAATGCTGAATGAAAAAAGGCTAAAAACAGAGGATTTAGAAAAATTAAATGATATAATAAAAATAATAGATTCTGCCAAAACGATAAATATTGATAATTTAATAACAGAAATAAATACAGAAAATAAAGAAAATTATGTTTTATATTTAGAAAGCAAGGGAAAAAAGATAAATTTAGGAGATACGAGTAATTTAACTAATAAAATGTTATATGTGAAAAAAATCTTAGAAAAAGAGGAAGGAAAAACAGGTTCGGCATTTGTAAATGGTGATTTAAGTGCTGGATTTAAACCTTATTTTAGAGAAGAATAAATTTTTTCTGATTGGGGACGGTTCTTTTTAGAAAATGTACCAAAAAGACCCGGTCCCAATGGAACACTCAATTAAAAAAGGAAAGGACTGATAATATGAACAAAAAAACAGAAGCGATAATACTAGGAATAATGTGTTTTATATTAACAATAGCAATATGCATTCAAATAAACACTGTAAACAACAATGGTTCAACAGTATCTGGAAGTCAAAAGCAAAATGATTTAAAATCGCAAGTATTAAAGATGAAAGAAAAATATGAAACTGAGTATGCATCTTTGCAAAGGGCGGAAAAAGAGCTTGAGAAAGAAAGAGAGAGTGCAACAAGTAATAACTCTGAACTTGAGGATTTAGAAAATCAAATTAAGAAAGCTAATTTAATACTTGGAAATACAGATGTAACAGGTGAAGGCGTTATTGTAACTTTAACTGATGGAAAAGGTGATCCGAGTGCAATTGATCAATCAAATTATCTTGTTCACGCAGAAAATATTTTACAAGTTGTAAATGAAATGAAAAATGCTGGGGCAGAGGCAATTGCTATAAATGGAGAGCGAATTGTAAGTACATCTGCAATATCTTGTGATGGAAATGTGATTGTAGTTAATGGTAAGAAAATAAATTCACCTATACAAATTTCAGCAATTGGTTTACAAGAATTATTATCAACTTTGAATAGACCAGGTTCTACTTTGGAATATTTTAAAAATAATTCTGGAAAGATTGTTGATTTTAAGAAGAATTCTAATATAGAGATACCTAAGTTTACGGGTGTTATAAGCTTTAAGTATGCTAAGACGATTAATTAGTAAATTAGTAGAAACCGACCCCAATGGTCCCAACAAGCTAAAAGAGAGGAGATATAAATGAAAAGAGGTAAAAAAAGTATGATTGTTACTATTGGAATAGTATGTTTCCTATTAGTAATGATAATATTTATGCAATTTAAAGTAGTTCAAGAATCACAAGAATCAAATATAGATTCAATGCAAGAAGCCGAATTAAGGCAGGAACTAGCAAATTGGAAAACAAAATATGAAGAGACAAAAGCAAAGAATGAAGAGACATCAAATACCTTAAAAACATATAGAGAGGAGAGTACATCAGACGAAAAAACAAAGGAAACTTTAGAAACAGAATTAGAAAATTTGAATATGGCTCTTGGAAAAACAGATGTTGAGGGTGAGGGAGTAATAATCACTTTTAGAAAGAAAGAGGAAAGCGAATTAAGCGAAGATGAGAGAATTGATGAAATCTCTGCAATAGATTTAGTTTATATAGTAAATGCTTTAAAAGATGCCGGAGCAGAGGCAATTTCTATAAATGATGAAAGAATTGTAAGCACTACAGATATGGCAGATGTAGGAGGTTCTATTAAAATAAATAGTAAATATTTAAGAACAGATACCTACATAGTAAAAGCAATTGGAAATAGTTCATATTTGGAAAGTAGTTTATTTGGAAAAGGCGGATTTGTTGAGCAGTTAGATATTAGTGGAATTAAGTCTGATATTGAAAGAAGCAAAAAAGTTTCAATTTCAAAATATACAGGAGATTTTGAAACTAAATATATGCAAGAAAAAGAAAGCAAAAATAATGAATAATTTGTTTATAATAGGCAAAATAAAACCTAAAGATAAAATTTTAGAACAATAAAAAGGAGGCAAGAAAATGTTATTTATAGCTATTTTAATAGGATGTGTATTAGGAGCAATAGTTGGTATAAATGCACCAATAATATCTTATTCATACTCAAGTTATTTAGCAATTGCAATAATTGCGGCATTAGATTCTGTATTTGGAGGAATTGCAGGAACTTTAAAGGGAGAATTCAATTTTAAGGTATTTATATCTGGATTTTTCTGTAATAGTATTCTTTCAATGTTACTTACATATTTAGGAAATAAACTTAATGTTGATATTTATTTAGCAGCAATTGTTGTTTTTGTTGGAAGAATGTTTATTAACTTGACAATTATAAGAAAATATTACATAGATAAATGGTCAAAAAAATATGAAGAATACAAATTGAACAAAACAAATAAAACTCAAGAAGAACAGAAATAAGGTTACATAAAATGATAATAAAATTTCCAGAAAATGGAAACGCGATATTACAAATTTGTTACAAATTTATTACAAAAATATAACAAATTCTATTGACATTTGTCTGAAAATGTAATATATATAACCTTAGAAAAATTAAATTGAAAATATGGAGGAATTATCTTGGCAATAGGAGATATCATAGTGGGCATAGACATTGGAACAACCAGAGTTTGCTTATCAACTGGTGAAGTAAACAACTTTGGACAAATAGAAATAATATGTTGCACCTCACATAAATGTAATGGATTAAAAAAAGGCAAGATAGTTGATGAAGACGATATAAGTTTAAGTATTGCCAAAACTATCGAACAAGCAGAAGAAGAAACAGAATTAAAAATAAACTCAGCTTATGTAACTATTCCAGGAAAATATGTAACAATAGTCCAAAACAGTGTACTAAAAGAAGTAAAGGACAAATTTGCAGGAATTTCCCAAAAGGATTTACAAAATGCTGTAATGCAAGTAAAAGACATAGAAATACCAGATAATAAAGTATTAATAGATGTAGCAATAAACCAAGTAGTATTAGACAATGGTAGAATAGTAAGAGACCCAGTTGGAAGTTTTGCATCATCATTTACAGTAAATGCACAAGTAATACTTGCAGATAAAGATTATATAAGAAAATTAACAGGTATATTTAAAAAAGCAGGTGTAGAAATAGATGGAATTATACCAGTAGCACTTGCAGAAAGAAACTTGGTATTAGATAAAAACGAATTATATGACAATGTAATGTTACTAGATGTAGGAGCAGAAAACACAGACATAGGAGTATTTGAGGGAGAAGAATTCAAATACACCAACACAATTCCATTAGGTGGAAATAACATAACACACGATATAGCATTAGTATTAAGCATATCAGAACAAGAAGCAGAAAAATTAAAAAGACAATATGGGCTAGCTTTAAAATCATTTATAGATAATGATAATGAAATAATGCTAAATACATGTACAGATGAATCAAGAAGCAAAGTCATAAAAAGTTCAGAATTAATTGAAATTATGGAAGCTAGAATAGAAGAAATATTTTCAATTATAAATAAAGACATAACAAACCAAGGAGTAAAATCAAGAATAAACAATGTAATACTTACAGGGCAAGGCATAACAAACATAAACAAAAGTGATGTGGCAGGAAAAATAGCACTAAATATTCCCGTAAAAATATCAACAGGAAGAGCAGTAAGTACAGTAAAGCCAGAATTTAGAACAAGTTACGCTCTAATACGATATATAGCATCAAGACCTTTTGCAAAATCAGTATCAAGTAAAATTGATACAAATTCGAAAGAGAGTTTTTGGAAAACAATAATTTCAAGAATCAAAGAATTTTTTTATAGCTAAAATAAGTAACAAAGTTACAAATGCTATATATACATATTTAAGGAGGAAAATAAATTATGATGGATATTGACGATAACAGCAATTTAACAATGATGGATGGAACAGCAACAATAAAAGTAATAGGAGTAGGAGGAGCTGGAAACAACGCCGTAAACAGAATGTTGGACCAAGGAATCAAATCAGTAGATTTTATTGCTGTAAACACAGATAGACAAGCTTTACAAAAATCAAAAGCAAGTACAAAAATTCAAATAGGAGAAAAAATAACAAGAGGACTAGGAGCTGGAGCAAATCCTGATGTTGGAGCACAATCAGCAGAAGAAAGTAAAACTGAATTATCAGAAGTTCTAAGAGGAGCAGATATGGTATTTGTAACTTGCGGAATGGGTGGTGGAACAGGAACTGGTGCCGCACCAATAGTTGCAGGTTTAGCTAAAGAAATGGGAATATTAACAATAGGTGTTGTTACAAAACCATTCACATTTGAAGGAAAGAAACGTTTAGCACAAGCAGAACGTGGAATAGAAAGCTTAAAATCAAAAGTAGATACATTAATAGTAATACCAAATGATAAATTACTACAAATAATAGATAGAAAAACATCAATGGCAGAAGCATTCTTAATGGCAGATGATGTATTAAGACAAGGTGTACAAGGTATATCAGACTTAATCACAGTTACAGGAACAGTTAACCTAGACTTTGCTGATGTAAAAACAATAATGTTAAATACAGGAATGGCACACATGGGAACAGGACGTGCATCTGGAGAAAACAAAGCAGAAGATGCAGCAAAAGAAGCAATCCAAAGTCCATTACTAGAAACATCAATAGAAGGTGCAAGAGGAGTAATTATTAATATAACAGGTGGTGAAGATTTAGGTTTACAAGAAGTAAACACTGCTGCAGAATTAATTCAACGCAGTGTAGACCCTGAGGCAAACATTATCTTCGGTACAGTTATAGATCCAGAAATGCAAGATGAAATTAAGATAACAGTTATTGCAACAGGTTTTGACCAACCAGATGACACAAAATCTCCACTTCTTGATTCACTAGGAGTTGGAAATGGTTCTAAACCTTGGGAAAAGAAAGTTAGCTCAATACCTTCTAGCCAAGATTTAGGAACTTCACAAAATGATTTAGATATTCCATCATTTTTGAGAAAGAATAAAAATAAAACTTTATAAGATTAAAAAAATGCACCATTGGGACCAGGTCCTTTTGGGGCATTTTTCTTTTTGCGAAAGGACCGTTTCTTTTTCCGCTGGGACCGTTTCTTTTCGCAAAAAGAAACGGTCCCAATGGAAAAAGAAACGGTCCCAATACAAAAAATCACTGCTTTTTCATTTTAGGTTTCGAAATCAAAGAAGCAATATATCCAAAAAATACAGCAGCAGCAATACCGCCAGCACTAGCTTTAAGTCCGCCTGTAAAGACACCTAAAAATCCATTTTGCTTAACGGCCTCCATAACACCTTTAGCAAGGTTATTTCCAAAGCCAGTTAAAGGGACAGTGGCACCACATCCTGCAAATTTAACAAGATAAGGGTAAATTCCAAGTCCACCTAAGATGGTTCCGACTGTAACAAAAAGCACTAAAATTCTAGCAGAAGTAAGTTTGGTTTTATCAATTAAAATTTGACCTATAACACAAATAAGTCCACCAACAATGAAACATCTAAGTAAAAGCATCCAATCAAAATTTTGCCAAAAATCCATAGTTTTAATTCCTTTCATATAAAATTAATTTTCTATAGCAATAGCCTGAGCAATTCCAGGAATAGATTCTCCTTGCTGAGAACTCATAGAATTCATAAGCGCTCCTGTTGCAATAAGAAGAATTTTATTCAATTTTTTAGTTTTTAACTGTTCAAATAAATAACCAGAAAAAACACTAGCACAACATCCACAGCCACTTCCACCAGAGTGAGTGTCTTGTGTAGATTTATCAAAAATAAGAACACCGCAATCATTGTAAACAGATTTTATATTATATCCTGCATCTTGAGACAAATCTATCAAAATATCTTTTCCAATATGACCTAAATCACCAGTTAAAATTGCATCATAATAGCTAGGCTTTCTTCCAGTATCAGAAAAATGAGTCATCAAGGTATCAAAAGCCGCAGGTGCCATTGCAGCTCCCATATTATTAGCATCTTTTATACCCATATCAACAATTTTGCCAGTTGTAATATGAGTGATTTTTGGGCCATCACCATTTTTAGCAAGCATAGCAGAACCACAAGCTGTAACTGTCCATTGAGAAGTAGGAGGCCTTTGATTTCCAAGCTCTAATGGAAATCTAAACTGTCTTTCTGAGCTACAGAAATGACTAGAAGCACTACAAATTGCATAATTTATGCCACCTTCTATAAAAACAGAAGCAAGTTGCATACCCTCAACAAAAGTTGAACAAGCACCAAAAATCCCATAAAAAGGAACATTTAATTCACGTAGCCCGAAACTTGAGGAAATGCATTGATTTAGCAAATCACCTGCAAAACAATATTCAATTTTATCTGATGGAATGCCAGACTTAGAAATAAGAGTATTTACAGTTTGTTTTACAATCTTACTTTCAGCTTTTTCCCAGCTTTTTTCGCCCCACATTTCATCTTCTAAACATTGATCAAAATATTTAGCAAGTGGACCATCAGCTTCTTTAGGCCCTGCAATACAAGCGGTTTCCAAAACTGTAGGTGGGGTATTAAATTTTATTGTTTGTTTACCTAATTTTTCCATAATAAATTTATCAATCCTTTCTTTTTTCATTGGGACCGTTTCTTTTCGCGAAAAATTTCTGATTGGGGACGGTTCTTTTCGCGAAAGGAACCGTCCCCAATCGGAAAATTTACACCAAAACACCATTGCAATTAAACAAAAAATAAACGATTCCAACAATAATAGAAGTAGAAATGCCATACACCAAAACAGGACCTGCAACAGTGAACATTTTGGCTCCGACTCCCATAATATAACCTTCAGATTTATATTCCATAGCAGGGGCAACAATAGAATTAGCAAAACCAGTTATAGGAACAAGTGAACCTGCACCAGCAAATTTTCCTATTTTGTTAAAGATATTAAGACCAGTTAAAAAAGCACTTATTGCAATTAAGATAATAGAAACTACAGTTCCGCTAGCTGTTTCATCTAAGCCCTTATATAAACAAAATGAAAATATAATTTGCCCAATTGAACAAATGAGTCCGCCAACCCAAAAAGCATTAAAGCAATTCTTTAAAATAGGGGAGTTTGGGGACTTTTGATTTACATATTCTTGATAATCTTTTTGTGTATCTAATGGATTATTCATATTAACCTCCGATAAATAAGTTATATAAAGATTTTTTCCAAATTTCTTGAATTTATACAGAATTTTTCTGATTGGGGACGGTTCCTTTTCTGAAAAAGAACCGTCCCCAATCAGAAAAAAAGCAATCTCAACACGAAAAATATTACAAAAAAATATAATATTACACCAATATTACATTTATATTACATTTTAAGCAAAGGTATTGATTTTAGAAAAAAAAACATATAGAATAAAAAGTGACAGAAGAATGAAAGTTAAAACAAGAGAGAATAAAAGCAAGGAGCGAAAAAATGCAAAATTGTTTAGGAATATATATAGAAAACAATTTAATAAAATATGCAAAAGTTTCTAAAGACAGAGATACATTTAAAGTAGATGCATTTGGAATAAGATTTTTTGATAACTTGAATGAAGCAATAAAGAAAATAGTTGAAGAAACATACAGTTTTACTACACCTATATCAATAAATTTAGCAAATGAGCAATATTTATATTACGACATTTTTGCACTACTTTCAAAAAATGATATACAAAAGACAGTTGAAACAGAATTTGAAACATTTTGTGATGAAAACAAGTATAACCAAAAAGCATTTGAAACAAGATATGCTTTAGTATCAAATGTACAAAATAAAGAAAGAATAAAAGCAATTCAAGTTATAGTAAATAAGATTGAGTTAAATAAACAAAAACAATATTTAGAAAAACATAATTTATCAGGAATATTACCTATAGGAACAGCAATTGCAAGTATAACAAGATTTGAGAAAAAAGAAAATGTTTTAATTGTTAATATGGAAGAAAAAACAACTATAACTACAATTTACGATAGACAAATATATAATGTTGAAACAATAGATCATGGAAGTCAAGAAGTTCTAGAAAAAATAAACAGAACAGAAAATTCTATGAGCAAAGCTTATGAAATTTGCAAAGGAACAACAATATATACAGCAAATGTAATAGATGATGCAAAAGAACAACCACATTTGGAAGATATAATACCAACCTTATATCAAATAAGCCAAAAGATAAAAGAAATTGTTGATGAATCACCTGTAAAAATTTCTACAGTATATTTAACAGGAACATTATCAGTTATAAATAATGTGGATTTATATTTTCAAGAATTTTTACCATCAGCTGATTGCAAAATATTAAAACCAAGTATAGTTGAACTTAATGTTACACAAATTAATATAAAAGATTATATAGAAGTAAATAGTGCTATTTCTTTGGCAATGCAATCATTAGGTGAAGGTATGCAATCTTTAAACTTTAGAAAGCCAAACTTTATGGACCAAGTAAAACAGCTACTTAATGCAGATGTTTCTATGGGAAAGAAAAAGGATAAGCCAGCTAAAGAGGGAAAAGGAAAAGGCAAAGCAAGTAAATTAGCAGGAAAATTACCTAAGATTTCTTTGGGAAATATGTCAATGACAGGAAGTTTAGACAAAACTGAAGTTATGCTAATTAGAGTTTTAATTGCAATAATACTAATAAATATAATATTTGTAGCTTTTTCGAAAGTATTATATGGACAAATGGATAAGAAGCAAAAAGATGTTGAAGGTTTAATTTCTTCTGAAAATGCTCAGATAGGAAAAATAAATACAGACATAAATTCTTTGAATACTAAAAACACAAAATATACATCTTTAACAGAAGAATTAAAAGCAATAAATGATAAAATAAGTAATATTGCTGAAATGAAGAACTCAATTCCTAATCTATTAAACCAAATAATGTATACAATTCCAGAAGGTGTGCAACTTACATCAATACAAAATACAACAGGAAAGAAAATATCAATAATTGCTCAAGCAAGTGATTATGACCAATTAGGATATTTCATAGCTAAAATAAAAGTTTCAGGAATACTAAATAATGCTGTATCTTCTAGCAGCCAAAAAAGTGGGGATGTAGTAACAGTTACAATAGAAGGAGAATTACCATGAGAAAAATTTTAATAAGTATATTAGTTTGTTTATTATTAATTGGTTCTGCGTTCTTTATGGTAAATGGTATAAGCAAGGTAAATATAAAGGGAATAAAAGGGCTTAGCGAAAAAAATGAGCAGATAGAACAAAAAATTTCCGATTTATCAAATGTAATTAGTGTTACATACGCAAATACAGAATCAAACTTAAAAAGAACAGCAAATACCTTACAGGATAGCAAAACTGAATATGAAAATCAAGCAGCATTATCAAATTCACAAAGTCCAAGTTATGCATCACAATTAGAAACTTATGATATAGATTACTTATGGACAAAAATTGGAAATTATGCAAGAGATGAAAAAGTTGTTATAAAAATAGACTTAGTAGCTAGTGGAACAAGCACAAATTTATATAACTTGAATTTCACAACTACAGGAGCTTATGTAAATATAACAAACTTTATATATGATATAGAAAATGATTCAAAATTAGGATTTAAGATTGACGAATTTAAGATGAATGGTTCAAGTGATAGTTTAACAGCAACATTTTCTTGTAAAGAAGTTCCAATAAAAGTTGGAAGTATAGATCAAGCAACAAGTAATAATCAAGGAGGAACAACTCCATCTGGAAGTACAACAGATACTACTGGAGCATCAGCACAAGGAAATACGACATCAACTACAACAGGAACAAATACTACATCAAGTACAACATCAAATTCGACAGCAACAGCAAGTAATACTACTGCTACCACAGGAGCAAGCGCAGGAACAAATACAAATAGTGGAGCAACAAGTACAACAACAAATACCTCTACATCAAGTACGAGTACAAATTATATAAATTAGGAGGCTCTTAAATGGCAAAAGTCATAAAGGAAATAATTATAATGTTAGTTATATGTTTATTAACTATGTTAGTTTTAGCAATAGCATTGTATAGATATATTCCAAATAGAAAAGCTGTGCCTGAAGTTGTTACATATACGGCCTCAGAAGATGTACAGGATTTACTTGAGGATAATATTGATACAAAAAGCGACCAAGACAATGTTATATTAACTTATGAAGTAACAGCAAGCGATTTGAGTGGATATCAAAGCACAAATACTTATATTCCAGGAAAGTCAAATCCATTTGCACCTGCATCAAGTTCAGTATCAACAGATGGTGGAAGTGATAGCAATAACAGTGGTGATAATAATGGAAACATTGAAAATAATGGAACATCACAAAAAAATCCAAATCAATCAACAGAAAGTACAGCACCAAGTATTTACAATGGTAAAGGTACTAAATAATTAATTAGATATTAACATTATATTGGCTTAACAGCTGATATATTAACAAATAAAAAAATTATTCAAAAGAGAGAGGGGGGAAAACTAATGAAAAATAACAAAGGTATAACACTTATTGCATTAGTTGTAACTATTATAGTTCTATTAATTTTAGCAGGAGTTTCTATTGCTATGTTAACAGGACAAAATGGTATATTAAATAGAGCTAGTGATGCTGGAGAAAGTACAGCTGTAGCAAATGCAAAGGAAAAAGTTACTTTAGCTATAAATGAAGCTATAACAGATTATTATAAAGATACTTATACAGGTTCAGAAGCAACAACAACAACTTTATATTCTGCTTCTAAAGCAGCTTTAGATAAATTAAATAATGTTGAAGAAAGCGGAGCAACTATTGCTGTAGCAGAAAGCGGAGATACAACAAAAACAACTACAGTAACTATAAGTTATAAAGGTGCAACAAAAGCTACAGGAACTTTAGCTTCTGCTGGAACTTTTGAATGGGCAGAATAATTATAATGATATAATTTGAAATAAAAGCATATGCATGCTATATGCATATGCTTTTATTAAAAACAAAAAAAGAAAAATAAGGAAAAAAACAAATGAACACATTCTTATATATAATAATATTCATAATGGGAACATTATTCGGCAGTTTCTACACACTAGCCGTATACAGAATACCAAGAAAAATAGATATAATAAAAACACACTCATTCTGTCCTAACTGTAATCACAAATTAGGATTTTTCGAGTTAATACCAGTATGGAGCTACTTATTACTAGGTGGCAAATGCAAAAAATGTAAACAAAAAATAAGACCAAGATACTTCATATTAGAATTCTTATCAGGAGTATCATTTGTAATAATTGCATATTGCCTAAAAATAGATGCATACAACCTACAATTACAATCAATTGCAAAATTTGCATTTATAGCCTTATATTTAGTCTCAATATTTATAATTGCTGGCATAGACAAAGAATACAGAAAAATTGAAAGAGGAGTATTATACTATGGTTTGATGGTATCGTGTAGCTACATAATATATCTATGCATAATGGGTCAAACTAGTATATATAGATATGTGATGTATTTAGTCACATTGATAGTATTATTAATTATAGATAGTGAAACACAAATACAAAAAGCAAAATCAAGTTATTTATTAGAAATACTAATGCTAATAGTAATAATGGTAATAAATACAGGAATAATAACAACAGGACTTTCAGTAATAATAACATTTTTAGCAATAGGAATAACAAAAATAATTTATGCAATGAAAAATAATTTAAACAAATTCAGAAAAGAACAAAAAGACATAACAGAAGAAATATATAAATTTGGATATTTATTTAGTATAACAAATGTAATTATATATATAGGAACCCTATATTTCACATATCACGGATAGAGGAGTAATAATGAAAAAATTTTTCAAGAAAAACAGTGGATTTGCAGGTATAGATATTTCGATATCAATGATAATAATATTAATATTTATACCAACAATATTCGGAATAGTTTATAATATACAGAAAATAAATGCAGATGTAAAAAGAAAATCAACAGCTGTAAATATAGCAACAAATGTACTAGAAATTGTAAAATCTGAAGCTTATAGTGATATTACAGCATCTGGAAATAAGCTAAATACAGACATAAAGAAAAAATATGAGGCATCAACCTACAAAAATACAGATAGAGAAGAAACTGGATATAGCTATGTATATTATAAAGCTATAGGGGAAAATGGAGAACATTACCAAATTCAACTTGGAATTAAAAATTATTATCCTAGTGATATAGATAGGCAAGACTATGTAAAACAAGTAAAAGTAAGAGTATTTTATCCTTATGGAGATAGTGTAAAAGATATAGATATAAGTATTGCAAAAACAAATACTTAAAAGAAAGGAACTTTGAAATTGAAATCAAATAGAGGTGTTACATTAACATCTTTGGTTATTTATATAATAGGTTTAGTAATTGTAATTGCTCTAATGAGTAATTTTTCAGGATATTTTTATAAAAACTTATCAGAAGTAACTATAAAACAAAATGCTGATGAACAATATTCAAAATTCCTATCATATATAACAAAAGATGCAAATGCAGATAATTTAACATTTGTAAAATCAGGTCTTGAAGGAAAAGACTGTATAGTTTTTGTATTTAGTGATGGAACAGAGCATCAATATATTCGTCAAAACCAAAATATATATTTTATAAACACAGAAAGTGGAAAAGAAAAAAAGCTTATTTTATGTGAAAATATTTCGGTTTCAACAAGTGATGCTTTTTATTATACAGACAAAAAACTTGACATAAATTTTAATATAAGTAACTCAAAATTTTCTACAGTGCTAAATGTTAAAATGTGAAATAAACAAAAGAAAGGATAATTTGTTATGGAAATTAAAAGAAAACAACCATTGGGAATAGAATTAGTAAGAAGAGGTGTTGTTAATGGAGATGCAATAGAAAAAGCACTTCAATACCAAACTGAGCATCCAAATAAAAGATTAGGTGATATTTTATATATATTAAAGGAAGCTGAGCCAAACGAACTTGCAGAAGAAATAGGAGATATAATAGGTGTTAAGGGAATTTACTTAACAGATGGAAAAATAAGAATTGAACCTACAGAATATTTACCTTTAGATATGATGAAAAACTACAAAGCAATACCATTTGATATTGAATCTGGAAAAATAAAAATTGCTTTTGCTGATATTGCAAATAATCAAGATAATATAAAAAGTGTAAAAATGTTAGTTTTAAATAAAGGTTTAGTAATGGAACCATATATGGCTTTTGAAACTAATATAGATGAATATTTTACAAGATTTGAGGAAGTTTCAACAACTGTAATGGAAAACCTAGAGGAAACAGAATCTGTAACAGACTTAGTAGATAATATAATAAAACTTGCAATAGAAAAAAGAGCATCAGATGTTCATATTGAGCCTCAAATTGATGCTGTAAGAATACGTTTTAGAATAGATGGACAATTATTTGTTATGGCAAACATTGGAAAAGAAAAACAAGCACAAATAATAGGAAGATTAAAAGCCATATCAAATATGCATCAAGAAAAACAAGAATCACAAGATGGTAGAATTTTATTATATAGTGATTATAATATCCGTGTATCATCACAAAAAAATATCTATGGTGAAAAATTTGTTTTAAGAATGCTTAAGAAAACAGAAAGTATCAAAAATATATTTGAACTTGGATTTCCTTATGGTGAAAAAGAATTAAATCGTGCAGTAAATAAGAAAAACAGTTTAACAATAATGGCTGCACCTACTGGAGAAGGTAAAACAACAACACTTTACAGTATATTAGATTACCTAAAAAGTGATGATATAAACATAACAACAATAGAGGACCCAGTTGAAATAAGAATACCAGGTCTTAACCAAATAGAGGTAGACAAAAATACTAGATTTGCAGATAGCTTGAGAACAATATTAAGACAAGATCCAGATGTAGTTCTAGTTGGAGAAATAAGAGATAAAGAAACAGCAGAAATAGCAATAGAAGCAGGACAGACAGGACACTATGTTTTATCTACAATCCACACAATTGATGCAATAGAAGTTGTAACAAGATTAAGAAAAATGGGACTTTCAGATTATGATATAGCAAGTACAGTTGGAACAACAATATCACAAAGACTACTTAGAAAAATATGTCCACATTGCAAGCGAGAAAGAGAATTTACAGATTATGAAAAAGAAGTAATTCAAAAAATAGGCGAAAAATATGATTATAATTTTAACCTAGATGGTGTAAAAACTTATGATGCAGTCCGGATGTGATAAATGTAATAATTCTGGTTACTATGATAGAATAGGTATATTTGAAGTATTAAATATAGATGATGATATAAGACAATTAATAATGGAGGGAAAATCAAGCATCGAAATAAGAAAAAAAGCTATGGAAAAAAGCTATAGACCATTAATAGTAGATGGTATAAACAAAGTTTTAAAAGGTGAGACAAACCTTGGAGAACTAAACAAAAAATTAATAATATTTAACAGTTTATAGGAGGGTTAACAAATGATTAATGTTAGCAAAGTTTTAGATGAGGCAATTAAAAAAGATGCATCAGATATACACTTTATAGTTGAAAACAAACCAATGCTTAGAATTGCAAGAAAATTAATTCCATCTGAAAATGCAGATGTATTAACAGAAGAAGATATGAATACAATATATGACTTTTTAGTAAAGGGAAATATAGAAGCAGATAAAGTTTTCCAAGAAACTAGAAAACTAGATACACTTTTAGAATATGCGGATTTACGTTTCAGGGTAAATATTTCTTCAACAGATGGTATTCCAATTGCAACACTTAGAATTATAAAAAATACACTTCCAACTTATGAATCACTTGGAGTTCCAGATATAGTTAGAAGAATGACATATCAACCACAAGGATTAATCCTAGTTACTGGTAAAACAAACTCTGGTAAAACAACAACCTTAAATGCTTTAATAAATGATATAAACGAAAATCAAAATAGAAAAATATTAACACTAGAAAACCCAGTAGAATATAAACATCATTCTAAAAAATCATTAATAGTTCAAAAAGAAGTTGGACTTGGAAGAGATACCTTAAGCTTCCACGAAGGTGTAAAAAACTCTTTAAGAGAGGACTGCGACATCCTTGTAATAGGGGAGATTAGAGATAAAGTAACTATGGAAGCAGGAATAGAAATGGCAGAATCTGGCCACTTAGTTATAGGAACCTTGCACACAAAATCTTGTGCCGAAACAATAGACAGAATGATAAACTTCTATGAAGTTAGAGACCAAGCACAAATAAAATATATGTTATCATCAATATTAAAACTAGTTGTATCACAAAGACTATTACCAGGAACAGATGGAAAATTAGTATTAATTCCAGAAGTAATGGTTGTAGATAATATAGTTTCTGGTATAATTAGAAAAGAAAAAATAAGTGTATCTGAAATAGAAGATGCAATACAAAGTGCATCTGAAAAAGGAAGTATAGGTTTAATAAACTCTTTAGCACAATGCTTTGTAGATGGAAAATTAACATTAGACCAAGCAAAAGCACAAATTGAAGAAAAAAATATTGAAATATTAAATAGAACAATAATGCAATTAAAAATAAAAAAAGACAGCGGAGGAATGGGTTCTATGAATGGAATGAGATATTAAAAAATATCTAAGGAAGGAGGATATGTTAGTTTTTATGCTAACATAAACTGAATTAATGGCAACATTTTACTATAGAGCTTTAACTGATGATGGAAGAATTGTTTCAAATAAGGTTGAAGAAGGAAACAGACTAACATTAGTAAATAAACTAAAAGAAAATGGATTACATCCAATTTCTATACAACAAAGAAATGCAAAAAGAACCAAAGTCTTGAAAAAAAAGAAAAGAAATATTTCAGACATACAAGACGTATTGGAAAATGTTAATACTACCGTTATTTTAAATGATAATAGAAGAAAACTTTCTGTAAAAGACAAAATAAATAAATACTTAGGAACTGAAGATAAAGTAACAGAAAGAGATATATCAATATTTACACAAAACTTCTATCTACTAAAAAAAGCAAACTTTAATAATGTTCACGCACTAACTACAATAATAGACAGTACAGAAAATCTAACCCTTGTAGAAATACTAGAAGATATTCTAGCTGGTGTAGAAGCCGGAGATTATATGTACAAAACAATGGAATATTATTCAAATATATTTCCATATATATACATAAATATGATAAGAGTTGGAGAGCTTTCGGGGTCGCTTGAAAATGCATTATTACAAGCAATTGAATACCTAGATAGTTCTGCTAAAATAACAAAAAAATTAAAAGGAATACTTATTCCAAATATTGCACAATTTGCTTTATTAATAGTAATGCTATTTGTTGGAACCTTATATGCATTACCACAAGTTGATAAAGTATTTGAGGAAGTTGGAACATCGGCTAAACTACCAGGAATAACAATATGGTTCCAAGGAGTTGTAAATGCAATGCTGAAATATTGGCCAATACCGACTATGATAATTGTAGGAATAGTAGCAGGAATAATTCTTTATATACAAACACCTAAAGGAAAGTATAGGTATCACTATTTTAAATATACAATGCCTATATTTGGTAAATTGATATTCTCTCTTGATTTTTCAAGACTTATGAAGGCAATGCTTTTGAACTTAAAAAATGGAATGAGAATACAAGAAGCCTTAGATGTTAGTAAAAACGTTGTTAGTAACTATGTAATGCTATCAATAGTAGAAAATGCACTAAAAAATATCTTAATTGGTCAATCTTGGATAGAACCATTCGAGAGATCAGGATTAGCATCATCAATGATTACAGAGATGCTTAAAATAGGTATGCAAACAGACCTTTCTGAGATGATGGAAAAATTGGTGGAATATATGGAAATTGATATTGACAATACAATGGAAGCTATTATGAAAACTTTACCACAGGTTATGTATTCTATAGTTGGTGTAGTTTTAATTTTCTTCGTAGTAGTTGTAGTTGTACCAATGATTCAAGTTTATATGGGAAATTTCTTGTTCGATGCGTACTTATAAAAAAATTGAATTTTAACACACAAAGGAGGAATTGGTGTAAAAGCACCTTTTCCTTTTTGTGTATTTTGTCTATTTGAGGGAACGTTTGAATAATATCCAAAAACTGGAAATTTATTCATTCTAGTTTGTGTCCTTTGGGAAAGGAATGAAAATAAATATGAGTAATATAAATGTAGGAATAGATTTAGGTGGAAGCCACGTAGCAATAGGAGTTGTAAATAACGAGGGAAAAATATTAGAACAATTTGAAAAAGATTATACAGTAAAGGAAAAAGAAAATGTTTTACCTGTTGCAATAAGATATATTGTAGACACACTAAGGGAATTAAAGCAAAAATATGACCTGCTAGAATTTGGATTAGGAATGGCAGGAGCAATATCAAATGGAGTTATTTTAAGGTCTGTTAATTTAGGAGTTGAAAATTATGATATAAAAACAGAACTAGAAACAAAAACAGGTTTATCTGTACATATAAAAAATGATGCCAAATGTGCAGCTCTTGCAGAATATAAATACGGAAACATAAAACAATATAATAACATAATATTCTTAACATTAGGAACAGGAATAGGTGGAGCTTTTATATATCACGGGACACTAATGAAAAGTGATTGTACAGAAGGCTATGAGATAGGACATGTAATAATAAAATCAGATGGTTTGCAATGCAGATGTGGTAAAAGAGGATGTTTTGAAACTTATGGTGGAATTTTAGCTTTTAAGAACAAAGTAATTGATAGACTAAATCTATCACACGACATCCCCCGGCCCAGAGCTTAGAAAGATAATTGATTCTTCTATGGATAAAATATCAGATATTATAGATGAATACATTAATGATTTAGCTATTGGTATATCTAACCTTATAAACATCTTTGAGCCTGACTGTATTGTTATTGGCGGAGGTTTTGCAAGGTATGATTATATGCTTTTGGATAAATTAAAGGGGAGATTACTTAATTCTAATTTGTTGTTTAATAAAAGAGATGATATTGTACTTAGGGTTGCAGAGTTTGGTAATGATGCAGGTATTATAGGAGCAAGTCAGTTGTGATTTTTTCTGAATAGGAACAGTTCTTTTCTGATTGGGGACGGTTCTTTTTGCGAAAAATGTCCCATTGGGACCGGTTCTTTTTGGGGCATTTTTTGTTAATGAAAATGAGGCTGATAAGAAAGTTTCTTGGGTGAAAAAATTTTTAAAGAAAAAATGAAAAAAGTATTGACAAATTTTGCGATAACATTTATAATAGGAAACGTGCTTGAGGAAAGCATATTTGGGCAGGTGGTCGAGTGGTTAATGGCACCAGACTGTGGTCTTTGGTAACGAACACCTAAATTTGCAGCTCATATAAGTGATTATATGATGATAACTAGGCTAATTCGGGGAAGTCTTAACAGGTTAAGCTGATGATAATCCCGAGCTAGGAAAGAAATTTCCGAGTGTAGAGACTTTATACCTGGTATCTTGAAAAAGATAAAGAGAAAGTCCAGACTACAAACATTTAAAATGGTAGTGAAAACTATAGTAGTAAGAAATCTGGCCGCGAGAGCGTACGATGGTTCGAATCCATCTCTGCCCACCATATATAATATAAATAGGGGTACTTAAAAGAGTATCTCTATTTTTTTGAGGTGATTATAAATGTATTTTAATACAAATAAACAAAAAGGAAATTGTGGATTAGGTATGGCAATAGCGTATTTTTCCACAAAGGGTTATACAGTGTCGATTCCATTAAACGATACTCAAGATTATGATTTAATTGTTGAGAAAAATGGAATTTTACAAAGAGTACAAGTAAAAGCAACAGGCTGTATAGGAAAAGGTGGGAATTATCAAGTTGCATTAAAAAGCTGTGGAGGAACAAAAGGAAAAACGTATAAGACTGTAATTGAGACAGGTGTAGAGTTAATTTTTATATTAACAGAAATTAGAGAAATGTATTTAATTCCAAAAAATCAAATAGTTAATTCAAGTACTTTAAGTTTGTGCGAAAAATATGCTAAATTTAAAGTTTTTATTTAAAAATTTAATAGTAGATAACATTATTTTAAATTATAATCCATTTGTATTAAATAAAGGAATACCACTGTTTAAAGGTAATTATTTTGAAAATAAATTAAAACTTGAAAAAATAGTAAGAGAACAGGAAGATATAGTACAAGTTTATTATAGTGTTATAAACTAGAAACAAGAAATTAGTGAAAAAGAATATCTTTGAAACTATTGCTATAATTGATTTTGAAACGGATAATAAGGTACTTTTGTGTGAGGCGTTTTTCGAATACGTTCTCCGCTAACGCACCATATATAATATAAATAGGGGTACTTGAAAGCGTACCTCTATTTTGTATGACGGGCATGTCATAAATCTAGGGTGAAAGTCCCAAGAGGCGTATTTGTTGCGAACTCGATAGCAACTTGCAAAGCATAAACCAGTAATGGAATGTGAAAAGAAGCAATAGCGAAATCGTGGCTCTATGAACAAGAACTTGATATTAAGGCTTATTAGACGGATAAGTTGCCAAAACACAACAAAGTCCAAAAGACAAACGTAAATCTAATGGGTAAATCAAGAGAGTAAGCGAGGAAAGAGTTATGACTTATCCTGTGAGGTCCTATAAACGAATAAGTAGTAACAACGAATTATAGGAAGTCAGCAGAGGTCATAATAGGAATTTTATTCCGAAGGACTGAACAAATTATAAGACTATGGAAGTCTTGAAATCTCTTGCAATTAATCAGAATAAATAAAGATGAGAGGTTTAAGCGTATCTTAAATGGGTAATCCAAAAGATGATATTGCAAGATAACGAAAAGAAAGGAAGTAGACAAGCTATGAAAGAAGATATTATTACGAAAATACTTGACCGAAACAATTTAAATGAAGCCTTTAAAAATGTTAAAGCAAATAAAGGAGCAAGTGGAATTGATGATTTATCAATTGAGGAAACAGCAGAATACATAAGACAAAATAAAGCTACCATTGTATGGCAATTATATAATCGTAAATATCAACCACAACCAGTGCGTAGAGTAGAAATACCAAAGCCAGTTATGGATTTAGACCAAAAAGAAGTTGTCAGCAAGCTATAATTAAAGCACTAGAATATATGAATGACGGATATGAATGGATAGTAGACATCGACCTAGAAAAATTCTTTGATAATGTGCCACGCGACAGATTATTAAGACTTGTAAGTGATGTAGTAAAAGACGGCAATGTGGTTTCATTAGTCAATAAGTTTCTTAAAGCAGGAGTAATGATAAAAGGTAACTATGAAGAAACAACAATAGGAACACCACAAGGAGGACCATTATCGCCATTATTATCAAACATAATGCTAAATTTACTCAACAAAGAATTAGAAGCAAGAAAATTATGTTTCACAAGATATGCAGACGATACAATAATATTAGTTAAAAGTGAAAAGGCAGCAAATAGATTAATGGCATCAATAACTAAATATATTGAAAATAAGTTAAAACTAAAAGGTGGTATTATGTTACATATAATTAAAAAAGAAATCAATATGAGTAAAGAATTACTCTCTAAAATTGAATGGACTTGCAAAATGAAAAAGGTTAAACCAGAAATTATCAATGGTACCTTAAGAATTGTGGAACATACTAATTTAGCGTATGTAGAGCCACACAGAGTAATTATTAAAGATAAGCTGTACTTATTCTTTAATGAGCAAGATTACTTTTACATAGATAGTTTGGAAAATAAATATCAACTATCAAAATTTAATGAATACATAACATAGCAAGTCAAAACATTGATATTTTAGAGTTTTAAAAAAATTGTACTATATTGATTTATTAATTATGTTTAAAAGAAAAAATAGAGATAGTTAAAACAATAAATAAAAACTTTAAAGTGTCAATAGCTAAAACAATATGCTATGTGGCACTTTTTTGCGTTACGCATATAATGATTTCTAATGGCTAAAGCCATAAGACAATCATTTATAGTGTCTTTCTATATTCATTAAAAGAAGGAGGTAATGTTGTAATGAATGAAGAAATAAAAGAGAAAATAACAAAAATGCAAAGTGATTTTCTAGGTATTTATAATTATAAAAACGGAGATGATGTCGATGGCAACAACAAAAATATGGGCAATTAAAGATAGTATATCTCGAGTAATAAGCTATGCAAAAAATCAAGAAAAGACAACATTTTCAGACTTAAAACAAGTCTTGAGATATGCAGAAAATGATGAGAAAACTATTTATAAAAATGAAAAGACTATGTATGTAACAGGAATAAACTGTAAAGCAAAAACAGCTTATGAAGAAATGGTAATATTTTGCCGAAAAATATTGCAGAAAGAGTTTTTCAAAATCCATGTTATGTGCAAGATGAATATTATAAATTGATAAAACCAAAAAAGGATTATACAAAATATAAAGGTTATAAATATAAAAGAAATTTAAAAGATATTAGTAAAATGAGTGGAATTGATGTACTTTTTGTATTTTATATTTCACAAACTGAAAAAGATATTGAAAATGTTACTAATTTAAGACAAAAATACAGAAATAAGCTAAGAATTGCATAGATGAAAACTTAATAAAGGAATATAAAGCAAAGCGAGATGAATGTACCACTAAGCTAAATAAGTATAGAAAAAATCTAAAAATATCAAATTATATTTTAGAAGATACACCAAAAGTTAAAGAAGTTATAAAAATTGAAACACAAATGAAAAAAGCTCAAGAAGATATTACTAAAACAAAGAAAAAGGATAGAAATTTAAAAAGATAATAATACAAAGAGGTTGTTATATATAAAAGTGGCAATCTCTTTTACATTAATTTCTGGAAATAATTGTTTTTATACGGATTTTATGATATAAATAAGGAAAATACGAAATTTGCAACGGAGCGTTGCAAATCTAAAAATGGAGAAAATTATGATATATAAAATTGAAAATAAAAAAATGAAAATTACATTAAAAAATGGAATTATGGAATTGCCAATCAAATTAAAAGAAGAAATAAACAAAAATTTCGAAAATATGAAAAAAACAGGTGCTAACATATGGAATGGAGAAGTGCTTTGTGTTTCGGAATGTAATATCGAAGAAGATAAAATTGAAATAATTTGTAAAAAATCCGATTATGCTCATTATTTATATGGAGAAAGAATTGGTTGTCAAAAAGAATATGAATGTAAGAATTTAAGTGCAGGTTGTTTACTAGAAACAATAGATGGCTATTATATAGTCGGAGAATTAGATGAAAATACCTCTTATCCAACTATGTTACAAGTAACAGGGGGAGGAATTGATCAAAAAGATATATTTGGTGAAAATGTAGATGTAGAGAAAACAATAAAAAGAGAAGCAATGGAAGAATTAAAAATAAATTTGAACGATAAAGAAAGTATTTTGTATAATAGAATGAGTTATCTATATGTTTCAGAAGATAATGAACAACCAGGGGTTCAATTGTTTTCAAAGGCGAAAAGTAAAATGACAGTAGAAGAAATGAAAAAATATTTTGAAGAATATTACGAATATTTAAAAGAAAACAATTTAGAAGTAGAATTTAAAAAATTGCACTTTTTAGAAAAAGACAATGCAGTAGAGGAATTAAACAAACTAAGTAACCCGAGAAGAAATTATTTAATACCATTATTACAAATAGATTCGAAAGAAGTTTAAAATTTATGAAAGATATAAATTTTATTCAAATTCTATGGGACTATATGAAAATGAATCACGAACTTAAACATTCAGATTGTATTATTGGATTAGGAACAATAGATATAAATGTTGCTAATGTTACATCAGAATTATATTTAAATGGATATGCTAATAAAATAATATTTTCTGGTGGTTTAGGAAAAATTACATATAAATTATGGAATGAAACAGAAGCAGAAAAATTTGCAGAAATTGCTATAAAAAAAGGAGTCCCAAGAGAAAATATATATTTAGAAAAAGAGTCAACAAATACAGGAGATAATTTTAGGTTTTCAAAAAAATTAATAGAAAAAGAAAAATTAAATATAAAATCATGTATAGTTGTGTGTAAACCATATGATGAAAAGAGAGCCTATGCAGCATTTAAGAAAATAATGCCAGAGTATGATGTTATAATTCATTCAGAAAATATTAGTTGTGAAGAATATTATAAAAGGAATGGAAATGAATGGATTAATGTTTTGGTTGGAGATGTTCAGAGGATGAAATTATTTTACGAAAAAGGGTGGCAAATAAAAATGGAAATTCCACAAGAGGTATGGAATGCTTATGAAATTTTAGTGAAAAGAGGATATGACAAATTTGTTTTGAAAGATACACAAGATGAGGGAGATAAGAAAAAGATTGAAATAAAATTAAATAAAGTTTTATAAATTGTGAAAGGAAAAGATAATGATAAAAAATATAATTTTTGATTTAGGAAATGTAATTATAAATTATAATCAAAAGAAGATAATTAATAATTTTACTGAAAAAGAAGAAGAGATAAAATACATATATGATGAAATATTTCATGCTCCAGAATGGACTTTAATGGATTTAGGAGATATTACTAATGATGAAGCAATAGAAATAATAAATAAAAGAAACGAATTTAAATATGAAAAATTGACACAAGAGTTTTTACACGAGTGGCATAAAAAACAACCTATAAATAGAGATATTGTTGAAATAGCAAAAATATTGAAGAACAATGGATACAATTTATTTGTTTTGTCTAATATGGCTAATCAAACATATGAATATTTTAAAAATGATGAATTTTTTTCATTATGTACAGGAATTGTTATTTCTGCACATGAACATGTAAAAAAGCCGGATGAAAAAGTGTATAGATTACTTTTGGATAGATATAATTTAAATGCAGAAGAGTGCTTATTTATAGATGATGATGACTCTGGAAAAAACTATGAAACAGCAAACAAAATTGGTATAAAAGGTAGAAGAATTATGCCAAATCAAGCAGAAGATGTTAAAAAATTATTATTGGAATTTAATGTGAAAATATAGATTTGATGTTTGAGTTTTAAATAAATTAAAAAAGTTTTAATTGTTTTATAAAAGTAGTTCCACACTGTGGAACCAGCAACAATATAGTAAAATTAGTTTTAATGAATTTTGCCAATACCATTGGCAAAATTGCTGGAATTCAATCATTGAATTAAATAGCAAAAAAGAAAGTGAGTGAAAAAATTTATGCTAGAAAAAGACTTTAAAAATTTAATATTACAGGCAAAGCAAGACATATTAGCAACAAGATACAATGTGATGCAACATGCTAATAGTGAACGTATAATGTTGTATTTTAGATTAGGAAAGATTGTTAGTGAAAATGCTAGTTATGGGAATAAATTTATTAAGAATTTTTCAACTTCTCTTAGGATAGAGTTTCCAAATACGGATGGATTTTCTGAAAGAAATTTATCAAGAATGAAAAAATTTTATGAAGAATATAAAGATTTATCAATTTTGCCAACGGCATTGGCAAAATTACCATTAGGCTATTACTAGATAAAGTAAAGGATTTAGAAATCAGAAAGTGGTATGCTGAAAAATGTTTTGAGAATGGTTGGTCTCATACTGTTTTAGAGCACCAAATTGATTCTGGAGTTTATGAAAGACAAGTATTAGCAGAAAAACTAACAAATTTTAATGAAAAATTGCCTTTACCACAAAGTGAACTTGCAAGAAATATAATGAAAGATCCATACATATTTGAGCTTGAAGGAATTAAAGATGATTACATTGAAAAAGATATTGAAAATGCAATGTTAGAAAAGATAAAAAATGTATTACTTGAATTAGGTAAAGGATTTAGCTTTGTTGGGAGTCAATATAAAATATCAACAGAAAATCAAGATTACTATATAGATTTATTATTTTATCATTTAGAATTAAGATGCTATATAGTTGTTGAATTAAAAAATACAGAATTTAAACCAGAATTTGCAGGACAACTTAGTTTTTATGTTACGGCAGTTGATGAAACTATTAGAAAAGAATATGATAATCAAACTATTGGTTTATTACTTTGTAAAGGAAAAGATAGATTATCAGTGGAATTGTCTTTAAAGAGTACTAATGCTCCAATAGGAGTTTCATCTTATGAGATTTCCAAAATGCTACCTAAAGAAGTTTTAGAAAAATTACCAACTGAAGAAGAATTAAATATGTATATTAATACAGAGGATGGAAAACAAATAGAAATTGATGATAGTAATAAATAGGGGTAATTATGGAAAGTATCAAGAATTTAAAAAGTAAGATATCTAAATATATTTCAAATGTATTTAATAAAATAAAAGAGATTGCAAAAAATATAAATACGCCAAGCTATGCTAATTTTATTTATATATCATATTTTTATCTTATTATTACAGCCACCATAATACCTATTTCTTTTTTTATAACAAAAAGATGTAATGTAAAGATTGATGAGTTACCATTTGATATATATCTAGCTTTATCCACTTTGATGATACCATTAGCTATTTTTATTGCACAAAAAATTTCTGATAGTAAAGATTTTTTAACAGCAAATGTTTATATGAATCAATCTCACATATTTCCTATGACTATTTTTCAAATAGTTTCTTTTGTATCATTATTTTATATACAAAATTTTATTTACTATTGGTTATTAATAATAACATATGCAACATTGATTGGTATTATGTATATAAAAACATTAAGACTATTTTCAGATAGTATTTATTTTACGAAAAAATTAAAGGAAGAAAGTAGAAAAATAATAAAAGAAGCATTAAACATGCATATTTATTCAGCTGAAAACATTGCTAAAAATAAAAGTTTTCCAGAATGTGGTATATACTTCGAGAATTATCATTATGAAAATACAGATATGTATAAAAAAGAATATATATATCCGCCAGATGATAACTTATTAATTAAAGAATTGAGTAAAATGGACTTAAATAATCTAAAAAGCATAATGTCTCAAATAAATATAAAAACAGAAGATGTGTGTGAAGAAAACAGCGAAACTAAAATAGCTAGAAAAAAAACCATAATTTTTTTACAAAGCGAAGGCTATACTACAAGAACAGGAACACCTGTTGCTAAGATTTTTTATGATAGTTCTGACAAAGAAGTTATTGACAATTTAGATAATATAAAATCTATTTTAGATAATTTATATAAATATGAAGACTACAATTTAGATATTATTGTTAAGAAGGAGATTCAAGAAGTAGAAAGTAAATGTACAATAACAATATGCAATCACTCTGTAACAGAACTTAAAAATAATTTAAAAGTATATGTGGATTTTTATAAAGCAATAGTTGATAATATCACTGCTAATCTTGATAAGAATTATACTTTGGAGCAAGCATATAAATCAATTCATTCTCTTTATACCTTTAGAGGATTTAGATATTTTGAATATATAAGAGAAGAATTATACAATTTATGTTATCATCCAAATACTTTAGAAAATAAATTGCTATTTAACGAAATAACATCATGCATATATGAAATGTTATTGTATTCGTATGTACAACACGAGTTAATATCTTTTGAATACATGTCAAACATGTATCAAAATTTAACATATTTAGTAAATGAAAATAAAAAATTAGATATGAATAAAATACAGTTAGAATTATTTGAAATTTTAAACTATATTTATTATGAATTGAAAAATGCTAGAAATGAAAATTATCAAACTTCTAAAAATATGATAATTTTGCTAAATAAAGTTATTGTGAATATTATGTATGATTTAGTAAGCAAAGATGTAGAAAGATATCATATGTTTAGAAAAAAGTTTATAAAATTTATTAGCAATTTAGAACAAGAAATAAAACAAATTATAGGTCCACAACACATATTAGATGTGTTACAAGAAATATTAATGCATTGTAGTAGTAATTTGTTTGTAATGGATTCATATCTTTTTGAAAAGCAAAAAAATGATATAAGTATCGATATTATTAATTTTTATAACGATAAATCATTTAAATATATAATATCAGCTTTCTTAAATGCGCACAAATTAGATTTTGATAGTATTTATCATTGGGATAACTGGGAAGAATATGATATCTTAAATCAAGATGGTGCTCATTTTGTTAATACAGGCTCATACATGAATAATTTATTCTGCAATATATGTATTAAACATAATCATATAGAATTACCAATAGATAGAGATTTAGTCTCATTCTATAAAAGTAGCCTAAAAAATATATTTATGAGTTTGGGGTGTAATGAAGAAAGTGATTTAATATTAAAATTTGAGGATATGTTAAAAAAATATGATGAAAATGGAAAAAGATATCTAAGAGAAACTAATATTAGTAAAGATAAAGAAATTGATTTTACAAAGAAATTTATGGAATGTTATATTAAAGATAATAATCTATACAACTTAATGAAAAAATATAATAACATAAAAATTGTAAAACCTTCTAAACGGAGAAAAAAATTATCTAGGAATAAGTCAGATCTTAGAAAAAACATTTTTGTTAGATAAGATGCCCAATGACGAGAATATTATATTTTCAGGATTTGAATCTGGTTTTGTAGAAAGTTTTATAATTGGTGAAGAAAAAAGATATGTAAAAGAAATTTTAAAAAAATTACCCGTATTAAACAATGACATAATAAATACTTTAAATGATTTAGATAATATAGATGAACTTATAATTTTTGCTAATTATAGTTTTAATTACAAATTACACAATAAAACTGATTTTAAATATGAATATAGTAAAGAATATAAAAGTGTTGACGAAAATAATAATTTATATATTTTACATAAGGATATATTAATACCTGTTTACCAAATACGAGGAATAGATAATAACTGTTTTTATATCATAAATATAAATAAGATGGGAAAATTTTGCCGAGAAAAAGATACTAATTATTTTGATATACAAGTATTTGAATATTCAAGAGATGAAAAACATTTACAAAAAACAATGAACGAAAAAATAAGTGGTTGTAATTTAGATGGAGAAGAAAAAAGAGATTATTTATTGGAGTGTGTTAATTTAGTAATTAGAGAGTATGTTAAATTTGAAGATAATCAAGTTGAAGGCTATAAATTATTTTATAAGGATTCTAAGTAAAAAATTGACGTTGATAAAAAATATTATTATTTAAAAAAGGGGAATATAATGGAAAAGCATGAATTAGTTGATATAAAAGGAAATAAAACAGGAAAAATTTTAACACATATTGAGGCTCGTAACCCTAATAATGTACCTAAAGGGTATTATATATCAGTTGTTGGAGTAGTTATAATTAATGATAACAATGAGATTTTACTTCAAAAGCGTAGTAGAGTTAAAAGAGCAAATCCTAGTAAATGGGGTATCTGTGGTGGAAAGGTAGATTTGGGAGAAACTCCGCTTGATGCAGGTGTTCGTGAAACTTTAGAAGAAATAGGTGTTTTTTTGGATAAAAAAGATTTAAAATTCCTAAGTATGGATACAAATGAAAAAGCACATTTTACAGTATATTATGTAAGAAAAAATGTAAATATAAATGAATGCAAATTGCAAGAAGATGAACTTGAAGAAGTAAAATATTTTAAAATAGAAGAACTACAATATTTGGATAATGAAGGGTTCGAATGGTTAGAAAACTTAAGAAAAGTTATATAGGTGTAGTAAAGAAATTTGCCACTGGTGGCAAATTTCTTTTAAAAGCCTATTGCAAAATATAAAATGTTATGTTAAATTATAAATATAGTTATGGTGAAAAAACTCACATTTGTATATACATTCTTTTCAAACCATCGCTATAACTGATTTTGAAACGGATAATAAGGTGCTTTTGTGCGTGATGTTTTTCGAATACGTCCTCCGCTAACGCACCATATATAATATAAAATAGGGGTACTTGAAAGTATCTCTATTTTTTGTATTTGATTGTATTTATATAAAATTTATGGTATAAATAAATTGAATTGAAATTAATAGCAGTTATACAAGTTAATGAAAAAGGAGAATAAAGATGAAAGATTTATTAAAAACAAATTGTTTTGATACTCAAGAAACAATGATAATAGTAGGAAGTTGTTTAGAAAATATGCAACCCAAAGCATATAAAGAACTTGAGCAAATTTCTGAAAATATTTATGAAGTATGCTTAGAAAAAGAACACTTGAATATGGTAGTAACTAAGATAATTGGAATGTTAGCAAGAGGAAAAGTGAAAAAGCTAATATTTGCTACAGTTGATAAATCTCCTCATTGTGTGCAACTTCATTATGTTATAAAAGAATTAGAAAATGCAATTGATATAAGTAATATTGAAATAATCAATTATGTAGCTGTTAATGATAAATTAAATGAAATACCATTAGAAGTAATAAGTTTATCTAAGAATTTATCTAAGTTAAAGGAAAGAATGCAATAAAAATTATTGGGCAAAATTTTTCGAAAAAGGAACCGTCCCCAATTCAAAAAATGATATTCCTCTAGGTTATAACAAAACTCCAAAAAGATATTTCCGCAAAAAGAAAAAATATGCTAAAATAAACAAATAAAAGGCAGAAAAATGCACTAATAATTAGGAGGGCAACTAAAATGGAAGAGCGGAGAAACACATACTTAGCAATAGCAATAACAACAAAATGCAACTACAAATGTTTCTATTGCAAAAAAGGAGGAGAAAGCATATCCCAAAAGCAGCAAACAATACCATATGAAAAGCTAAAGAATATAATAGATGTTGCAATAGAAGAAGGGATAAGAAACTTTAGAATTACGGGAGGAGAGCCAACGGGAGTAACATATTTTGGAAAGCTTATAGAGTATATAATGGAATTTGAGCAAACCAAAATAAGAATAAATACAAACGGCTTTAAGATTTTAAAATATATTAATATACTAAAAAAATACAGAAAAAGATTAGATATCGTTTTTAGTGTTGATAGTATATCAGAATATATTGATGGGATGTATTTTCCAAAATTTCTCTCGGAAGATGTGATAAAGATCACAAGAATTCTAAGAAACAATGAAATTCCTGTTAGGTACAACATAGTAGTAACAAAAACAAATGAGCCAGAGGTTAGAAGCTTAGTGCTAAAGGCACTTGATGACTTACACATAAATGTAAAGCTTTTAGATCTTAATAAATTTCCGGAATACTATGGAAATAAAAAAGAAATATGCGAAAAAGAAGCATTAAAGTTCTGGCAAACTATGTTTGTACCTATGAAAAATTTTTACGATTTTTTAGAGGAAATATCTGAAAAGTCAGACCTTGATTGGACAACTAAAATGATTGGAAAAGGTAATGGGATTCCAATGAGTGCATATTTTAGAAAGGAAAACTGGGTTCAGGTAAAAGACTCTGAAAGAGGTGCAAAATATGCAAAATTCTGCAAAGAAAGCTGCAATTATTACAAAAAGGGAGAATGCAGAGAAGGAGTGTTTAGTTTATTTTTATCATCGAATTTAGTATTACATTTGTCAGGGTGCAAAAATGAAAAAATTAGATTTAACCTTAACAAATGTAATGATGATGAAATAAAATTAGCTTTTTCCTATCTTTTAAAATTTATTTAAAGATTTATTACTCTAAGGTATGGTTAGATTTACATACCTTGGAGTAATAATATGAAGGAGAGAAAAAATGATTGATTTTGAACTATATAGAGTATTTATAGAGGTAGCAAAAGAAGAAAATATAACAAAGGCGAGTGAAAAATTAAATATCTCACAGCCAGCAGTTACAAAACAAATAAAAAATTTAGAAAATCAATTATCTTTAGTTTTATTCGAAAGAAAAAGCAAAGGTCTTATATTAACTGAAGATGGGAAAAAATTATATGAAAAATTGAAAAATCCAATAGAGGAATTAAATAAAATAGATAAACAAATTGGAAAAGAAAAAATAATTAATATTGGTACACATAACCATATGGGAAGTTGTGTGTTTGGAAAAGTTATAAATGAATACTGTTTAAAATATCCAGAGGTGAATCTGAATTTAATATGTGAGGAAACATCTAAAATGTTAGAAAAATTGGAGAATAAGGAAATTGATATAGTATTTTCTAAAAAGATAGATATACCTGTTTCTAAAAATATTAAATACATAAAATTAGGATACTTAAATGATGTATTAATTGCAAGCAAAAACTCTGAAATAGCAAATAAGAAATTAACGATTGAAAATATAGAGAATCAAATTATATATGTACCTAGAGTTTATGCTCAAGCTGTAGAAAGACTAAAAAAATTAACAGATGGCAAAAATTTAAAGTTAAAAAATAGTAGCTATAAAACAATATTAGAACTTGCATCTTCAGGAAAAGCAATAGGTTTGATAACCAGAGAATATATTGATGAAGATGATTATGAAAAATTTGGATTAGTTGAAGTTAAAACAGATTTGAAATTGGGAAAAATTGAATTTGGAATATATTTGAATAGCGAGAGGTCAAAAGAATTAAGGAATTTGGTGGATATGATAGAAGTCTATTTTAAATAAAAATTTTGTATTGGTTAGGAGCTTTTAAGAAAACAGATTTTTGACAGAGTTATGTAAATATGGTATAATTAAAAAAGTAAAAGTTAATATACTCTTATAGAAAACCTCTGGTTTTCAATTTAGTAATGGCAGTAAAATAAAAATATTTTGGAGGAAAGAGAAAGATGAAAAAACTTGAAGATGCTATGAGAAGATTTGCAGATGCAATGGTTGCTTTTTGGGCGGTTTTTAGTGCATGGTGTGTGAGCCGGATCACGGATGCTAGAACCTGGTGTCAGGAAAGACGCAGAGAAAGAGACGAAAGACCAAGAAGAACAAGAATAAATGTAGCAGTACATAACAACAGAATTTTACCAACGATTGTCATAATAATCATTGTATTATATGCAAATAAAGCTGGAGTATTTAAAGAATATCCGGGTTTGCAGGCATTCGTAAATATGTTCTTATATGTTATGGATCAGTTCTACCAGTTCGCGATGAAAATCGTAAATAGTTTGGTAAAAAGTTTCAATATCCCAGCGGTTTGGGAAGATTTCCAGAATTGGTTCTGGACAAACTGGATATTTTAATTTTAGTTTTTTTCTATCACTCCGATCATTGTATGATCGGAGTGAATTTTTTTGTATTTGATTGTATGTAAAGTTTAGAATACAAATATGCTCAGGACAGAAACTTTATTTTTAAGAATTTATTAATTTCATTGACAAACCCCTAAAATATAGTATACTAAAAACATCAAAAGAAAGGGGAAAAAAGATGAGTGAAACAATATTAAAATGTGAAAATTTATGCAAACATTTTGGCAAAAAACAAATCCTAGACAGAGTATCACTAGAAGTAAAACAAGGTGACATATTAGGGTTTATAGGACCAAATGGTGCAGGAAAAACAACAACAATAAAACTAATACTAGGTTTGCAAAGTATAGATAGTGGAACAGTAAAAATAAATGGATATGACATACAAAAAGACTTTGAAAAAGCAATAGAAAAAGTAGGGACAATAGTAGAAAATCCTGATTTATATATGTATTTAAGTGGATATGACAACCTAAAACTAATAGCAAATCTATATAAAAATGTAGATAAAAAAAGGATTGATGAGGTTGTAAAACTAGTAAAATTAGAGCAAAGAATAAAAGACAAAGTATCAAAATATTCTTTAGGAATGAGACAAAGATTAGGAATAGCTCAAGCATTATTACATAAACCAAACCTATTAATATTAGATGAACCAACAAATGGCTTAGACCCAGAAGGAATAAAAGAATTAAGAGATTTAATAAAAGACTTAGCAAAAAAAGAAAATATGGCAATAGTAATATCAAGCCATAACTTAGCAGAATTAGAGAGTTTCTGTAACAAAGTTACAATAATAAAAAATGGAAAAGTAGTAGAAACTAGCACAATAAATGAAGTAAAAAAAGTAGAACAATCATATATTATTGAATTAAATAACTTAGAAAATGTAGAGCAAATATTGGAAAAATCAATAGAACAAGTAAATGAAACAAGATTTAAAATAAACATAAGCAGAGATGAAATACCCCGGAATAGTTAAAAAATTAGTAGAAGCGGACAAAAAAGTTTATATGGTTAATGAAGAAATTCTAAGCCTAGAGGACGCATTCTTAAAAAAGACAGGGGGTAATGTAATTGAATAATTTGGTAAAAAATGAAATAGCAAAAATAATAAAAAAGAAAAGTTTTTATATAATGTTAATCGTTGTTCTTGCATATATCGTACTTTCTAATGTTATGTATAAATATGTTTACAATTCAACGACTAATTATGAATATTATAGTGATAGCTATGCTGAAATTTTAAGGCAAGAAATGAAAAATTTAAACCTAGAAAATCAACAAGAGGTAGATATTTATATAGGAGACAAAACAGAGCTTGATATATATGAACTTTTAAAGCAATATGATAAAGAATCTTGGCAATATAAACTTATACCAGAAAAAGCTGGAAGTTATTTATCAGAAATAAATACATACACATATAAAACAAAAGACGAAGAAGCCCTAAATGAGGCAAAAGATAGATATAATAAATTTACAGAAAGATTAAAGGCAGATGATTGGAAAAGCTTTGCAAGAGAAGAGATAGAGACTTTAAAACTATCACAAGAAGGAATAAATGAAACAGAAAAAGACAAAGGGACAGAGCTTCAAATAGAAGTCCTAGAAATGAGATTAAAATATGATATTCCGTATGGTAATGATTATAAAAACAATGCATTAAATAACTATTCGCAAAATAAAATGTGTTTACTTGAACTTGAAAAAAATAATAATAAAACTTATGAAGAGCAAAGGCAATATCAAACGGCAAAAGAAGAGGCGGAGAAAAATAAATATGTTATAGAACAAGGAAAAGACATCTATAATTCTTCAGATTCAAGAGGATTTTTATTGAATGTATTTTCAAAATATGAACTGTTTATAATAATAACAGTAGTTTTAATTGCAGGTGCAATAGTAAGTGATGAGTTTAATAAAGGTACAATAAAACTATTACTTGTAAGGCCTTTTAGTAGAGCAAAAATATTACTTGCAAAATTTATAACAGTTATAATAACAGTATTATTTATAATGATAGTTACAGTAATTTTACAATTTATAATTGGCGGAATTTTCTTTGGATATAGCTCATTAAGCATACCAGCAGTTGTATATAACCATACAACAGGTCAACTTGTCGAAATGGGAATATTAAAAAATATTATACTTACAGGACTTGGTAAGATGCCGATTTATATATTACTTGGAACATTAGCATTTGCTTTAAGTACAATATTTAATAATACGCCGGTTGCAATAACAATAACATTAATGGGATATATTGCATCAAGCATAATTAATCAATTTGCATATTACTATGATATAAAATGGTTAAAGTTTTTTGTTACACCAAACTGGGATTTTACACAATTTTTTTATGGGGGATTACCTTTATTAGAAGGTATGAAAGTTCCTTTTTCAGTGGTAATTTGTTTGATTTATTTTGCTATAATGATGATTGTAAGCTTTATGGTGTTTAAGAAAAGAAATATTAAGAATGTGTAATTTTTATTGTTGTTTGTAGTAATGATCGTTTCTTTTTATAAAAATAAACGGTTCCAATAAGAAAAAATCCCTCAAAACACTTGCAATTCACCCCAAAAAGTAGTATACTATAAAAGACATAAAGAGAAAGGAAAGAGCGAGAGCAAAAATCTCGCTCTTAATTCTTGTAAAATAGGAGGTAAAATTTGGCAAAAATCGAAGAAAAGGTTGAAAGTCTAGTAAAAGACAAAATAGAAAAAATTGGATATGAGCTGTATGATGTAATATACACAAAAGAAGGTTCAAACAAAATCCTAAGAATAGTAATAGACAGCGAAAAAGGAATATCATTAGACGATTGTGAAAAAGTCAACAACGAAATAAAAGAAACAATCGACGAAGCAAATCCAATAGAAGAACAATACTTTTTAGAAATATCATCACCAGGAATAGAAAGACTACTAAGAAAAGATTGGCAACTAAAAAAATTCAAAGGTGAAGAAGTAAACATCAAACTATTCAAAAAAGATGAAAATGGCAAAAAAGAATACACTGGAACTTTAGGAGATATAACAGAAAACACATTAGATGTTGAAGCAGAAGGTAAAAATACAACAATAGACAGAAAAATTATATCACAAGTAAAAACAGTATACACCGAATAAAATTTTTTAGCGAAAAGAAACAATCTCAATGGAAAAAGAAACGATCTTTTCGCAAAAAGAAACGGTCCCAATGGGAAAAACGGGACCAAAAAGAACCGACCCCAATGGTCCCAAGAAAGGAAGTTAAAAAATGAAAGCAATTGATAACAAAGAATTAATATTAGCACTAGAAGACCTAGAAAAAGAAAAAGGAATAAAAAAAGAATATTTATTAGAATCAATAGAATCAGCATTAGTTACAGCATATAAAAGAAATTTTGATGCATTAGAAAACGTAAAAGTTGTAATGGATAAACAAACAGGAGCAACTTATGTATACTCTATAAAAGAAGTTGTAGAAAGAGCAAATGATCCAGTACAAGAAATTAGTTTAGATGAAGCTAAGAAAATAAATAAATCAATACAAATAGGTGACAATGTAGAAATTGAAATAGTACCAAAAAATTTCGGAAGAATAGCAGCACAAACAGCAAAGCAAGTTATAGTTCAAAAAATAAGAGAAGCTGAAAGAGAAATTTTATATAATGATTATAGTGACAAAAAAGGTGAAATTGTTTCTGGTCCTATTCAAAAAGCTGAAAGAGGAATTGTTGTAATGGATTTAGGTAAACTTGAGGGTGTTATGCCATTAAAAGAACAAATCCCAACAGAAAATTACAATGTTAATGATAAAATAAAAGCCTATGTTGTAGATGTAGAAAAAGGTGAAAAAGGTGCACCACAAGTAATAGTTTCTAGAAGCCATCCAGATTTTGTAAGAAAACTTTTAGAATTCGAAATACCTGAAATATATGAAGGTTTAATAGAAATTAAGAGTGTATCACGTGATCCAGGAAAGAGAAGCAAAGTTGCGGTATATTCTCAAGACCCTAATATTGACCCAGTAGGATCTTGTGTAGGTCAACGTGGAATACGTATTCAAAATGTAATAAATGAATTACATGGAGAAAAAATTGATGTTATAGAATGGAACCCAGATATTTCAATATATATAGCAGCAGCACTTCTTCCTGCAAAAATAATGGCTGTTGATAGTAAAGAAGATGAAAAATTTGCTCAAGTAATAGTTCCAGATGACCAATTATCTTTAGCAATAGGAAAAGCTGGTCAAAATGCAAGACTTGCAGCAAGACTTACTAATTGGAAAATTGATATAAAATCTGAAAGTCAATTTAGACAAATGCTACAAGAACAGGCCAATTCAGAAAATCAAGAGGAAAGTAGTAAAAAAGAAGATTTTTCAGAAGAAATAGAGAATAATGAAGAATAGAAAGCAATTCTAAAGAATATAAAATCAAAAGAGAGATTAAAAAGGAGAAGATTTAATTTGAAAAAAATACCACAAAGAACTTGTATAGGTTGTAATAGCAAAAAAGACAAAAAAGACTTGATAAGAGTTGTAAAAAATAAAGATGGGCAAATCAGTATAGATTTAACAGGAAAGAAAGATGGAAGAGGAATTTACCTTTGTAAATCTGAAGAATGTCTAAATAAAGCTATAAAAAATAAAAGAATTTCTAGAACTTTTGAGATGGAAATTGATGAAAGTATATACGAGAATTTAAGAAATTTTATAAATGGAGGTGAGATTATTGGGTAAAATGAAATTATATGAACTAGCAAAAGAAATGGATGTATCTAGTAAAGATTTACTAGAACAAGCAAAAGAGATGGGTATAAATATAAAAAGCCATTTAAGTGTTATTTCTGATGATGATGCTAAAAATTTAAAAGCTAAATATCAAAGAAAAGGTGTAACAGATGTAAAACCAAAAGAGGAGAAAAAGCCTAAAAAAGAAAATTCACAAAAGAAAGATAATCCAGTAATAATTAGAAGAGAAGTGATTATCGAGGAAGAGGGAAATAAAGAGAAAAAGCAAGAACCAAAACGTAATGATAATAAAAATCCATTTGTACAAAGAAATCAAAAAAAGGATTATAATATAGTCTATAGAAACAAACCAACTAAACCTATGACTGTAAGTGAGTTATTTGGTTTGAATAAAGACGAAAAGAAAGTTGAAAATAAAAAGAAAGAGGATACCGAGAAAAAAGAAGCAATGAAAGTAGAAGAAAAAAAGGTAGAACAAAAAGTAGAACCAAAAGCACAAGAAAATGTGGTACATACAAAAAATCAAAATGTAAATATGAATAAAAATAATGACTTCCAAGATAGAAGAAACCAATCATCAGAAAGAGGAAATTACCAATCTCACAATAATAGAAATAATGATAGAAATGGCTATCAAAATAATAGAAGAGATGGATTTAGACCAAATAACAGAAATAATGATGGTCAAAATGGTTTCCAAAAAAGAGATAATAACAGATATCAAAATAATAATGGAGAAAAACCTTGGCAAAGAGATAATAGAGATGGTAGAAATAATGGTCAAAATAATTTCAGAAACAATAATCAAAATGGTAGAAATGGTTACAATAATAATTATAACAACAATGGCGGAAACAGATTTGGAAACAATAATAGACGTCCATTAGATGAAAAAGGAATTGAGAAAAACATCAAAAACATTATTACTGTTGAAACAAATATCGAAGAGAAGTCAGCTCGTGAATATAGCAGAAATATTGATAAACAAAAAAATAATAGCAAATATGATGAAAATAGAAGTGCTAAGAAAAAATCAAGAAGAAATCAAGAGGATTATTCTATAAATGAGAAGAAATTAAATAACTTAAAACAAAGAAATAATTTATCAAATATGTTCGAGGACCAAGAAGACAGTATGCTTGATTATTATGATTTAACAACACAAAGAGGTAGAAAAGGTAAGAAGAAAGTGGCAAAAGGAGAAGAAAGAACAAAACAAAAAATCTTCAAACTTACAGAAATTACAATACCTGAATCTATTAGTGTTAAAGATTTAGCAACAGAGCTTAAAAAGACATCAAGTGAAGTAATAATGAAACTTATGTCACTTGGAATTATGGCTACTTTAAACAATAACTTGGATTTTGATACAGCATTTTTAGTTGCTTCTGAATTTGGTGTAACAGCTAATAAAAAACAAGAAGTTAAAGAAGAAGATGTATTATTTGATGAATCTGAGGACAAAGAAAATGAATTAAAAGAACGTCCACCAGTAGTTGTTGTTATGGGTCACGTTGACCATGGTAAAACATCACTTCTAGATGTAATTAGAAAAACAAATGTAATAGGTGGAGAAGCAGGTGGAATTACACAAGCAATTGGTGCATATCAAGTAAAGGTTAATGATAGAGATATTACATTCTTAGATACACCAGGACACGAAGCATTTACTCAAATGAGAGCAAGAGGTGCTCAAATTACTGATATTGCAATATTGGTTGTTGCTGCAAATGATGGTGTAATGCCTCAAACAGTTGAAGCTATTAACCACGCAAAATCAGCTGGAATTCCAATAATTGTTGCAATCAACAAAATAGATTTACCAGATGCCAACCCTCAAAAAGTTAAAGAAGAATTAATGCAATATGAATTAGTACCAGAAGAATGGGGAGGAGATACAATTTATGTTGAAATCTCTGCTAAGAAGAACTTGAATATTGACCAACTACTAGAAATGGTATTACTAGAAGCGGATGTCTTAGAATTAAAAGCAAACCCTACAAAACAAGCAAAAGGTGCAGTAATTGAAGCAAGACTTGATAAAAATAAAGGTGCTATTGCATCAGTTCTAGTTCAAAGAGGAAAACTAGATGTTGGAGATACCGTAGTTGTTGGAACATCAATTGGTAGAATACGTTCAATGGTAAATGATAAAGGTAGAAAAGTAAAATCAGCTGGACCATCAACACCAGTAGAAATTATGGGATTAACAGAAGTTCCACAAGCAGGAGACATCTTCTATGAAGTTAAAGATGAAAAAATGGCTAAACACTTAATAGAAAGAAGAAAACGTCAAGCTAGAGAAAAATCAATAAATCAAGTATCAGCAGTAACATTAGATAATCTATTTGGACAAATGGAAGAAGGAAAATTAAAACAATTAAACTTAATTGTAAAAGCAGATGTTCAAGGTTCTGTTGAAGCATTAAAACAATCTCTAGAAAAATTATCAAATGAGGAAGTAAGAGTAAAAGTAATCCACTCAGCAGCAGGAGCTGTTACAGAATCTGATGTTACACTTGCAAAGGTTTCAAATGCTATTATAATTGCATTTAATGTAAGACCAGTTGCAACAGCTAAAAATGAAGCTGAAAAAGACGAAGTTCAAATTAAACAATATTCTGTAATTTACCAAGCAATAGACGACGTAGAAGCTGCTATGAAAGGAATGCTTGACCCTAAATTCGAGGAAGAGGTTATAGGAACTGCAGAAATTAGACAAATCTTTAAAATATCAAATGTTGGAACAATTGGTGGAGCAATGGTACTTACAGGTAAAATTGCTAGAAATGCAGGAGTTAGAGTTATTCGTGATGATGTTGTTATTCACGACGGAAAACTTATATCTTTAAAACGTTTCAAAGATGATGCAAAAGAAGTTGCAAAAGACTTTGAATGTGGTATCCAATTAGAAAAATATAATGATATTAAAGAGGGAGACATCTTAGAAGCTTATATTATGAAAGAAATAAAAAGATAATTGCTCTTTTGGGACCGGTTTTTTGCGTTGGGACCGTTTCCTTTCACGAAAAATTTCGCGAAAAGAAACGGTCCCAGCGGAAAAAGAAACAATCTTTTCGTGAAAGGAAACGGTCCCAATACGAAAAAGTTAGGAGGATATTATGCCACAAAGAAAAACAACAAATAGAATGGACAAGGTTAATGAGGAGTTAAAAAAAGAAATTAGTGTTATAATTGACCAAGATTTAAGAAATCAAAATATAACAGGACTAATTAGTGTAACTAAGGTCAAAACTGCTCCAGATTTGCGTACTGCTAGAGTTTATATTAGTTTACTTAATTGTAAGAGCAAGAAAAACACTCTTGAGGGTATTAAGAAAGCCTCAGGTTATATAAGATCTGAAATTGCTAAAAGGGTTAATTTAAGATATACTCCTGAACTTATTTTTGAGGTTGACGAGAGTATGGAGTATGGCTCTAGAATTGAGAGTATTTTGAAGGAAATTATGCCAGAGGAGAAAAAATAGTGGCAGCAGGGACCATTGGGGTCGGTTCTTTTTGGTCCCATTTTGTTAAATTATTTTAATAATTAAAAATGGGACCAAAAAGAACCGACCCCAATGGTCCCAACGTGGCAGAAAGGAAGAAATATGACACTAGATACAATATTAGAAGAAATAAAAAAAGCAGAAAAAATTGTAATACTAACACACGAATTACCAGATGGAGATGCAGTAGGAAGTTCTTTAGCAACAGGTTTAGCCTTAGAAGAAATGGGAAAAAATGTAGATATTATAATACCAGAATATTCAAAATCGTTTTCATTTTTACCTAAAATAGATAAATTAAAAAAATCTAGCGATGTAGAAAAATACGATTTAGCAATAGCGTTAGATTGTGCAGATATCAAAATATTAAAAGGCTATACAAAATATTTCGAAAAAGCAAAAACAAAAATAGTAATAGACCATCATAGTAGTAACATAATGTATGGGGATATAAACTTTGTAAATCCAGTTGCACCAGCATGCGCGCAAGTTTTAATTGGAATGTTTAGCTATTTTGGAATAAAAATGACTAAAGATATGGCAACTTGTGTAATGACAGGAATAATTACAGATACAGGTGGATTTTCTTATGGAGCAACTACAGAAACCTTTGAATTCGCAGCAGAAATTTTATCACTTGGTGTAAACATATCTGAAATATTTAGAAGAGCTTTACACACAAAAAATAAAGCTAATTTCGAGTTAACAAAAAGAGCAATGGATAGATTAGAATTTTTTGAAGATGGAAAAGTTGCTTTTACATATATAACTGGACAAGACCAAGAAGAGGTAAATGCTGTTCCTGGTGACCATGAAGGAATTGTTGATGTAGGTAAAAACATAGATGATGTTGAAGTTTCAATATTTTTACACGAGGTAAAAGGAAAAGGATACAAGATTTCTTTAAGGTCATTAGAGTATGTTGATGTTGCAAGTATTGCCATTATGCTTGGCGGTGGCGGACATTTAAGAGCTGCTGGAGCTTATGGCAAAGGAACAATTGAGCAGATTAGAGATAAGGTTCTTAAAGAAGTTAGGAAACAGCTTAAGTAAATATTTTGTAGTAGGATCGTTTCTTTTTCCATTGGGACCGTATCATTTCGCGAAAAGATCGTTTCTTTTCGCGAAATGATATGGTCCGAATGGAAAAAAACGGTCCTTTCACGAAAAAAAGGAGTTTATATGGATGGAATTATAATAATAAACAAAGAAAAAAATTGGACATCGAATGATATAGTACAAAAACTAAAACACATATTTCACGAAAAAACAGGACATACAGGAACTTTAGACCCACTTGCAACAGGTGTACTTCCAATATTGGTTGGAAAAGGAACTAGTTTATCAAAGTATTTGGTAAATCATGATAAAGAATATATTGCAACTATTAGGTTAGGGGAAAAGACTTCTACAGGGGACCAAGAAGGAGAAATCATTGAAAAAAAGCCAGTAACAGATGATATGTTTGATGCAGAAAATGTAAGGAAAGTTCTTTCTGAATTTAAAGGAAAACAGAACCAAATTCCACCTATGTATTCAGCAATTAAAGTTAATGGTAAAAAACTTTATGAGTATGCTAGAAGTGGTAAGAAAGTAGAGGTAGAACCTCGCGAGATTGAGATTTTTGATATTGATTTGATTTCTATATCTAAGGATATGAAGGAAATTGTGTATAAGGTTTGGTGTTCTAAAGGAACTTATATTAGAAGTTTATGTGAGGATATTGCTGAAAGACTTGGAACAGTAGGATTTATGAGTGGTTTAAATAGAACTAGAGTTGGGGATTTTAGAATTGAGCAGGCTGTTAGGATTTCGGATGTTGCTGGTGATGAGGGTGTTGTAAATAGGGATATTATAAAGAGTAAGTTTATTTCAATAGAGGAATTTTTGATGGATAAAAATGAGATAGTTCTTGATAATATGAAGATTAGAAAGTTCTTAAATGGTGTGAAAATTTTTTGTGATAAAAGTGATGGAATATATAGGATATATAGCGAAAATAGAGTATTTGTAGGAAGTGGAATTGCTAAAGATAAAAAATTGAAGAGAGATATTATTATTAATTTTTAAAAAAGAAGAACTCCCAGAAAGAAAAGCCGGGAGTTCTTCAATTTTGTAAGCTGATGCTTACTTGGAAAATGTTACTATGGATATTACAGCTTTTTAGAATAAGCTGTATATCTTACCAGAGTCACTAATAAATCTTCCCTTGCAGCAAGCAGAACATTGAACTGTCTCTTGGCTTTCGGAATGTTCAGTTCAATTTCCTGCGGTGACAATGACTGAAGCATCTGAGACAGCTTTTCAGCGTAACCGAACTGTCTAACGTGGAAAGAATGAAAAACGTGAGCATCTGCGGCTTCTAAGCTAGGTAAACCTGGCTTTTCATCGTATTTCTGAGGATGGCCGTTTTCTCTTAAAAGATAAGCCAAATCATCAATTGCAGTGTCAAGTTTATTCAGTTCCGCTTTTACTCTCTGAATATAGAGCTTAGCTTTTTCGACATTCATGATTGTCCAGTCTACTTCTTCTTTCTGTTCTGGTGTACCGTAAAGCCGGTCATCAAGTTCGTAGTTGTGTCTTGCTGTGTTTCTGGCAATGTGATAAATCCTGAAATCTGTCATAGTAATTTCCTCCTGTTTTTTTATGAAATATTATTCAGGTACAAGAATATTATACAACTTTATGTAAATTTTGTCAATGAAAAATGCTAAAATTATGTAAACAATTACTAAAAGCACCAAAATGCATAGAAATATGGGGAGAAGAAAAATTAAAAATAATATTTTCAAGAAAGAATAAAAAATCATAATGTATTTCCTAAAAAAAATTAAAAAAACTACTTGCAAATTGTCGAAATATAAAATATAATTAAAATGTATTAAAGACACTTAGGAGGAAAAAGATGGAAGATTTCGCAACTTATATATTAGAAGAAGAAAATTTATCTCAAAAAATGCTAATAACATACTATTTATCAAAAAAAACAGGAATATTTTTTGATAAATCAATAGTATTAAAAGCAGAAATAGCAAAAATGTTTATAGAATATATGCAAATAAATGTTGACAAAAACCTAGTATTAACAGCAATGTTACTATGTAACTGTAAAAAAATAGAAAATGCACAAAAAATAGGAAAATTAGAGACTTTTGCAAAAGATGGAGCAGAATATTTAAGCACATTAGGATTTAGCAAACGTTTTTGTAAAATATGTGAAGAGGTAAACAGATACAGTGAAAGCTCACCAAGAGAAAGAGAAAGCGACATTTTAGAAATAGTAGACCAATTTACAGGACTAATACTAAACAGGGTTGAAAGAGATGCATTTTCAACAGAAGAAGCATTAGTTGTATTAAAAGAAAGAAACCTAAAATATGCTGATAACAGATATATGGAAATGTTTACAGAATTCATAAAAGAATTAGAAAATATAACAATAAAAGAAACAATAGATGTGCCAATTATAAAAAAATTAGTTCATTTGCACAACAAAGAAGCTAATGTAAAGACTTTTATTGCAGCACTTGCAAATAATTATTCAGACAAAATAAATGAAGCAATAGAAGAAAACATAAAGAAAAAAGCCAAAAGAGTTCTAGCAAAAGAACCAAATGAAGTACAAAATATGAAATCAGATTTGGAAAAAATGAAAGAATTAGCATCTGCTACAAAAAAGCAAAGTAGAGCTTTATTTAGTGATGACACAACACAAAAAGTACTAAATCATAAATCAAAATACAAAGTGGAGGAATAGCAAAAATGTATGAAATATTTGCAGATTTACATATACATATAGGAAGATCAGAAAATGGAAAACCAATAAAAATAACAGGAGCAAGGAGCCTAAATTTTGCAAATATAGCAAAAGAATGTTATGAAAGAAAAGGAATACAAGTTGCAGGAATAATAGATTGTGCATCACCTTATGTTATAGAGGACATAGAAAACTTCTTAAAAACAGGGGATGCTTATGAACTTAAAGATGGAGGAATTATATACAAAGACAAAGTTTGCATATTACTTGGAAGTGAAGTTGAGACATCAGAAAAAGGAAGAAATGGAAAATCTGGAAGTGCGCATAATGTATGCTTTTTCCCATATCTAAAAGATATAAAAGGATTTTCAAATGAACTTGCAAAACACGTAAAAAATGTAACTTTAAGCACACAACGTTCAGATTTGTCAGGATATGATTTAGTAGATATTGTAGAAAAATATAATGGAATAGTAATACCAGCTCATATATTTACGCCACATAAAAGTTATTATGGAAATTGCACAGATAGACTAAAAGACATATTCAAAGAAAAATATGACAAAATATTCGCAGTAGAATTAGGATTAAGTTCAGACACATTCTTAGCAGATGAAATATCAGAATTAGAAAATAAAACATTTGTAACAAATTCAGATGCACATTCTCTACCAAAAATTGCAAGAGAATATAACAAAATGCAGGTAGAAGATATATCATTTAAAGAGATTGTAAAAGCACTAAAAAATGAAGATGGAAGAAAAGTGCTTGCAAATTATGGATTAGACCCAAAACTTGGAAAATATCATAGAAGTTTCTGCGAAGACTGTAATGATTCAATAGAGATAGACCAAGCAGCAACAGTATGCCCAAAATGTGGTGGAACAAATATAACTTTTGGAGTTTTTGATAGAATTGAATTAATAAAAGATAAAAAAGAAACAAAAAGCCCAGAAAATAGACCACCTTACATATATCAAGTGCCACTAAGTTTTATCCCAGGAGTTGGAGGAAAGACTGTTGAAAAATTATTAAGCAATTTTGAAACAGAAATGAATGTTTTACATAAAGTATCAGAAGATGATATAGAAGCAGTTGTTGGAGCAAAGGTTGCAAAAAATATAATGAATAGTATAAATGGAAATATCCACGTTCACTCTGGTGGCGGAGGAGTTTATGGAAAAGTAGAGGTAAAGTAGAAAGTTTACCTCTATTTTTTGGTAATTTCGAAATGGGGACGGTTCCTTTTTGAAAAAGGAACCGTCCCCATTTCGAAAAATTCTCCATCAAAAAGAAGTTCTTTTTACAAATGAAATGGAATAAACATTAAAAAAACAAAAAAGGGAGAACTTCCAAATGAAAAAAATAAAAATGCCATCAATTATAAAAAATACGATAGGTCAATATATATCAAATAATTTAAAAGAGTATATATTAGTTTTAATAATATTTTTAATAGGGATATTTATAGGAGTAATGTTTATAAATAATTGCTCAGAGGAGCAAGAAACTAGTGTTATATCATATATAAATGAATTCATAGAAAAATTTAAAACAATGGAAAATTTGGATAAGACCGATTTGCTAATGGATTCAATAAAAAGCAATATTGGATTAGCTATAATAATTTGGCTTGCAGGAACAACAATAATAGGAATGCCTGTTGTTTTGGGAATAATATTATTTAGGGGATTTTGCTTAGGATATACGGTATCATCCATATCGTTGGCTTGTCGGAGCTGGAAAAGGTTTGTTATTTGGCTTTATGGGGTTAACTTTGCAAAATATAGTTTTTATACCAGCCCTTCTTACTATGGGAGTGAGTAGTATTAAGCTGTACAAGGCTATTGTAAATGATAGAAGAAGAGAGAATATAAAAATAGAAATTATAAGACACAGTGTTATTTCAAGTTTGATGGTGATTTTATTATTTGTAGCTAGTTTGCTAGAATGTGAGATATCAGTTTCGTTATTAAGTTTTGTAATGAAGAAGGTGATTTTCTGATTTGGCAAAAAGAAACGGTCCCAATGTGAAAAAAACAAAAAAATCTCCAAAAACTATTTACATTTTCGGATTAGTTTGATATAACATATAGGAACCTTATGTAAATAGATTATTGCATAAAATATAAAAAAGATGGAGAATGGTAATGGAAAAACAATTAAAACAATTTTATAAATTTCTTGAAGTTGACAAAAAAGTATCTAACAACACACTTCAATCATACAAAAGAGATTTAAAGCAATTTTCAGAATATCTAGATGAAAAAGGTATAAAATATAATAAAGTAACAGAGCAAGATATAAAAGAATACTTAGAGTACTTATCAGAGGAAGAGGGAAAGAAACCATCAACAATCTCTAGAACAATAGCATCAATAAGAGCATTTTATCAATATGAAGTAAAAAACAAAAAAACAATGCAAAATCCAACAGAAAATATACAATCACCAAAAATAGAAAAAAGAACACCTTGTATTTTAACATCACAAGAAGTAGAATTACTATTAGAGCAACCAAAAGATGTAGATTTAAAAGGAACAAGAGACAAAGCAATGCTTGAATTTGCTTATGCAACAGGAATGAGAGTTACAGAAATAATATCTTTAAATATAGAAGATGTAGATTTAAAAGAAGGAACAGTTATGTGCAAAAATGGCAGTAGAACAAGAACAATTCCATTAGGAAAAATGTCACTTGATGCTTTAAAAGAATATATAGAAGATGCACGTAATATATTGGTAAAAACAGAAAAAGAGCAGGCGTTGTTTGTTAATTTAAACGGTAGAAGATTAACAAGACAAGGATTTTGGAAAATAATAAAATTCTATCAAGAACAAGCAAATATCACAAAAGATATAACACCACATACATTAAGACATTCATTTGCAACACATTTATTACAAAATGGTGCAGATTTAAAATCTATTCAAATGATGCTTGGACATTCTGATATATCATCAACACAAGTTTATATGCAATTTCAGAATGATGGATTAAATGATGTTTATAAAAAGACACATCCTAGAGCATAGAAATTTACATAAAAGTATTGCATAATTTTACAATTCGTGATAATATAGTAAACATAATATAAAAATTCGATAAAAAAGCAAAGTAGATATATGGAAAATTTGTTAAAGAGAAAATAGCCTCGGCTGAAAGCTATTTAAAATTATATATTGAAATTTCACTTTTTTAGAACTTTTTGTGAAAGCTTTTGGGTTGCGGAAAAAGTAGCAACAAACCAAAGTAATTAGCATTAAGCGATTAAACCACGTTATAGGTTTTAAATAAGGTTAATTAAGTTTTAAGAAAAGCAAATTAATAAATTTAGGTGGTACCACGGAAAATCCATTTCGTCCTATTGTTGTAGGCGAAGTGGATTTTTTAATGCCCCAAATGGACCGGTTCTTTTTGTGGCATTTTTAAAATAATTAAAAATGGGCACAAAAAGAACCGGTCCCAATGTGCCAAAAAGAAAGGAAGGCAAAAAGAATGAAAGAACAAATAGAACAAATCAAACTAAAATCAATTGAAGAAATAAAAAACTCAACTGATTTAAAAAATCTAGAAGAATTAAGAGTAAAATATCTAGGTAAAAAAGGTGAATTAACAGCAGTATTAAGAGGAATGAAAGACCTATCACCAGAAGAAAGACCAATAATTGGAAATCTTGTGAACGATGTAAAAGCAGAATTAGAAAAATTAATAGAGGAAAAAGAAACTTTATTTAAACAAGAAGAATTAAATAAAAAATTAGAAGCTGAAAAAATAGACATAACTTTACCTGGAAGTAAATTAAAAAGAGGAAGCTTGCACCCAGTAAATAGAATAATAGAAGATATAGAGGACCTATTTGTATCAATGGGATATGATGTAGTAGAAGGACCAGAACTTGAAACAGATGAATTTTGTTTCGAAAGATTAAATTTACCTAAAGGACATCCAGCAAGAGATATGCAAGATAGCTTTTATATAACAGACGAATATTTGCTAAGAACACAAACATCAGCAGTTCAAGCAAGAACAATGGTTGCAAATACTGAAAAAAGTCCAATAAGAATAATAACAGCAGGAAAAACATATCGTAGGGAAGATGATGCAACACATTCACATCAATTTAATCAAATAGAAGGATTAGTAATTGACAAAAAAGAAAGAAATGTATCTTTAGCAGATCTTAAGGGAACATTGGAAGTTTTTGTTAGAAAAATAATAGGAGCAAATTTAGATTTAAGATTTAGACCTAGCTATTTCCCATTTACAGAACCATCTTATGAGGTGGATGTAACTTGCTTTAAATGTGGCGGAAAAGGATGTAATCTTTGTAAACAAACAGGATGGATAGAAGTTTTGGGTAGTGGTATTGTTCATCCAAATGTTTTGAAGATGAATGGTTATGACCCTGAAAAATATAGCGGATTTGCATTTGGAACAGGCATTGATAGATTGGCTATGTTTAGATATGGTATTACAGATATGAGATATCTTTATGCAAATGATGTAAGATTTTTAAAACAATTTGATAGAAAAGACGAGGAGTAGAAATTTTGAAATGGGGACGGTTCCTTTTTCAAAAAGGAACCGTCCCCATTTCGAAAAAAGAAAGGGAGAGCAAAAAATATGAAATTAAGTACAAATTTTCTAAAAGAATATGTAAATATAGATGAAAACCTAGATGTAAAAACTCTAGCAGAAGATATGACAAGAGTTGGAAATGAATATGATTCAGCAGAAAAGTTAATAAACGCAACTCATTTAATAATAGGAGAGGTAATAGAATGCGAAGAACATCCAGATTCTGACCATCTTCATATATGTAAAGTTAATATAGGAACTGAAGTCTTAGATATTGTGTGTGGTGCACCAAATGTAAGAAAAGGACTAAAAGTTATTGTGGCACAAGTAGGTGCTGAGCTTCCTGGTGATTTCAAAATTAAAAAAGGTGTTATAAGAGGTCAAGTTTCAAATGGAATGTTATGTGCCTTATATGAAATTGGAATTGATAAAAAATTCTTATCAGAGGCTGATAAAAATGGAATTGCAGAACTTCCAGACAATGCACCAGTTGGTGGAGACCCTATTAAGTTTTTAAAGCTTGATGATAGTGTTATAGATTTCGAATTAACAGCAAACAGAGGGGATTTACTAAGTGTTTTAGGAATGGCTTATGAGGTGTCAGCTATATACGATAAGGAAGTAACCATACCAGATATAAGTCACAAAGAATCTGAAAACGATATTTCAAAAGAGTTTGAAACTAAAGTTGAGACAGATAATTGTACAGTATTTTTAACAAGAAAGGTTAAAGATGTTCAAATTAAAGAGAGCCCAGAATTTATAAGAAATAGACTAATTGCATCAGGAATTAGACCTATAAATAATGTAGTAGACATAAGTAACTATGTTATGTTAGAGCTTGGTCAACCACTTCATTTTTATGATGCAGATAACCTTGGAAACAAAATAGTTGTAAGAATGGCTGAAGATGGCGAAAAATTAACAACATTAGATAGCCAAGAAAGAACTTTAACTAAAGATGATATAGTTATTACTGATGGCACAAAGGCAGTTGGCCTAGCAGGAGTTATGGGAGGATTAAATACAGAGGTTGAAGCTACAACTAAAAATGTTATAATTGAATCTGCTATATTTGATTCGGTGAAGGTAAGAAAAACATCAAATAAAATTTTAAGAAGTGAGGCAAGTAACAGATTTGAGAAAGGCTTAGACCCTGCAAGAACATATATGGCAATTGAAAGAGCTTGCAATTTGCTAGAAAAATATGCTGGAGCAAAAGTTTGCAAGGGAATGCTTAAATATGATGTGACTAATAACAAAGAAAAAGAAATCGAAATTGAATATAAATTTATAAATGATGTATTAGGTACAAATATTTCAAATGATGATATAAATGATGTATTTAAAAAACTAAAATTTGAAATAAAACCAAGCGAAAAATCAGTTGTAGTTACAGTACCTACCAGAAGAATCGACATCGACATCAAAGAGGACCTAGTAGAAGAAGTAGGAAGAATTTATGGAGTAAATAATATTCAAGGTAAACTTCCAGTTGTTCCAATGAAAATGGGAAGTGTAGACAAAACAATGAGAAAAATTAGACATAAAATGAGTGATTTAGGTCTAAACGAAACTTTATCATATATTTTAATAAATGACAAAGATGTAAAGAAATTTACAACAGATGAGTTTGAACCATTAAAATTGCTAGATCCAATAACAGAAGAAAGAAACACATTAAGATATAGTATAATTCCATCATTATATAAAATATATGAATACAATAAAGCACGTGAAAATAAAGATGTTTGCCTATTCGAAATAGGAAAAGGTTTCTGGAATAAAAATGGCGAATTTGGCGAAAATAAAAAAATTAGTGTTTTGATGACTGGAAAATACTATAACAAAATTGGATATAATGAACAAATTAATTTTTATGACATAAAAGGAGTAACAGAAGAATTACTTGATTTCTTAGGATATAACGGAAGATATAGTTTTGTTATGCCAAAACAAATGCCAAAAGAATTCCACCCAGGTCAAACTGCAGAAATCTCTGTAAATAATGACATTGTTGGAATTATAGGTAGAATCCATCCAGAAATTGAAAAAGAAAATGTGTATGTAATGGAAATTAATTTAGATAAATTACTTGCAAAACGTGTTGGAAAGATGAAATTTAAAGAAATTTCAAAATTCCCAGTAATTAAGAAAGACTTATCAATTTTAGTTGATAAAAATATTCCATCAAGCGAATTAGCTACTAAGATTAAGAAAAAAGCAGGTAAACTTTTAATTGATATTAATGTTTTTGACTTATATGAAGGAAAGAACATTGATGCAAATAAAAAGAGTTTAGCGTATTCGTTAACATTTGGAGATAATAATAGAACTTTAAATGATGACGAGATTGTAGCTATTATGGATAAAGTAATTGCTGATTTAGAAAAAGATGGAATGGAGCTTAGAAAATAATTTTTTGGATTGGGGACGGTTCTTTTCGCGAAAAGAACCGTCCCCAATCAGAAAAAAGTAGCAAATATCTGCTACTTTTTTAATAATTTTTATCTACATGGATAATTATATCTCTAAAAACTTTTCTATCATTAGGTGAAAAAGCCTTTAAATATTCTGTTAAAGTTGAATCTAAAGTTTCTTCTCTGAATGTCAAAAGACCTTCAAACAGTTTATTTGGTGAAATTTTTAAGAAGTTGCATAAATTTAATAAAGTAGGAACACTACCAACATTTCTACCATTTTCTATGTTTCTTAATAAATCTATTGAAATATTGACTCCTTCTGAAACAAATTCTTGTGTGTACTTTAAATCTTTTCGAGCTTGTTTTAAATTCTTTCCTAAAATTTGTAATATATCTTCGTTTTTAATTAGCAATATTAACACCTACTTTCATAATATTATATAATAATACCATCGAATTGAAATATTAAAAAGTGAGCTAAAATAATTCAAAATTCATAATGCACAAAAATACAATGATTTATATTAATATAACCGAAAAACAGGGAATTATTATATATTTTATAATAAAAATAATGAAAAGTTTGTCGAATTGTGAATGAAACCTTGAAAAAAGTAACTACACTACATATAAAATGCTGGTAATAAAAAAATAATTAATAAAAATAATTATTTTTTGGAAAAAGTGTTGCCAAAATAAAAATAATAGTATAGAATATGTACATAAATTAATTATAAGAAAGGGAGAACATATGATGAAAAAATTAGCTGAAATACTACAAGAAGGAAGTATTGTAAGAAAAAAACAAAGAGGTATAACCTTAATTGCACTAGTAGTAACAATAATAGTACTACTTATTTTGGCTGGTGTGAGTGTGTCAATGTTAACAGGCCAAAATGGAATTTTAACAAATGCGGCAAAAGCAAAAGAAAATACAGAGGCTGCGTCAGACCTAGAATTTTTACAGACAAAAGCTTATGAAGCAGTAACAAATTATTATGTAAAAGGTCAAACAGGTTCAGAAAATGAATATATATTAGAAGAACTTGGAAAAGTAAGCGGAGTAGAAACAAGTGTTTCTCAAGGTACAGTAAAATATAATGGAAAAACTTATGATATAAGTGAAATTATAGGAAACACAAGTGAACAAAAGGCAATAGAAAAGGAAGAAGGATTAACACAAATAACTGCAGCAACAGCAACGGATGCGGAAGATAAACAAATCCTTTCATCAACAGATTCTGACGGAAATGCCAAAGTAAGAATGATAATTGTTGAGGAAAATACTGATAATACAACAATAAAGGCAGTAATACCAAGTGGATTTTATTATGTAACTGGAAAGCCATCAACAGGACTTGTAATATCAGATAAATTTGATGATGATGATAACAATTCTAAAGGTGGAAATCAATTTGTGTGGGTTCCTTGTAATGGGGGAAAGGCAAAATATAAGGCTCATACATATGCAACAGCAAACGTAGACGATTTAGGAGGATCTACAGCAGACACAGGAAATGGAGGCTGGAAGACATATTATTATAGAAATTACAGTGACTGGCAAGATAATGCAGGAGAAGCAACTGTAACATCAGCAAAAGCTAATAGTGTTGCAACTTATGGTGGATTTTATGTAGCAAGATTTGAAGCAGGAGAACCTACTAATGCAAGTTTCTATAATGATAAAGATGGTTCAACATATTGGCAAATACATTATAATGAGGATGCTTCTATAAACTATGGAGATAATACTAATAAACCAGATGCAAGTAAAACATATAAAGATACATATAAAACAAAAAATGTAACAGAACAAGATGGAAAAAAATTATTACCTGTAAGTAAGAAAAATACTCCATCTTGGAATTATATAAGCCAAACAAATTCAAAGACAGTATCTGAAAATATGTATGGCGAGAGTAAAACAATAAAAAGTTATTTAATAGATGGAACAGCTTGGGATACAATAACTCAGTGGGTATCGGATAGTACTAAGAAATCTGTAACAGATAGTACTGCTTGGGGAAATTATTATAATGCAAATTATACATTAAAAGGATTATATGCAAGACATCAAGGAAGAACAGCTAAAGATAATGTTTGGAGATGGTTCCCAGCATATGTTTATAATAATGGTTCATATACTAAAGGTAGTGAATATACAGAAGTTGCAACTGGAGTTACAACAGAAGATGAAAAAAGAAATACAGCTTGTAACATATATGATATGGCAGGAAATATGTGGGAATGGACAACAGAAACAGGAAAACACGATTCAAAAGTTACAGGCGCAACGGAATTCGCCGTCCTTCGTGGTGGTAGCTTCAATAGCTACGGGTCTAGCTACCCAGTTTCTAGCCGTTACGGCTACAGTTCTGTAGGCGCTTGCGACATCGACATTGGGTTCCGTGTCGTGCTTTACATCCAATAGAGGCACTGACCCCTGTAAGTCTGGCATAGAGTACATGAGGGTATAGAGATGAAAAAAGCAAAAAAACAAGGAAATAAAAACAAAAATCGAAGCTTATAAAAAGCTTCGATTTATATATTAAATTGGGGTAAACTAGGACTAGCGTTGGGCCGTCCTTCGTGGTGGTAGCTTCAACAACAATGGGGACAATGCACCAGTTTCTCGCCGCGACGGTAACATAAGAGTTGACGATTGCAACATCAACATCGGGTTCCGTGTCGTGCTCTAATATCATTCGAGATTATATGTCTTACGAGATATATACAGTGAAATGTTAGAATATTAAAGGGGTTTACTCCATCCTTAAGTGGTAAATATAAATTTTAAGATGAGGTATGAGTAGATATATCGAAAATATAGTAGTCTTAAAAAACACCCAGCAAGTGCGGCAATCACTAGCTGGGTGTTTTTTATTTCAGAATTAATTACTCCCGAAAAATCATTTTCATTTTTTCGACTTCCTTTTTTATTGGAGTTAGTAGCTCGGAAAAATCAGGAATTGAACTTTGTGGACCTTCATATACATATTTGAAATTATTATCATCTTTCGAATAGAAGATTTTAATACCTTCATCCGGCGAAGTCCATTCCCAATCACCAGAAGAAAAAGCACTGATAACAGCTCCGTCATTTTTAGTCAAAGTATAGACTATTATGTTTTGATCTGATTGTAATCTGCTCGTGAATTTGGAAACTCCATCAGGTACAATCTTAGAACAAGATATATGTATAGGGGAATTGAAAAGTGAATCAATTTGAATGATAGTATCCCATACAACTGAAACATCAAAGACATATTCATCAGGTCTTAAGTTAAGCAAATAGTTCTCTGCTTTCTCAGATAATGATTTAGATAGCTCAATGTCCAAAGAATATTCTGCTGTGATTAATGAATAAAAAAATGATGTTTTAGAGTATACACAGGTAAGATTTTTTCCCGACTTAAAAAGTGTTTTTTTATCCAAAGTTAACACTGGACTATTCTTGTAATTCCTTGTAACAGAGTAAGTTCTGGAAGATAAAGAATCTTCTAAAGTAATTGTTGAGGACTGCTTCCCGGATTTAAGTAACATTCTTAGCGTAGTACTGTTTGTATTAATAAAAAAAGCTAAATTATTGATTTCCTCAATTGATTCGAGATTTTTATACAACCCCAAACTTTTTAAGATTGTCACAAAATCACTTAAGTCCCATCCATCTTTTTTTAGCCACAAAGAAAGATTGGCTTTTGTTCTTTCAGAAGAGTCGAAAGATTGCTGCCTTATCCGGTCGATTTCTTCGAACCTTTTTTTACGTTTGTTTTTATTCCAAACCAATGAAAATTTTTTCATATAACCTCCTTATAAAACATAATACGAGGTTGTATTATGCTTGTACCAGTTTTATTCCGGGTACCAGGGAATGATACTTATATTATAACACTTTTGATTAATTATGTAAAATCAATACTTATACCAACGTTTCAACTTTTTTTGAAAATCTCTAAGCAAATCATAAGCTTGAGAAATTGATAATTCATTTATTTTAACATCTAAAAAATTTGATAAAAAATCATTAAGCTTTGTAGAATTGTAACATCTTTCTAAATCATAATTAAAAATATCTTCTGGCAAAGGAACAATTTTATAATCAATTTTCAAATTATCTAATTTTTTAAAATATCTTTCTGAGAAATTTAACGAAAACCCACACTTCACAATAATTGAATTCAAATTAGTCAAATTTAAATTAAGCAAAGGAGAAACTTTTAATGCATCATCAGCGATAAAAAAATAATAATTTTTAGATTTGAATAAGTATAAAAGTTCAGAATTTTCAATTTTTAAAGACAAATATCTTTGGTATAACTTACTATTCATATTAACACACCCTTTATAAAAAAATAATTTTTATTATATAAAAAAATAAAAGAAAAAGTAACCACTACTAATAGTTGCCAAAATATATATTGGATAGTGATTTATTAATACAGAATAAAAGTATATAATCTAACCAAAAAGGTGGGGGTAAGATGGCTTATTTTAGTAGGTTCTATAAAAAAGAAAATTTAATAAGCAGGTCATTAGATATAGATGAAGAACTATATAGTGAGCTTGAATATTTGTCAAAAAATGTGTATGAAGCATCAATAAGTAAACTTGTAAATGCATCAATTGAGAAACTTATAGAAAAAGAAGAGATTCAAGTTTATGAGAGAAAAAATAAATCATATGTTTCAAGGTCATTTTTAATTAGGGAAAGTTTGATTGAAGGTTTATATGTTTTAAAAGATAAATATAGAATATCAATTTGTTTGCTTGTTAATATTGCTATAAGAAATGCGTTGATAGAAGAGAAGAAAGAGGAAAATTGAATTTTTTGAAATGGGGACGGTTCCTTTTTGAAAAAGGAACCGTCCCTATTTCAAAAAAATAAAAATATTTGCCAAAAGACTACCAAAATGCAAAAAAATGTGGTAAAATAAAAAATGAATTTTTGAAAACGATAATGAAGAGGAGGAACAAAATATGAGTGGACACTCTAAATGGAGCAACATACAAGCAAAAAAAGGAAAGGCTGATGCAGCAAGAGGAAAAGTATTTACAAAATTAGGAAGAGAGCTATTAGTAGCAGTAAAAGCAGGAGGACCAGACCCAGCTGGAAATTCAAAATTAAAAGATGTAATTGCAAAATGTAAAGCTGCAAATATGCCAAATGATACAATAAATAATGCTATTAAAAAAGCTTCAGGAGAAGGAAGTACAGCAACATATGAGGAAATAACATATGAAGGATATGGACCAAATGGTGTTGCATTAATAGTAGAGGCAAGTACAGATAATAGAAATAGAACAGCTGCAGATGTAAGACACGTTTTTGATAAAGCAGGAGGAAATTTAGGTACAACAGGATGTGTATCATATATGTTTAGTCAAAAAGGTGTAATTGTAATAGAAAAAGAAAATTGCAAATTATCAGAAGATGAATTAATGATGCAAGCTCTAGAGTTTGGAGCAGAAGATTTTGAGGCAGATGAAGATGTATATGAAATAACAACAGCTCCATCAGATTTCTCATCAGTAAGAGAACAATTAGAAAATCTAGGACTAGAATTTTTAGAAGCATCAGTTCAAATGGTACCATCAACAACAGTAGCTTTAGATGAACACGGAGCTGAAAAAATGAATAGATTAATAGACAACTTAAATGATTTAGATGATGTAATGAATGTATATCACAATTGGGAAGAATAAAATAGGTTCTAAAATAAAATGGAATGCATATAATATTTTAATGAATATTATATGCATTTTTTGCGTTCAAAATTATAGAAAGAGAGAAGAAATGATTAATGAGGTACTAGAATACTTTCCAAAAACAATAAGAGAAAAAATAAATGATGTAAATATTGATTACATAGAAGAAATCAGATTACGAGTACAGCAAAATTTATCCGTAAAAATAGGACAAGAATTGAAAGAAATAAATTATAAAATAACTTCAGAAGAGATTGAGGAAATATTTGAGAATATATGTGAGAAATCAATATATTCGTACACGAGGCAAATAGCAGAAGGTTTTATAACAATAAAAGGTGGAAATAGGGTAGGAATAACAGGTTCGTGCGTTTTGGAAGATGGAAAAATAAAAATCATAAATAATATATCAAGCTTAAATTTTAGAATTGCTAAGCAAATAAAAGATGTTTCAATCCCAATTCTAAAAGATGTAATAGATTTACCCAATAACACCATATTTAATACAATGATAGTATCACCACCAGGAGGAGGAAAAACAACGATTTTAAGAGATTTAATAAGAAAGCTATCAAATCGGAATGCCAGAAATTGGCTTTACAGCTAAAAATTGCGGAATTGTGGATGAAAGAAGTGAGATAGCTGCAATGTACAAAGGAATTCCTCAAAATGATATAGGAAAATTTTCAGATGTAATAGACAATGTACCAAAATCAATAGGGATAAATATGCTTATAAGGTCGATGGCACCACAAATAATTGCGTGTGATGAAATTGGAAGTAAAGAAGATGTAGAAGCAATTGAAAAAATGGTTTGCAGTGGCGTAAAAGGAATATTTACAGCACATGCAGGAACTTTACAGGAGGTATTTCAAAATATCAATTTGAAAAGATTAGTCGAGCTAAAATTGATATGGAAAGTAATTGTTCTAAATGCTAAGGAAAAGGGAAAGATTAAAGAAGTTTTTGATGTTCTAAAATAACAAATAATCGCATATACATATATAGAAGATATATGGGAGGGCATTATGGGATTTTTTAGATACATATTTTTAATAACGATACTTACAGGAAGTACAAGCATAGGATTTTTGCTTTCAAAAGGTTACTTGGATAGATTAAATGAACTAAAAAAATTATCAAATCTAATAAATATATTCCAAAATAAACTAAAATTTTCAAGAAAGCCTTTGAGTGAAATATTTGAGGAAGTATATTTGGTGGAAAGAGGAACTAAAGTTTCAGAAATATTTCTAAAAACATCTCAAAAAATCAAAGAAATGAATGTTAATGAAGCGTGGAGAAGTGCTGTTACAGAAAATAGTTTTTTCCTAAATTTGAAAAAAGAAGATGTAGAACTAATTAAATCATTTGGAAATATGCTTGGAAAAACAGATATTGAAGGTCAAGTAAGTGAAATTAATCAATTTTTAACCTTGCTTGATGGACAAATTGCCACCTGCGAGGAAGAGAAAAACAAAAATACCAAATTATATAAAAGTTTGGGGACTATTGTTGGATTGGGAATTGTAATTGTATTATTTTGAGAAATTTCGTGAAAGGACCGTTTCTTTTCGTGATAAGATCGTTTCTTTTTCCATTGGGACCGTATCTTTTCGCGAAAAGATACGGTCCCGATGCGAAAAAATATTACCCTAAAAAGGAGAAGAAAATGAATGTTGATTTATTATTTAAAATAGCAGCAGTAGGAATACTGGTCGCTGTATTACATCAAGTATTATGTAGGGCAGGAAGAGAGGAACAAGCAATGATGACGACTCTTGCAGGTTTGGTAATTGTATTAACATTAGTTATAAAAGAAATTAGCTCACTTTTTGATACTGTTAGGACATTATTTAGTTTGTAAAGTTTTTGAAAAATGTCCCAAAAAGAACCGGTCCCAATGGGACATTTTTCAAAAAGAGGAGGGAAAATGGAGGAAATAATTAAAATTATAGGCATAGGATTAATTGGCCTAATATTAATAATAATCATAAAACAATACAGACCTGAATTTGCAATATATATTTCATTAATAACAGGAGCACTAATTCTTTATCTAGCAATAGATGAATTGTCAAATGTTATAAATCTCCTAAAGCAAATTTGCGATAAATCTGGAATAAACAATAAATTTTTGATGATTTTAATAAAAATGACAGGGATTGCTTTTTTAGCTGAATTTGCAATTAGTATTTGTAAAGATGCAGGTGAGGGAGCGATTGCAAGTAAGGTGGAGCTTGGAAGTAAAGCACTTATTATATCTATGTCTGTACCAATTATTTACAATTTGCTAGAAGTTATTTTGAAAATTTTACCAAATTGAAATTAAAAATTAGGGAGTATTCAAATGAAAAAAATGCAAATTTTAACAACAATTATGATGATAGCAATTTTTATTTTTATTCCAAAGAATACGAAAGCTTATAATGAAAACAATGAAATAAATACTGATATGATTTTAGAGGAACAACAGTCGAGTTTTGGCATAAGAGATTTTTTAAAAGAAGCTGAAAACTATTCTCCGGATTTTGTTAAAGACTTAGATATATCTGATATATTTAATAGTGCATTAACCGGAAAAATAGATAATACAACTATATTAAAAAAGATATTAAATTTATTAGGAGTTCAGGTAACAGACACGTTAAAAATTCTTATAAATATTTTACTTATAGTACTAATACATAGCATATTAAAATCAATTACAGATGGTCTAGAAAATGGCGAAGTATCGAAAATTGTTTATTATGTTCAATATGTTTTAATTGTAACAATAATAATGGCTAATTTTACAGATATATTAAAAAGTGTTGAAGAAACAATTGAAAATTTAGTAGGATTTTCAGGTAGTTTAGTACCACTTTTAGTAACACTTATGACATACACAGGAAGCATAACAACAACAGCAGTTATAGAACCAATATTATTATTTATGATAGAATTTATTACAAATATGATAAAAACTCTTGTAATACCTATAATTTCGATAATTACGGTATTGATAATAATTTCAAAAATAACAGATAAAGTGCAAATAAGCAAATTAGGAAACTTTTTAAAATCGAGTGTTGTTTGGGCTTTAGGAATTATCCTTACAATATTTGTAGGAGTTGTATCATTAGAAGGAAGCTTAACTTCTAGTGTTGATGGGGTAACAGCAAAAACTGCAAAGGCAGCAGTAAGTTCGTTAATACCAATCGTACGGCAAAATATTAGGAGATGGAGTTGATGCAATACTTGGATGTGGAGTTATTTTGAAAAATGCGATAGGGATGGTAGGAGTTATTATAATTATAGGAATATGTATACTTCCTATTATAAAATTGGGAACCTTTAGCATAATGTATTCTTTGGCATCTTGCATAATTGAGCCTATTGCAGATGAAAAAATTGTGAAGTTATTAGGCGAAATGAGCGGAGTATTTAGATTATTACTTGCAGTTTTGACATCAGTATCAGTTTTATTAATTATAGGAATAACTCTTGTTGTAAAAATTTCAAATAGTGGGATGATGTATAGATGATAAATTTTTTAAGTAATTGGATAGAACAAATTGCTATAGCTGTAATTATAGTAAGTATTTTTGAATTGATACTGCCAAAAGGAAATTTGAAAAAATATATAAAAGTAGTACTTGGAATATATATAATATTTTGTATGATTTCCCCATTTGTAAATAGCTCTGCTTTATATGATATAGGAAATATTGATTTAGAAAAATATACCCAAAACAATATTAGCAATACTACAAATGTTAATCAAGAAAGTATGGATTTAAGGTTACAAAATTTATATATAGAAGAAATGAAAAGAAATATTTCTAAAAAAGTAGAAGAGGCAGGATACAAACTATCTAAATGTGATATTGATGCAGACCTAAATAATTCAAGTGAAAATGCGGGAATACATAGAATTGGTTTAACTATAAGCAGAAAAAATATAGAAAAAGTTGAAATAGATTTTTCAAACAAAACTAATGAAAAAAATACAAATGAGGAGGAACAGATAAAAGAGGATATAGCTAAATATTACGAAATTGATAAAAATTTGATAAATGTAAAAATCAAATAAAGAGGTGATTAAAATGAATGGATTTTTGAGAAAATTAACATCAAAAAAAGGAGAAAATCAAAATAAGAAAAAAATAGAAAATTTGGTATTTTTAATAATTATACTTATTGTAACAATTATTATAATAAACGCAATTTGGAAAAAAGATGAAAAGTCTAACAATACAACCAAAGATACAAACTCACTATCAGGAAAAGTTTTAGCAGATAATTCCAAAGATGAAGTTTCAAATCAAACAGAATTAGAAACAAAATTGGAAAATATTTTAAGTACAATAAAAAATGTTGGCAAAGTAAATGTATTAATAAATTATTCAGAAAGCAGTAGTTTAGTTCCATTATACAATGAAAGCACAACAACCAGTAGTACAGAAGAAGGTGATTCAGGAGGGGGAACAAGAAATGTTACAGAAACAGAAAGCAAAAAAGATGTAGTTTTCTCGGAAAGTTCAGGACAAAAACAACCTGTAACCGAAAAAACAGTTATGCCAACAATTCAAGGTGCAATAATTACAGCAGAAGGAGCAAAAGATGCAAATGTTAAAACAAATATAATAAATGCAGTAGGGGCTGTAACAGGCTTAAGTATAGATAAAATTCAAGTATTTGAAACAAATAATTAAAAGGGAGGTGAACGGCCTAAAAAAGGCTAGAAATTTATGTTAAAAAAATTTAAAAAAAGTGAAATTGCAATTTACGCAATATCATTAATGCTTGTAGCGGCAGGGTATTTTAATTATTCAACATTTAATCAGAAAACAGAAGAAACTTATTCAGAAGATGTAGGAAATATTAGTGAACAATATGCAAATGTTGGTGATGCGGTTTTAGTGAGTAATAATGAAACAGAGAATGTTACAGATGAAAATACTAAAACAACATCACCATCATCAGAAACGACAGAAACTAAAACAGAAAATGAAACTGATTATTATGCAAATGCCAAATTAAACAGAGACAAAATGTATGCAGAAATGATATCAAATTATGAAAAAATAATAAACAATCAAAATGCATCAGAAGCGCAAAAATCAATAGCAACACAAGAAATCACTAAAATTAATAATACCAAAAATGCAATTATGATAAGTGAAAATTTGATTGGAACAAAAGGATTTAACAATTGTGTAATACTTGTAAATGATGGAAGTGTGAATGTAGTTGTAAATGTTCAAGGAGGTTTGAACAAAGAAAATATAGCTAAGCTTCAAAATATAGTATCTAGGGAGCTTAAGGTTGAGATTGATAATATACATATAACAGAAAAATGAAGTAGAAAAGTGGAGTTGACTTGCAGGGGTTAGCTCTTTTTTAGAAATTTTGAAATGGGGACGGTTCCTTTTTAAAAAAGGAACCGTCCCCATTTCAAAATCAGAAATATTACAGAAATATTACAAAAAAATTAACTTTATATTACAAAACACATAATTTGTTGATTTAGAAAAAAAAATGATGTAAAATAAAAAATGAAATGCGTAGCAAAATTTTATAAATTAAAAAAATAGAGGAGGAATTTAAAATGGCATCAAATCCAATGCAAAGACAAGCAAGAAATTCATTTTTATTAGGAATGGTATTAACATTAATTATAGCAGCAATAATAGTGGCTTTAATGTTTATGCAAATAAAAAAATTAAATGAGAAAATAAAGGCAGATCAAGCTGCGACAAAGAGTGTTTATGTGTTAACACAGGATATAAAATCAGGACAAGTAATAACATCAGATTTATTTACTTTAGCAACAGTAAAGGCATCAGGAGTACCTGCTAATGCAACAAGTGATATAGCAACAATGTTACAAAATTATTCGCTATGTGATAAATCTGGAAATAATATATATACAGATACAGATGGTAGTTTGTTTATGAATTCTGAAAATGGAAGCAAAGTTGTAGTATATAAAGAAGAATCAACAGGAAGCTATTATACACAAAGCAATGGTGGAGCAAAGAATTATATAGAAACAACACAAAAACCATTAATAGCAAAAGTAGACATGAAAGCAAATACCGTAATTGCATCATCATTTGTAACAAGATCTGATGATATAGATACAGCTGATGTTAGAATTCAAGAATATAATTCACTTGTATTACCAGTAGACTTATTTACAGGAGATTATGTGGATATAAGATTATTATTACCAAGTGGACAAGATTATATAGTAACATCAAAGAAAATGGTTACAATTCCTGATGTAAATGGTGAATATTTAGCTGACACAGTTCAAATGAAAATGTCAGAAGATGAAATACTTTCAATGTCAAATGCTATAGTTGAAGCATACAAGATTGATGGAGCAAAATTATATGCAACAAAATATTCAGATGCAGGATTACAAGAAGCATCATCACCTACGTATGTTGTAAATGACGAGGTTGCAAAATTAATAGAATCAGATCCAAATATTGTATCTACAGCAATGGCAGCATTAAGTGCAAGATATAATGCAAATAATGGAGCTTTAAAGAATATGAGAAGCCAAGGAATAAACGGAGCTATTTCAAATTACGGAAAAGACGAAAATGTTTCTCAAAAAGTTGAGGAAAGCATAACATCAACAAAAGAAGCTAGACAACAATATTTACAATCATTAACAGGAACAACAACCACAACCACAACTACAACTACAACAAATTAGTATTTATAAAGGAAAGGGTTTTATATGAGAAAGATAGGATTTATGGGGGCATATGACAAAGCTAATTTTATGATATATACAGCAAAAGTGTTAAGGTTATTAGATTATAAGGTTTTAGTAGTAGACGCAAGTAGTGTACAGAAAATCAAATACATAATACCAGCTATAAATCCTACAAAATCATATATAACAAGTTTCGAGGATATAGATTTTGCAGTAGGATTTGAAGAATGGGCGGAAGTTGAAAGATATTTAGGAATAAGATATGATTCAAATGAGGACGAAGTAAACAAAATAAACAAAGATATATATGATTACGTTTTAATTGACATTGATTCTGCTGAAAGACTAGAAAGTTTTGAAATGGAAAATGCAGATAAAAATTATTTTGTTACTTCATTTGATATGTTTTCTTTGAAAAAGGGAATAGACATATTTAAAAATGTAATAAGACCAATGGATTTAACAAAAATAGAGTTTGCTTATGAAACTTCGAAAGAAGATGAAGATTATTTAAACTACATTTCTCTAGAATATAGAGTTAATTGGAACAACTATGTATTTTATTTTCAGATATTAGGAGAAGACAATAAAGTATTTGAGGAAAACCAACGATTGGAGAAAATAAGATTTAGAAGATTAAGCATTGGGTACAAAGAGGCACTTACATACGTAATACAGGATATTTGCAAAAATGAAAATCCAAGCAAAATAAAGAGAACAATGAAAGATTAGAGGAGGAAGGATATGGCAATTGTAACTTTTTGGAATGGAACAGATGAGCAAGTTCGGAACTACCTCAAGTTGTATAGCATTTGCAACAGAAATTGCAATACAACATAATATGAAAGTTTTATTGGTATCTACAGCATTTAATGATAGTTTAATAAATGAAAGTTTTTGGCAAGAAAAAAAGAAAAAAACATTTTCATTATTTGGAGGAAGCACAAGAGGCAAAGAAGTTGAAACAAGTGGAATTGTAGGATTAGATAGAATGCTTAGAAGCAATAAACTATCTCCTGATATAATAACAGATTATGCAAAAATAGTTTTAACAAACAGGCTTGAGATTTTACCAGGAATAGAAAATGATAATGATCAATATAAGCAAGTAAAAGAAAAATATGCTCAAATTATTAGCTTAGCAGGAAAATATTACGATATGGTAGTTGTAGATTTAGACAAAAGTGTTGGAAAACAAGCTGAAATTGACATATTAAATACTTCAGATATTGTGGTTGCTTTAGTATCACAAAGAGCAAAACAAATTGAAAAAATCCAAAATATGATAAATGAGGGAGAAATCCTAAAAGATCAAAATACTGTAATGACAATAGGAAAATATATGGAAGAATCAAAATACAATGCAAAAAATATAACAAGAAATTTATTAAGAAAAAAAGATTTAATAAATACAATACCATATAATACATTGTTTTTTGAATCAACACAAGAAGGAACAGTTATTGATTTATTCTTGAATTTTATGAGAATAAAAGACAGAGATACAAATTATACATTTGTTGAAGAAATAAAAAGATTAAATGAAACCATAAAAGGAAAATTAGAAATACTACAAATGATGAGATAAAAAAGTCCAAATTATGTAAGTTACTTAAACTTATAATAGAAAGGAGGAAGCTTTTATTTAAGGCGAAAAAATTAAATAAAAGCAAGAAAGAAGAATGACAATAATAAATCTTATACTTATAGTACTAGTATTAGGTGTAGCGGTATTAATGGTATATTTTCACATTAATTCAAAGAAAAATGCCGAAGTTGTAACTAAAATGGACGTAGACGATCAGACTTATACATTAAGCAAAATGATAGAATTCATAAAAAGAAGACTAGATGAAATTACAAAAATCAATTTATATGATATAGGTTTATCAGAGGAAGAATTAAAGAGAAGAAAAAGCAAAAAATATGAATTAAAAAAGGCCTTAAAAGGTTGTACTTATGGTGATGTAAATGATAAAAAATATGTTAAAGAATTGATTTTTGATTTATTATCAAAAGAATATGGCGTAACAGAAATGAATATATCAAAAGCTATACCATTTGATATTCCTTCTATTTTAACATCTCAAGATAAATTTGATATATTAATATATATTTACAAAAAAGAGTTTGGATATGAGGCTTTAAGTGAACTTATAAGAAAATACAAACTAGATGAATTTAAATATATACAAGGAGAAACAAAACCTTGTTATGTTATAACAGAAGACGAAATTAATGAAATATTTGAAAAGGAAAATATCACACTTACATTTAATGATAAACTAAATATTGTTGTACAAAGGATATATCAACAATACAAAGGATATTCAAGTATAGACGAAATAAGAGATATGAATATAGATGGTGTATCTGGTGGTGTATCTGGACTTCCAGAAAGTTTTATAAGCCAAGTTGCACAAACAGATTCAGCAGATTATTTAACTCAAATACAAGAACACAAAGTACAACGTGCTTGTGACAGTATTTGGATAATGTTTCATGGTAAATCAATACGTTTAGCATTTTTATCATTTGGAACAGAAGCAGAACTAAAAAGAGTATGCCAAAATATTTACAAATACAATAACCCAGGTCAGTTATCAGACACAAATGGTTATAAAATTAATGAAATGAAAGATGGTTCTCGTGTCGTTGTTGTAAGACCTTCAATGTCAGAGACATGGGCATTCTTCGTAAGAAAGTTCGATGTTAAAAGAGCAACACTAGAACAAATAGTTTTATACCCAGGAAAAGAAGATACAATAGATCTTTTAAAATTCTTAGTAAAAGGTGCTAGAATTATATCACTAACCGGTGAACAAGGATGCCGGAAAAACAACAATGCTTATGGCAATGATTGAAAACATATATGAAACAATGAACTTACGTATCACAGAAACAGCGTTCGAGTTACACTTAAGAAAAATTTACCCAACACGAAACATCGTTTCAATGCGTGAGACAGACACAATAGCAGGTCAAGAGTGTTTGGATGTTCAAAAGAAAACAGATGGTTCTGTTAACATCATAGGTGAGGTTGCAACAGACCCCGTAGCATCTTGGATGATACAATCAGCCCAAGTTGCATCTAAATTTACATTATTTACTCACCACGCAAAAACATTTCCAGACTTAGTAACAGCACTTCGAAACTCAATGCTTAGAGCTGGAGTATTCAAAAACGAAAAAACAGCAGAAGAGCAAGTTGTACAAGTATTAAACTTCGATATCCACTTAGTAAAAGATTATAGAGGAAATCGTTACATAGAAAGAATTACAGAATGTGTACCAGTAGAAAATAAAAATGAATATACATTTGACCATAGAAAAGAAAAGACATTAGAAGGAAAATTTGATAAATTTTTTGATAATGCTACACATTACTTTATGAAAACAACAGATAAACAATTATATGTATATAGAAACATATTAGAATATGTTGATGGAGAATACATAATAACAAACAAAATATCAGACAAAAACATAAGAGAAATGAGACTTAACATGACAGATACAGATGCTGAAGATTTTGACAGATTTGTTGCAAAACATTGGGGAGAAGAAAGCGTATATAGAATGTCAGACGAAAGAAAAGAAAAATCTAAAATAGCAGTAGGAGTAGCAAAAAGAGGAAGAAAAGCGAAAACAGTAGAATAAGGAGGTGTATTAGATAATGTCAAGTAATATGTTACTATATGTAATATATGGTGTAGGAGGTATCTTTGTATTCATTGTTGTAGCTTTTTTGGTACTTAATAAAAAGATGGGAAAGTCTGATTACCAAAAAATAAAGAAATTAAGAAAAGGTACAGAATCAGATAGATTTTCAAGTGAAATAATGTATCAGAAAATTTATATTACCTTTTCTAAAATTCCTTTTTTAAAAAGTTATCTATTAAAATTAAGAAGAAGACTTGAAATTATAAATGTTGATGACGAATATGCAACACGTAGAGATTCTGCTAAAATATTATCAAAAACATTAATAATTTTAATTCCAATAATGACTGCTTCAATTATACTTGCACATACAAATTACTTATTATTATCAATAATATTAATTTTTGAAATATTTATGATGGATAGTTTTATTGATGGAATGGTAGACAAAATAGATAATACACTATTAAAAGAGCAATTAGACTTTTTCGCAGAAATAAGACACGCTTATCACGAATTTAATATGGTTGAAGAAGCGATTTACCAAATATCACAAGATGATGAAAAAAATATATCAAAACAAGGAGAAAAAATATATGAAGTTTTAATTTCTAATGACCCAGAAATGGAACTAGAAAAATATTATGATATAGCACCAAATCCATACTTAAAAGAATTTGCAGGTGTATCATACTTAACAAAAGAATTTGGCGATAGAAAAGTAGATAAATCTTCATTATACTTAAAAAATGTAAATAATATTACAGAAGAAATGCAAATTGAAATATTAAAAAGGGACAAGATTGATTATGTGTTCCAAAGTTTATCAATCATCTCAATAGTGCCAGTTTTAGGACTAGAGCCATTAAAAAATTGGTCAGTAGACAATTTTAGCTTTACACAAAATTTTTATTGTGGTAAAGGTGGAATGTTAGTACAAATATTAGTAATATTATTAACAATAATATGTTACTTATTATTAAGAAAAATAAAAAATAATGGATCAACTGATAAGAGCACACAAAATACGGAAAATCCGTGGCAAGCAAAGGTGTATAAAAATCCAATAGGAAAGAAAATTGTAGATTTATTCATACCTAAAAAAGGTACAAAAGATTTTATAAAAGTACAAAAATTATTAAAGGATTCAGCATCTAAGCTGAAAATGGAATGGCTATATGTAAATAGAATTACAATTGCAATTTTAACATTTTTAGTTTCAATATTCTTATTTGTGGAATTACACGCAACATCAGTAAATTGGATTTATACAGAACCAACTACCGATTATGATATAATGGGGGGGGTAACAGGATCAGAATTGCAAGAAGCAATGGCAAAGACAGAAAGTGATAACAAATTCTTGGATATGTTTAGGGGAAATACCAAAACAACAGTCCAAGATATACAAAAAGCAATGGAAAGATCAAAAGATTATGCTGATAGCGATGAAGAAGAAATCGAAACTTCTGCAAAGAGAGTATATGAAAAATTACAAAAGGTAAATAAAGAATATTTAGGATGGTTTGAGGTTTTATTAGCAGTAGTATTTATGATTGTAGCTTATATGGCACCAATTTGGATAATGCATTTCCAATTAAAAATGAGGCAAATGGAAATGGAAGACGAGGTAATGCAGTTCCAAACAATAATATTAATGCTTATGAGAATTGAGCGTGTAAATGTTGAAATAATTCTAGAATGGCTAGAACGTTACGCAAATATTTTCAAAGAGCCAATATCAAGATGTGTTAATAACTATGAAGCAGGAGCTTGGGAGGCATTAGAAGAATTAAAAAACGCAACTAATTACCAACAATTTATAAGAATAGTAGAAAGTTTACAAGCAGCTGTTGAAAAAATTCCAATTAGGGATGCATTTGATGAATTAGATTCAGAAAGAGACTATTACCAAGCAAAAAGACGTGAATCAAATGATAGATTAATAGCTAAAAAAGCAAGAATTGGTAAACTTATAGGATTTACACCAATGGTTGTAATGTTTGTTGGATATTTAATAGTACCACTTGTAGTTATAGGTTTAACAAGTATGACAAGTTCAATGGCAAGTTTACAATAAAGATAAAATAAAGTAAGGAAGGTGATATTTTGGAAAATGCATCAAAAGCATTAATTATGGCAGGAGGAATGCTTCTTGCAATACTTATAGTTTCATTATTGGTATATGCTTGGAGTTTGTTTTCAAAATATCAACTTTCTAAAGATTCTTTATCAGATGTTGAGGATACTGCAAAATTTAACGAGCAATTTGCTAATTATGATAGAGATGATGTTCAAGGCTATGAGCTTATTAGTTTAGTAAATAAGATTGTAGATTACAATTATAGAAAATCTAAAGATGAAGAAGCTAAGAGTGATGATAAATATAGTCCAATAACTATTACTATAGATTTTGGTAGTGATGCAAATATGAAAAAACTAAGCTATAATTCGAATAATACATTATTTACTAGCTCTAATTTTAAATATACTCAATCACAAGCAGGACAAACAACAAAAAATCCATTAGAAAATATAATTAAAACGGCAACAGATTTAGAAAAAGCTTGGGGAGGTTCTGATAATGCAACCAAAATTGCTAAGGGAATAATGGCAATTTTCCTAGAAAGTACTCCAACACCACCAAGTGAAAATCAAAAGATAGATGCTGTAAAAAAATGGAATTATTCATCTTCAATAAAATATTCATTAACTGTAGATGGGTATAATAAAATGAATTTAGAGCAAAAGGCAAATGCTTATAAATATTATGAATATGTACAATTTAAAAAAGCAGTGTTTAAATCTGATTCAAGTAGCCTAAAATATGATAATGTAACAGGAAGAATTACACAAATGGTATTTAACTTTGATAAAATAAGATAGGAGTAAAATATGGAAAATGCATCAAAAGCCCTAATTATAGCAGGTGGAATTTTAATTGCAATATTATTATTAACTTTATTTTCATATTTATTTGGACATATGGCTTCAAGTACATCGAGTATTTATCAAACCATAGAAAAACATGAAAAGGATGAATTTAATCAACAATTCTTGAATTATGAGAGAAGAGGAATAACACCTTTAAAGAGAATAAATGAAGCAGGTGTGGAAGAGACGTATTATAACAACTTAAAACCACAAGATATAGCAACATTATTAAATTTAGCTAAAAATGCTAAACAAAACTCAAAATTTAAAGTTGATGTTAAAATTTATTTAAATGAAGTTGATATTTCCAATCAGAATTCGAATGAATGGTTAAGAAACAATATAAATTCAAATAAAGAATATCAATGCGACAAAGTAAATATTAACTATGATACATTGTTGGTTGACGAGGTAAAAGTTTCACAAAAATAAGCTTAGAGGAATGATAATAGAAATGAAAAAAACGATTATAATTATAGTATGTATTGTTATTGTTATATTATCAATATTTGGAAATAAATATTTGAATTATAAAGATGAAAAAAGACGAATAAATGAAGAAAATCTTGAATATGAAACATATTTAAACAAAGAAGTTTCAGGAAGAGATTTAACAACTGCGGTAAATAGAGCAGTAGATAATAATGAAAAAAATAAAGTATCAAAAGATGAAAAAGGATTCTATATTGGAAATGATATTAATTCGGTGATTATAGAAATTAAAATTTCAGATAATGATACAACATATAAAATGGAAACTCTGTATAACGGAGGAATGGCAACTTTTATTCAATATTATGGAGATATTTCTTTCGAATGTACTAAAATAGAGTATAATAAAAGTGGAAGAGTAAGTTTTGTGATATTTGAACAAAAGTCTAGTTAAGTTATTAATATTAGATGGATGTAATTAGTCCATAATGTTACATCTATCTAGGTCAAATAAAAAAATTATATATTTTAAAGGAGGAATTTATTATGGAAAACGCATCAAAAGCATTAATTATAGCAGGAGCTATACTATTATCAATCTTATTAATATCTTTAGGGATATTGGTTTACAATAACGCTAAAGGAACAATTTCAGATTCTAATTTAGATTCTGAGGCAGCACAAACATTTAATACAAAAATATCACAATATTGTGGAAAAAAGAAAAATGCAAATGATATGAATGGATTAATTGCAGCAATATCTACATCAAATGGAGCTCAAACAGGAAAATCTGATACACACTATATTACTCTTACTGTTGACAGTGGACTTGCTAATTATCATACAGGAGATGCAACAATTGACGGTGATGGAGCAAAAAATGGAGGTAAATCATATCCTAATTTTTCAGCAGGTATTACATATCAGGCATCATATACAACAGATAATAAAGGTTACATAAATTCAGTAACTATATCACAGAATTCATAAAATATACTATTATAATGGAGGCTAGATTATATGGAAAATGCATCAAAGGCCTTAATAATGGCAGGAGCAATTTTAATTGCAATCATGATAGTATCATTGGGAATCTTAATATTTAACAAAATGAGTGCTTCAGCTAAAGATGCAGCTAATATGGATGAACAGGAAATTGCAAATTTTAACTCTAAATTGACTCCATATATTGGACAAAATGTAAATGGTTCACAGGTAAATGCATTAATACAATTAGTTGTATCAATAGATAATTCTGCTCTAAGTTCAGGAGACACTATTAAAGTAGTTTCTATTGAATATCCATTGGATGAGAATAATAAAAATACAATACGTGTTGAATCAGGAGAAGTAAAAGGAATAGATAAATCTAAAAGAGTTGCAACAGGTGCTGGAAAATTTTATAAAGTAGAAGCAGAATATAGTGATAATGGCTTAATTAATAAAATCACAGTAAACTTATAAAAAGAAAGGAGATATACAAATGGAAAACGCATCAGATGCTCTAATAATGGCAGGACAAGTACTAATATTTATAGTAGCACTTACTGTTTGTATATCTTCTTTTACAACTGTAAGAGCCGAAGTAAATAGGATTGTTGGTGAAAATGAAGAAATAAGAATGGCAAGAAATGGAGACACATATATAAATTATATAGAAAGTAAAAAAAGTTCATCAACAAGAGTAATTGGTTCAGATGCACTTATAGCATCAATGTATAGAGCTATAAAAGAGGATTATGTTATATATATAAAATTTAATAGTGATATAAGAGACCAAATTGATACTTCTCATATAAAAACAATGGTTGCATCAGTAGATTCTGTAGTGAAAAACAAAGATGGTCAGCCTATAATAAAAGCAGGAGATAAATTAATTAAAATAACAATAGGTTCAGATACTAACCAAAACATAAATGAAGTACTGAAATCAACAGAGGGAGGAAAGTTATTTGAATTAATTAAAGATAAAAATTTTAATGAATATCTTGGAGAATATCAAAAAGCCTCTGCTCAAGGTGTTACATCTGAAAATAAGGAAGTATATAGAATTATAACTTATGTAGAAGTATAACCAAATTCGAATCCATAAAATAGAAAAAAACTATTTACAAAATAAACAAAAAAATGATATAATATAATTGTTTAATAATATTATAGATTTGAAAGGAAGGAAAATTATGGGAGATTCAGCAGTAACAATAATAGCAATATTTTTAGCAGCAATATTAATGTTTGTTTTTCCACTTATGACAATGGCAGATAAATCAGATGATGTTTCACAATTATCAATTCAAAATGCAACAACAGATTTTACAAACAAAATAAGAACAACAGGATATCTTTCTCAAGATGATTATGATAATTTTATATTAACTCTTGCATCAACAGGAAATTCATATGATGCAGAAATTACAATACAAAAATTAGACCAAAATCCTGCAAAGAAGAGTAGTGGAGATACAACAACAATAGGACAAAATGTATATTATACAATGTATACAACTCAAGTTTTAGAACAATTACCATTATCATTAAATGAAGGAGATATAGTATCTGTTAATGTTGAAAATACAAATACAACAGTAGCAGGACAATTAAGAAACTTTATGTATAAAGTTACAGGAAATACAAGTGGTAATATAGTTGCACAAGAATCTGGAATAGTAACAAAAACAACAGCAAATTAAAAATAAAATAGCTTGTAGGTTATTTTATACAAGCTTTTTGTTTAATTTAAAATGCAATTAAAAGGGGGAACAAACATGTAATTTTTGTTTTTTATAAAATAAAAAGTTAGATGTTTGTTCCCATTAATTTTGGACAAAGGAAAGGAATACATATGAAACTCCAATCATTAGCAATCATATTTATAATAATAATAATGCCAATATCTATGGTTTTATCTGAGTATATAAGTAATAAAATAGAAACAGAAGAAAGAGAATTGGTATATAATACAAGGCTTTTAAACTCTACATATGATGCGATAAAAGCATACCAATTAAATACTGTTAATAATGCTTTTGGTGATGTTACTAATAAAAAGATACAAGATATAGAAGCAGCAGCTAAAACTTTTTATAATTCTTTAGCATCTAATTTCAACTTCTTAGGAAATAAATCTGATGTTATGAAAGAATATGTACCTGCGATTGTATTTACAATGTATGATGGGTATTATACTTATACACCTTTTACTAATACTTTAACAGAAATCCCAGATAAAGATGCTAGAGGAGAAGATGCTTATGATAAATCTTATACTGTAAATGGTGATACTGAAGAAGGATTAAAACCATATGTTTACTATACTGCTAGGTATAAATATTCAAATGCAAGCGGAGAAAGCGATTTTTCCATAATTTACACATTAGATAATTATATAACTATACAAGGAAAAGTAAATGGAGAATTTGTTTATGACAATGGTTATTTGTATAGTATAGCAGATACTAAAGCGGAAGCAGAGGCTGGAAAGGGAATATATAAATATCGAGGTCAAAATAAATATAATTATATGGGCGTTGATTTTGAAGAAGGAACAACAGAAGAGTTAAAAGAATACGTAGGCGGAAGTACTGATGATTATCTGTATTCATATGCCAAAATAAATGGAAAAAAATATTACTTAGATCCCAAAGCAGATAAAAGTAAAACAGGAACGATTACAAAAGATGGAGAAACTTTTGATGCAGGAACAGGAATATTCTATATAGATTCAAATGGAACAAGAAATTATAGTCAGGTAAAAACATATGATGAATCTAATACAACAGCAGAAAAGACTGAATTCTTAAAATATTATAAAGCTATAAAGCATAATAAAAGTGCATATGAGTATTATAAAGATGCTTATGAATTTTCTTGTTGGGTTTTAAATAAAGGAGAATTTACTAGTACAACTAAACGAAAAGATAAATCAGGAACAGAACATAATAAATATGATTTAAGTGGTTTAAAAGCAAATATGTCAACTATATATAATGCGACTGCAGATGATAATGCTACATCACTACAAAATTATGGCAACATAGAAATCTTTGGAGGAACAAGCAATATCGAAAATGCAGATTCAAATTTCAATCAACATAGAAAAGCAGTAATAAGATATGTTGTAGAAACAAATCTATCAACAGCGATTGCATCATTTTCATCAGATAAACAATTTTTGATGCCTAAAATATCGGAAACAGATTGGGAAACTATAGAAAATGATGTTTGTGCAATATCATTTTTACAGGGAATGAGTTTAGGAGCAAAGAAATATAACGGATATTCTGTAGTTGCAAATACATTAACAAAGGAATATATAGATGAAAATGATATATATCTTTTAACTAAAAATTCATCAGATCAAGATATATATTGTAAAGTAAACGATAAATCTTTAGGAACAGAGCTAACATTAAAACAAAAGAATAATTTAGGATATTATGCTGGAGTTTGGAAAGTAGACTTTGAGCAAAGACAACTAATTCAAGAGGCGACAACAGAAGGAGAAGAAGATAAAAATGTACATTATTATCCACATAATGACTATGGTAGCTATACAAGTATAATGGGAAGTTATTCTAGAGATACCATTGCTGATAAAGATATGTATAAATATATAGCTAGTTTAAGTGATTTGAACGTAAAAACCGCTTACCTTATGGCACTTGGAAGAGAGCGTTGGGGTGCGTATAATGTTAATAATGTTAACTATGAATTATACAGAAATTCTAATGGAAATATTTATTTCTTGGAAGATTATAATGTTAATTTATAAAATAAAAATGTACCATTGGGACCGGGTCCTTTTGGTACATTTTTATTATTTCAATAGCATAGGACCAATTTCTGTAACTGTTCCTGCACCTTGAGTTATAATAATATCGTTTTCCTGAAGATTTTCTTTTAAATATTTTACGCAATCATTAAAATCAGGTATATATAAAGCATCTTTTCCAAGGCTACATATTTTATCCGCTAAATCCTTAGAAGTAACGCCATAAGTATTTTTCTCACGAGCAGCATAAATATCTAAAATAATTATATTATCAAAATTTAATAAAGCTTTAGCAAAATCATCCATAAGATTTTTAGTTCTACTATAAGTATGAGGTTGAAAAACAACCCAAGATTTATTATATTTTTTATTCATTAAAGCTTTAGCAGTAGCTACAATTTCTGTTGGATGGTGACCATAGTCATCATAAATATTTGCTCCATTTACAGTTCCTTTAAATTCAAATCTTCTATTTGCACCTGTAAATGAAAGTAAAGCTTTTTGAATAGAATTTAAGTTTATTCCATAATAATCACATAAAGCAATACAAGCCAAAGCATTTAGAACATTATGCATACCAGGAATACTTAATTTGATTCTTCCATAAAATTCGCCTTTTGCATAAACATCAAATTCTGGGAAACCATTATTGTCAAAAACAATGTTTACAGCAAAAAAGTCAGTATTTTTATTAGAAATTCCGTAGGTTATAGAAGTTGCATTTGTGTATTCTATTAAATCTAATGCATTTTTATCATCACCATTAACAACAAGTAAACCATCATCTGGAAGAAGTTTTACATATTTTACAAAAGCTTTTTTTATGTTCTCAAAATTTTTAAAATAATCTAAATGGTCATTATCAATATTTAAAATAATTTCAGATTTAGGGCTAAATTTTAAAAAGCTTTCAACATATTCACAAGCTTCAATAATAAAATATTCACTATTACCAACTTTATAATTTCCATTTAATTGTTTAATATCAGCACCAACTTGAATGCTAGGGTCTTTTAGGGCTTCTAAGAAACAAAGTGAAACCATTGAAGTTGTTGTACTTTTTCCGTGTGTACCAGAAATTGTAATTGTGTCTTTATAGCATCTTGTAAGTTCACCTAGGAAATCAGCTCTTTCTATTATAGGAATATTTTTAGATTTTGCTGTTACAAGCTCTGGGTTATCTTGCTTTATAGCTGCTGAATAAACAACTACATCTTGATCTACAATATTTTTTTCATTATGTCCAATAAATACTTTTATTCCGGCTTTTTCTAATTTTTTAGTAGTTTCTGTTTCAACATTATTAGAGCCTGTAACTTGAAAACCAAAGTTTACAAGTATTTCTGCAATACCGCTCATACTAACTCCACCAATACCTACCATATGTACTTTTTTATATTTTTTTAATCTTTCTATATTAGGCATATTTTCTCACTCCTGTTAAAATAAAATCTATTCTCGATTATATACTTATTCTATGGTTTTTTCAAGGAAAATGTGAAAAAATAATGAATTTTTTATGAAAAACAAATTACAGAAATATTGACAAAAAGAAATAAAAATAGTAAATTAAAATCAAATGCCAAATGGCTTTTCAGTAACTAAAAATTAAATTTTAGGAAAGGAAAGAATGCAAGATGAGAGATGAAAGATATTTTCGTTTTTTATGCTATCACAAAGGAAGAGTAACAACCAACAAACGGCTAAAATTTGTCGCCAAAATTCAAGATACAGGGTATGTTGAAAATCTATATATTGAATTTTATCGTGCAGATAAATTGGCTATGGAAATTAAGTTAAACTATGTTGGAAAGGAGAACAAGTGCAGTATATTTGCTAGTAAAGAATTTGATTTTGAATTATCAGGAACCTATTATTATGTCTTTAGATATGAACTAGAAGGTAGTAGGGTGTATATTGTAAAAGGAAGAAATTTAGTTAAAGAAAAAGGATTATATCCAAATGAATTTGGCTTTAAACTGGAGGTGCCAGATAAAACTTTAAGAGTTATTCCAAAATGGCTAGGAAGAACAGTTTATCAACTTATGCCAGATAGATTTAGTATTGGAAAAGAAGGAATCAATCAGGTAAATAATAGAAAAGTAAAAAAATGGGAAGATAGAATGCCAGATTGGGAGCCTGATACAGATGGAGTTTATCGGAATGAGTATTTTTATGGTGGAAATCTACAAGGGATAAGAGAGAAAATTCAGTATATAAAATCTATGGGATTTGATACTGTATATATTACTCCTATATATCCAAGTAAGACATATCACCATTATGATCCTTGTGAACTTCTTGAAATTGATCCAATGTTGGGAACTTGGGAAGATTTTAAAAATTTAGCTTTAGAACTTAAAAAGAATGGAATGTATATGATAAATGATTGTGTATTTAATCATATGTCAAACTGTTCAGAGTTTTTTAAATCCGCTGTTTCCGATAAAAATTCACCATATAGGAATTGGTTTGCAAAAGATGGTGATAATTATAGAACTTGGTACGGATTTAAGGATATGATAGAACTTGATAAAATGAATAAAGATGTTCAAGAATATCATAAAAAATCCATAAAGAAGCTAAAAGAAAATGGAGCAGATGCAATAAGATTAGATTTAGGAGAAATTCTTCCAAGTGGATATTTAACTTCAATTGGGGAAGAAAAAGATAATGAATTCATATTTTTTAACGAGATGTGGGGATTAGCCACACATAGATATGATTCGCAAATTTTTAATAAAGAAGCGGATTCGGTAATGAACTATCCTGCTACAGATGCAATACTTAGATGGGTTCGTTATGGAAATGCAGAATTATTAAAATATATATTAGAAGAATTAAATAAATATCCAAAAGAAGTAAGAAATCGTTTGCTAAATATTGTTTCTACTCACGATACCCCAACTGCTATTACAATGTTAATTGGAGAAGGAATGAACCCAGATTCATATACAGGTGGAATATGGGATATAGAAGCACCTTGGCGTAAACCAGAAGGATTTGATACTTATGGTTTTAGAAAGTTTGAGGCCGAAAATGATTCAATTCCTAAGGAAAAATTACATCTTGGAATAAAGAAATTAAAATTAGCTTTAGGCATATTTTATGTAATTCCAGGTATTCCATCAGTGTTCATGGGAACAGAAAATGCAGAAAGTGGTTACAAAGATCCGTTCCCTAGAAAGCCAATGATTTTTCGAGATACTGCAATTTTGAAAAATTTCTTGTTTAATTTAAGTCAAGTAAGAAAAGAAAATTTAAATGTACTTGCTCAAGGAGATGCCAGAGTTAGAAGATGTAATGATTCATTACTAGACTATGAACGGTATACAGAAAAGAACAGCTTTAGAGCCATCTATAACAGAACCAATAGACCGATTTTGTTAGAAAATTTAGGTGCTGATTATAAGTTGATTTTTTCTGAAGAATTTAAAGCAGGCATTATTGGTGCAAATCAATTTGCTTACTTTATAAAATAGCAAAAAATTGTGCCATTCTAATATATTTTTAGAATGGCACAATTAAATTATATGTGAAATAAAAAACTAAAATTATCTGGAAATAAAAAACTAAAATTGCAAAAACCTTAAAAATATGTTATACTAAAATTCGACAAAAAAGAAAGAAGGTCAAAATAAATGCGGAAATAAACAAAAAAGAGTAGCATTTTATACATTACGGTTGCAAGGTAAACCAATATGAATCAAATGCTATGGCACAAAAATTTTTAGAAAACGGATATGGAATTTGTGAATTAGAAGAAAATCCAAATGTTGTTGTTGTAAATACGTGTACAGTAACAAATATAGCAGATAGAAAATCAAGACAAGTATTAAGAAAAGTAAAAGAAGAAAATCCTCAAAGTATAATTGTTGCAGTTGGATGCTATGTACAAGTTGCAAAAGAAACTGTAGAAAATATGAAAGAAATCGATTTATGCTTGGGAAATGTCGAGAAAAAAGATATAGTAAAAAAAGTTGAAGAATATATGAAAAAAAATCAAAAAGAAAATATAGAAATTATTGATGTAAACAAAGAAACCGAATTTCAAGAAATGGGAGCCATTACATTTTCGGAAAAAACTAGAGCAACAGTTAAAGTTCAAGATGGTTGCAACAATTTTTGCACATATTGCTTAATTCCATTTGCAAGAGGAAGAATAAGAAGTAGGAAAAAGGAAAATGTAATTGAAGAAGTAAAAAAAATTGCAGAAAAAGGAATAAAAGAAATTGTAATAACGGGGATTCATATAGCATCTTATGGCAAGGACTTTGATAACAATTATAGATTAATAGATTTACTTGAGGATCTAGATAAAATTGACGGAATAGAAAGAATTAGATTAGGTTCATTAGAGCCAACTATAGTTACAAAAGAATTTGCTGAAAGACTTTCAAAATTAGATAGCATCTGCAATCAATTTCATTTATCTCTTCAAAGTGGATGTGATGAAACATTAAAAAGAATGAATAGAAAATATTCGTGTGATGAATTTTTTAAGGTTACTGAAATTTTAAGAGAGTATTTTAAAGATGTAAATTTAACAACAGACATAATTGTAGGTTTTCCAGGGGAGACAAATGAAGAATTTGAAAGTACTTATGAATTTTTAAGTAAAATCAAATTTTATAAAATGCATATTTTCAAATATTCACCAAGAGAAGGAACTTTGGCGGCTAAGATGACTAATCAAATTGACGGAAATATTAAAGAAGAAAGAAGTCAAAAGTTAATAGAGCTTTCTAATAAAAATGAGAGAGAATATAATGAAAAGTATATTGGCAAGAGCGTAGATGTTTTATTTGAGGAAGAGAAAGATGGCTTATGGTCTGGGTATACTAAAAATTATGTAAGAGTTTTTGTTGAAAGTGATGAAAATTTGGAAAATAGACTTAAAAAGATTGAGATAAAAGATGTTTACGAGCTTCGGGCTTAGAGGATTTTAAAATGGGGACGGTTCCTTTTTCAAAAAGGAACCGTCCCCATTTTAAAAAAATTAAGCTTTATGTTTATTTTTTTGAACAAGAGAATAGATAATTTTTGATATTAATAGTATTAACAAAATAGCAACTACTATTTTAAATAATTTATCTTCAAAAGATGAATTTTGAAAATTAGTAATAATAGTTTTATATTTATTTTCTTTATATTTTCCTGTATTGCAATCATAATTAGTAAAGGTATAATAAGGATTATCGTTTCCAAATTCAGAATAATAAGAAGAACCGTCGTAAGTTATTTCTGTTATAGTACCATCATTATTAGTAATTGAAATATTTAGTATTGGTTTTATATTGATATTTTCATATAGAAAATATTCTATTCGAGTAGTAGAACTTTTATTAATTATAATTTTATTGTTTGATATTGTTGAACTAGTATCTGTTTTTATTTTATTATCTGACAAAATTAAATTCATATCTTTATTATCAATTGAATTTATTTTTATATCGTTATTGTTATAATTTTTTAATTCAATATCTATGTATCCGCTATAATGAGGAGGAAGTCCAGCATTACTTTTTAGTTCGATAAGAGGAAATATAATTATGCAAATTAATATTAATATTAAAAATTTTTGATGTAATTTCATATAATTTATTCCTTCCCAGTTTTTTATATTAAATATTTTAATATATTTAACAAAAAAAGTCTATATTTTTTCTATTTTGTTGCAAAAAAATATAAAGTTTGATATATTTAAGAAAAAATAGGAGGAACAAAAAATGAATATAAAAATTATAGGATCAACAAATGTAGGATATATATTACCAAAAGACGAGGCATTAAAATTTGCAGGAAAATCAGCAGGGATATGCTATTTGCCACATAATACTGAAAAATTATTCTCAGAATCAGAAGAAAAAACAATTAAAAGAGCGGAAAACACATTAAAATCAGGACATCACAGTGTATATTCTCATTCAGTATATAATTTTGTATTAGAAGGCATTCCTAAAATATTGGCAATGATTTTAAATAATGAAAAGATGTACAACACATCAGAAAAATCAGCTAGATATACTAAGATGGAATCAACAGGAATTGAAAAAGAATTATATGAAGAATGGATAGAAATTTATAAAGAAAAAATCAAAGAAAAGTATACAGATTTTGATGAAAAGAAAGTATTGAAATTAGCACAAGAAAATGCAAGAGGAATAATAAGTGTATTTACTCCAGCAACAACGATGGAATATACTACAGATTTTAGACAAATAAATTATATTATTCATTGGGCAGAAGATTTTATCGAGAATGCAGAGAATACATTGTTTAATCAAAAGTTAAAAGAAGTATTAAAGGATTTTATAAATCAAATGCCAGATATAATTATCCCAGAATTAAATTCTAAAACTAAGAACAGGACATTTTCATTATTTGCTAAAAGAGATAGAAAGGAAGAATTTGGAGAAAACTATTCAACTAACTACGAGGTAAGTTTTTCGGAATTAGCTCAAGCTCAAAGACATAGGACAATTTACTATGAAATGCAAATTAAAGATAAGGCAAGTTATTATGTTCCTAAGATAATACAAAACACAGATTTAGAGACAAAATGGATAAAAGATCTTTCTTCATTAGAGAATAATTTTCCACAAGCAATGTTAGTAAAAGTTAACGAGAGAGGTACAGTGGAGAATTTTATACTAAAGTGTCAAGAGAGAATATGTGGTGCAGCACAACTTGAAATAATGAACCAAACTAAGGATACTTTAGACAAATACATAGAGAAGACAAAAAATACAAATAAAGATGTTTATGAATATTTATTGCCATATTCAAAGGGAGCACGTTGTACTTTTCCGGGATTTAAGTGTACAGCTCCTTGTGTATTTGGAGGAATAAATGCATTAAATAGAACCATATAAAATTAGAAAAAACGGAGAAACAAAAATGCTAAATATAAGGTAATAATTAATTAAAAATTGAATATAAATAATACTAATTAAAGATTAAGAAAGGACTGGTATTTCGATGGAAATATTTGAAAACAATAAACCTATAATTAGTATTATAAAAGGCACAGCCATATCGTTTTTAGCAACAATAATTGCATTAACAGTATTTGCTGTGCTTTTGACATATACAGATTTATCAGAAAATACGGTAAAACCTGTTATAATTACCATAACCGGAATTAGTATTCTTATTGGAAGCTCAATTGGTACCAGAAAAATCAGAAAAAATGGATTAATAACCGGAGGGATTATTGGAGCTTTATATATTCTAATTATTTACATAATTTCAAGTGCAATAAACACGAATTTTGCACTTAGTCTTGGCTCTGCCATCATGATGGGAATTGGACTAATTGGAGGCGTGCTTGGAGGAATTATTGGGGTGAACACAAAGTGATTTTTCTGATTGGGGACGGTTCTTTTTGCAAAATTTCGAAATGGGGACGGTTCCTTTTTCAAAAAGGAACCGTCCCCATTTCGAAAAAAACTATTGACATTTTCATAACTATGTTATATAGTATTAAAAACTAGATGGAGGATAAAGAATATGAAAAGAACAAAATTAGATGAAAGAGTATTACCTACATACACAAAAGGGGAAGAAATATTTAATATGACATCACATATAGTAGGAGGAGCCTTAGGAATAGTAGCATTAGTATTATGTGTTATATTCGCAGCAATACATCACAATCCTTATGGAGTTGTTGCAAGCTCAATATTTGGGGTAACAATGATTTTATTATATACAATGTCAAGTATATATCACGGTTTAAAACCAGATACAAAAGCTAAAAAAGTATTTCAAGTATTAGACCACTGCTCAATATTTTTGCTTATTGCAGGTTCATATACGCCATTTGCACTATGTACATTAAGAGAGATGGATACAGCAACTGGATGGTGGATTTTTGGAATAATATGGGGAATGGCAATATTAGGAATAATATTAAACTCTATAGATTTAAAGCAATTTAAAGTATTTTCAATGATATGCTATTTAGCTATGGGATGGTGTATTATTGTTAAAATAAAATGGGTAATAGAAGGTCTTGGATGGACAGGCTTTACTCTTTTAGTTGCAGGTGGTGTAATTTATACCATTGGTGCAGTTTTATATGGATTAGGTAAGAAGAAAAAATATATGCATTCGATTTTTCATTTATGCATTTTTGCGGGTAGTTTGTTACATTTTCTTTGTATATTATTGTATGTTGTATAAAAATTTTGAAATGGGGACGGTTCCTTTTTTAAAAAGGAACCGTCCCCATTTCAAAAAATTACAACTTTATAAAATTATAATCAACACTACTATTTAAAGTTAAGCTACCATCATAAACTGTAGAACTCTCAGTAGATAAAGGAATATTCAAAATAAAAGGACAAGAATAAACTTCATCTAAATTATTAGTAATATTAATAACAAAGCTAAGTTTACAAGCAATAGAATTTAATGTAATACCACATCTTTTAAGTAAGGTTCCATCATAAGATATATGTGACATATTATCTGTTAAAGTATAATTAGATTTCAAACCAGAATTTACATAGCAAAGTGTAATAGGATTTGCACAATTGTTATATAAAATAGGTTTTGAATAATCAATTTCATCCTCAGAAGAAACTTCAAAATCCAAATTATTTTCTATTTTTTTAGATTCATCAAAACTATTATTTGCAAAATCGTTAATATTTTTAAAATAAAGGTTAGGCGTTCCAATAGATGGTTGTAGGCTAAATGAAATATTTGATAAGCTTACACTTTTTAGGGTATTTTTTGCATTGTAATTTCCATCATTTACATTATTATTTATAAAGATTGCGATATCTGTATATTGATATAAATCATTTATTGTAAAAGATGAATTTGCATTTATTTCAGATTTTGCATTTGCACTGCTAAAGTAGACGATTTTATTTACTGAAAATGGTGATGTTAAGTCTACATTTAATGCATTTTCCATTGCTTTTGTACTCTTTAAATTTTGAGTAAATGATTTTATTGATAAAAAGCTCAAAAAAATTAATAGTAAAATAAGTAGTGTAAGTACGACATAAAATATGTATTTTTTCTTAGGCATTTTTGTTCCTCCGTTTCATTTGTATTATTATATTAAATAATAGTATAAAATATTAATAAAGTCAATAAATTTGCTTGCATAAAAGGCAAAAACAATATATAATAAAAAGGCAGAATAATGAGTACATAAAAGAAAAGGAGGTTTTATTAAAATGAAAATATTATTAAAAAATGCAAGAGTAGTAGACTACAAAAATAAATTAGACGGAAAAATGGATATATTATTAGAAAATGATAAGATATCAAAAATATCAGAAAAAATAGAAGAATCAGTAGACCGAGAAATTGATTGTACAAATTACATAATAATTCCTGGAATGATAGATATGCACTGTCACCTAAGAGAACCTGGGTTTGAGTATAAAGAAACAATAGAAACAGGTTCAAAAAGTGCGGTAGCAGGAGGATTTACAACAATTTGTCCAATGCCAAATACAAAACCAGTACCAGATAATGTAGAAACATTAAAAATGATTATAGAAAAGGCAAAAGCAGTAAACTTATGTAATGTGCTTCCATTTTCATCAATAACAAAAGGTGAAAAAGGTGAAGAATTAGTTGATTTTAAGGCAATGAAAGAAGCGGGAGCAATCGCATTTTCAGATGATGGAATTCCAGTTGTAAACTCAAAAGTAATGAGAGAAGGGATGATAAAAGCAAATGAGGTTGGTTCATTTACATCAGCACATTGTGAGGAAAAATCTGTTGCCAAAGGTGCGATAAATGCAGGCGAAATTGCTGAAAAATTAGGAGTAGAAGGAGTTTTACCAGAGGCAGAGGAAATAATGGCAGCTCGTGATGCAATAATTGCTGAAACAAATGATATACACGCACACATCTGTCATATTAGCACAAAAACATCAAAAAATATGATAAGAGATGCTAAAAAAAGAGGAGTAAAAATTACTTGCGAAACTTGCCCACATTATTTCTCATTAACAGTAGATGAGGTTCTAAGAAAAGGAACAAACGCAAAAATGAACCCTCCTTTAAGAGAAGAAAAAGATAGATTAGCTATTATAGAAGGATTAAAAGAAGGAACAATAGATTGCATAATAACAGACCATGCACCACATTCAGAGGAAGAGAAAGCAAAAAGTTTAGCTGATAGCCCAAACGGAATCATAGGATTTGAAACAGCTTTATCTTGTGAAATTATGAATTTAATAGACACTGGAGCCCTAAATTATGATGATTTAGTTAGAGTAACATCATATAATCCAGCAAAATTACTAGGATTAAATACAAAAGGAGCAATTGAAGTTGGTTTTGATGCAGATTTAACAATATTTGATCCAAATAAAGAATATGTTTATACAAAAGATATGATAGTTTCTAAAGCTAAAAATTCACCTTTTATAGATGAAAAAATGAAGGGAAAAGTTGTGTACACTATTGTTGGTGGAAGAGTAGTGTATGAAGAAAAATAAAAGAAAGGACGCAAAAAAATGGAACATAAAATAGTACCAATTACAGTATTAACAGGATATTTAGGAGCAGGAAAAACAACACTTCTAAATTATGTATTAAACAATCAAGAAGGCTACAAAGTAGCAGTAATAGTAAATGATATTGGTGAGGTAAATATAGACGAAAAATTAATAAAAGATGGGGGATTCATCAAAGAAGAAGATAAAGGAAATGTAGTACCTTTATCAAACGGATGTATATGTTGTACATTAAAAGAAGACTTAATGAATCAAATAGTAGATATCTTAAAAACAAGAAAATTTGATTATATTTTAATAGAAGCAAGTGGAATATGTGAACCAATGCCAATTGCACAAACAATTATGGCATTAGAAGATTCAACTATTCAATATGGTTTACCAAAACTATGTAGATTAGATAATGTAGTTACAGTTGTTGATGTTTTAAGACTAGCAACAGAATTTGGATGTGGGGATTATTTAGTAAAAGATGATATCGAGGAAGAAGATATAGAAAATCTATTAATCCAACAAATCGAATTTTGTAATAAAATCATCTTAAATAAAGTTGATGAAATAGAGCCAGAACAATTAAAAAGAGTTAAAGCAATAATAAGAGAGCTTCAACCAACTGCAAAAATTATAGAAACGAACTTTGGTAAAGTTGATTTTAAAGAAATTCTAGATACAAAGAGTTTCGACTTCGAAAAAGTTGCAAGTTCAGCAGGATGGATAAAAGAGCTTGAAAGAGATGACAATGAGAATATGGACGAGCACGAAGAACATCATGACCATGAAGAGCACGACCATGAACATGAACATGAAGAAGAACACCACGGACACGAACATCACCACCATCATCACGAACATAATGATGAGGGAGAAGCAGAAGAATACGGAATATCAACATTTGTATATACCTCAAGAAAACCACTAAGAGAAAACAAATTTGATGAATTTGCTAAAAATCTACCAAGAAATGTTATAAGATGTAAAGGTTTAGTATGGTTTTCAAATGATAATGAAATGTCATATTTATTTGAACAAGCAGGAAAACAACTTTCACTTTCAGAAGCGGGATATTGGCTAGCAACAGCACCAAAAGAAGAATTAGAGCAAATGGTTAAGGCTAACCCAGAGATTATGAACGATTGGGATGACGAAGTTGGAGACAGAATTACAAAGCTTGTTTTCATTGGACAAAATATGGATAAAGAAAAAATTAAAAAAGATTTAAAAGATTGTGAGTAATTTTTTTCGTAAAAGGACCGTTTCTTTTCGCGAAAAGAAACGGTCCCAATGGAAAAAGAAACGATCTTTTCGTGAAAGGAAACGGTCCCAACGAAAAAAGTATTGAAAATAAAAAAATTTATGTTATAATGTAACAAAAAAACGAAAGGAAGATAAAGAAAAATGGAAGAAATATACATATTTGGACACAAAAATCCAGATACAGACACAATTTTATCAGCTTTAATATTAGAAGCTATTGAAAAAACAATGGGAATTTATAAAACAAAGGCATATAGATTAGGTGAGGTAAACAAAGAAACTCAATATGCATTAGACTATTTTGGGGTAAAAGCACCAGAATTATTAGAAGAAGTTGAAGAAGGAAGACAAGTTATGCTTGTAGACCACAACGAATTTGGTCAAAGTGTAAAAGGAATAGAAAAAGCAAAAATAATAAGAGTTGTTGACCATCATAAAATTGCTAATTTTGAAACAAAAGAGCCACTATTTTATATGGCAATGCCTGTTGGTTGTACAGCTACAATCTTAAGAGATATGTGCAAAGTAAGTGGCATAAAATTAGATAGAATTACAGCTGGACTTATGTTAAGTGCAATAATATCTGATACATTATTATTAAAATCACCTACAACAACAGAAAAAGATAAAGAAACAGCTGAAGAGCTTGCAAAAATTGCAAATGTAGATTTGAATGCTTATGGAATGGATATGCTAAAAGCAGGAACAGATTTAAGTGACTTCACACCAGAACAATTAATAAATATCGATTCAAAACCATTTTGCACAAAAGGTGTAAAATATCAAGTAGCACAAGTAAATACAGCTTCAATAGATAATGTTATGAAAGACAAAGAAAAAATTGAAGAAGCTATGGCTAAATTTATGCATGAAAACGAAGAAGATTTATTTGTATTTTTAATAACAGATATAATCTCAAATAATTCACAAGTAATAGCACTTGGAAGACAAGATATTGTAGAAAGAGCTTTTGATGTTGAAATTAAAGAAAATACAGCATTTTTATCTGGTGTTGTATCTCGTAAAAAACAAGTTGTACCTAGAATAGATAGTTTTATAGGATAAAGATGGAGGTAACACATTGGAAGAGGAAAAAATAAATAGATTAAAAGAAGCTATTGAGTGGATATTATGTATTGTAATAGCACTTGTAATTGCAATTTTATTTAGATATTATATAGGAACACCAACAATAGTAAAACAGCCATCAATGTATCCAACATTAAAAGAAGACCAAAGACTTTGGTTAAATAGATTAGATAGAACAACTAAAAAAATGCCTAAAAGAGGAGATATAATAACATTTGAGGCACCATCTACAACAACACTTTCATTAGAAGAAAAAAATGAAAGTGTAATTGCAAGATATGAAAATGAGCCAACAAATATATTTAGTAAATTTTCATATTATGTATTGGAATTGAACAAAATAAGTTACATAAAAAGAGTAATAGGATTACCTGGTGACCATATTTTAATAGAAGAAGGAAAAGTATATGTAAATGGTGAGCTTTTAGAAGAAAGCTATTTACAACCAGGAGTAGTAACTGATAATGGAAAAGGATATTGTACAGACTTAACAGTTCCAGAAAATACAGTATTTGCAATGGGAGATAATAGAACTCAAAGTACAGATTGCAGAAGCTTTGGATGTATTCCATTAGAAAAAATTGAAAGCAAAGTATGGATTAGAATTTGGCCATTAAATTTATTTGGAAAAATAGATAAATAGGGAGTAAAGACTTGTTTGATAAAATTTTAGGAAATGATAAAATAAAATTTGAATTAATAAATTCTATAAAATCAGGAAAATATTCACATAGCTACTTATTTTTAGGAATATCTGGAATAGGTAAAAAAATGATAGCAAGAGAATTTGCAAAAATGATACTATGTGAGGGAGAAGAAAAATATTGTAACAAATGTAAATCTTGTTTAGAATTTGACTCAAACAACAATCCTGATTTTACAGAAATTGTGCCAGATGGAAACAATGTAAAAATAGAACAAATAAGAGAAATGCAAAGAAAAATTGTAGAACAGCCTATTATATCAACAAAAAAAGTATATATAATAGATGATGCAGATACAATGACCAGAGAGGCTCAAAACTGTTTATTAAAAACCTTAGAAGAGCCTCCAGAATTTGCAAATATTATATTAATAGGGTCAAACGAATCAAGTTTTTTAAGTACAATAAAATCAAGATGTACTATAATAAAATTTAATCCAATTTCAGATGAACAAGTAAAAGGATATATAAAAGAAAAATATGAACTACCAGAAATTTCAGAAAGTATAATTTTAGCATCATCTGGAAGCATTGGAAAAGCAGAAATTTTAAAAGATAAGCAAGAACTATTTAGTTCAATAGACAAAGTAATAAATAATATTGAACAAATGGATTTAATAGATACCTTAAAAAATGCAGACATAATTTACAAATCACAAGAAGATAAACAAGATATATTAGAATACATAAATATTATTCTATTTAAGAAAGCAAAGCAAAATCAAAAATATTTAAGTTGTATAAATATTGTAGAAGATACCAAAAAAAGACTACGTGCAAATAGCAATTATAATATGACAATTGATAATATGATTATGACAATATGGGAGGAAATACATTGAAAAACATAGTTGGAATAAGATTTAGAAGACTAGGTAAAATATATTTCTTTAATCCTCAATATCTAATATTAAAAAAAGATGAAATGGTAATAGTAGATACCGATGAAGGTGAGGAAATAGGAAAAGTTGCAATTCCAAATAGAACTTTAGATGAGGAAAAAGTTCAAAAAGAATTGAAACGTGTACTTAGAATTGCAAATGAAAAAGATTTAAAACATTACAAAGAATGCCAAGAAAAGGAAAAAGAGGCGTTCAAATATTGTAATAAAAAAATAAAAGAATATGGCTTAAAAATGAATTTAACAGATGTAGAATTCAAATTTAACAATTCAAAAGTACTATTTTACTTTACTGCTGATGGAAGAATAGATTTCCGTGAGCTAGTAAAAGACCTAGCAGCAGTATATAGAACTAGAATTGAATTAAGGCAAATAGGTGTTAGAGACGAAATAAAACGTCTTGGCGGAAATGGTGTTTGCGGAAGACAGCTTTGTTGTTGTTCATTTTTAAGTGATTTTGAAACTGTATCTATAAAAATGGCAAAAGACCAAAATTTGTCATTAAATCCATCAAAGATATCTGGTAATTGTGGTAGACTTATGTGTTGCTTAAAATATGAGGACGAAGTTTACCAAGAAAAAATGAAAAGATTACCACATATTGGTGCAATTGTTAAAACACCAGATGGAGTAGGTGAAGTTGAATCTGTTGAGACTTTAGCCGAAAGAGTTAGAGTTAAGTTTAAAAATGATGATGATTATAGCAAAAAGAAATATGATATGAAAGATATTAAAATTATAAAAGATACTCAAAAAGAGACTATTGACGAAGAAGAAGAAAAGCATAAAAAAGAGCTTGAAGAGCTAGAACGAATGGAAAATGAAGATAAAAAAGGAGGTGGAAATTATGGCATTTAGAATTGATAAGGAAAAATGCATAGGATGCGGAGCTTGTGTAGATGCGTGTCCTATGGGATGTATAGCTATTGGAGAAGATGGTAAAGCTGAAATAGATGAAGATATATGCATTAGTTGTGGTACTTGTGCAGCTGTTTGTCCAGTTGGAGCACCAGAGGATGCAGAATAATTTTGGATTGGGGACGGTTCCTTTTGCGAAAAATGTTCGTTTGGGACCGGTTCTTTTGTGAACAAATCCCACACAGAGAACTATTGGTATTAGTTCTTTGGGTGGGATTTGTTTTATTTAAGGAGACCTTTTTGAATTATTACAAAAATATAATGAGTTTAAATTAGTAGTATATACGAAAATATCTCCGAAGTAATTATTAAAAGTACTTAAAAAGATGTATTGTTACAGCAATTTTATATTTATGATACATTTGCTAAAATATGTTGAACTGGGGCAACTATAATGCTAGAATTAAAATAGATGCATAATGTGAATATATTTAGGAGGTATAAAATGAGAGTAGATAAGGATAAAAAAGGTATTACATTGATTGCGTTAGTTGTTACAATTGTGGTTTTGTTAATTTTAGCACGGTGTTAGTATTATTATGCTAACTGGACAAAATGGAATTTTAACAAATGCGGCAAAAGCGAAAGAAAATACAGAAGCTGCATCAGACCTAGAATTTTTACAGACAAAAGCTTATGAAGCTGTAACAAATTATTATGTAAAAGGTCAAACAGGTTCAGAAAATGAATATATATTAGAAGAACTTGGAAAAGTAAGCGGAGTAGAAACAAGTGTATCTCAAGGTACAGTAAAATATAAAGGAAAAACTTATGATATAAGTGAAATTATAGGAAATACAAATGAACAAAAAGCAATAGAAAAGGAAGAAGGATTAACACAAATAACAGCAGCAACAGTAACAGATGCAGGAGATAAAGCAATTCTTTCTGAAACAGATTCAGACAAAAATGCGAAAGTAAGGATGATAATTGTAGAGAAAACAAAAAATGGCGAAAAAGTAAAAGCAGTAATACCAAATGGATTTTATTATGTAACTGGAAAGCCATCAACAGGACTTGTAATATCAGATAAATTTGATGATGATGATAATAATTCTAAAGGTGGAAACCAATTCGTGTGGGTTCCTTGTAATGGAGGAAAAGCAACATATCAATTACATACATATGCAACAGTAAAAGAAAATGATTATGATAGTTCTAAGGGTGATACTGGAAATGGTGGATGGAGAACTTATCGTTATAGAAATTATAGCGATTGGAAAGATGATGGAGGAGAAACTGTTAATGGACAAAGTGTTTCTTCTGTAAAGGCAAACAGTGTTGAAAAATATGGAGGATTTTATGTAGGAAGATTTGAAGCTGGAGAGCCTACAACTGCATCATTTTATAATGATAAAGATGGTTCAACATATTGGCAAAGTGCTACAGGGGATGATAATTATAGTAAAACATATAGATCTAAGGATGAAACAAAAGACGAAAACAGTAAAAATTTATTACCAGTAAGTAAGAAAAATACTCCATCATGGAATTATATAAGTCAAACAAAATCTAAAATAGTATCAGAAAATATGTATGGAGAAAGTAAAACAGTAAAAAGTTATTTGATAGATGGAACAGCATGGGATACAACAATTCAATGGATATCTAATAGTACAAGAAGATCTTTAACCGAAGGATGCAAAGATTGGGGAAATTATTCTGATTCTGCTTATACACTAAAGGGACTATATGCAAAACATAACTACAATAATCGTTGGATTCCAGCATTAGTTTATAAGAATGGAACATATACTAAAGGTAGAGAATATACAGAAGTTGCAACAGGTGTTACTGTAGAAGGGGATTCAAAAAGAAATTCAGCGTGCAATATATATGATATGGCAGGAAATATGTGGGAATGGACAACAGAAACAGGAAAATATGATTCTACGGCTGAAAAAGCAACGGTCTACGCCGTCCTTCGTGGTGGTAGCTTCGATAACGACGGGTCTGACGGCCCAGTTTCTTACCGTCACGGTTACCATACTGTTAGCGGCTCATACTACATCGCCGTTGGGTTCCGTGTCGTGCTTTACATCCAATAGAGGCACTGACCAAAAGTTATCAAATTAAAAAGAGAAAAATAATGACCGTATCTTTCACAAGAGAGATACGGTCATTTTAAGAGAACTAACTATTACTCATTTCCTCCAACTTCAAAAGTTCCTCCCAACGTCTATCAACTTCAGCTTGGAACTCCTCAATCATCCACTCATTACCAGGTTTAAACATATGTCTAAATCTCTTTTGAGGTCTCAAAAATTCCTCAATAGGAAGTTTCTTAGCAGGTTTATAAGTAATCTTATACTTACCATCAACAACCTCATATAAAGGCCAATAGCAAGTTTTAACTGCTAACTCATTAATCTTCATAAGGTCTGGTGTATCATAACCCCAACCACGAGGGCAAGGAGAAAATACATTTAAAAATGTAGGACCTTCTGTATAAATTGCCTTTTCGGCTTTTTGGTATAAATCTCTAAAATCCATAAAGGCAATAGATTGAGCAACATAAGGAATGTGATGTTCTACCATAATTGCTGTTAAATCTTTTCTATTTTGCATTTTACCAGGAATAACTTTACCAGCAGGTGTAGTTGTTGTATCTGCAAACTTAGGTGTTGCAGAAGAACGTTGAATACCTGTATTCATATATGCTCCATTATCATAACAAACATAAGTTAAATCATGACCTCTTTCTAATGCACCAGATAAAGATTGTAAACCTATATCATAAGTTCCACCATCTCCACCAAATGTAATAAATTTAGTATGATTATCTTCTGATATTTTTCCTTGTCTTTTTAGTGATTTGTAAGCTGCTTCAACTCCAGATAGGGTAGAAGTTGCATTTTCAAATGCAGTGTGTATAAAAGAATCTGTCCAAGAAGTATATGGGTAAGTAAAAGTAGATACTTCCATACAACCAGTCGCACAAGAAATAACGGCGTGATCCTCTTCTTTTAAAGCTCTTAAAATATGTCTTGCAACAACAGGTGCACCACATCCAGCACACATTCTATGACCTTCGCTAAATCTTGAAGGTTTATTTGCAACTACTTCTTTTAAATTATATGCCATTTTATTTTCCCTCCTTTGTTCTTAAACCTAAAAATCTATATGGATTTCCTAAATCTCCAGTTTTTACAATTTCTGCTAAATCTGTATATACTGATTCTAAATCAGTTGCTGGTACATCTCTACCACCAATACCATAAACATAATTTATAGTAGGAACATTTACTTTATTTACAAACATAGCTGATGTAACATCAGAAAATAGTGCTCCACCTGCAGCATTTAAAGAATCAGATTTATCAAGTACCGCAACTGCTTTTGCATTTTGTAAAGCTTTCGCGATTTCCTCAGCAGGGAATGGTCTATAAACTCTAATTTTTAAAAGTCCAGCTTTAATACCTTGATTTCTTAATTTATCAACAACAAATTTAGTTGTTCCAGCAGTTGAGTTCATACAAACAATAACTAATTCTGCATCATCTAATTTATATCCCTCAAATAAATCATAATGACGTCCAGTCCATTTTTCAAAATCTTTTGCAACATCAACGATAACATCTTTAGCTTTTCTCATTGCAATAGATTGTTGAGCTTTATGTTCAAATAAAAATGCTTGTAAATCAAGTGGACCTATTGCCATAGGTTCTTTTTCATTTAATAAATAATGTTCTGGTTTATAAGTTCCAACAAATTCTTTAACTTCTTTATCATCTTCAAGCATAATATTTTCTATAGAGTGTGATGTAATAAATCCATCTTGACAAACCATTAGAGGAAGTAAAACATCTTTATGTTCTGCTATTCTGTGGGCCATAAGTAAATTATCATAAGCCTCTTGATTGTTCTCAGAAAATAGCATAATCCAACCACTGTCACGAACACCCATAGCATCAGAATGGTCATTATGGATATTTAATGGGCCAGAAACGGCACGGTTAACTAAGTTCATAACAATAGGAAGTCTTAAACTAGATGCAATATAAATCATTTCCCACATAAAAGATAAACCATTTGATGAAGTAGCAGTCATAGCTCTAGCACCTGCTGCTTCTGCACCAATACATGCAGACATTGCACTATGTTCACTTTCAACAGCAACAAATTCGGTATCTACTGTACCATTTGCAACAAATGTTGAAAAATATTGTGGGATTTCTGTTGATGGAGTGATAGGGAAGGCTGCAACAACATCTGGATTAATTTGCTTCATAGCAAAACTTGCAGCTTCATTACCACTTAATCTTTCTCTTATACTCATTAATTAAACACCTTCTTCCTTCATTTCGATTGCCTTAAAAGGACAAACTTTGGCACAAACGCCACATCCTTTACAAAAATCAAAATCAAATTCTTCTCTTTTTAAATCTTTATTTACTGGAATTGCATTTTCAGGGCAAACAGGGAAGCATAGTCCACATTGTTTGCATTTTTCCTCAATATAAACAGGTCTCATACTTCTCCAGTCTCCTGTTTTAAATTCTTTTGAGTTTCCAGCTTCATATATGTTTCCACCAATTGTTAGTTCTTCCATTGGTGTATTTTTATTTATAGTTGTCATTTTTTAACTCCTTTCGATTGGCGGGACCATTGGGGTCGGTTCTTTTTGGTCCCATTTCATTGGGGACCAAAAAGAACCGACCCCAATGGTCCCAACAAAGCTATATTTCTTTAACCTCTTTCAAAGCCATTTCCAAAGCTTTCATATTTCCATCTATAACCTCAGGCTTCTTAGCAAATTTATGCTTAAAAGAACCTTCCATATCTTTTAGAAAATCTTCATCATTCATAATTCCTGTAACCTTAACTATTGCAGCAAGCATAGGGGTATTTGGAAAATATCTACCAAGAGCTTCTGTTGATACTTTTCTTGCATCTATTGTATAAACTTTTCCTTTATATCCTTTTAAAACAGATTTTAAATAATCTGCAGATTTTGTTGTATTTATAACAATTGCACCATTTGTTTTTAAACCTGCTGTAACATCAACAGTTTCAAGTAAAGTATCATCTACAACTACAACATAATCTGGTTCATAGATATTACTGTGAACTGTTATTGGGTTATCACTTATACGGTTATAAGCAGTAATTGGGGCACCCATTCTTTCTGGTCCATATTCTGGGAACCCTTGAATATATTTTCCAGTATTAAATGCGGCATCAGCAAGTAGTAAAGAAGCTGTTTTTGTTCCTTGACCACCACGGCCATGCCATCTTATTTCTATTAGGTTTTCCATTGGTTTTCCTCCTTATTTTTTTATAGTTGTAGTATATTCTTTATTTGGGCAAAAGTCAAGAAGAATGGGTAGAATTGGTGGTCGGGAATACTAATATAAAAAATATTTAAACTTGATAAATAACAAAAAATGAGATATAATATGAAAAAAATCAGAAAAGGAGAATTTTTATGAAACGAGGAAAACGACGGATAGACGATGCTATAGTGTTAGCAAATGGTATTGGTATAATATCGGGAAAAACGTCATACATACTTAAGGAGAAAAAGGAAAACGAAGAAGATAAGTTTGTTTTTATGAAAAAGAGTGATAAGTACCTGGAAAAACGGGAGAGAATATTTGAAAAAAAATATAGAGTAAAATTGAGAGGAGAGCAGGAAGAGAGTGTTGATGTAATATATAGAATAATTACACCACTATTTATGATTGCAACAATTGTAATTTTTTCATTTTGGGCTCAGATAGATTCTCTTGACCTACGTTCTATACTGCAAAGAATTCAATATGCTTTTTTTATATGGAGCTTTTGTTTTTTTATTAGTGGACATATCTATAATTTAGGGATAATGTTGAATTATGATAGCGAAAAAAAGCTAGCTAAGAAAAGGAATGCTTTAAATAGAGCAATAAACGTTTACATAAAAAAAGAAAGAATCCCAGGGATTTTAGATGTAGCAAAAGAACGAGATTTGCCCAAAACCAAATGTAAATTCGATTTATGGGGAATTTTAGGAAATACTCTTATGTTAATAGGAATGGTTATTAAAATTATAGAATATATACTTTTTTGTACAAGTTTGGTATCAACTTATATAATACTTATAATATGTATTATATATATAGGAATCAAATTTAAGCCATATAATGTAGCAGCTATCCAAACATTACCGCCTTCTGAGAAAGAAATCTCAGAAGCCATATTATTATTAGAATTTTTCGTAGAAAACCAAAAAAATTCTTCAACGAAATAGTGCATAATTGTATTATTTCAAAATCGGTTTATTGTTAAATAATGCAATAAACCGATTTTAATATAAAAATAACACAAAAAATCGGATATAAATAATAGAAAATGTATAATTACATCAATGAAAAACCGAAAAATGTGAGAAAGGAAAAAACTTGGAACTAACAGGAGAAGTCTTAGGAATAATATACCAAAATGAAATAAACAGCTACACAATAGCTGAAATATATGCAAATGAGCTAGAAAAAATAGAAACAATAGTAGGCTATTTACCATTTATTGCCGAAGGAGACGAGGTAAAACTAATAGGAAAAATAGTAGAACATAAAGAATATGGAGAACAATTTAAGGTAGATTCATTTGAAAAATTAATGCCACAATCGTTAGAAGCACTAGAAAGATACTTGGGCAATGGTACAATTAAAGGAGTTGGGCCTGCAACTGCAAAAAAAATTGTTGAAACATTTGGTGATGAAACATTAGATATATTAAAATATGATCCATCTAAACTTCAAAAAGTAAGGGGAATAAGCAGTGAAAGAGCTTTAGAAATTGCAGAAAGTTTTATGGAAAGTTGGGGAGTTTGGCAAATTGTCGAGTTCTTAAAAAAATTCAATATTGGAATTGAAAATGCCAAAAGAATATATGATAAGTTAGGTGCAATGGCAATTGAAACAATAGAAGAAAATCCTTATGTTTTAATTGATTTAGTAAGAGGTGTTAATTTTAAACAAATAGATGATATGGCACTAAAACTTGGAATAGAAGCAGAGAGCTTAAAAAGAATTACAAGTGGTATTAAATATGCTTTAATTCAAATTTCATATAATGGTCATTCATGCACAATTTTACAGAATTTAGAGGAATTTGTAATAAATTTGTTGGGGATAAGTATAGATGATGTAGAAAGCGGAATTATCCATCTAAAAGCAAAAGGTGAAATTGTTATTGAGGATAGAGATGATGATACAGAATGGGTGTATCTAGAGAGTTTTTATAATACAGAAGTTGCAATTTGCAATAGATTAAATAAATTAGATGAAACTGAGAATTCAAAGAAAGTTAAAGGCATAAAAAATGAAATGAAAAGAGTTGAAAAGGAGAACGGGATAGAATTATCGGAAAAGCAAAAAGAAGCGGTGCAAGCTGTTAATGATAATAATGTAACAATTATAACAGGTGGACCAGGTACAGGAAAAACAACAATTATAAAATCTATTATAGAAATTTACATTAAACAAAACAACAAAATAGTTTTGGCAGCACCAACAGGAAGAGCAGCTAAAAGGATGACAGAAATGACTGGAATTGAGGCAAGTACATTACACAGATTGCTAGAAATTGGAAAAATAAATGATGATGGTTTATACAAAAAAAGTCAAGATTATCAAGGAGCTCCAATTGATGCGGATATTGTAATTGTAGATGAGATGTCAATGGTAGATATGTTTTTAATGAATTATTTATTACAGTCAGTATATCTTGGAACAAAACTTGTATTAGTAGGAGATAGTGACCAATTGCCATCAGTAGGGCCAGGAAGTGTACTTCAAGATATAATAGAATCAGGAAAGATTACAACCATTCATTTAGATAAAATTTTCAGGCAGGCAGCAAAAAGTAAAATAATTGTAAATGCACACAGAATAAATGAGGGAGAAGGATTTGTATCAAAAGAAGAAATGGAAGAAGATTCAAAAAGTGATTTTTTCTTTATAAATGAAGGCGCGCAAGAAAAAATGCTAGAACAAGTAATATCATTATGCTCAGGAAGATTAAAGAAATTTGGAAATTATGATTTTTTCGAGAACATACAAGTTCTTACACCAACAAAAAAAGGAATGCTAGGAACAAAAGAATTAAACAAATCGTTACAAGAAGTTCTAAATCCTGCTACAGAAAAAAAGAAGGAGAGAAACACTGGAAACACAATTTATAGAGTTGGAGACAGAATAATGCAAGTAAAAAACAACTATGATATTTACTGGGAAAGACGCATTGGAAACGAAACAGGAACTGGTGTGTTTAATGGAGAGTTTGGAACAATTTTAGACATAGATGAAAAAGAAAAAAATGTAGAAATAAAATTTGATGATGACAAAATTGCATGGTATCAATTTAATGATTTAGACCAAATAGAACATAGCTACAGTATAACAATCCACAAAGCACAACGGAAGCGAATTTGATGTTGTTGTTATGTGTATTCCAAGAGCAGCTCCAATGTTACTTACTCGTAATTTGCTTTATACTGGTATTACAAGAGCAAAGGAACTTTTAATTGTTATTGGAGACAGTAGAACAATTGGGTTTATGATTGGTAATGTTGATAGTAGAAAGAGAAATACTGGACTTAAGTATAAGTTGGAAAAGTAGAAATTTTTCGTATTGGGACCGTTTCTTTTCGCGAAAAGAAACGGTTCCAGTGGAAAAAGAAACGGTCCCAATGAAAAAAGAAACGATCTCTATTAGAAAAAATACTTGACAACATATATCAAAATATAATAAAATAGGAAAAAATTAAGGAGGAACCAAAATGAAACATTTAATCGATATCAAAGAATTATCAGTAGAAGAAATAGACGAATTAATCAAAGTAGCCAAGAATATAATTGCACATCCTAATGAATATCATGAAAAGTGCAAATATAAGAAATTGGCTACTTTATTTTTTGAACCAAGTACAAGGACAAGACTAAGTTTTGAGGCTGCAATGATGGAACTTGGAGGAAATGTAATAGGATTTTCAGAAGCATCATCTAGTTCAGCATCAAAAGGAGAAAGTGTATCAGATACAGTAAAAATTGTGGGAGGATATAGTGATATAATAGCAATGAGACATCCAAAAGAGGGAGCACCACTTGTTGCATCTTTGAAATCAGATGTTCCAATAATAAATGCTGGAGATGGTGGACATAATCATCCAACACAAACCTTAACAGATTTATTAACAATATCTTGTGAGAAAAATAGATTAGATAATTTAACAATAGGATTATGTGGAGACTTAAAATTTGGTAGAACAGTACATTCATTAATTACAGCAATGTCAAGATATAAAAACATAAAATTTGTACTAATCTCACCTGAAGAATTAAAATTACCTGAATATGTAAAAGAAGATATATTAGATAAGAATAATATTCAATATGTTGAAACAAATGATATAGAGGAATACTTAGGAGATTTGGACATTTTATATATGACAAGAGTTCAAAAAGAGAGATTCTTTAATGAAGAGGATTATTTAAGATTAAAAGATTATTACATATTAAATAAAGAAAAATTAGAAAAGGCTAAAAAAGACTTATGCATATTACATCCATTACCAAGAGTTAATGAAATTTCTGTAGAAGTAGATGATGACCCAAGAGCTTGCTACTTTAAACAAGCAAGATACGGAAAATATATAAGAATGGCACTTATCTTGAAATTATTAGATATAAAATAGGAGGATTTAGATGAATATAGATAGTATAAAAAATGGTATTGTAATAGACCATATACAAGCAAAAATGGGACTTGAAATATATGATGTATTAAATTTAGGTGAATTAGATTGCTCAGTTGCAATTATAACTAATGCTAGAAGTGATAAAATGGGAAGAAAAGATATTATAAAAATTGATAGAGCAATTAATTTGGATTTAGATATATTAGGATATTTAGACCCTAATATTACAGTTAATATTATAAAAGATGATGTGAGAGTTGAAAAATATCATGTTGAACTTCCAAAAGAAATTAAAAATATTATAAAATGTAAAAATCCAAGATGTATTACATCTTGTGAGCAAGAATTAGATCAAGTTTTTGTTTTGGCAGATAAGGATAAGAAAAAATATCGTTGCAAATATTGTGAGGCATTGAGCGAATGATTTTGAAATGGGGACGGTTCCTTTTTGAAAAAGAAACAAAACAATCAAACAGTTTATTTTTGAAAATTGTATTGACGGGATTGAGTTTCCAAAAGACAGCCAACAATAAAAAGAAAATACGATAAAGATACGAAAAAAGCTAGGTCAAAAGCATTTGCCTTTGACCTAGCTTTTTTATGCATTAAAACAAATCCATAATTTTATAAATTCTTTTTTTAATTCTTGGGAATAATTTTACTAGGCTAAGCTCATTCAACTTTGTCTCTGAGCGGGTTGTTAATGATAAAGAGTAAATATTCTCCTGAGAATCATAAGCAATTTTCATTTTACCAGAAAAATAATCCCAGCTTCCATTTTTAAAAACGTGGAAAGTTTCTTCGCCGTTAGAAACAGCATATTCTAGCAATTCACCATGCCTTTTTAGAATTTTATATAATGTGAGTTTGTTTTTTCCTACAGTTTTTACATAAGAAAAGAGAACTTTCCCACATTTTGAAATTGTATCATCAGAAAATTCCAAAAAATCCATAGTTTTACTGTAAACTTTGTCGAAGTCTAAGGTATAATCAAGTCCAAAAAGATATTCCTCAATCAACTTACTATTTTTTAATACTGCTGAAGTTGCCATATTAGCTACATTACCATTAGGTTCTGAAATTATAATAGTAAGAATAGCATCGTCAATTTTCAGCGTTCTTGTACAATTGAATTTGTTGTATGAGGTAGTCAAAATTTTAGAACTTTTTGTGATGACTTTACTTTTAAGACTGACTGTTGGTTTGAACGATTTGCCGATTATATTTTTCATATTAAAAGGCAGTTCGTATTTTTTTGTTTCAGTTTTGTCTGTTATCCAAATTTCAGATAAGCCATTTATATCCTTACTAAATTTAAGTGATATTGTTAATTCGTTATTTAATTTATCAGTGCATTTGAACGAATTATTGGATTTATTTAGGTTAGATAGACAAACAGGTGCTGAAATACCAACTAGCTCAAGAAAAGCAGGAAGGTCAGTGATTTGCCAACCTTGGCTACATAACCATTTGCTTGCCAACAGCTTGATTTCATCAGAATCAAAATTTACTTTATCCCGTAAAATCTCGTTTTGTTTTAAATTCATAAGTGCCTCCCATAGTAGTTACTAACTAGAAGTTATGCAACTTGTACCTTTTATTACTCCTGGTACTAAGGATATAATGTTTGTATTATAATATTTTTTTGAATTGATTGCAAGAGATACTTTTATATTGTGTTCTTATTTACACTCATTCATATAAAATTTCTTATCAGCAAGTTTATCTTGAACTCCACGTAAAGCTTCACCAAATCTTTGGAAATGAACAACTTCTCTTTCTCTTAAGAACTTCAAAGGTTCAACAACATCAGGGTTATCTCTACATAAATCAATCAACTTTTCATAAGTTGCTCTAGCTTTTTGTTCAGCAGCTAAATCCTCTTGAAGATTTGCAATAGGGTCACCTTTGCAAGCTAAGCAATTTGCACTAAAAGGAACACCTGCAGCAGATTGTGGATAGACATCAACACCGTGATCTGTATAATAAGCACTAAGACCTGCAGCTTCAATTTCCTCAATAGAAGCATTTTTAGTTAATTGATGCACAATAGTTCCAACCATTTCTAAATGTCCGAAGTTCTTCTGTACCAATATCATTTAAAATAGCTTTTGCATTTTGGTCAGGCATACCAAAACGTTGAGACAGATACCTAAGAGAAGCGGCAAGTTCTCCATCAGGACCGCCATATTGAGAAATAATAACTTTAGCAAGTCTAGGGTCTTTACATTTAATATTTATAGGATACTGTAAAATTTTATTATAAGTCCACATTAGAACATTCCTCCTTCCAAAGATTCCCATGGCCAAGGCGTTTCAAGCCATCTCCATTTATTACAAGGGTAATTAATAGTTAAAGGTCCATAAACCTTTTGATATTTATCAGTTAAATCTCTGTATTCCTTACAATATTTATTGTGTAAGCATAAAGCCTTTTCATCATCTGGATGAGTATCTAAATACAAAGCAAGTTCTTGAATTGCAAAAGCTAAACATTTAATTTCATTTAACATTTCAGCCCTTGTATTTTCGTTTTTAGGGCAAGAAGGATTACAGCAATCATTTTGAGAAGAACATTCTCTATTTTCATCAGAATTCATCATTTATTACACCCCTCTCCAATAGAATTAGTTTTTTCTATAAAATCAATTTGCCTCGTAGAATCACAAGGTTTGTATGGACTCACAAGTTCTGGAAAAATTGTTCCGTGTTTTAAGCCAACACATGGTTTAAAAGTTTCATTCATAAATTGAATAGGAACATAACTTTGAGCAAGCATAGGGTTATCTGGAAAAACATCCATATAATTATCATCAAATCCACATCCACAATTATCATTATAAGTTTGTATATTATTTCCTACATTGTTACAGCAATTTTCAATAAGATTTTTATTGTTACAATGATTTTGCATATTCATTATATTGTTGTTTGCACAACAGCAACGCATACATCTATTTCGCATTTTAGATTTTACCTCCTAAATAAAGTTTATAATATATAATATTACAAATTTCGGCAGAATGTGACTTTTTTTCTGATTGGGGACGGTTCTTTTTCTGAAAAAGAACCGTCCCCAATCAGAAAAAAATTTACAACCACGAAAAAGTATGATATAATCCTCAAAAAAATGACACAAAAAGAACCGGTCCAAATGTGGCAAAAGGAGAAAACAAATGAAACAAATTAATTACTACGAAACTTACCAAGACGACTTTGTCCAAAGTCAAGACCAAGATTATAAATTACCAGAAGATTATAAATGGATACACAAAAATCCAATATATAAGCTCTTTTCAGAAATATTATATAGAATTGCATATATAATAAGCTTAGTATATTGTAGATTTTTCTTACATATAAAAATAAAAAATGCCAAAATATTAAAAAAATATAAAAAAGAAGGATATTTTTTATATGGAAATCATACTCAGCCAATAGGAGATGTTTTTACACCTGCACACATTTGCAAAGGAAAAAGGATATATGTAATAGCAAATAGCAATAATTTAAAGGTGAAAATAATAGGAGGTTTGCTTCCAATATTGGGAATTTTGCCAATACCAGATTCAGCAAGACAAATGAAAGACTTTGTAAAAGCTGTAAAACAAAGAGCAGATGAAAAAAATTGTATAGTTATATATCCAGAAGCTCATGTATGGCCATATTATACTGAAATTAGGCCATTTCCTACAACATCATTTAAGTTTCCTGTAGAGGCTAACGCAAAATCATTTACGCTAACTACCACATATCAAAAAAGAAAGTGGGGAAAAAAGCCTAAAATTACAGTGTATGTTGATGGACCTTTTGAGATAGATGAAAAACTAAGCAAAAAAGAGAATCAAGAAAAATTGTGTAATGAAATATATGAATGTATGAAAAACAGAAGCAAAGAGAGTACTTATGAATATATAGAATATAGGAGAAAATAAAGAATGAATGTTTTATATTGTGGAGATAGAAATATAGAAAGTGGACTAATTATTTCAATTTTATCTTTACTAAAAAATGCCAAAACAAACTTGAAGGTTTATGTATTAACAATAAACAGTAAAGAATGGAATATTGATGGAGTAACAGACAAATGCATAGATGTATTAGATAATAAAATGAAATTAATAAACAAAGAAAATAGTATTAAAAAATTTGATATAACTGAAATTTTTGAGAAAGAGTTACCAGCAAAAAATATGAAAACTCGTTTTACACCTTGTTGTATGTTAAGATTATTTGCAGATGAGATACTTGAGCTTCCAGATAAAATTTTATATTTAGATAATGATGTAATATGCAGAAAAGATTGCCAAGAATTTTACAACCAAGATATGGAAAAATATGAAATTGCACGGGTCTTTAGATTATTATGGAAAGTGGTTTTTCAAAAATAAAAAAATAAAATTTAATTATATAAATTCAGGTGTATTATTATTAAATTTGAAAAAAATAAGAGAAACAGAGCTTTTTAAGAAAGCAAGAGAAATGTGTCAAAACAAAAAAATGTTTATGCCAGATCAATCATCATTAAATAAGTTATCTGTTGGTAAAAAAATTGAAAAAAGAAAATATAATGAGCAACGAAGATTAAAGAAAGATACTGTATTTCAACATTTTACAACAAGTTTTAGGCTATTGCCATTTTTTCATAAGGTTACAATAAAGCCTTGGGATATTGAGATGGTTCACAAAGACTTGAAAATTTTTGAATATGATGATATACTTGAGCGGATATAAAAAAATACAAGAAGAAATATGATAAATTTCTGATTGGGGACGGTTCTTTTTCCGAAATGTTCCAAAAAGACCCGGTCCAAATGGAACATTTCGGAAAAAGAACCGTCCCCAATCAGAAAAAAGAAAGGAAAAATAAAAATGAAAAAACAAATACCAATATTTTTTACAATAGATGACGGATATGCACCATATGTTGCTTGTGCAATTACATCTATAATTCAAAACAGTTCAAGAGAGTATGATTACAAAATATATATTTTACATGATGGATTAAATGAAGAAAATTTAACAAAATTATCAAAATTAAGATGTGAAGGTTTTGATATAATCTTTAAGGAAATGAAAGATGGAATGGAACTAATTACAGATAGAGTAGAAAACAGATTAAGATGTGACTATTTTACTTTAACAATTTACTTTAGATTATTTATTGCAGATTTATTCCCAGAATATGATAAAGGAGTATACATAGACAGTGATGTTGTTGTACCTGGTGACATTTCAGAATTATATAATCATCAATTAGGAGACAATTTTATAGGTGCCTCAACAGATAATTCAATTCAAGGCATTCCGGAACTTACACATTATGTAGAGGAAGCAGTTGGTGTAAAAAGACTTGAATATATAAATTCAGGTGTACTTGTAATGAATTTGAAAAAAATGAGAGAAACAGAATTTAGTAAGAAATTTTTAACATTACTAAGTACATATCATTTTGATTCAGTAGCCCCTGACCAAGATTACTTAAATGCAATGTGTAATGGGAAGATATTATATTTGAACGAAGAGTGGGACGCAATGCCTGCTGAGGGAAAAGAAGAACTAAAAAATCCGAAACTTATTCATTACAATTTATTCCAAAAGCCTTGGTGTTATGATAATGTTCAATATGAAGATGTTTTTTGGGAATATGCTAAAAAAACAGAGTATTATGAAGATATATTAGAGTTTAAAAAGAATTATTCAGATGAAAAAAAGAAATCTGATCAGGAATGTTTAGGAACTTTGGTTGGTAAGGGGATTATTATACCTGAAGAAGAAGTTACTTTTAGAAAAATGTTTGAACAAGGGAAAAGCATAAGGGCATAATTTTGTATTGGGACCGGTTCTTTTTGGAAAATGTCCCAAAAAGAACCGGTCCCAATGGTACATTTTTCGTGAAAAGAACCGCCCCTAATACAAAATTTTTTTTTGCGAAAAGAAACGGTCCTTTCACGAAATTTTATCTCAAAAGTACAAACCAATTTCCAACAATAAGTTTTTCCATAGAGAAAAATCCTATTTTATCAATACTATCTTTAGCAACTAAATTAGTTTCAGAAACAATATCACCATTTAAACGAAATTCAAGTTTACCAATGATTTCGCCTTGTGAAATAGGGGCAGAGATATTATCTGAAATAACAATATTTTGTTCAATATTAATATCATTTCCTTTAGCAATCAAAGTTCCGCAATCATTTTCAGGAATAACCTCAACAGTTGGTAAAACACCTTTATCAACTTTTATAGATTTTATAGGTTCATTTTTCTTAGCAAGTTCTTTATATTCAAAATTTGTAAAACCATAATCTAATAGGCTTGAGGCATTACTAAATCTGACTTTAGAAGAGGGAGCTTTCATTACAACAGCAATTAGGCTCATATTATCACGTGTTGCAGAAGCGGATAAGTTGTAGAGTGCAAGGGAGGTTGAACCAGTTTTTAAGCCAGTACATCCATTGTAATTTCGAACTAGTTTGTTTGTATTTACTAAGCTTGATTTACCATCACGAAGAGTGTCCATATAAATGGTTGTGTATTTGGTGATTTCTGGATAATTATTTAGCAAAGCCCTAGAGAGTAAAGCTATATCATAGCTTGAGGTGTAATGGTCATCTTCATCTATTCCGTGACAGTTTTTGAAATTTGTATCATTCATACCAAGAGTTTTTGCTTTTTCATTCATCATATTTACAAAATTTTCTTCTGTTCCTCCTAAATATTCTGCCATAGCTGTTACACAATCATTTGCTGAAACTATACAGATGGCTTTTAACATTTCATCTACTGTTAATTCTTCTGTTGTAGTAAGCCAAATTTGTGAGCCACCCATAGATTCGGCATTAGCGGAGCAAGGAATTTTTGTGTCATAAGATATTTTGCCAAGAGATATGGCATCCATTATTAAATAAATACTCATAAGTTTAGTAACACTTGCAGGTCTTAGTTTTTCGTGTGAATTATATGAATATAAAATTTGACCAGTTTTTTGTTCTATTAATATACATGAGCCACAATCAAGATTTAATGGATTTGATGTATCATCAGTGCCATTTGAAGATATTGTACTAGAGGTTTCAAGTGAAAAATTTAAGGGAGAGCTCCAAGTGTATGAATCTGAATATGCATATATTGGAGAAGAGAAACATAACAAAAAATTAAAAGCCAAAGATGCAACAAATAATTTTATAGAAAAAGATGAGATTTTTTTCATAATTTTACCAATCCTTTCAAAATTTTGTCCGTCCATTTTAGAAGATATGGAAGGAGCAAAAGTTTAAGCTAGTTTAATTTATGTAATTTATAAATGGAATATGCAAAAAAGCTACCATAAATTTATGATAGCTTAAATATTTTTACATAAACATAATTTTTATCACAAGAAGAAGTTATTTTTATAGTACTTCCAGTGCTATTAACAAATTTAAAATCATAAGAACCATAAGCTACAGCAGCATCTTTTCCTTTAGATACATAAGGAACGGTATTGCTGTGTTCGTGCCTTTCTGTAACTTTTAAATCGGGAATTTTAAGCACGGCATTATATAAGGTAGAACTTACTTGGCAGTTGCCACCGACCTAAAGCTTCAATTTTTTCTCCATCTTGAAAAACATCTGCTTTTTTATATCCCTTAGAAGATGTGGCTTTTCCAACTGTATTACAAAATGAAAAAGTTTGACCATTTTCTATAGTAGTATCATTTAAACTAGAACATGTTATTGAAATATTATTTTGCCTGTCAGAATCTTTTGTGTAAATTTTTGTAGTAAAACTTGCGATTTCTGTTTCGATAGGGGAAGCAGATTGTTCTGAGTTATTTTCATTAGAAGTATTCTGAAATCTAGAAGAATTATCAGAAGGAGCCTCAGAATTTTGATTTGTTTCATTAGAACCGTATATTATTGGTAATTTTATTAATGGTAGAATTATCATTTGCAGAAACTCTTGTAGAGTTATATGGAAAATTATTCAAATTTGAATTGTTAGAATTTGCTGATGTATTACGCTTATAAAAATAAAAGCCTAAAACACAACCAATTAAAATAAAACCAATAATTATAAAAATATATACTTTTTTCAATTTTACCCCTCCAGCATTTTTAATGTATTATGCACATTTTTTTGCAAAAATATTACATTTATATTACATTTTTTTAAAACTATTGAAAACGGAGAAAATATAGGATAAAATAATAAAAAACTAAGGAGGAAAAATTATGAAAAATAAAAAACAAGAAACATTACCATTAATATATCTATTAGGAATGCCAATTATATTTATAGTTGCTAACTTTTTAGCAAGAACACACGTTGAAATTTTAGGTTCACCTTTATATTTTAGTGTATTACTATATCCTTTAACATATTTATTATCAGGATTAATAGTAAAAAAGGCGAGCTACAAAAAAAGTCTTTTAATTATGGCAGTAACATTAATAACTGCAGCATTAACATATGTAATGCAATGGGCTTTATTAAGTTCAATGGACTATTTTGTTATGATTTATTCATTTTTATCATTCTTAATAGGACAATTAATATTTATATATACTTATGATTTTTTAAGAAAAATAAATAAAGATACTTATGGATGGATATTTATATTATTTTTGGTAGTAAGTGCTATAGATGATGCATTTTTCGGAGCAATTGTAGAAGGACAATATATAAGTTTATCAATTTTAGCAAGAGTTATATATGCTGTTGTAGTACCAGCGGTTTTAGCTAGAAAAACAGAAAGAAAAAGTAAATAATAAATAAAAAAGAAATATTGGAAAAAATATTTCTTTTTTTGTTTCTTTATGTTACAATAGAAAAGATAAATTAAAGAAAGGATGAAACAAAATGAAAAGCTATTTAGTTCTAGAAAATGGAGAAATTTTTGATGGAGAAAGAATAGGATATAACGCAGATGTAATATTCGAAGTAGTATTTAATACATCAATGACAGGCTATTTAGAAATATTCACAGACCCATCATATAGTGGACAAGGAGTAGTAATGACATACCCATTAATAGGAAATTATGGATTAACATTAGAAGACAAAGAATCAGCAAAACCTTGGGTAAAAGCAGTATTTGTTCACGAATTAGCAGAAGTAGAAAGTAATTTTAGATCAAAATTACATATTGACAAATTTTTAAAATACAACAAAATTCCCGGATTACAAGGAGTAAATACAAGAAAACTTACAAAGGTATTAAGAGATAATGGAACAATGAGAGGAATGTTAACTGATGATATTTCTAACATTGAAGAAATAATAGAAAAAATAAAAAATTATAAAGTTACTAATGTTGTTGAAGAAGTAACTTCAAAAACAATCTATGAAATAGGCGATGGAAAAATAAATATTGGTCTATTAGATTTTGGTTCAAAACAAAATATTATAAATTCACTAGTAAAAAGGAATTGCAAGGTAACAGTATTTCCTGCTAATACTAGTTCTAAAGAAATTTTATCAAGAAATTTTGCAGGTCTTGTATTATCAAATGGTCCAGGCGACCCTGAAGATAATGTGACCGCAATCCAAACAATCAAAGAAATATATGAAAGTGATTTTTCAAATCCAATACTTGGAATATGTTTAGGACATCAACTTATGGGATTGGCAACAGGATGCAAAACATATAAATTAAAATATGGACATAGAGGACCTAATCATCCTGTAAAAAATATAGAAAAAGACAGAATTTTTATAACATCACAAAACCATGGATATGCAATAGACGAAAAAACTGTAAATCCTGAAATTGCAGTAGTATCAGATATAAATATGAATGACGGAACAGTTGAAGGATTAAAATATTTGAAAAAAGATATTTATACGGTTCAATTCCACCCAGAAGCATGCCCAGGGCCAGAGGATAATAGTTATATTTTTGATGAATTTATTGAGAGAATAGAAAAAAATTAAATAAAACCTTGCATTTTTTTGATAATTTGAGTATAATATGAGTATAGAAAAGATTGACAACAATTCTTTTCATATAAATAGTGTTTGCAAAAGAATTTTTTGGAATTCAATTTAATCAAAAAAATGTAGAGGTGGCGACCTCTACATTTTTTGTTACCCCAAAAGTTCTTTTATTAACTTAATAATTTCAAGAAAAGTTTTAAAACCCTTCATTAAAATACTAACATTAATTTTTTTCTTTTGTTTAATGTGTTTGCTTTTTTTGAATTCAACTAAATCACCTCCCTTTAATAACTAAAGAAAGAGGGGCAACGCACATTATTATACAATGATTAAGAAGAAAAGTAAAGAAAAGGAGAATCAAAATGCCAAAAAATAAAGATATAAAAAAAGTATTAGTAATAGGTTCAGGACCAATAATAATAGGACAAGCAGCAGAATTTGACTATGCTGGAACTCAAGCCTGTAGAGAATTAAGAAAAGAAGGAATTGAAGTTGTTTTAATAAACTCAAACCCAGCAACAATAATGACAGACAAAGAAATGGCAGATGAAATATATATAGAGCCAATAACAGTAAAAACAGTAGAAAAAATAATTAGAAAAGAAAAGCCAGATAGTATTCTTCCGAATTTAGGAGGACAAACAGGTTTAAATATAGCAATGGAACTGTATGAAAGAGGCTTCTTAAAAGAAAATAATGTAAGACTACTTGGAACATCGCCAGAAGGAATAAAAAATGCAGAAGATAGACAAGCTTTTAAAGATATGATGGAATCTATAAATGAACCTTGTATTGCAAGTAAAGTTGTTACAGATGTAGAAGATGCAGTAGAATTTGCAAATAAAATAGGGCTTCCAGTAATTGTAAGACCCGCATATACATTAGGTGGAACAGGTGGTGGAATTGCACATACCGAGGAAGAATTAAGAGAAATTGCATCAAGTGGTTTGTATTTATCAAGAGTACATCAAGTATTGATAGAAAAATGTATATCTGGATGGAAAGAAATTGAGTATGAGGTAATGAGAGATTCAAAAGGAAACTGCATAACAATATGTAATATGGAAAATATAGACCCTGTTGGAGTACATACTGGTGACAGTATAGTTGTGGCACCATCTCAAACATTAGCAGATAAAGAATATCAAATGCTTCGTACATCTGCTATAAAAATAATATCTGCATTAAAAATAGAAGGTGGATGTAATGTACAATTTGCATTAAATCCAAATAGTTTTGAGTATGCGGTAATTGAGGTAAACCCAAGAGTAAGTAGATCATCAGCGTTAGCATCTAAAGCCACTGGTTACCCAATTGCAAAAGTATCTAGTAAAATTGCAATTGGATATACCTTAGATGAAATAAAAAATGAGGTAACTGGCAAAACTTATGCGTGTTTCGAGCCAGTACTTGATTATGTAGTTGTAAAAATTCCAAAATGGCCATTTAATAAATTTAGGACTGCTTCTAAAGAACTTGGAACTCAAATGAAAGCAACAGGTGAGGTAATGGCAATTGCACCATCAATAGAACAAGGTTTGATGAAAGGTATTCGTTCTTTAGAGGAAAATTTGGACTCATTAGAAATGCCAAAATTGAAGGGAGATTCAACAGAAAAGATTTTAGAACAGCTAAAAGTAGTTGATAATGAACGTATTTGGGTAATTGCAGAAAGTTTAAGACGTGGAATTACAATAGATGAAATACATAATATTACAAAAATAGATAAATTCTTTATAAATAAAATAGATAGATTAGTAAGAATGGAAGATGAGCTTCAAAATAAAAAGTTGACTCCAGAATTACTATTAAAAGCTAAAAAAATGGGATACACAGATAAAGTAATTTCAAGACTTACAAAAATAAAAGAAGAAGATATTAAGAAAAAAAGACAGGAAAATGGAATAATTGCAAACTTTAAACTAGTTGATACTTGTAGTGCAGAATTTGAGGCAAAAACGCCATATTATTATTCGTCTTATGATGATGAAAATGAAAGCATAGATTCCAAAAATCCCAAAAAGATAATGGTTTTAGGTTCTGGGCCAATAAGAATAGGACAAGGCATAGAGTTTGACTATTGCAGTGTTCACAGTGTTTTAGCACTTAAAAAACTTGGATATGAAACAATAATAGTAAACAATAACCCAGAAACAGTAAGCACAGATTTTGACATTGCAGACAAATTATATTTTGAACCGCTAACGCCAGAAGATGTAGAAAATATAGTAAATGTAGAACATCCTTATGGAGCAATAGTTCAATTTGGAGGTCAAACAGCTATTAAACTTACAAAAGCATTACACGAAATGGGAGTTAGGATTTTAGGAACACAAGAAGTTGATATGGACAGAAGTGAGGATAGAGAATTATTTGATGAAGCATTAGAACATTGTAAAATCTTACGTCCAAAAGGAGAAACAGTTTATACAGCAGAAGAAGCAAAGGCGGTTGCAAATAGACTAAAATATCCAGTACTTGTTAGACCATCCTATGTACTTGGAGGTCAAGGAATGGCAATTGCATATGATGACAAAGATGTAGAAAGATTAATTTCAGATATAAATGAAATTGTACAAGAACACCCAATTTTGGTAGATAAATATATGCAAGGAAAAGAAATGGAAGTTGATGCAATTTCAGATGGAGAGGATGTTTTAATTCCTGGTGTTATGGAATTAGTTGAGAGAGCCGGAGTTCACTCAGGTGATAGTATATCTGTATATCCAACAAGTATAATTGAACAAAAATATATTGATAAAATTGTAGATTATACAAAACGTATAGCCAAAGAACTAAATATAATTGGATTATTTAATATTCAATTTATAATATGTGAGGGAGAGGTTTATATAATTGAAGTAAACCCAAGAGCAAGTAGAACAATTCCTTACATAAGTAAGGTTACAGGACTTCCTGTTATAGATGTTGCAACAAGAGTTATTTTAGGGGAAAAATTGAAAGATATTGGATATGGAACAGGTGTGTATAAAAAATCCGATTATGTTGCAGTAAAAATGCCGGTATTTTCATTCCAAAAACTGAAAAATGCAGATACATCATTAGGCCCTGAAATGAAGTCAACAGGTGAGGTTTTAGGAGTTAGCAAACACTTTAGCCAAGCTATTTTAAAAGCTTTTATTGCAAGTGGAATTGATGTTACAAATAGAGGGAAGATTTTAGTTACTGTAAATGATAAAGATAAACCAGAGATTTTACCCATCATAGAAAAGTTGGTAAATGAAGGGTATGAAATTTACGCAACTTCTGGAACTGCTAAGTTCTTTAAGGATAATGGATTGGAGAATGTAATGGTTGTACCTAAGATTTGGGAGGGTACAAATAGTATTCCAGATTTGATTCATTCTGGTAAATTGGCATTTATTATTAATACTCCTACTAAAGGTAAAGAATCTAATAGAGATGGATTCAAAATTAGAAGAATGGCAGCTGAAAGTAAAGTCCCTTGTTTTACAGCAGTTGATACAGTTAGCGGATTTTATGATGCTATTGCTAAAGGATTTAAGGAAGAGGATTTGGAAGTTGTTGATATTGCTAAGATTTAGATTTTTAGTTAATTGAAGAGAAGAGTCGCTTTGAGGTCGTTTGGACTTTGAGGCGATTTTTTAAATTATTACAAAAAGTACATAAATATAAATACATATAAAATGTCGTTGAGATTGGAATTAATTAATAAAAATGCGTAAAAAACACTGATATTACGGCAGTTTTTCTTTTGTGTTACATTTAGTATAAAATGTTGAACTAAAGCAACTATGATGGTAAAATTAAGATAGCGTATCCACTAGAGATAGAAATGAATAAAATTTGAAAGGAGCAAATTTAAAAATGAAAAAAATTGCAAATAACAGGGGTATAACGCTAATTGCTTTAATTGTAACAATAATAGTACTTTTAATATTAGCAGGTATAAGTGTTAGTATGCTAACAGGGCAAAACGGAATCCTGAACAGAGCTGCAGAAGCAAAAGAAAAAACAGAAGAAGCACAAAAAGAAGAACAAACAAAACTTGCAGTAATGTCATCAATTGGAACAGATGGATTAATTAATTTAAACCAACTAAAAACAGAAATTGAAAGACAAGGTGGAAGTATAGCAGGAACAACATTTCCTGTTGCAGTAACAACTGGAAATACATCATACCAAGTTGACCAATATGGAAATGTAACCAAAGAAACAAAAAATGAAAACATCGAAGAAAATTGGACAGTTGCAGATATTAGCAATAATAATGACGATTGGTATGCGTATAAAGATAGCACAGGAAAAAAATCACAAGTAAATGCACCAAAACTTGCAAATGGAATGACGGCAATAAAGTATAGTACAGATGTAAATGGAAGCAAATGGGCAAATGCAGCTACAAAAGATGGAAGTATGTGGGTATGGATACCAAGATATGCCTATAAAATAACATATAAAAACAAAGACAATAAAAGTGAAGGTGGAACTATAGATATAGCGTTTTTAAAAGGTACAACAAATGACTTTTTAGATAGTAGTATTCAAGGAAATGTGGAAACTAGTATAAGTAATGTGACATATACAGAAAATGCAAATGGAACAAAATCACAAAACCAATGGCTATTAGAGCCAGCTTTCACATTTGGGGATGAGAATATAGAGGGATTTTGGTTTGCAAAATTTGAGGCAAGCAATACTGATGGATATGGAGATGATGCATCAACAGCTAATGATGCAAATTTAACTATGAGAATAAAACCTAATGTAACAAGTTGGAGAAACATTACTTCTGCAAATATTTTTACAGCTTGTTTGAATTTAAAAAATAGTACAAATTATAAGACATACTTTAATAATGTAAGTAATGTGGATACACATATGACTAAAAATGTTGAATGGGGAGCAGTGGCATATCTCGCACATAGTAAATTTGGATTGAATGGAAAAGAAATAGGAATAAATGCAAATAGCAGTTATAAAACAGGAATTGGAAATGATGGAAGTTCTGTATATAATACAGAAGTTGGAGAAAATTCAAGTACAACTAAAAATGTATATGGAATATATGATATGAGTGGGGGAAGTTCTGAATATGTTGCTACTTGTTATGTAGGAAATGCTAATAAATTAACTGAAAATGTAGATGTAACTTTTATAAGTAAATATGTGGATGTATATAATGATTATAATTCAGCAAAATATGGAGATGCTGTATTTGAAACATCATCTAACAGTGCAGACTTAAATTCATGGTTTTCGTATTATTCATATTTTATAAATTCTAGTGTTCCACTTTTTTTAAGGGGAGGTTTCTATAACGATGGTTTTAGGGCAGGTTTATTTTGTTTTTACTATTATGATGGTGGCGTCAACAATGATAGCAGTTTCCGACCAGTCTGCATAGTAAAATAAATATCTACACTGTAACACAGATATAAAAAAATAAATAACAGATTTTAAATATTAAAAATAACCAACAAATAAAAATTATAATAAATTCCAAGATGGTGTAGGACCTCAAAATTCTACACCATCAATTTTTTCTAACAAACTAAAAAGGATATAAGGTTTTGAATTATCTTATATCCTTTTTAGGTTTTCAAACTCGTTTAATTAAAAATTATAAATTATTTATTTTGTCAGCTGTAATACTTTGAGCATACATTTGGCTACAATAAAATAAAAAAGTGGTTATATATGTAACTAGACTACGAGTGTTACATAAAAATTACATTACATTAACAAATGAATAACATTGCAAAAAAGAATTGAAAATGTGTACAAAATATGATTAAATGAAACTACAGGATGTGATATAAGTTTTGATTGCATAATAATTTGAAAAACGAATAAATTAAATGACGGAGGAAAAGAAAATGAATTTTAAGAATAAAGGTGGAATTACGCTTATAGCTTTGGTTGTAACGATAATTGTTTTGTTAATTTTGGCTCGGTATTAGTATAAGTATGCTTACAGGGCATTATTTTCCAAATAGTACCTTTTCTTATAAAGAAGGGGATTTGAGTACGGGATTAGTAATAAAAGATAGTAATGATAATGAATATGTGTGGGTAGAAGTGCCAAAAACAATATATGATAATACAACATATAATAATAATGGTGCAAATAAACCAAAAAATGCTGATGAATGGGAAAAAATAAGAGATTGTTTAAAAGCATATACAGTAGATTATTCAGATTCATCTTATAAAGATACAAATACAGATGGAACAACATATTCTGATGATTATAAAAATATGTTAAAAAGTGTATATACAAATGGAGGATTTTGGATAGGAAGATATGAAGCAGGATATGAAATAGATGAAAGCAAAGGTGAAAATGTAAGATATTATGGTACTGATTATGGTACAGAACACCCAATAACACAAAAAGTAGTAATAAAGAAAAATGCATATCCATATAATTGGGTAAGAAGAGACCAAGCACAAACTTTAGCAGAAGGAATTAATTATACAGGAGTGACAAGTAGTTTGATTTATGGAGTACAATGGGATTTAGTTTTGAAATTTATTGAAACAAAAGGCGCGACAACAAAAGAAAATTTAACTTCTAATAGTAAAGCAATTGGAAATTGCAAAGATAATCTATGGAATATAACAAATGTAAACGTAAAATATTCAACAAATAACGGAAATACTTTTAATGTATGCCCATATCAAAAGAATGCAAGCGAAGGAGTATTATTAACAACAGGAGCAGATACAAGTTTTTCATTAATGAATATATATGATATAGCTGGAAATGTATGGGAGTGGACAAGAGAGTTTTGCAATACCAGCTATCCTTGTGTTTACAGGAGTGGCAGTTGCTACGACGATGGTTCGTACAATCCTGCTAAGGACCGCGGCTACAGCACTACTAGCCACTCGAACCTCCACCTCGGTTTCCGTCTTGGACTATGGAAGCAGCAATAAATCCTGAATGTGATAGACTAAATAGTAAAAAAATCGTTTTGATAACTCAAAACGATTTTTTACTATACTCTTTTAACTTTTCCATTTCTTAAACATTTAGCGCAAACACAAACTCTTTTAACTTCACCATTGATTTCAGCCTTAACACTTCTTAAGTTAGGTTTCCATGTACGTGGAGCTCTTCTACTTACGTGTGAACGTGCGATACTAATTTTATTTCCAGAAATTGGTTTTTTTTGACAAATTGCACAAACTGCCATTTTCCTTTGCACCTCCTTAAATTGACTTATTTCTATCTATGTAAAAACGATAAATCTTTTTTATTATGTGCTTTTTAGTTGCACATAAGTCAATCGACTTTATCTAGTTTAACACAAAATAAAATAAAATACAAGACATTTTAAAAAAAATATTAAAAATTTGTTGCAATTTATTAAAAATGTGATATAATGAGAAAGCGTATGAATTTCGCGTGGGAAATTTTAGAAAAAGACATAAAAAATAGAAAGGAAGATTTTAAATGGAGTGTAAAGTAGAAAAAACACAAAACGCAAATGAAGTAAAATTAGAAATCACAATCGAGGCAGAAAAATTTGAAAATGCCATAAAGAAAGTATATTTCCAAAGTGCAAAATACTTCAATATCCCAGGATTCAGAAAAGGAAAAGCACCACAAAATATAGTAGAAAGATATTATGGAAAAGAAATATTCTATGAAGATGCTTTTAATGACCTAGTACCAGCAGAATATGATAAAGCATTAAAAGACAATAGCATAGAAGCAGTTTCAAGACCAGAAATAGATATAATAACAATGGAAAAAGGACAAGACTTAAAATTTACAGCAACAGTACAAACAAAACCAGAAGTAGAACTTGGAAAATATAAAGGTATAGAAATTGAAAAAATAGAGTATAATGTAAAGAAAGAAGACATCGAAAAAGAATTAAAATCAATGCAAGAACAAAATGCAAGATTAGTTACAGTTGATGATAGAGCAGCTGAAAACGGAGATACAGCAACAATAGATTTCGACGGATATGTAGATGGAAAACAATTCGAAGGTGGAAAAGCTGAAAAATATGACTTAGTATTAGGAAGTCATTCATTTATAGAAGGATTCGAAGATCAAGTTGTAGGAATGAACCTAGACGAAGAAAAAAATGTAAATGTAACATTCCCAAAAGAATACTTCTCTAAAGAATTAGCTGGAAAACCAGCAACATTCAAAGTAAAATTACATGAATTAAAGAAAAAAGAATTACCAGAATTAGATGACGAATTTGCAAAAGATGTAAGTGAATTCGATACATTAGAAGAATTAAAAAACAGCATCAAAGAAAAACAAGAAAAACAAAACAAAGACAAAGAAAAATATGAAAAAGAAGATGCAGCAGTAAAAGCAGTTGTAGAAAACATGAAAGTAGAAATTCCTTCAGGAATGGTAGAAATGGAAATAGACAATATGATGAGAGACATGGAACAAAGAATGTCATATCAAGGTCTAAAAATGGAACAATACCTAAAAATGATGAACCAAACTGAGGAAGAATTCAGAAAAAATTATGAACCTCAAGCAATAGATGCTATTAAATCAAGATTAGCTTTAGAAGCAGTTATCAAAGCAGAAAAAATAGAAGCAACAGATGACGAAGTTAAAGCTAAAATAGAAGAAATGGCTAAAAACTATGGTAAAGAAGCTAAAGAATTAGAAGAAAATGAAAACATCAAAGAATACATAAAACAAGGCATCGAAAATGAAAAAGCTATGGAATTCTTAGTTGCAAATAGCAAGGAAAAGAAAGCTACTAAAAAAACAACAACTAAAAAAGCTGATAAAGAAGAAGCAAAAGAAGAAAAAACTGAAAAAGCAACAAAAAAGACTGAAACAAAGAAAACAACAAAAAAATCAGAATAATATTAAGTAAAAGTAGGGGGAGGTTTAAAAAAGAGATTTTTTATTCATTCCCTCTTTTTGCTAAGATGAGCGAAGGGGACCATTGGGGTCGGTTCTTTTTGGTCCCATTTTGGCAAATTATTTCAATAATAAAAATGGGACCAAAAAGAACCGACCCCAATGGTCCCAAAAGAACAAGGAGGAAAAATTATGTTAGAAAAAAACAGTTTAGTACCTTACGTAATAGAACAAACAAGTAAGGGAGAACGTTCTTATGATATCTTTTCAAGATTATTAAAAGACAGAATAATATTTTTAGGAGAAGATGTAAATAGTACAACAGCAAGTTTAGTAATAGCTCAAATGCTATTCTTAGAATCAGAAGATCCAGATAAAGAAATATATTTCTATATAAATTCACCTGGAGGAAGTGTAACAGATGGATTAGCAATAGTAGATACAATGAACTACATTAAATGCCCTGTATCAACATTTTGCCTAGGATTAGCTGCAAGCTTTGGAGCAGTATTATTAGCAAATGGAGAAAAAGGAAAAAGATTTGCAATGCCAAATGCAGAAATATTAATACATCAACCATTAATAGCAGGTGGTGGAATTTCAGGACAAACAACAGATATAAAAATCCATGCAGAGCAAATGATTAAAACAAGAGAAAGATTAACAAAAATCTTAGCTGATAGAACAGGAAAACCAATTGAACAAGTTATGAAAGACACAGAAAGAGATAATTATATGACAGCGGAAGAAGCTTTAGAGTACGGTTTAATAGATGAAATTTTATATAAAAGAAAATAAGGGAGAGTTTTGTAATGGCAAAAAATGATGAAACAATGAAAAATGTATATTGTTCTTTTTGTGGAAAGCCACAAAGTGGAGTAAAGAAAATAGTTGCAGGACCTGGTGTATATATCTGCGACGAATGTATAAGCCTTTGCACTTCTATATTAGAAGAAGAGGGATTTCTTGACGAAGAAGAAACATATACATTAAATGAAGAAACAAAAATTCCAAGTCCTAAAGAAATAAAAAAGGTTTTAGATGATTATGTAATTGGGCAAGATGAAGCTAAGAAAATATTATCAGTTGCAGTATATAATCATTATAAAAGAATAAACCACGAAGAAAAAAATAAAAACAAAGAAGATGAAGTTGAAATTCAAAAAAGTAATATTTTGCTTCTTGGACCTACTGGTTGTGGAAAAACACTTTTGGCAAGTACACTAGCTAGAATTTTAAATGTACCATTTGCAATCGCAGATGCGACAACACTTACAGAGGCTGGATATGTTGGAGAAGATGTCGAAAATATCCTTTTAAAACTTATTCAAGCAGCTGATGGAGATATAGAAAGAGCAGAAAAAGGAATTATCTATATAGATGAAATAGATAAAATAACAAGAAAATCAGAAAATCCATCAATAACAAGAGATGTAAGCGGAGAAGGAGTTCAGCAAGCACTTTTAAAAATTGTTGAAGGTACAATTGCATCTGTTCCACCACAAGGAGGAAGAAAACATCCTCATCAAGAAATGATACAAATAGATACATCAAACATATTATTTATTTGTGGAGGAGCATTTGAGGGTCTAGAAAATATTATAAGAGACAGAACTGGTAAGAAAACAATAGGTTTTGGAACTGCAATTCAATCAAATAAAGAAATTGATAAATATAAAATATTTGAGGAATTATTACCACAGGATTTATTAAAATTTGGTTTAATTCCAGAATTTATTGGTAGACTTCCAATTGTTGCAACTCTTAAAGAGCTTGACAAAGAAGCTTTAAAGAAAATTGTTGTAGAGCCTAAAAATGCATTAGTTAAGCAATATAAGAAATTACTTGAAATTGATGGTGTTGAACTTGAGTTTAAAGATGATGCATTGGAAGCAATTGTTAATAAAGCAATTGAACTTAAAACAGGAGCCAGAGGACTTCGTTCTATAATTGAGGGAATTATGACTGATATTATGTTTGAAATTCCTTCAAATGATAAAATTACTAAGTGCATAATAACTAAGGAAACTGTTGAAAATGGCAAAGAACCTGAGGTTGTTGTGGATGAGAATAAAGCGAGTGCGTAAAATAAACAAGAACGGTTCTTTAATGTAACAAGCAAAGTTACGGAGGAACCGTTTTTTCTGATTGGGGACGGTTCTTTTTCAGAAAAGGAACCGTCCCAAATACGAAAAATTGAAAGGAATGAAAAAATATGAGCCAAAATATGATGGACAACCTAATAAACAAAATTAAAGAAAAAAATAGCCCGATAGTAATGGGAATAGACCCTAGATATGAAATGATACCAGACATAATAAAATCAAAATATCCGAAGGATATGGCAGGATTTGCTGAATCGGCAGTAGTATTTGCAAAAAAACTAATAGATGTAACTTATGATATAATACCAGCCATAAAGCCACAACTTGCGTATTTTGAAATGATGGGACCTAATGGATTAGATGCATTTCAAGAAATAGTAGATTATGCTAAATTAAAAGATTTAATAGTAATAGCAGATGCAAAAAGAGGGGATATAGGAACAACTTCACAAGGATATTCCAATACATTTTTAGGAGAAACATCATTAGATGATTATAAAGAAAAAATATATGATGCAGATTTTGTAACAGTAAATCCATATATGGGAACTGACTGTATAAAGCCATTTATAGAAGATTCTAAAAAATATGGAAAAGGTGTATTTGTATTAGTAAAAACATCAAATAAATCATCAGGAGAACTTCAAGATTTAAGATTAGAAAATGGAAATAAAGTATATGAGCAAGTAGCAACATTAGTTGAGGAGTGGGGAAAAGACTTAATAGGAGAATATGGATACAGCAGTATATCAGCTGTTGTAGGAGCAACATATCCAGAACAATTAAAAGAAATAAGAAAACTAGCACCACATACATTTTTCCTAATTCCTGGTTACGGAGCACAAGGAGGAAAAGCGGAAGATATAGCTTTAGGATTTGATGAAAATGGAATAGGCGGAATTGTTAATGCATCAAGAAGTCTAATGTGTGCTTATAAAGCAGACAGATGGAAAGAAATTTATACAGAAGAGCAATTTGCAGAAGCTACAAGAGCAGAGGCCTTGAGAATGAGAGAAGAGCTTATGGGTGCAATTCAGAAATAGAAGGGAGAATATATTATGTCAAAAATGCAATTACAAGCAAAATTAGTAAAAAAAGAACAACTAAAAGATGATATTTTCAAATTTAGTGTGGAAGCACAAGAAATTGTAAATATAGCAAAATCAGGTCAATTTTTAGAAATAAGAGTAACAGACCAAGTAGAACCATTCTTAAGAAGGCCAATAAGTATATACAATTTAGATAAAGAAAATGGTATTTTAGAATTTATATTCCAAGTAAAAGGAAAAGGAACAAAAATATTAGCTCAAAAACAAGAAGGAGAATTAATAGATATAATAGGACCTCTAGGAAATGGGACATTTGAGTATTCTAAATATCAAAATTTAGCAATAATAGGTGGAGGAATAGGAATATTCCCATTATATGAGCTTGCAAAAGAAGCAAAGCTTGATGGAAAAAACGTAAATACATATTTAGGATTTAGAAACAAAGAATTCGTAACATTAGAAGAAGAATTTAAAAATGTATCAACATCTTTATGTTTGGCAACAGATGATGGAAGTTATGGAAAAAACGGATTTGCAATAAACTTTTTAAAAGAAGATATAGAAAAAGAAAAAATAGATTCAATATTTGCTTGTGGACCTATGCCTATGCTAAGAGCTGTAAAGGCATTAGCAATGGAAAAAAATATTCCTTGCCAAGTTTCATTAGAAGAAAAAATGGGATGTGGAATCGGAGTATGTTTAGGTTGTGCGGTTAAGACTGCAGAAAGCTCAAGTGATAGCCCAGAATATAAACACGTTTGTAAAGCTGGACCAGTTTTTGAGGCTGGAGAAGTTGAATTTTAAAAAATGACCCATTGGGACCGGTTCTTTTTGGTCCTATTTGGAGAAAATATTTTAATATAAAAATGGGACCAAAAAGAACCGACCCTAATGGTCCCGAAGGGAGAAAATAAAAATGAATTTAGAAGTAGATTTTGCAGGATTAAAACTAAAAAATCCAGTAACAGTAGCCTCTGGAACATTTGGCTATGGAAGAGAATATAGTGACTTTTATGACCTAGGAAAATTAGGAGCAGTAATAACAAAAGGAACATCTTTAAAACCAAGAAATGGAAATAAACCATCAAGAGTATGTGAAACACCAAGTGGAATGTTAAATAGTATAGGATTACAAAATCCAGGAGTAGAATATTTTGCTCAAAATGATTTACCATTCTTAAGAAAATTTGATACAAAAATTATAGTAAATGCTTGTGGTAATACAGTAGAGGATTATGTTGAACTTTGTAGAGTATTAAATTCTTTAGATATAGATGCCGTTGAACTAAACCTATCTTGTCCAAATGTAAAACAAGGATGTTTAGCTTTTGGTACAACTTATGAGGGTGTAAAAAATGTAACTAGTCAATGTAGAAAAATTTTAGACAAGCCTTTAATTGTAAAATTAACACCAAATGTTACAGATATAACGGAAACTGCAAAAGCTGTCGAAGATGCAGGAGCAGATGGAGTATCTTTAATAAATACATTACTTGGAATGAGCATAGATATAGAAAAACAAAGACCATTTTTAGCAAATAATACAGGTGGACTTTCAGGACCTGCAATAAAACCTGTTGCTGTTAGAATGGTATATCAAGTTGCTCAAAAGGTTAATATTCCAGTACTTGGATTAGGTGGAATAGTAAATGGAAATGATGCAGTTGAATTTATGCTTGCTGGTGCAAAAGCAATTTCAATTGGATGTGGAAACTTTATTGACCCTTATGCAGGACCAAAAACAGTAGATGGAATTGAAGATTATTTAAAAAGACATAATATTGATGATGTTAATGATATTGTTGGTAAGCTTAAGATGAATTAACATATTTTTTCTGATTGGGGACGGTTCTTTTTACGAAAAATGTCCCATTGGGACCGGTTCTTTTTGGGACATTTCGCAAAAAGAACCGTCCCCAATACGAAAAACTCGAAATTATTTAGCTTATATACTAATAATTTCGAGTTTTACTTTTATTATTTCAATCCCAACCCATACAAATCTTCATCAATTAAAGTATGAACTCTAGTCAAAGTTCTTTCATTATCAGACTTCAAACTATTCTCAATAAATTCAGGATGATTAACCAAAAATTCTTTCATAGTATCATCAGGATTATCAAAATATCTATTAATAAAATCTAATTGTTCATTATTTATAGCACCATGAGCTAAAGCTTCTTTAAATAAATCCTTATTAACAGTAGCTAAAGCGTGAGCAGTAACACCTACTTCTTTTAAATTATCAAAACCACCTTGATTTCTATCAATAACAACTAAAGTATGTTCCATAACACCATTTAGATTATTAATAATAGGAACCCATCTTTTAATATAGCTTGAGGCAGTAGTAATTAAATCAGATAAATGTAGAACTTTGTCTTCATTTAAATCTGAAATAGGTTCTGTTGACTCAAAATTAGAAGTACTATAAACAGCAGACATATCTTTAAAAATAGTTAAATGTGGTTTATTTAATAAATAAGCCAAAATAATAGAGAAATACCAATCTCTTCTTTCACCACCAGAAATATATTTAAAATTATCTACACCGATACTTGTTTCAATATATTCTTTCATTTGATTTATAACATCTTGATAAATTTTATTAGAATTATATTCATCTAAAACTTTATCAAAAAGCTTTTTAGGCAAATCCAATTTATTAGCTTTTCTATCAGTAATCAATTTAAGTTCATCAGTTATGTAATTTAAAAATTCAGTAGATTCTTTTTCTCCACCATAAACATATTGGCTATTAAAAAAATAAGGAGAAAGTTTTCCAGATGTTAGCCAGAATGGTTCGTTTTCTTTACAAAATTTTATTGCGTTTGATTCAAACAAATATGATAATATTTTATTAGACATATTAATCTAACCTCCTTCAAATTTAGGTATATATTATTACAGTTTTGCAGAGTTGTCAAGCAGATTTCTTATTAGGAAACGATTCTTCCAAAATTTCGTATTGGGGACGGTTCTTTTCGCGAAAGGAAACGGTCCCAATCAGAAAAAGAAACGGCTCTTTTGCGAAAAATTTTTCAAAAAATGTTGATATTTTTTAACATTTAGGCTAAAATAGAAAAAGTTTAAAAAAAGAAAAAAAGGAGGCCAAAAATTGGTAACTTTAGAAGATGTAAAAAAGAATAGTGAAATAAAAGCTCTAATAGAAGGAGCACAAAAGCAACTAGATGGGCTTCGGGTATACAGAACATTCATATAGGCATCTTGGAATAGTATCTGAAAGAGCGGGAAATATTTTAAGAGATTTAGGATTTGATGAAAGAACGGTTGAATTAACAAGAATTGCAGGTTATATGCATGATATAGGAAATTGTGTAAATAGAGTAGATCATGCACATTCAGGAGCAATATTAAGTTATAACATATTAAAAGATATGGGAATGGATGTAAATGAAAGAACTGAAATTATGATGGCAATAGGAAATCATGATGAAAACACAGGAACAGCAATAAGCAATATTTCGGCAGCTTTAATTTTGGCAGACAAGTCTGATGTTGCAAGATCTAGGGTTTCAAAAACAAATATTGCAACTTTTGATATTCACGACAAAGTAAATTATGCGGTTACAAATGCAGATTTAAAGCTAGATGCAGAAAATAGGGTAATAACCTTAAAATTGGATATTGACACAAAAATCTGCCCAGTATTAGATTATTTTAAAATATTTATGGATAGAACAATTATGAGTAAATATGCTGCAAAGTATTTAAAAATATGGTATGAGCTTATTATTAATAATACAAAATTATTATAATAAAAAAGTTTATTTAAAGGTTAATTTAATATTAATCAGAACAAAAAAATAAGGAGGATAAAAAATTGAAAGGTAAAAAATTAAAACTAATTACAGAAATTTTAGCAATAGTAGTTATATGTTTAGTATCATTTGTAGGAATATATACAAAAAAAGCTAATAAAATGGAAAATCAAGTAAAGGATTATGAATTAAGTAAAGACTTAAGTGGATACAGAGAACTTATATTTAAGGTAAGTGATGCAACTGAAGTCTTAGATTCAAAAGGAAAAGTTGTAGGAAATACAGATAACTACACAGATAGCACAATAGAAACAAATTCTTATCAAAAAACTGAAAATAAAATAAATAGTGATGAAGAATTAACAGAAGCAAATTACGAAAAAGCGAAATCTATAATAGAAGAAAGATTAAAAAGCTTAAGAATACAAGATTACAATTTAAGTTTAAACAAAGAAAATGGTGACATATATTTACAAATACCAGAAAACAGCGATACAGACCATATAATAAGCAATATTTTACAAGTAGCAAAATTTGAAATTAAAGATTCAGAAGATACATCAAATGTATTAGTAACAAATGATGATTTAAAGAAAATATCAGCAGTATATAATACAACAAGTTCAGGAACTACGGTATATTTACAAATTGAGTTTAACAAAAATGGTAAAAATATTTTAAAAGGTTTAAGTACTGGAGAATATGCAACAAATGAAAATTTAACAAATAATACAAACAGCACAGAAGCTACAGCTGAAACAAATACAAACGAATCAAGTACAAACGAATCAAACACAGAAAGTGATTCATCAAGCGAGGAAGAAAAAGCTACTCAAAAGAAAATTATATTATCAATAGATGATAATGATATGATAACAACAAGTTTTGATGATCCAATAGAAGATGGAATAATAGATTTATCAATGAACCAAGCAACTACTGACCAAGACTCTATATCACAAACATTACAATCTGCATCAACAATAGCAACAGTAGTAAATTCTGGAAAAATGCCACTTACATATAAAGTTTCAGAAAATAACTATGTAAAAACAGATATAACATCTGATATGTTAAAAAAGGTAATTTATGTAGTTTCTGCTATAACAATCGTAGCATTAGTTATTCTAGTATTAAAATATAAAGTAAGAGGATTAATTGCAGTTATTGCATTTATAGGATTTGTAGCTTTAGATTTATTACTTGTTAGATATACAAATGTAACAATATCATTAGAAAGTATAGTAGCTATGATGTTGACATTATTTATAAACTACATAGCAATATATGGACTAGTAAAAATACAAGAAACAGATATAGAATTAAAGAAAAAAGCTTATGCAAATGAATTTAAATCAATAATAATTAAATTTATTCCAATAGGTATAGTTGCAGTAATATTTGTATTTATGGGATGGACAAAAATTTCAACATTTGGAATGACAATGTTCTGGGGATTACTTTTAAGCATAGTTTACAATTATGTGTTAACAAAAAATATGTTAGATTAATAGAAAGGAAGAAATTAAATGAAAGAACAAAAAAGTACAAAGAAAATAATATATTTAATTATAGCAATTATAATTATTATTGGTGCAATTATATGTAAAGCAAAAGGATTTAATATAGAACTTATATACTCGAACAGACAACAAATAAGTATTTCAAATAGCACCGAACTAGATACAAATAAAATAGAAGAAATATCTAAATCTATTTTAGCAGGAAGAAAAGTAAAAGTTCAAGAATTAGAAAGATTTGGAAATGCAGTTCAAATTATATCAGAATCAATAAGTGATGAAGAAAAACAGAATTTAATTAATAAAATAAACGAAGAATGTGGAACAGACATTTCAAATGATGATACAAAAATAGTAACAGTAAGCAATACAAGAATAAGAGATATTTTAAAACCATACATATTACCAAGCATAATTACATTTGTAGCAGTATTATTATATTTCTTAATAATGTATCATAAAATAGGTGTAAGCAAAGTACTATTAAAAGGTATTTTTACACCAATAATTACAGAATTAGTATATTATTCACTTATTGCAATAACAAGAGTTGAATTTGGAAGAATAACAAATGCAATTGCAATAGGAATATATATTTTAGCAATAGGAGCTTTAACAATAAATTTCCAAAAAGAAAAGGAAAAGCTACCTAAAAATGATGACAAAAAGGAGAATGATTAAAAATGGGAGAACAACAAGAAGTTATATTAACTCAAGAAGGATTTGATAAATTAGAGGAAGAGTTAAATTACCTAAAAACAGAAAAAAGAACAGAAATTGCAGAAAGAATAAAAGTTGCAAGAGGATTTGGAGATTTATCTGAAAACTCTGAATATGATGAAGCAAAAAATGCTCAATCTGAAAATGAACAACAAATTGCTGAATTAGAGGCAAAAATAAGACACGCAAAAGTTATTGACAGCAGTGAAATTGACACAAAAACAGTTCAAATAGGAAATACTGTTAAATTATATGATGAAGAATTTGAGGAAGAAATTGAATATACAATAGTTGGTTCAACAGAAGTAAATTTAGTAGAAAACAAAATTTCAAATGAATCACCAATTGGAAAGGCTTTGCTTGGTAGAAAAAAAGGTGAAGTTGTTGACGTTGATGCTCCAGATGGAATTATCAAATTCAAAATTTTAGCTATAAAAAAATAATATAAATAAAACACTTGCATATATTTTATTTAGGTGAAATATATGCAAGTGTTTTTAATTGAAGAGGAAAAATCTGTAAGCTTTTTTAAAAAATATTTTAAAAGAATAGAAGTTGTAAATGATAAAATTTTGATAAATTGTAATATAGAAAATTTTAAGATTTCAACTAAAATAAAGCTATTTAGAAAAATAAAAAATATATTAGATTCAAATAATATAAAAAATGTTATTATTTCAAAAGAAATAAAAAAAGATTCTGAATTTGTAAATCTTTTTTATAGTAATAATTTAGATATTATAGACGGAAGGATATTATTTAAAAAACTTATAATTCAAATTATAGAAAATATATGTACTCATAATAATTTAAAATCACAGGAAAAACAAATAAGTATTTTAATAAATTCGGTTAATGTATTGGGAATAAATTGTGTTAAAGAACTGTCACAAAGATTTAAAAGCCTAAATGTTGTTACAAATAACATCAATTATTTTAAACCTCTTAAAGAAAAGCTTTGGGAGGAAGATGGAATTATTATAACACTTACAAATAATAAGAAAAAAGCATTATCTAAAGCGAATATTATTTTAAATATAGACTTTCCAGAAGAATTAGTGAATAAATATACAATATTTGAAGAAGCTATTTTAGTGAACTTGGAGGAAGAAGTTAAAATAAGAAAAAAGAGATTTTGTGGAAAGATAATTAATAATTATAAAATAAAGGCAGAACCAAATTCAAAATTAGCTGAATTTTTAAATAGAAATGAATACAAAAATTTTGAAACAAATGATTTAACAGAAGTTTATATTGCAAATAATCCAAAAGAAATTCAAAATATAATAATCCTATAAATAAGAGTATAAATTTCCTTAAAAAGTAAATAATATGATTAATTAAATTTTAAGGAGGATTATATGGGAGTACATTTTAAGGAAAATGAGGAAAAAATAACTTTAGGAATGATTATATCAGGTATAATGATTATTGCAATACTTGTTACATCATTAATAGTATATTTGTTAAATGTTAATAGCACGAAAAATAATGGAGAAATTGCAAGCCAAGAGGAGCTTAAAACAAGTGATGCTCAAAGTGATGATAATGAATTTGAGTCCGTAAGTATTGATATAGGAAAGTCTGTAAATGAAGCTAAAAATGAAATAGAGACTAATACTGAAAATACATTAAATAGCACGAATAACACAGTTAATACATCTAAAGCAAATACATCAAATACAAATTCTACTTCTGGCTTGACCTCGAATTCGGCTTCAGCTTCAGAAAAAAATACAACATCTACAGAAAAGACCAGCAAAAGCAATGAAAATAAGAATAATACAGAAAAAACACAAAACGACGAAAATAAAGAAATAAAATTTACAGCGCCAGTAAATGGGGAAATACTTAGAGAATTTGCAAAAGATAGCCTTGTATATTCGAACACCCTAGAAGAATGGATAACTCACACAGGTGTAGATATAAAAGCAGATAAAACAACAGTTGTAAAAGCAGCTGCAAATGGAAAAGTAGAAAGCATAAAAAATGACCCAAGATATGGTTTAACTGTTATTGTAAGTCACAGCGGTGGATATAAAACGGTTTATGCAAATCTTTTAACTGCTGAGTATGTTGTTGAAGGAGAAGAAATAGAAGCAGGACAAACTATTGGTACAGTAGGTAATAGCTCTTCTTTTGAGATAGCAGATGATTATCATTTACATTTTGAACTTATTAAAGACGGTGAATATTTGAATCCTTGTACTTTAATGGAATTTTAATTGATAGGAGCTTTGGGAGCATTGGGACCGGGTCTTTTTGGGTATTTTTCCTCATTGGGACCGGGTCTTTTTAAATATTGCAAATGTTAAAAATTAAATGTGATATGTAGTAAAAATACGGATATTTCGAAATTATTACGAGAATGTTACTTTTATATGAAGTTTGAATTATAGATGTTGAATTGACGCTACTAGTGTAGTAAAATACATAATGAAACTGTAGAAAATTAGATGAGGAGAAGATAAATATGAAGATTTGGAATAAAAACAGAGGAATAACTTTAATTGCACTTGTTATAACAATTATAGTTTTATTAATTTTAGCAGGCATATCAATATCAATGCTTACAGTACAAAATGGAATATTAAATAGAGCATCGGAGGCTAAGGAAAAGACTGAAATATCAAGCAAAGACGAGAAAAGAAAACTAGCACAAGCAGAAGCTTTAATGAATACAGAAAAAACAACATATAAAGGAGTTACTTTGCCAGAAGGATTTGCACCAACTAAAATAGATGGCGAGAATTCTATTGATGATGGATTGGTTATAACTGATGGGTATGGGAACGAGTATGTTTGGGTGGAAGTACCTAAGACGGATACAGTTTATCCTACTGCAGGATTAAATATAACAGAGTTTACAGATGAAGAGTATACGAAAATTGAAAATGATTTACATGAATATACTAAGGAGTATAGGAATGGAACAGGAAATGGTGATGTTTACTATGAAGATAATCAAAATGGGTGGTATAAAGATGAAGGAGAATATAATGCAACGAAGAAAAAGATGTTAAAAAGAGTATACGAAAATGGAGGATTTTGGGTAGGAAGATATGAAGCAGGAGTTGAGAAAAATAGAACGGAAAGAGACGAAAACACTGTTATGCCATTGGTAAAAGCTAATTTATATCCATACACTTATGTGACAAAAACACAAGCAAAAGTATTAGCTGAACAAGTTGAATCGGGAAGTTATACAAGTGGTCTGATGTTTGGAGTACAATGGGATTTAATTCTAAAATATATTGAAAGTAAGAAGATGGTTACTGATATAGATATAAAGGAAAAACTGAATTCTAAAAGTACAGAAATTGGAAACTATTATAATTCGAAATTCACATTAAATAGAGGAAAATTTGCACAATATGGTTCAATGTCCGATTGGTATAATTTTGATAGTGAAGAAAAAAATATTTTAGTAACAAGATGTGAAAAACTACCACAAAGCACATATAATAATGGAATATTATTAACAACTGGTGCAATAGATAAGACAAAATTGCAAAATATATATGATATAGCAGGAAATGTATGGGAGTGGACATTAGAAAAGACATCAATAGATGATTTTATTTGCGCTATTAGAGGAGGAGATTTTGGCTGCGATGGTGATAATATCTCAGCAAGCATCCGTGGGCAAAACGGAATATATAGTAGTTATTATGGTGTTGGTTTTAGAATATCACTTTATTAATCTGAACTTTGAATAATAAAATGTAAAAATTATAAGTAAAAAAGACTAGTTTTTTGAATTTTCTTCAAAATTATCTAGTCTTTTTTTATGGTGTTATTTTTCTAAAATTTAGTATTGTAAATTATAACAACAGGAATACATTTGTCGAACAGTATCAAACGATTTTCCTTGACATCAAGCCATTTCCACCATATAATAGATATACAAATATTTTTTCAAAGAGATTAAAATTTTTACAATTCAATTCAAAAAAAATAATTCAAAGCTATCTAAAATTAAAAAGTAATATCTTAGAAAAAAAGTTGCAAAAGAATCAAAAAAGATGCTATAATAAAGGAGGAAAATATTTGAGCAAGAAAAACGCAAAAAGAACAAACAAGCTAACGAAAGAAAACAAATATCGGAAAGTCGTTTGGGAGCTAATTCAAAACGACTTTTTTAATTATTACAAAAAGATAATACAACTATAAAATAATTGGTATTTATATGGATATTAACATTTTAACATACAAAAATAGCACAGAAGCTAAAAAAACTTCTGTGCTATTTTCGCATAACAATTAATTTTATTTAACGGCTTTATCACAATAGTACTGCAAAATTTCCCAAATAATCTTAAAAGGTCTCCTGAGTTTAAAAATATTCTCATCAGAACCATCATTTAAGGTATACTCAAAAAAAGGAACATCCTGAGTTTCAATAATAGAATAATTAATTCTAATAGTATCAAGAACAGGAATAATATCACTCAATTTCTGAGCATTGTAGTTACTACCATCTGCTGAATACCAGTCTACAAACCGTTTCATTTGATCTAAGAACAGTGCACGGTTAATTTCTGTGGTATATTCATTACCGTCTTTTACGTAAATTAATTTAATAAGGTCTTTCATAAGCTATACCTCCTTAATTTTATACCAAAACCAGAGGATAGCTTACAACCTCTGATTTTGCTCAAAGGTTTGTTCTGCAACTTTGATGCCAATAATTATATCACAAAAATATGAAAAATGATATAGTTTTAAACAAGAAAATGTGCTATAATTGAAAGGTATCAAAAATTATGGAGGAAAAAATGATAAATATAGATAAAGTAGAAGAGAAATTTCAAGAATATGTATCAAAATTTAACAGCAAACAAGGAAGGATAAAACTAAAAATTGACCACATAAAAAGAGTTGCAGAAATAAGCGAAATGTTAGCAAAATATCTAAAATTAAATGAAGAACAAATAATGCTAGCCAAAGCAATAGGAATATTCCACGATATTGGAAGATTTAAACAAGTAGAAATGTATGATACATTTAGCGATAAAGACTCAATAAATCACGCAGAGCTTGGTGTGAAAATTTTATTTGATGAAAATTTAATAGAAGATTTTGGAATAGAAGAAAAATATAAGAAAGTTATTAAACTAGCTATATTAAACCATAATAAAGATAAAATTGAAGAAGGACTAACAGAAGAAGAAAATTTATTTTGTAAAATTATAAGAGATGCAGATAAATTAGATATTTTTTATGTCCTATGTAATTATGATTTCGAAAGTGCATTTTGGTATAAGGATTTTAATTGCGAAGAAATAAGTGAGAAAATTATGATTCAATGTACTAAATTACATAAATTAAACTATAAAGATATAAAAAACAATGCTGACCAAATTGCAGTTCCTTTTGCTTATGTATATGATTTGAATTTTGAGTTTTCTTTGAAATATTTGAGAGATAAAAAGTATTTAGATGAATTTACTAGGTTGGTTTGTGATGAATTCAAATCTGATAAAGTTCATAAACAGGTAAAAGAGTTGTTAGAGTGCGTTAATTTGTATGGGGAGTTATGAAAAACTAAAGGAGAGTATTGATGGAAGATAATAAATTAATTATATATAAAAATAGTGAAGGAAACATTATAGTAGATGCTATTTATAAAGATGAAACTTTATGGCTATCACAAAAAGGAATGTCAAAAGTTTTTGAATGTTCTACAGATAATATAAGTTTACACTTGAAACATATATTTGAAGAAAAAGAGTTAGATAAAAAATCAGTTACCGAGAAATGCTCGTTAACTGCCGATGACGGAAAAAACTATAATACAACTATTTATAGTTTAGATGCTATAATTGCTGTGGGTTATAGAATTAATTCTAAAAAAGCAACAGAATTTAGAATATGGGCAACAAAAATTTTAAAAGAATATATGACCAAAGGATTTGCTTTAAATGATGAACGTTTTATAAATGGAAATAAATATGATGCAAAATATTTTGATGAATTATTAGAACGTATCAAAACAATCAGAGTAAGTGAAAGAATGGCATACCAAAAAATCACTGATTTATTTATTGCAACAGCAACTGATTACAATCCTAAGTCAGAAGAAGCGTATACTTTCTTTAAAATAGTTCAAAATAAGTTGCATTTCGCTATAAGTGGACATACTTCTGCCGAATTAATATATAGTAGAGCAAACTCAGATAAAGAACATATGGGACTAACAACTTGGAAAAATTCTCCTGATGGTTTAATATATAAATATGATGTGATTATTGCAAAAAATTATTTAAACGAAGAAGAAATGAATAATTTAAAAGATTTAACAAATATGTTTTTAGTATTTGCTGAAGATGAAGCAAAACAAAGACATGTTATGACAATGAAGGATTGGATAAATGCAACTGATGATTTATTAAAGTTTAGAAGAAAAGAAATATTAAATAATAGTGGCAGTATATCTAATAAAGAAGCAGTAGAAAAAGCAGAAAAAGAATATGAAAAATTTAGAGTTATACAAGATCAAAAATACATTTCTTCAATGGATGAATTCTATAATGAATATTTAAATGAAAATAGTGATAATGAATAAGGAAGTGAAAAAAATGGATATGTATCAAAAAAGAAAAATCAGAGCAGAAAAGAAAAACAACAATCAAGAAGAAAAGTTAACTAAAGTCGGAATTAACTGGTACCCAGGCCACATGGCCAAAACCAGAAAACAAATAGCAGAAGATTTAAAACTAATAGATGTAGTAATAGAAATACTAGATAGCAGAATACCAATATCAAGTAGAAACCCAGACATAGCAAACCTAACTAGTGGAAAAGACAAAATAATAATACTAAACAAAAGTGATTTAGCAGACAAAAAACAAAACGAATTATGGGTACAATATTTCAAAGAAAAAGGACAACCAGCAATACTTGCAAACTGTAACGAGGGAAAAGGAATAAATGAAATCCTAAGAGCAACAGAAAAAATAAAGCAAGCAGAAATGGAAGAATATGCCGAAAAAGGAAGAACAGGAAGAAAAATAAGAGCAATGATACTAGGAATACCAAATGTTCGGAAAATCATCATTTATAAATAGAGTTGCAAAAAACAGTAGACTAGAAGTTGGAAATAAACCAGGAGTAACAAAAAGAAAACAATGGATTAGAGTAAATGAAAAAATAGAATTATTAGATACACCAGGAGTATTATGGCCAAAATTCGAAAATGAGCAAGTAGCTTTAAATCTATCATTTACGGGGACAATAAAAGATGATGTATTAGAGCAAACAGAGGTGGCATATCAGCTTTTAAAGCTTTTATTGGAAGAATATAGAAAAAATGTTGTGGAAAGATATAAAATATCAGAAGAATATATAGAAGAAATACTAAACAGAGAAGAGCCAGAAAACTTTAATATATATGAAATTATGCAGCAAATAGGCAAAAGAAGAGGATGCATAATATCTGGTGGAGAAATAGATGATGAAAAAACAGCGAAAATAATTTTAGATGATTTTAGAAGCGGTAAATTAGGAAATATAACACTTGAAAAAGCAGAAAGGATGTAAAATTTGAATATAGAAGAATTTATACCAATAAAAAAAGAAGAATCAGAAATAAATCAAATGTCACCACTTGTATGGGCATATGTGGGGGATTGTGTATATGAGTTATATATTAGAACATATTTAGTAGATAACACAAGTTTAAAGCCACACAAATTACATATAGAATCAATAAAGTATGTAAAAGCAGGAGCACAAGCAAAATTTTTAGAGAATTTTTATGATAATTTAACAGATGAGGAAAAAGACATTGTAAGAAGAGGCAGAAATGCTAATAATCATCATTTACCTAAAAATTCGAATGTGCAGGAATATATGTATTCTACTGCATTTGAGGGATTGATTGGATATTTGTATTTGTGTAAGAAGTATGATAGAGTTAAGGAAATAATTGAAAAATATATTTTGTGAAATTTCTGATTGGGGACGGTTCTTTTCGCGAAAAGAAATGGTCCCAATCAGAAATTTTTGCATAAACTTAGGATAAAATAATACAATTATATTAATAATAGTATTAGGAGGAATATGATGAAAAACAGATATCTAGTTTTAGGTGGAGATTTAAGAAATGTTAAGCTAGCAGGTATGCTTGCAGATGATGGAAATAGAGTTTATTCATTTGGTCAAGATAGGTCTGATGAGATTTTAGATGATGGTAGAATTGAAAAATGTACATCTTTAAAAACAGCGATGGAAAAAGCTCAGGTTATAATAGGTCCAGTGCCGTTTTCAAGTAATGAAGATTTTATAAATGCACCATTTGCACATGATAAGATAATGATAGATGATCTGATGAAAACAAATAAGGCCAAAATTTTTATTAGTGGTAGTATTAAGGATAATTTGAGAAAACAACTTGATGAAAAATATATGGAAGTTATTGATATTATGAAAAGAGACGACTTGGCTATTTTAAATACAATAGCAACAGCGGAAGGCACAATTGAGGTAGCTATAAAAAATACTGATAAAATTTTACAAGGAAGTAGAGTGCTTATATTAGGATTTGGAAGGGTTGGAAAAATAGTTGCGAATAAATTTAGCAAGATGTCGGCTATTGTTACTTGTGCAGCAAGAAAAGTTTCGGATTTGGCGTGGATTAAAGCGTATGGTTATAATAGTTTGAATATTAATGATATGTTATATGATTTAAAAGAATTTGATATTATTATAAATACAGTTCCTCAAACTATTTTAAGGGAAAGGGAATTGAAACATATAGATGCAGAAGCATTAATTATTGATTTGGCTTCAAACCCAGGTGGAATTGACGGAAAAATAGCTAAAAGTATGGGACTTAATTTTATATGGGCATTGGCACTTCCTGGTAGAATTGCACCTAGTTCATCTGCTAAATTTATTAAAGATACGGTTTATACCATACTGGAAGAAATGTCGAAACGTGTCGAATAATGCGATGGAAACTGGAAAAAATTTCCAAAAATATATAGACAAAATTGCCTAAAAGTTGTAAAATACAAAATGTAAAAGTTGCAACAAAAAAATTAAAATTATAGGAGGCAAAGAAGAATGGAAGTTCTTAAAATTTCATCAAAATCAAACCCAAATTCAGTAGCAGGAGCTATTGCAGGTTTGATAAAAGAATCACAAAAAGCAGAAATGCAAGCAATCGGAGCAGGAGCTCTAAACCAAGCAGTAAAGGCAGTAGCAATTGCAAGAGGATTTGTAGCACCAGCGGGAGTTGATCTTGTTTGCATACCAGCATTCGCAGAAGTTGAGGTAGAAGGAGAAGATAGAACTGGTATAAAACTTATTGTTGAATCTAGAAAATAAAATATTTTAATAGGAATTATTATGAATTGAAAGAAGCATTTGTCATATTTGGCAAATGCTTCTTTAGTTTGTTAAAATTACTTCGTTTTCGACAAAATTCCCCTTGACAATCGCAAATTTTACTATATAATTACAAATATAGTTTATAATTTAGATAAAAATAGAAGAGGTGCCTATGAAGAATAACATTTTTGGATATGTATTTGTTTTATTCATAATAGTTATAATGGGTTTTGCAATATATAGAGTAAAAATTCAAAACGGAGATAAAAATACAGAAAATGGTAGTAGCGGAACCAGTAGTAATCAAGAAATTCAAAAAGGAAAAGAAATAACATTAGGAGTATCAGAATTTGATAATATAAACCCAATAATTACTTCAAATAGAAGAGTTCAAGATATAGATAGATTAATATATGAACCACTTGTAAATATAACAGAAGACTATAATATAGAATACACTTTAGCTCAAGAATGTGCCAAAAATTCAAACAACATTTATATAATAAAATTAAGACAAGGTGTAAAATGGTCAGATGGAAGCAAATTTACGAGTGATGACGTAAAATATACAATAGATAAATTAAAAGAAAATGAAAATTCGGTATATGCTTCAAATGTTAGTCCTATAAAGGAAGTTGATATAATAGATAATTACACATTAAGAGTAATACTATCACAAGATGTAAATAATTTTGAGTACTATCTAAATTTCCCAATACTAAGCAGTAGTTACTATTTAGACACAGATTTCTGGAATACAGATAAAAATAAAGCTCCAATAACAACAGGTCAATATAAAATTTTCGAGGTAAATAATAACACAATTGTACTAGAAAAAAATCAAAGCTGGTGGAATGCAAAAAAAGATACAACAATAATTGAAAAAATTACAATAAATTTATATTCAACTGCAGCAGAACTTTATAATGCATTTAAAATGGGAAGTATAGATTTAATATCAACAGAAAATGGCTCATATCAGGATTATATAGGAACAATAGGATATGATGTAACAGAAATTGAAGGAAGAGAATTTATATTTTTAGCATTAAATACGCAAAGCTCGAATTTATCAGACGTAAATGTTAGGAAAGCTATAAGAGCAGCACTAGATAAAGATAGAGTTATTTCAAATTCATTCGGAAATATGTATAAATCCGCAAATTTCGTCTTAAATACAGGAAGTTATTTAGTAAACACACAAGAAGAAAGTTTTTATAATGTAGACGAAAAAAGTAATTTATTGTCATCAGCTGGATGGGAATTTAAGAATGGAATTTGGCAAAAAATAGAAAATTATAAAGCAAAAGCATTAGAACTAAATTTAGTTGTAAGAGCAAGTGATGGAACAAGAAGAAGAGCTGCAGAAGATATAAAAAGCCAATTAGGCGAACAAGGTATTATTGTTAATATAATATATGCAGACGATTCTAGTTATAATTCATATTTGAATAATATAAATTACGATATGATGCTTGGAAGTATAAAACAACCAATAGCACCAGATTTATCAACATATTTTGGATATAACAATTTAGCAAAATTTAGTAATTCAGAAATTGATGATATAATGAATGTCACAAAAAATTCGACAGACAGTAATCAATTAAAATCAAAGTATCAAAGATTATATGAAATTTACAATGACGAAGTACCATATATTGGAATTGCAAGAAATAAGATTATAGCAGTAAAAAATACAGAACTTGTTGGAGATATAAAAGCAAACTGGTATAGTATGTTTTACAATATAAAAGAATGGTATACTTCAAAATAAAAATAAAAAGTTTCAAAAAAGTATTGACAAAAAAATGTTTGCTGTATATAATAACCACAGCAAACAGAAATTTGCAAAAATAAGGAGGAAAAATAAATGGCAGAAAATAATGAAAGAAAAAAAGCATTAGATGTTGCATTAAGCCAAATAGAAAAACAATTTGGAAAAGGCTCAGTAATGAGACTTGGAGATTATAAAGCAATGGAAATAGAATCAATTCCAACTGGTTCACTAAGCCTAGACATAGCTTTAGGAATAGGTGGATTACCAAGAGGAAGAATAATAGAAATATATGGACCTGAATCATCAGGAAAAACAACACTAGCATTATCAGTAGTAGCAGAAGCACAAAAACTAGGAGGAGAAGCAGCATTTATAGATGCAGAACACGCTTTAGACCCAGTACATGCTAAAAAATTAGGTGTAGATATAGATAACCTAATAGTATCACAACCAGATACAGGAGAACAAGCACTAGAAATAACAGAAAGTTTAGTAAGAAGTGGAGCAATAGATGTAGTAGTAGTAGACTCAGTAGCAGCCCTAGTTCCAAAAGCAGAAATAGATGGAGATATGGGAGATTCTCACATGGGACTTCAAGCAAGACTTATGTCACAAGCACTTCGTAAATTAGCTGGAGCAATAAACAAATCAAAAACAGTACTAATATTTATAAACCAATTAAGAGAAAAAATAGGAGTAATGTTTGGAAATCCAGAAACAACAACAGGTGGACGTGCATTAAAATTTTATTCATCTGTAAGACTAGATATAAGAAGAATAGAACAAATAAAACAAAATGGAGAAGTAACAGGACACAGAGTAAGAGTAAAAGTTGTAAAAAACAAAGTTGCACCACCATTTAGAGAAGCAGAATTCGATTTAGTTTACAATGAAGGAATATCTAAAGTAGGAAATATAGTAGATATGGCTGTAAACCTAGACATAATAGTGAAAAGCGGTTCATGGTTTAGCTACAAAGGCGAAAAGATTTGCCAAGGTAGAGAAAATGTTAAAAAATATTTAACAGATAATCCAGATATGATGGCTGAAATCGAAAAGAAAGTAAGAGACAATTTCGAAAAAGCATTTGAACAAAGTTTAGGCGAAGAAATACCTGAAGATGATGACGATGATGTAGAAGAATAAAATTAAATAAGGGGCAATCAAAAAGAGTTGTGGTAACTCTTTTTGGTTGTCATATTTTTTGTTTAAAATATTGACACGTATGAAAAATACGTATATAATATAGGGAGGTTGGTAATAATAATGAAAGGATATTCACCCAAATAGGAGGTATTATTAAATGAAAAATGATAGTTATGAATTTGTAGCAGTTTTGGATTATGCAGAAGATGGAATTAATATAACATTTCCAGATATTCCAGAAGCAATATCTTGTGCAGATACAACTAAAGAAGCAATGAAAAATGCAGAAGAAGTTTTAGGATTGGTGTTGTACGATATGGAATATGACAATAAAAAAATACCAGAAGCAACATCATTGGAAAATGTTAAAATACAAGGAAATCAAAAGGCTATACCAGTATCTGTATGGATGCCGTTAGTAAGAAATGAATTGGATGAGCAGGCAGTAAAAAAGACATTAACAATTCCACAATGGTTGAATAAGATGGCAGAATCAAAAAATGTTAATTTTTCTAGACTTTTACAAACAGCCTTAAAGGAATATTTAGGAGTAGGAAAATATTGACATAAAATATTGACAGGAAATTTTTTCAATGCTAAGCAAAAAATAATAATCAGATGCTCATTATTTAAAAATAAGGAGCAGATTTTAAAAAAATTATATTTTTTCAACTTTTAAAGATTATTTGCTTGCAAAAGCAAATAAAATGTGCTAATATATAAAACATAAAAATAAAACAAAAACAAAATTAAGGACACAATAAATAATACAATATCTTCCAGAGAACTTTGCAAAAGCTGAAAGCAAAGTAAGTAAAAATTATTTTGGCTTTAAGCCATAAGACAACAAAATGTCTTAATTATCACCTTAATAGTTGCATAGCAGAAATAACAGTAAGTTATGCCGTAATTCTTGCGTTAAAAGAAAACAAAGAGAGTAACAAAAATAAAGAATATATAAAAGGTTACTAACTTAGGTGGTACCGCGGAAACAATCCATTTCGTCCTAATCAAGGAGAATGGATTGTTTTTTATTTTATATTAAAATGTTCACGAAAGAACCGGTCCAAAAAGAACATGCTCATAAAAGAACCGGTCCCAAACGAACAAGTAGGAGGTAGCACAACATGAACGAACTAAAAATTAACGGAATTTACAAACACTTCAAAGGCGACTACTACTTAGTAGAAGGAATAGCAAAATATTCTGAAACAAAAGAAGAAATGGTATTATACAGAAGGCTATATGAAGATGGCGGCTTATGGGTAAGACCAAAAGAAATGTTTTTATCAGAAGTAGACCATGAAAAATATCCAAATGTTAAGCAAAAATACAGATTTGAATTACAAAATATAGAAAGTGTAGCAAAAAAATTAAAAAAATAAAAAAGGAGTGAAAGGATATGTACAAAAAAGTAGAATTACCAAAAGAAGGCTATGTAGGTATGGAAAAAGAAGTAGCTGAGCTATGGAAAGAAAAAGACATAGTAAAAAAGAACTTTAACAAAAATGAAGGAAAAAAATATTTTATGTTTTATGATGGACCTCCAACAGCAAATGGAATGCCACACGTAGGACATATAGAAACAAGAGTAATGAAAGACATAATTCCAAGATACAAAGTTATGAAAGGTTATTATGTACCTCGTAAAGCTGGATGGGATACACATGGACTTCCAGTAGAACTTGAAATTGAAAAGAAACTTGGTATTTCAGGAAAAGAACAAATTGAAGATTATGGTGTAGAAAAATTTGTTAAAGAATGTAAAGACAGCGTTTTCCAATATGTTCATATATGGGAAAAAATGACTAACCAAGTTGGATATTGGGTAGATATGGAACACCCTTATGTTACATATCATAATGATTATATAGAATCTGTTTGGTGGGCTCTAAAAGAATTATGGAAAAAAGGTTTATTATATGAAGGACATAAAGTAATGCCATATTGCCCAAGATGTGGTACAGCACTTTCTTCACACGAGGTTGCACAAGGATATAAAGATGTAAAAGACTTAACTTGTATTGCTAAATTTAAGGTAAAAGGAAAAGAAAATACATACATTTTAGCATGGACAACAACACCTTGGACACTTCCATCAAACTTAGCATTATGTGTAAATAAAACATATACATATGCAGAAGTTAAAGTAAATGCAGGAACAGAGGAAGAACCAAAATATGAAAACTATATTTTAGCAAAAGACTTAATTTCATCTGTATTAAAAGATAAAGATAAAGAATATGAATTAGTAAAAGAATTTAAAGGTGAAGAATTACTAGGAACAGAATATGAACAATTAATGCCTTTTGCAAAGCCAGAAGGAAAAGCATTTGTTGTAATTCATGGTGATTATGTAACATTAACAGATGGTACTGGTATAGTACACATTGCACCTGCTTATGGTGAAGATGATAGTTTAGTTGCAAAACAAAATGATATAGCATTTGTAAACTTAGTAGATAAATCTGGAAAATTCGTAAAAGAAGTTGAGCCTTGGGCAGGAAGATTTGTAAGAGATTGCAATGAAGATATTTGCAAATGGTTAAATGAACAAAACAAATTATTCTCTAAGGAAAAACATCTACACTCATATCCACATTGTTGGAGATGTGACACACCACTTCTTTATTATCCAAAAGAAAGCTGGTTTGTAAAAATGTCAAGTCTAAGAGATGAGCTAGTTGCAAATAACAATAAAGTAAATTGGTATCCAGATACAATCCGTACAGGAAGATTTGGAAAATTCTTAGAGAATGTTATTGACTGGGGAATCTCAAGAGACAGATATTGGGGAACACCACTTCCAGTTTGGAAATGTGACTGTGGACACCTAGAATGTATTGGTTCTATTGAAGAATTAAAAGAAAAGGCTGTAAATTGCCCAGACGATATAGAACTACATAAACCTTATATAGATAATGTTCATTTAAAATGCCCAGATTGTGGTAAAGAAATGACAAGATTCAAAGAAGTTATAGACTGTTGGTTTGACTCTGGTTCAATGCCATTTGCACAATTACATTATCCATTTGAAAATAAAGACCTATTTGAAAAAGAATTCCCAGCAGGATTCATTTCAGAAGCGGTTGACCAAACAAGAGGATGGTTCTATACTTTAACTGCAATTGGAACTGCATTATTTGGAAGATCACCATTTGAAAACTGTATAGTTTTAGGACATGTTTTAGATGGCAAAGGTCAAAAGATGTCTAAATCTAAGAAAAACGGAGTAGACCCATTCTTACTATTAGATACAGTAGGAGCAGATGCAACTCGTTGGCATTTCTATACATGTTCAGCACCATGGCTACCAACAAGATTATCTTTAGAAAATGTACAAGAAACTCAAAGAGGATTTTTAGCAACATTATGGAATGTATATTCATTCTATGTTTTATATGCAGAAATAGACAAATTCAATCCATTAAATTACAAAGATTTCAAATCAGAAAATGTAATGGACAAATGGATAATTTCTGAGTTAAACACATTAGTAAAAGAAGTTGACGAAAAACTAGAAAAATATGACATAACAGGAAGCGCAAATCAAATAGAAGCATTTACAGACAGACTTTCAAATTGGTATGTACGTAGAAATCGTGAAAGATTCTGGGGAACAGAATTAACTGATGACAAAATTGGAGCTTATGTTACATTATACAGAGTACTAGTTACATTAAGCAAAATTTCAGCACCATTTATCCCATTTATGACTGAAGAAATTTACCAAAACTTAGTTGTAGGATTAGATAGAGATGCGGAAGAAAGTATCCATTTATGTTCTTGGCCAGAAGTAAATGAAGCAGAAGTTGATAAAAAACTAGAAGAGGAAATGGACCTAGCTTATACAATAGTAAAACTTGGAAGAAGCGCAAGAAATTCTGTAAATATCAAAAACAGACAACCATTATCAAAAATGCTTATATCTGTTAAAAATCTTCCAGAATACTATAGTGATATAGTAAAAGAAGAGCTAAATGTAAAAGAAGTTGTTTTAGGTGCAGATATGAAAAATTATGTTGATTTTGAGATAAAACCAAATCTTCCTGTACTTGGAAAAGAATATGGAAGACTAATACCTCAAATTAAACAAAAAATAGCAGAATTTAACCAAATGGAACTAGCAACTAAAGTTGAATCTGGAAATATCGAATATATTGAAATAGGTGAAGTTCAAATACCTTTATCAAAAGACAACTTATTAGTAACAATGCAAGGAAAGGATGGTTTTGCATTTAGCGGAACTGGTGAAATTGGTGTTGTTATTGAAACTGAAATTACACCGGAATTAAGAGAAGAAGGATATTTAAGAGAAATCTTGTCTAAAGTTCAAAATATGAGAAAAGATAGTGGTTTTGAGGTTATGGATAATATTAATCTTTATGTTGGTGGAAACGAAACTTTAGAGGCTGTTGTTAAGAAATATGAGGATATTATTAAACATGATACTTTGGCTAAAGATGTTTTGTATAATGTGGATGGAAAAGAATATGTTTCAACTCCTATTAATGGGGAAAATTTGAATATTTTTGTTGAAGTTGTAAAATAAGATTTTTGAAAGTATGTGAGATTTTTAATTTCACATACTTTTTTGAAAAAACGAATAATGTATTGACAAAATCACACAATAATAATATAATGTAATACAAAAGGAGGCGATTTGTATGGCTCAAGCAAATTTAAGTGTTAGAATAGATGAAAATGATAAAAAAAGTTTTGAAGTTTTTTGTAATGAAACAGGAATGAATGTATCTGTTGCAATAAATATGTTTATAAAAACAGTATTAAGAGAACACAAATTACCATTTGAAATAAAAGCAGACCCATTTTATTCTAAAAGCAATATGAGTTATTTGGAAAATATTGTTAAGGACATAAATGATGGAGTAGCAAAACTAGAAGAACATGATTTAATAGAGGATGATGAATAAAATGAAATTATTGTGGGACGAACGAGCATGGGACGATTATTGTTATTGGCAGATGCAAGACAAAAAAACATTAAAGAGAATAAATATGATATTAAAAGATATACAAAGAAATTCTTTTGAGGGAATTGGAAAGCCAGAACCTCTAAAAGAAAATTTGACCGGATATTGGAGTAGAAGAATTGATGATACAAATAGAATTGTATATACAATAAAAGAACGGAAAAATAATTATAGTAGCTTGTAAGGGGCATTATGAAAAATGAAAATGTTATTTTTAAGTATGTGAGATTTTAAATTTCACATACTTTTTTGGGGAAAATTCAAGACAAATGGGGAAAAATATGGTATTATTTTAGTGAAAAAGTGGCTGATAATTGATTTGTTGCTAAGGAAAATATAATTTAAAGGTGTGATTATGTTATGGATAAAATAATTGTTGAAGTGGGTTCTACCTGTACAAAAGTAGATAGGTATAATGGAGAAAAAATAGAAAAGTTAGAAGGCAAAACGATTCAATTAAAAAAACACTATAATGAAAACAAAAAATTAAAAGAAGAAGATGTAAAAACATTAATTCAAAGCATAAATGAATTAAAGACGATATCTAAAGATATTTATGTATGTGGTACAAGTATATTTAGAAGTTTAAAAGAATCAGAAAAAGAATACTTTTTGGAAAGATTTAAAAAAGAGACTGGATACGACTTTAATATTATTTCACAAGAAAAAGAAAATGAACTAACAGTTTTAGGAACAACAAGATTTGTAAAAGGCAAAGTATGTGTATTTATTGGCGGAGGAGGCTCTACAGAGATTTCAATATTTGATAAAAAAATAATAGAAAGCACAAACACAAAAGTTGGTGTTATTGATGTCATGGAACAATTTCCGGATTTAGCAAATGAATTTGCGACAACAAGTTTAGAAACGGTAAAAACATATATAAGAGAAAGATTAATTTTACCAAAAGAAAAGGCAGATATATTAATATTAGCAGGAGGAGGACACGAAAAATTTGCAAGGAAATCTGGAATAAAGTATGAAAAAAATATCTTATATGAAGATATGTCATCTCCGATAATGATGGATATAGAAACAAGAAAAAATGAAACTGAAAGATATTTCAAATCCATTTCGTTAGATAAAATTAAAAATAGAGAAAAAGACCAAGATTGGTGGTATGCAACAAGGGCAATGTGTGCATTTACATTAGTTGTTGCAGAAGAAATTGGGACTAAATATATTATACCTACAGATATAGCAATGGTATATGGAATTTTAGAAAGCTTAAAGTAAAAGAAATAGGAGGAAATATGGAAGAGTATTTTGATGTATTAAATAATAAAGGTGACTATACCGGAAAAATAGAAAGCAGGGAAAAATGTCATAAAGAAGGATTATGGCATAAAGCAGTTGCAGTATTTGTAATAAATTCAAAAGGTCAAGTATTATTACAAAGAAGAAGTCCAAATAAGAAGATGTGGCCAAACATGTGGGATATAACAGCAGGAGGTCATGTTTTATCCGGAGAATTTGGATTTCAATCTATAATTAGGGAATGTAAAGAAGAGATAGGTATCATTTTAGACAAAAGAGATATTACATTTATTGGATGCTCAATATCAACAAATATAAAGGGAGATATTATAAATAATCATTTCAATGAGTATTATATTGCAAAAAAAGAAATTGATTTAAATTCACTAAAACTACAAAGGGAAGAAGTATCAGAAGTAAAGTGGATGGATAAAGAAGAAATTATAAATAGAATCAAAGAAAATTACAATGGAATAACTGATAAAGAAGGCTGCTGGGAATATCTGATTAAGTATTATGAATGGGCAGAAGATAATTTAGTTTAGGGGGAAAAAATGGAAAGAAAACACGCAATTATAATTATAAAAAATGAGAAAAATAAATATTTACAATACTATGACAATAGATGGGAAAGCTATTTATTTCCTAATTGTAAGATAAATGATAAAACAGATTATGATAAAATAAAAGAAGAAATTTTCGGAAAATATGGAATAAAAATAAACAATATAAATTACAAAATGGAAAAGGTTCACACTAAATTTTCAGAAAGCGACAAAATTCAAAAAACATATCATCACTATTTTTATAAATGTAAAATTGAAAAAGAATTTGAAAATAGAAAAATACAATTCAAGTGGTATTCAATGGAGGAACTTCTAGGAGATGAAAGAATACAAATGGTTAATTCAGATATTGTGGAATATGTAAAAGAATGTGATAGTAAGAATAACAGTTAAAAACAATATAAAAATCGAAAATAAGGAGAGAAAAAATGATAAAGAGAATAATATTTGACTTAGATAACACATTAATCATGTGGAAAGACGAATACGAAAAAGCAGCAGATATAGCTCTAAACGTAATAAATTATCCCAAAACAAACGACTTATACAAAAAAATAAATGAAGTGGAATCAGAATATGAGGAAGGGAAAACAAAGTTCGACCAAAAAGAAGTAATCGATTATTTAAATGAAAAACTAAATCTACATTTGCCATATGAATTTATGGATATATGGCTAGAAAATATAGGAATGATAGCAGTACCTAAAGAATATCCAAAGGAAGATTTTGAAACACTAGCGTATTTATCCAAAAAATATGAATTAGTTATACTTACAAATTGGTTTATCGAATGTCAAATAAAAAGACTTGAAAATATAGGAATATGTAAATTTTTTACTGAATTTTATGGAGCAGAAAAATATGCAAAACCATATAAAGAAAGCTTTGAGCAAGCGGCGGGAAAATTTCAAATGGACGAAATTGCGATGGTTGGAGATAGCCTTAAAATGGATATAAAAGGCGCAATAGATGCAGGGATAAAAAATGTTGTATGGAGAGATATAAAAAATAAAGCAGAGGAATATAAAGAGAAATTAGAAGGAGTTTACGTGATAAAAGAATTAAAACAATTGAAGGATATTTTTTAAGGAGAGAAAAATTATGCCAATATATTTTATTATAATAATTTGCTTTATAACAAGCATACTTGTAACAACTATTGGAAAAATACAAAAAAATAAAAAAATGTTAATAACTGGAAAATGTCTAATATTACTATTAAGTATAGGGCTAATTTTATTTGCGATATATAAAGTAGAAAAAAATCAGGAAAAACAAGGAGAATTAGGACAAGTAGGTCAGAACTTAACATTACAACAACCAGATAGAATAATATACAAGAAAACTAATGGTGACTATTATATAATTCAAGAGGGAACAAAAGCATATTCTAAAATCTATTCAGAATTATATAACAGAACATATAACCCAATTGAAGGTAAAGTATATTCAGAAAATGAAATAGCAGAATTTGAAAATAAAGGGAGTTTTGTTGAATTTGACTATAATACAAAAAGCAAAAACTTTATATTTATGTTAGAAGAAAGCGAAATAGGCATAATAAGAAGGTTTACAGACAGTGGGCAGGTTATAAAAACATCTCTTGATGATGTTAAAGGATTAACAGCAAAATTAGATAGTCAAACAAAAGAAATGACAAAATATAGTTTTGATAAAAACAATAGTTATACTTCAGAAAATGCCCTAAAAGAATTACCTACAAATGTAGATATAGAGCTAAAACAGAGTGGGATATATCAAAATAATGTTTATCAAACAGTTATAGAATATGATGAGAATAGATATGAAAATTTATTAAAACAATTAAATTTCAAATCAAATAACCAATTAAAAGATGTAGATTTTGAAAAAGAAAATGTAATAATAACAATTTCGAAATATGACATAAACGAAATAAAGCAAAATATTGGAAATATAAAATATAAGCTTGGAAATACAAGAAGTGATTATCAAGTAAATGTTCTTATAGTAAGTAAGGTTGTAAATACAAATTGCATATATCTAGAAAATGCTTCAAATGAACAAAATACAAGTATTAGTGATAATATACAAATTAATGTTACATCTAGTGGAATTATAACGAGCATAAAAGACAATCAAATACAAATAGGTTATGATAGTCAAATAATAACAGCAAGTGTAAATATAAATAGTGAAACATCAATAAAAGAATACGAAAAAAATAGCAAAATTCAGTTTTCAGATTTAAACGTTGGAGATTTGGTATATGTAGAAGGAGAAACCACAGACCCTAATGACAATATTCAAAATATACAGGCAGTTAATATAAAAAGAAGTTCGAAAGATACTGCAAAAGAAGAAATCCAAAGATATCTTAAAGACACATATAGAATTGATGGAATGTCGATTGAATATACAAATATAGATAGTGACGGAAAAGGGGATATAATAGTTCTTTATAGTTATGACAATTTTACATATCCAATAAAATTAAATGTAAATAATCAAACAGAAACATTTTTAGGAATGGGATATCATTTACAATCAAACTATGGTTATGTATTACACGAAATGTGTGATATAACTTTAGACACAAAAATAACTGATGTAGATTATATAAATGGATTTGTAAAAACAATAGAATATATTGCTGATTAAGGAGGGAAAATGGCAACATTAATATGTATAATAGTATTATTTATATGTGTAATTACACCTGCACTTTTAACAATATTTAATATAATAAATTTATTTAAAAAGAAAAAAATAAAAGAAAATTTTATTGATTACACAACCTTCATTTTAGGAATATTTTTAACTGTGTTCTGGTATATAGTTCAGGATTTTAAAGATTACACAGAGGGCTTAAGACTAGGAGGATTTGAAATAGAAGTACATAGCCCAATAGCTTCTTGGAGCATGCCAACTGTTCTTGGAATATTTGCGGTAGGGCTTATATCGTATATATTGATAAGAAAAAGAAAATTAAATTTACCGCCATTGGCTATTGTATGTGCAATGTCTGGAACTGTAATTTGCTCAATATATATGGTAATGTTCATAATTCAGATAAGCAAAAATTTTGATATAATAGAAGTACCATTTTTGGCTATTTTTCCATTAAATTATATACTATGTAGTTTAAGAGCTAAAATAGAAATTATGAAAGTATATAAAGAACAAAATTTAGAGCAAAAAGAATATAAAAATAAATTTTTAAATAAATGTAGTAAAATTCTTTATGATACAGATAATTGGCCAATTTTAGCAATTATATTATCAATACCACTTATGGCTATATTAATTTGCATATTAGTGCTATTTGGGCAAAGACCAGATGAAGCAATAAAAGCATTTTTGGAAACTAGTGATTGGACTTTGTCTGCTAAAGTATCACCTCCATCTGTTACATATGATGCACATTATTTATGTACAGTTTCGTTAAGAGGTCATAAAAAATTGGTAAGACCTATAAGAATGGGAATTAGACATGGAGAAAAAATTGTTGTAAATAGACAACTATGTGTTGCAAATGCATTTGAGGATTTAATTCAAGAAAAAACACCTGGATTTCATCACTTTGTGAGATATATTTATGATAAATATGGATATCCTATTTCTAAGCACATAAATACTGCTACTAAAGCAGATATTACATATATTGTTATGAAACCATTAGAATGGGTATTTTTAGCTATTTTGTATATGTTTGATATAAAACCTGAAAATAGAATTGCAACACAATATGTTGGAGATAAGGAAAAAATATGGAATTAAAAATAGAAGATTTAAGTTTAGAAGAAAAAATTGGTCAAATGATTATTGTTGGAATAGATGGAAACAAAATTACAGAAAGAACCAAAAAAATAATATTAAAATATAAAATAGGCGGAATTATTCTTTACAGAAAAAATTTCAAATCCTATGAAGAAATGGTAAAATTAATAAAGGATTTAAAAGAATTAAATAGTCAAAACAAAATACCACTTTTTATTTCAATTGACCAAGAAGGTGGACGAGTTAATCGTATGCCAAAAGAATTTTTAAATTTGCCAGTAGAAAACCTAATTGCAAACAAAATGGGAGAAGAAGGAGTAAAGAAAGCGGCAAGTATTATAAGCGAAATTTTATCAGAAGCGGGATTTAATATGAACTTCGCACCTGTGCTTGATTTGAAAAGATTTGATACAAAAGCAATTGGAGATAGAAGTTTCTGTAAAGATTATAAAAAGGTAAGTAAATATGGACTAATTCAAATAAATGAATATAAAGCAAAAAATATAATAGCAGTTGCCAAACATTTTCCAGGACATGGAGCAACAAAAGGAGATTCTCATTTTATGCTTCCTAGAATAAAATTAGGTATGAAAACTTTAGAAAAAGAAGATATGAAACCATTTGAAAATGCAATAAATGAAGGGATAGATGGTATATTGATAGGACACTTAAAAATAAGAGGTTTGTTCGATAAAAATCCATGTTCAATGTCAAGAAAATTTATAACAAAATATTTAAGAAAAAAATATCATTATAGAGGTCTTGTAATATCTGACGATTTAAAAATGAAAGCTATTAAATATAGATATGGAACTGTAAATGCATTAGTTAAATCGTTTGAGGCTGGAAATGATATAAGCATAATGAGATTTAATGAAAAGGATGAAGAAAAGGCAATTTTGAAAATTTATGAAATGGTAAATTGTGGAAGTTTAAATAAATACAAAATAAATATGAGTGTGAAAAGAATAATAAATATTAAAGAAAAATATGGAATAAAAGATAGTATTGATTATGATGGGAAAATTGATATAGAGGAAATTAATAAGAGAATAAATGAAATTAGAAAAATATGTTTGAATTAATAATATTGCTGATAAAAATCGCTATTATATGGCGATTTTTTTGTGCAAAAATATAAAATATTTACTACTATAATGTAGATTTTTACCCCAAAATATGATATACTTCTTAAACAAAAAGAGCTAAGAGAAAGGAAAATCAAAATGAACACAAACCAAGAAATAGAAAACCAAAAACAATATATGGAAAAAGTAAAAAATATAATAAAAGACAAAAAACTAAAATACACAATACTAACAATGGGATGCCAACTAAATGAAAACGACTCTGAAAAAATCTGTGGAATGCTCGAACAAATGGGATACACAAAAACAGAAGATATGAAAGAAGCAAATCTTGCAATATTTAACACATGTTGTGTAAGAGAAAATGCAGAAGAAAGATTATTTGGAAAAGTAGGAGAGCTAAAAAATCTAAAAGAAAAAAATAATCTAATAATAGCAATTGGTGGATGTATGATGCAAGAAGAACACATCCTAGAAAAAATAAAAAGGTCATTTCATTATGTAGATATAGTATTTGGAACACATACATTACATAAATTGCCACAAGATTTATATTCAGTACTAGAAAATCAAAAAAGAGTTAAAGACGTAATAGACGTAGATGGTAGTGTTTATGAAGATTTGCCTATAAGTAGAAACAGTAAAACACAGGGCTCTGTTACCATAATGTATGGATGTAATAACTTCTGTAGCTATTGCATAGTACCTTATGTAAGAGGTAGAGAAAGAAGCAGAAAGCCAAAAGATATAATAAAAGAAGTAAAAGAATTAGCAAACCAAGGCTATAAAGAAATAATGTTACTTGGGCAAAATGTAAATTCATATTTACGTTCAGAGATGGAAGCAATAAAACAAGGAAAATTAGTAGATGAAGATGGCGATTACAAAGAAGTAGATTCATTTGCAAAACTACTTAAAGAAATAAACAAAATAGATGGAATAGAAAGAATAAGATTTATTTCACCACATCCAAAAGACTTTACAGATGACGTAATAGAAGCAATTGCAGAATGTGATAAAGTATGTAAATATGTACACTTGCCACTTCAATCTGGAAGTACTAAAATGTTAAAAGTAATGAACAGAAAATACACAAAAGAACAATATTTAAACTTAGTAGAAAAAATGAAAAATAGAATACCAAATATCAAATTTTCAACAGACATAATAGTTGGATTTGCAGGTGAAACCGAGGAAGATTTTGAGGACACTTTAGATGTAGTAAGAAAAGTAGGATTTGAACAAGTATTTATGTTTATATATTCAAGAAGAGTTGGAACACCTGGAGATAAAATGCCAAATCAAGTTCCAGAAGAGATAAAACATAAAAGATTTGATAGATTAAAAGAATTGGTTGAAAGCCAAATTGCTGAAAATAATAAAGAATATTTAGGAACAGTTCAAAAAGTTTTGGTCGAAGGACCAAGTAAAAATAATGATAAAATGCTTACAGGAAGAACAGAAAGTAGCAAAATTGTTGTGTTTGAAGGAAATGAAGAATTAATTAATACTATTCAAAATGTAAAAATTACTGAGGACCATATGTGGTATTTTAAAGGAGAAAAGGAGTAGTACAAAAAGATGATAGTAGATAAAGAAAAATGTTCACCAATGATGCAAAAATATTTAGAAACAAAAGAACAATACAATGATTGTATATTATTTTATAGACTAGGAGACTTTTACGAAATGTTCTTTGATGATGCAATACTAGTATCTAGAGAACTAGAAATTACTCTAACAGGAAAAGACTGTGGATTAGAAGAGCGTGCACCAATGGCAGGAATACCATACCACGCAGCAGAAAACTATATAGCGAGATTAGTATCAAAAGGCTATAAAGTTGCGATATGTGAGCAGTTAGAAGATCCAAAGACAACTAAAGGAATAGTAAAAAGAGGAGTAATAAAAGTTGTAACACCTGGTACTGTTGTAGAATCAAATATGCTAGAAGAAAGAAAAAACAATTACATAATGAGCATTTGTAAGGCTGGTTTATATTTTGGAATAGCAGTAAGTGATATATCAACAGGTGAATTTTACTCAACAGAAATAAAAGAAACAAATAATTTTTCTTTATTAATGGACGAAATATCAAGATATTCTCCAGCGGAAATAGTTGCAAATAAAATGATGAATGAATCAGAAGCTGAGATATTAAAAATAAAAACAAGATTTCCAGAAGTATATATAACATCATGTGATGAAAGCTATTTTAGTGAAGATATATCAAAAACTGTACAAAATTTTAGACTAGTAGATAGCAAGGGAAATGATATAGAAAAAGCAGATGATAAACTACTTTCAATTGCAAGTATAAATGCCTTAAAAGAATATATTACAAGTACACAAATGACAGATTTAAGCCATATAAATAAAGTTGTAATTTATTCGGTTTCAAAATATATGTCATTAGATATAAATGCAAGAAGAAACCTAGAGATTACTGAAAAATTAAGAGATAGGTCAAAAAAAGGAACACTTTTATGGGTACTTGACAAAACATCGACATCAATGGGAGGAAGACTTTTAAGACGTTGGTTAAATGACCCACTTATAGACGAAGTTGAAATAAATAAAAGACTTGGAGCAGTTGAGGAATTAAAAAATGATATTATGCTAAGAGGAGAAGTTATAGAAAACTTAAAAAAAGTGTATGATATTGAAAGACTAGCAGGAAAAATGGCGTATGGAAACGGTACCCCAAGAGATATGATAACTTTAAAAAATTCTTTATCAAGACTGCCAGATATAAGACAGGTTATACAAAACGTAAATTCAGAATATTTAAAAGAGATTTATCAAAATATAGATGAATTACAAGATATGTATGAACTTATAGAAAAATCAATAGTAGATGACCCACCAATGACTACAAAAGATGGTGGATACATAAAACTTGGATATGATGAAAACATAGATACATTAAAACACGCAACAACAGATGGAAAGTCTTGGCTTATGAAGTTAGAAGCGGATGAAAAAGAAAAAACAGGAATAAAATCTTTAAAAATAGGATTTAACAAAGTTTTTGGATATTATATAGAAGTTACAAATCTATATAAAGATATGGTTCCAGACACATATATTAGAAAACAAACTCTAACAAATGGAGAAAGATATATAACAGAAGAACTAAAAAATATGGAAAACCAAATACTTGGAGCAGAAGAAAAAGTTATAAAACTAGAACTTGAAGCATTCAGGCAAATAAGAGAAGAAATAGCCCAAAATGTAAAAAGAATGCAAAAAACAGCAGAAGCAATATCAAGTTTAGATGTACTTACGTCTTTTGCACAAGTTGCAGAAGAAATGAACTATTGTAAACCAACAATTAATAAAGATGGAATATTAAATATTAAAGAAGGTAGACACCCTGTAATTGAAAAAATGTTATCATCTGGAGAATTTGTATCAAATGACACATATTTAGATACAGACCAAAATAGACTAGCAATAATTACAGGACCTAATATGGCAGGAAAATCTACATATATGAGACAAGTTGCATTAATTACCTTAATGGCACAAGTTGGAAGCTTTGTTCCAGCAACAGAGGCTACAATTGGAGTGGTAGACAAAATATTTACAAGAGTTGGAGCATCAGATGATTTAAGTATGGGTCAAAGTACATTTATGGTAGAAATGATGGAAGTTGCAAGTATTTTAAAAGAAGCAACAAAAAATAGCTTAGTAATATTAGATGAAATAGGAAGAGGAACCTCTACTTATGATGGACTTTCAATTGCTTGGGCAGTTGCAGAATATATTGCAGATAAAGAGAAATGTGGAGCTAAAACTTTATTTGCAACACATTACCACGAGATGACAACTTTAGAGAAAGAAGGAAATGGTATTAAAAATTATTCTATCGCAGTTAAAGAAAAAGGCGAAGATATTATTTTCTTAAGAAAAATAGTTGAAGGTGGAACAGATGAAAGCTATGGTGTTCACGTTGCTAAGCTTGCAGGAGTTCCTAAAGATGTAACTAAAAGAGCAAATGAAATTTTAAAGTCTTTAGAGAGAAAGAGTGTTTTAAAAGATAAGAAGCCTGAAAAAGAAGATAAGAAAAAAGTCGAGGGGCAATTTGATATGTTTAATTATAAGTTAGCTGAGGTTGCACATGAGCTTGATATGGTTAATTTGAATGAGTTAACACCTATTGATGCATTGAATACTTTGGTTAGAATTAAAGAAAAGATGGCATGATTTCTGATTGGGGACGGTTCTTTTTCCGAAAAAGAACCGTCCCCAATCAGAAAAAATACTTGACAACCCCAAAATAAACCTGTATAATAGACAATGTAAAAAAGCGAAACAAAAACGCTTTAAAACACCAAAAGGAGAAAAAATATGTTATCTAAAATATGGAAAAAAGTATGTATTTTAATATTAATAGTAGCATGTCTATTCAATATCGTATTAAAATTAGTAAATAGAATATCATTTAATAAAGAAGCATTAACATCAGCACAGTATATGCTAAAACAATACGAATATGAAAAAGACAAAGAAAATGTTATAAAATAATACTTGAAAAAAACAAAAAAATATGATAACATAAACAATAGCATCTAAAGAGTATGTCAAAGAACATACAAAACGGAAGGAAGAAGAGGTGAAAAAAATGAATAAAAACATTCAACCAAATTATGAAGAAACAACAATTACATGTGCATGCGGAAACGTAATGACAGTAGGTTCAACAAAAAAAGATATGAAAGTTGATATATGCTCAAAATGTCATCCATTCTGGACAGGAAACTTAGTAAGACGTGATACAGCTGGAAGTAGAGCAGACAGATTCAAGAAAAAATACGGTCTTGCATAATAACGGAAAAATAGAAGTAGCTTAAAGCAAAAGCTGCTTTATTTTTTTGTCAAATGTATTGATAAAAGTAATCAAATTTGATATACTTTAAAAAATTAAAAACAAAAGGAAAAGAAAAAATGGCAAAAAAAAGTATAATGAAAAATTATTTATATAATTTAACATATCAAATATTAACACTAATATTACCACTAATTACGGCATCATACTTAGCAAGAGTACTAGGAGCAAGAGGAAATGGAATATATATATATACTTATACAATAGTAAATTATTTTGTGCTATTTGGCTCACTTGGAATATCAATGTATGGACAAAGAGAAATAGCTTATGTTCAAGACAATAAAACTAAAAAGAAAAAAATATTTATAGAACTGGTTTTATTTAGATTTATAACAATAGGAATTGCTTCGATTGTGTATTACTTATCATTTATGAGGCAAGGAGAATATAGTGAGTATTATAGAATACTATTTTTTGAGTTAATAGCTGCTGCATTTGATATAAGTTGGTTTTTCCAAGGAATGGAAGACTTTAAAAAAACAGTATTAAGAAATATAGCTGTAAGACTTGCAAGTGTAGGACTAATATTTTTAATAGTAAAACAAGAATCTGATTTAAATAAATATTTAGCAATATATGCTTTTGCAGATTTAATAGGAAACATATCACTATGGTTTTACTTACCAAAATATTTTAAGGGTGTAAAAGTTAAAAATATAAACATAAAAAGACAAATACCAGCAATTGTTTTACTTTTTATACCACAAGTATCAAACAAAATTTATAATATGCTAGATACAACAATGCTTGGAAAAATAATTGTAGATAAAGCAGAAACAGGATATTATGAACAAAGTCAAAAAATAATAAGAGTACTTTTAACATTAGTTACATCACTTGGAACTGTAATGGTACCAAGAATGGCAAATATGTTTGCAAATGGAGAAAAGAAGCAGATAAATGATTGTATGAAAAAATCATTCAATTTTACATATTTACTAAGTTTTCCAATAATGTTTGGTTTAATTGCAATATCAAGAGATTTTGTACCATGGTTCTTCGGACCTGGTTATGATAAGGTAGTTATATTAATGAACATAATAACACCAATAATATTACTTATGGGAGTTGCAAACATAATAGGAACACAATATTTGCTTCCAACAAAAAGGCAGAAAGAATTTACATTATCAGTATTGGCAGGAGTTGTAGTGAATTTTGTATTAAATTATATTATGATAAATTTATGGAAATCAGTTGGAGCTTGTATTGCAACAGTTTTATCACAACTGGTTGTGGACTTAATGCAATTACACTATGTTAAAAATGAAATAAATCTAAAATATATGTTAAGACTAAGTTACAGATATATATTTGCAGGATTATTAATGTTTGCAGGATGTATGCTAGTAAGATTGGTACTTACAGGATTTATTTGTATGGTAGTTCAAATTATAGTTGGAGTAGTAATATATTTTGGAATATTAATTTATTTTAAAGATAAATTTATATATATGATGATAAATAAAGTAAGAGCTAAAATTTTAGGAAATTTAGCAAGAAATTAAAAGAAAGGAAGTTTACAAAATGTATTTAATAGTAGGTTTAGGAAATCCAGAACCAGAGTATAGCAAAACAAGGCACAATATGGGGTTTGATGTTATAAATGAGCTTTCGAAAAAGTATGACATCAAAGTAGAAAAACAAGGATTTGATGCACTGTATGGAACAGGAATGATTGAAAATGAAAAGGTAATACTTTGCAAGCCACAAACTTATATGAATTTAAGTGGAGAGTCAATAATACAATTTGTAAATTACTATAAAATAGATATTGAAAATGTAATTATAATTTATGATGATATAGATATAGAGCCAGGAATTGTAAAGCTTAGAAAAAAAGGCGGAGCAGGAAGCCATAATGGTATGAAATCTGTTGTTGAGAACTTGAAAACAACAAACTTTCCACATGTAAGAATTGGAACAGGTAAGCCTTTAATAAAATCAGATTTAATAAATTATGTTATAGGAAAAGTTTCAAATGAAGATTATGAAATATTACTTAATGGAATTAATACAGGACGTGAGGCAGTTGAGGAAATTGTCAAAAATGGCGTAGATAGAGCAATGAATGTAATAAATAGCAAAAACTAAAGGAGCAAGGACGATGTTAGAATTAATTATAAACAAAAACGAAGATTTAGAAAATATTATTTTATTAAAAAATGGTAAAATAATAGAATATTATACAAGTACAGAAGAAGATAGAAAAAGAAGATTAGAAGGAAATATTTATGTTGGCAAAGTTGGAGATATAATAGATGGAATGCAAGCAGCATTTGTAGACTTTGGAGGAAGCAAAAAAGGATTTATTCATCTAAAAGATGCAATGCCTCAAATAGATGAGAAAAAACAAAAATTAGATACAACTATTGATATAAAAAAGGTGCTAAAACCTAATCAAAAAATATTAATACAAGTAAAAAAAGATAGTGACAATAAAAAAGGTGCAAGAGTTTCAACTCATATAAGTCTGCCAGGAAAATTTGTTGTTGTAATGCCTAATATAGATTTTATTACTATTTCCCAGAAAATTGATAATAAAGAGAAAAAAGAGGAATTAATAAAGTTTATAAAGGAAAATTTACCAAAAGGATTTGGAGCAATTGTAAGAACATCTGCAGAAAAAGCTTCTAAGGAAGATATCAAAAAAGATATAGATAATTTATTAAATAAATGGAAAAAAATAGAAAAAGAATATAATACTAGTGCAGGTGAACCTAAATTAATTTGTGAAAGTGAAAACGTTGTAGAAAAAATGCTTATCGATTTAAGTATAAATGGAATAGATAAAATTACAACAAACAGCAAAACCGAATATGAAAAAATAAAGAATAATTTAACTAAAACGGATACTATAAAAGTTGCATATCAAAATAAAAATGATCTTATTGAAGAATATGGATTGATAGGTCAACTTGAAAAATTAGAAAATAGAAAAATTTGGCTTAATTGTGGTGGATTTATAACTATAGACAAAACAGAAGCATTAACTGCAATAGATGTTAATACTGGAAAGTTTACTGGAAAGAAGGATTTGGAATCTACTATATTTAAGGTTAATAAGGAGGCTACTATTGAGATTGCAAAACAGTTGAGACTTAGAGATATTGGCGGAATTATTATTGTTGATTACATTGATATGAAGGATAAAGATAATAAAGATAAAATAGAAAAACTATTAAAAGATGAACTTAAAAGCGATAGAGCTAAAACTCAAGTTGAAGGATTTACTAAGCTTAATTTGATGGAGCTTACGAGAAAACATATTTGTAGCCATTTGAATGGATAATTTTTAGGGAGCCGGTCAAAAGCAACATTCAATCTTCTTTTGACCCACTCTACTGTTAAAGAGTAAAATATTAAGAACTTAGTATGGTGAAGGTGTTTCCTTTTTTTTCTATAAAACCTTCCTCTTTCAAATGAGAGAGCTCTCTCATCATAGCACTTCTATCAACACTCAAATAATCGGCTAAATCAGTCAAAGAAAAAGGAAGAGAAAATGTTTTACTAAGTTTTCTAGTAGATAATAAATTAAAATATGTAAGCAGTTTATCTCTAATATTTTTCTTAGTTAAAAGCTCGATTCGAGTATTTAGTTTTATAGTATTATTCATAATCAAAATAGGCAAATTTTTTTCTAATTCCTTATGAAATTTACATTTTGAATTACATTCTTTCATAATATTATCATAAATAAAACTTAAAATTTCGCAATTTTCTTTGGCTTCCACAAATAATTCGTTATTGGTATTGGTAGGATACAATACCTCACCGAAAATGTCGCCTTTAGTGAATTGAAAAATTATAGTTTTATTACCATTAAAATCATATCTTATCAAATTAGCAGTTCCGAGTAAGCAATATACACATTTGATTTCTTTTTTCTATATAAGTTGTAATTACTTCACCTTTTTTGAAGGAGCGTTTAGTAACCTTGTTACAGCTATTATTAAAATCTTCGAAAAAATTTGAAGCATTAAAATCTGTTATCATTTAAAATCACCTTTCATGATAAAATATATCATAAAATTGTTGCAAATGCAACAGAAAATAAAAGGAAAATAATTTTAAATAAATCTAGTAATTTTTAATTCAATATGATATACTGAGGTGGTACAAAAAAATAAAAAGTAGCCAAAATATCAAGGAGGCGAAAATTGAAAGTAATAAAAAGAGATGGCAGAGTTGTAGATTACAATAAAGACAAAATATTGATTGCAATCGAAAAAGCCAATAATGAAGTAATAGATGAAAAAGAAAAAGCAAGCAAAGAAGATATAAAAATAATAACAAATTATATTGAAAAAATAGACAAAAAAAGAATTTTAGTAGAAGATATGCAAGACATAATAGAACAAAAACTAATGGAAATAGGAAAATATGAACTGGCAAAAAAATATATAGTATATAGATATACAAGAGCATTAGTAAGAAAAAGCAATACTACAGATGAAACAATATTAGGATTAATAAGAAATCAAAATCGAACAGAAGAAACAAAGCCAAGAGATATGTTAAAAGTATCCTCACAAAGAGACTATATTGCAGGAGAAGTTTCTAGAGATTTAACCAAAAGATTGTTATTACCAGAAAAAATATCAAAAGCAAATGAAGAAGGAATATTATATTTTCACAATTCAGATTATTTTATGGGAACAAGTATTAATTATTGTGTAACAGATGTAAAAGATATGTTATATAATGGAACTATAATAAATGAAGTAAAAATAGAAGAACCAAGAACTTTTGATAAAGCATGCAATATTTTAACTCAAATAATTGCACAAGTTGGAAGCAATTTATACGGAAAACAATATATAGATTTAAGCTGTTTGGGAAGATTTTTGAAAAAAAGCGTAGAAGAATATGAAAAAGAATTTAAATTTAAGGAAAGATTTAATGAAAATGAACTAGAAGAAATTATAAGTAACTATGAGCAAAAGCAATTAAAAGAAGGAGTACAGACAATTAAATATCAATTAAAAACGCTTAATACTACAGGGGGAAAAGAACCACAGGTTATATTATATTTAGACTTAAATCAAGAAAAAGAGTATTTAAAAGAAAATCTAAAAATTAAAGAAGAACTAATAAAACAAATGCCAGAAGAAATAAGCGAGGAAAAATACAAATTTCAAGGAAAATTTAATCAAGGAATAGTAAGTATAAACTTGCCACAAATAGCAATAATAGCAGACGAAAATGAAGAAAAATTCTATCAAATTTTAGATGAAAGGTTAGAATTATGCAAAGAAGCGTTAATGTGTAGGCATTATCAGTTATTAGGAACACTTTCAGATGCTAGTCCTATCATTTGGCAAAATGGAGGAATATCAAGGCTAAAATCTGGCGAAAAAATAGACAAATTACTACACGGCAAGTATTCAAATTTATCACTTGGATATATTGGAACAAACGAAATGGCGGAATTAATAAAACACGCAGAATCAATAGAAGAAAAAAATAAATTTATAATAAATGTAATAAAAAACTTAAAAGAAACAATAGAAAAATGGAAAAAAGAAACAGATATTATATTTGTGTTAGATGGTCATCCACCTGAAAATGTTGGACATAAATTTGCAACCAAAGACAAAGAAAGGTATGGAACCATTAAAAATGTAACCGACAAAGGTTATTATACAAATTGATATAAATGGGCATAATATTAATATGCTTTAAGAGAAAGGAAGGATAACAAATGTTAAAAAAAGTAGGAATTTTAATTAATGGTGGAGATGCACCTGGGCTAAATGCTGTAATTCGTGCAATAACAAGAACAGCAGAAAAAAATGGAGTAGAATGTTATGGATTTATAGATGGATTTAATGGATTATTAAATAATAATTATATAAAATTAGACCACGAACAAATAACATCAGGAATATTACATAAAGGTGGTGCAATAATTGGTTCATCATTAAATTCAAATGTGTTTAATTATAAAGTAATAGAAGATGGAAAAGAAGTATATAAAGATTTATCAGAACAATGTGTGCAAAATTTAAAAAATGATGGAATAGATTGTTTATTTACATTAGGAGGAGATAGCACACAAAAATCTGCTAGAGATTTTTCATTAAGAGGAATAAATGTAATAGGAGTTCCAAAAACAATAGATAATGATGTTGCATGTACAGATGAAACATTTGGATTTAATACAGCTGTATCTGTTGCAACTGAAGCTTTAGATAGACTTCATACAACAGCAGAAACTCATAATAGAATAATGGTATTAGAAGTTATGGGAAGATATGCAGGATGGATAACACTAGAATCAGCAATTGCAGGAGGAGCAGATGTAGCTTTACTTCCAGAAATACCTTATGATATAGACAAAGTAGTAGAAAAAATTCAAGCAAGACAAAAAGCTGGAAAAAACTTCAGTGTAGTTGTAGTATCAGAAGGAGCATTCCCAAAAGGAGGAAGCATTTCTGTAAAAGATACACGTGAAGGTGGAAAAGGTGTTATAAATATTCAATTAGGTGGAGCAGGAGATATTGTAGCAAAAGAACTTGAGAGACGTACAGGTTTAATTTCAAGAAATACAACTCTTGGATATCTACAAAGAGGAGGAACACCTACATCAACAGATAGAATATTATCTACAAAATATGGTGCAAAAGCAATGGAACTAGCACTAGAAGGAAAATTTAATGTTCTAACAGTTTTGAAAGATGGAAAATTAGATTATGTTTCACTAGAAGATGTTGTAGGAAATAACAAAGTTATAGGAGCAGTTGAGGGTGGAACAGAAGATAGTAATATGAAAGTTGTAAAAATGGATGATGATTTAATAAAAACAGCAAGAGACATTGGGATTTGCTTAGGAGATTAACAGAAGATTTAAGTGTTGATTTTTGTGAAAAATGTGTTATAATATTTAAGTTACTAGTTAATACACTACACACAAAAAAGGAGAAAATGGAGCAAATGAAATTTTTTATTGCAACATCAACCGAAATACCCAAGAAAGGCATGAAGAATTACTTGTGTCGGAAGTTTACAACAAATCCAAAAGTGAAAATCAATTGTTTTATGGGTAGAGTAAATTTTACGTTAAAATTATGGAGTAGTGATTCTGTCTACGTCGTAGTAGATGGAGAAGGAGACATTTATTTTGTCCAACTTCAGAAAAAATAACAAAAAATGCCAGTATATTTTAAAATATGCTGGTATTTTTTAGATAGAAGTTATATAATAAAAACATCAAAAAAAGAAAAGGAAAAACAAAATGGAAAGGTATCAAGAAATAGAAAGAACAATAATAACAAACTATAGAAAACAAATATGGGCTAAATTTATAAAAGCAATAACAGAGTATCAAATGATAGAAGATGGCGACAAAATAGGAATTTGCATATCAGGCGGAAAAGATTCAATGCTACTTGCAAAGTGTTTTCAGGAGCTAAAAAAGCACGGAAAAAACAATTTCGATGTAGAATTTATAGTAATGAACCCAGGATATAATGAGAAAAATAAAAATAAAATAATAGAAAATAGCAAAATCTTAAATATACCAATAACAATGTTCGAAACAGATATATTTGAAAGAGTTGAAAAAATGAATGATCATGAATGCTATTTATGTGCAAGAATGAGAAGAGGATATTTATACAAAAAAGCACAGGAACTAGGCTGTAACAAGATAGCATTAGGACATCATTTTGATGACGTTATAGAAACTGTTTTAATGGGAATGCTATTTGCAGGAAAAATGCAAACAATGATGCCAAAACTAAAAAGCACATCACATCCAGGAATGGAATTAATTAGACCATTTTATTTTGTAAGAGAAGATGATGTAATAAGCTGGATGAATTATAACAACTTAGAATTTATAAAATGTGCTTGCAAAATAACAGAAAGACAAGCAAAAAGAAGTCAAGAAGGTGGAAAGACCTCAAAAAGAGCAGAAACAAAAGAATTAATAAAGATGCTTAGAGAAAAATATGAAAATTCTGATATAAACATTTTTAATAGTACGCAAAATGTGAACCTTGAAACAATTTTATCATATAAAAAAGATGGAAAAATAGTAAACTTTTTAGATGAATATTAATTTTTTGCAAAAGGACCGTTTCTTTTTCCATTGGGACCGTTTCTTTTCGCGAAAAGAAACGGTCCCAATGAGAAAAGAAACAATCTTATCAGAAAAGGAAAGAAGATGGAAAACAAATGAAGCAAATAAATGGAACAATGTTACAATATTTTGAATGGTATTTAGATGTACCAGAAGGATTATGGAATAAAATAAAAGAAGAAGCAGAAGATTTGAATAGATTAGGAATAACATCAGTATGGTTACCACCAGCATATAAAGGAATAAATGGAAAAAATGAAGTGGGATATGGTGTATATGACCTATATGACTTAGGAGAATTTGACCAAAAGGGTTCAATTCCTACTAAATATGGAACAAAAGATGAATATTTAAGAGCAATAGAAAGCCTAAAACAAAACGGAATAAATGTATATGCAGATATTGTATTAAATCACAAAATGGGAGCTGACAAAGAACAGGATATTTTGGCAAACAAATGCGAGTGGGCAGATCACAATAAAGAGGGAGATATAGAAAAAATAAAGGCTGCAACGAGATATACTTTTCCTGCAAGACATCATCAGTATTCAGATTTTGAGTGGAATTGGACACATTTTACAGGAATAGATGTAAATAGTGCAACAGGAGAACACGCGATTTTTAAATTTAAAGATAAAAAGTGGCAAACAAGTGTAGATAATGAATTTGCAAATTTTGACTACTTAATGGGAGCAGATTTGGATTTTTCAAATAGAGAAGTTATTGAAGAATGTAAAAAATGGGGGCTATGGTATCAAAAATTTACAAGAATTGATGGATTTAGGCTTGATGCAGTAAAGCATATATCATCAGATTTTTATAAGGAATGGCTTACATATATAAGAAATCAAACTCAGAAGGAGTTATTTACAGTTGGAGAATATTGGTCAACTGATGTAGATAAGCTTCACAAATATTTGACAGAGGTTGGAGGAATAATGTCATTATTTGATGTTCCTTTACATAATAATTTTTATAATGCATCTATAAATCCTGATTTTGATATGTCAAAATTATTAGAAAAAACTCTAATAAATGAAAATCCTGCAAAGGCTGTAACATTTGTAGATAATCACGATACACAGCCACGGACAAGCTTTGCAAAGTTTTGTTGAACCATGGATGAAACAACTTGCCTATGCTACAATTTTACTTAGAAAAGATGGGTATCCTTGTGTATTTTATGGAGATTTATTTGGAATACCACATTCTAATGTTCAGCCAGTTGCAATGATAAAAACACTTATGGCACTAAGAAAATTGAAGGCTTATGGAAGGCAACACGATTATTTTGACCATAAAAATGTTATTGGTTGGACACGTGAAGGTGATAATAGACACTTGGATTCTGGCCTTGCGGTAATTGGATCAAATTCCTTTGATGCTGAAAAAAGAATGTATGTTGGAACAAGTTTTGCAGGTGAGAAATTTATTGATTGTTTGGATAATTGTTCGGATGTTGTTACTATTGATAGTGATGGATGTGGAGTATTTAAAGTTAAAGGAAAAAGTTGCTCTGTTTGGGTAAGAAAGTAATATTAGAAGATATAATAAAAAATAAAGGGGATTCATAAATGAAAGAAATGATAAAAAAAGAAAGAAAATCAAATATTGAACTATTAAGAATAATTTCAATGTGCTTAATAATATATCATCATTTTTCTTTAAACTTAGGAATAATAGAAGGCTATGATATAAGCAAAACAATGATTTTCGGGATTTTGGGAGGAATTGGCGGAAAAATTGGTGTTGTATGTTACGTATTAACAACAGGATATTTTAGTGTAGAAAAGGACTTCAATGTAAAAAGAGTATTCAAATTATGGTTACAAATATTTTGTTATTCTGTTGGCTTTATGCTTTTTTTCAGAATAACAGGAATAGAAAAATTAAACAATGTAGATACAATAAAAACATTTTTCCCGTTTGCATATAACCAATATTGGTTTATGACAGCATATTTATATTTAATGGTTCTAACACCGTTTATTAATAAACTCTTAAATGTATTAAAACAACAAGATTATAAAAAAATGATTGTGGTATTAACAATATTTTTGGTTATAATTCCAACTATTTTTTATACTAGTGGAATGATTGGAAGTACACTTACACCAATAGGAGTGATATTGTTTGTATATTTATACATAATTGGCGGTTATATAAAGCTATATGGATTAAAATTTTTCGAAAATAAAAAAGCCAAAAATATGTTTTTAATTGTTTTAGGATATGTAATCATAACTTGTTTAGTACTAATAGGAAAAAAATTAGAACAATATAATGTATTTTGGAATAAAATATTTGAATATTATAGAGAACTAAACTCTATTTTTATTTTAATACCATCAATATCACTATTTTATATATTTAAAGAAATTGATATAGGATGTAACAAAATTATAAATTATTTTGCTAGTATTAGTTTAGGAGTATATTTATTTCATGAAAGTAATTTTATGAGATATCGCTTGTGGCATGAAATACTTACAATAGAAAAAATTCAAAAATTACCTGGTGGAGTAATTACAGGGCTTGTAATTTCAATAGTTTCATTTTATGCTATTACGGCATTTATAGAATTTTTTAGGATTAATTTAATAGAGAAAAATATATTGAAAAGCAAAACAATAAATAGATTGTTTAACAAAATTAATAATTATATGTCAATATAAGCCCAAAATTAAAAACGGTTTTATGTTAAGCTTGCCAAAATGGTAAAAATGTAGTAAAATATAAAAATGTAAAAAAGAAGAGGTGAAATAAATGTCAAAACCAGTAGTAGCAATAATAGGAAGGCCAAATGTTGGAAAATCAACATTTTTTAATTATATAGTAGGAAGTAGAATATCAATAGTAGAAGATACTCCAGGAGTTACAAGAGACAGAATATATGGAGAAAGTAATTGGAGGGGAAGAAACTTTACATTAATAGATACAGGAGGAATTGAACCTGAAAAAAATGATGTAATATTAACTCAAATGAGACTTCAAGCAAATATTGCAATAGATATAGCAGATGTAATAATATTTGTAACAGATGTACGCCAAGGTGTTACCGCAGCAGATGAAGAAATTGCATTAATGCTTAAAAAATCTAAAAAGCCAATAATATTAGTTTGTAATAAAGCTGATAGTTTTCAAAAATTTCAATCAGATATATATGAATTTTACAATTTAGGAATAGGAGATCCAATGCCAGTATCTGCAAGTAACGCACAAGGGATTGGTGATGTATTAGATAAAGTTTATGATAATCTTCCAAAAGAAGCAGATAACGATGAAGATAGTGAAAGAATAAAAGTAGCTGTAATTGGAAAACCTAATGTTGGAAAATCATCATTAATAAATAAAATTTTAGGTGAAAACAGAAATATAGTAAGTAATATTGCAGGTACAACTCGTGATGCAATTGATTCGTATTTTGAGAATGAACACGGAAAATATACATTTATTGATACAGCAGGAATTAGAAGAAAAAGCAAAGTTACAGAAAGAATTGAAAAATACAGTGTACTTAGGTCTTTATTTGCAATAGAAAGAGCCGATGTATGTTTAATGTTAATAGATGCAAATGAAGGGGTAACAGAACAAGATGCAAAAATTGCAGGAGAAGCACACGAAGCTGGAAAAGGTATAATAATTGTTGTAAATAAATGGGATGAATATGAAAAAGATACAGGAACATTAGAAAAATACAGAAAAGCAATATATGAAAAATTATCATATTTATCGTATGCACCTGTAATGTTTATTTCTGCAAAAACTGGTCAAAGAGTCGACAAATTATTTGGGATGATAAATGATGTAGCCGAGCAAAATGCGAAGAGAGTTACAACAAGTCAATTAAATCAAGTTATAAATGAAGCAATTGCAATTGTTCAACCACCATCAGATAAAGGAAAAAAACTTAAAATTTTCTATGGCACACAAGCTTCAACAAAGCCACCAACATTTGTTATATTTGTTAATTCAAAGGATTTATTCCATTTTTCTTATGAGAGATATTTGGTAAATCAAATAAGAAAAGAATTTGGATTAGAGGGAACACCTATTAGAATTATTGTAAGAGAAAAATTAGATAAAGATATGATGTAAAGGATAAGAATATGCTTAAAAATGAAGTGAATAATGAAATTAGAAAAAGAGACGATGCTAAATATTTAAAAAGAGACAAAGCCAACAATATTGTTTTAACACAAGGACAATATGATTTAGTAACAAACGAAGTTGGACAATATGCTTCTGCTTATGCTTGGATAACATTAAAAAATACACACTCTCAATGTTTAGTGAAAAATTTTGTATATAATAGCACAATGGGAGCTTATGATGAATTTATAAAGAGAAATGGAAAAGATGGCATTGAAATTTGTAAATACAATAATTTAATTGTTCCATATATAGGTTCTGAAATATTTGGCATAGATACTGTAAAATACTTTTTTGCCAAATTTGCTAAAGGAAAACAAAAAATTCCGACTAATCCAAAAATAGAATATTTAATAACATTAGATGAAAAGGCAAATGGCGAAGAAGTTTGGGAAGGATTTAACATATTAACTAAAGATACAGTTATATTCTCGAAAAGGCTAAATGAAATCAAAAAATTTTTAGAACTTAGGCAAATTCCAAGCCATAGAGTTCAAGAAATATTGGACGAATTTGTAAGACAAGAAATATTTAAAAAATCAGTTAATTATACAGATAACCATAATGCAAATTGGTCATTAGGAATAGACGGAAAAAAAGTAAGATTATTTCCTGCGTATGATTTTGACTTTTGTAGTGGCATCAGAAATACCAAAAGAATAGAAACTTTGTGTGATAATGGTCTTATGAATTTGAATTCACTTATTAAGCAATACATGGATTTGCCTTGGATGAAAGAATATTTAGCTGAAGTAATTCGAAATTATGATATGAATATTGTATTTGAAAAAGTAAGAGAAAAGACTTTATTAGATATTCCAAGCAATATAAAAGAATACTTTGAAAATACATATAGCAAAAAGAAGAAAGAAATTGAAACAATTTATAGTGAAATTTTTGAGGAGAAAAAACAAGGAGATGACGAAATATGCATCTAATGTTAAAATGGAGAAGCAAAAGAAATAATGTATATGAATTAGGGATATTATCGAAAGAAAATGAGCAATATATATTTAAAATAGATGAAGAACAATTAAAAAAAGCAATAAAAGATGGATGTATGGGAATAGGAAATTTTAGTTTATTAAACAATGCGGAAATTTCAAATGAATTGTTTGACTTTTTTAAACATAGAATTGTGAGTAAAGATAGTCCTAAATTAGAGGAAATGCTTAGAAAATATAATTTGGAAGAATATGATGATATGGAAATATTGAAAATAACTCAAGCAAAAAGTGTTAATGACAGATATTGGGTTGAAGAGATATGACTTTTCTGATTGGGGACGGTTCTTTTTCCGAAAAAGAACCGTCCCCAATCAGAAAAATATTGACATATCATTATTTTTATAATATAATGTTAGCCGAAGTTAACAAAAGGAGATATAAAATGATATCAAAAGCATCAGAAGAATATTTAAAAAATATGTATGTTCTGCAAATTCAAAATAAAGAAATAAGAGTAACAGACATAGCAAATCAAATGAATTTAAGTAAACCAAGTGTAACAAAGGCAATAAACAATTTAAAAGAAAATGGTTTGGCAAAATCTGAAACTTATGGAAAAATAGAATTAACAGACAAAGGCACTGATTTAGCTAAAAAAATATTAGAAGCTTATGATATATCTTATGTATTTTTTAAAGACGTAATTGGGCTTGATGAGAATGCGTCAAAAAGAGAGGCAGAAAAATTAAAATTAACAATGGAGGATAATACTATAAATAATTTGGCAAAATATGTACACAAGGTATTAAATTTAAGTAATTTGAATTGTGATTACGATATATCGAAAGAAAGATGCCGAATATGTAAAAGAAGAACTAAAAAAACTAGTACAGAGGTTGAAAAATAAATTTAAACATTAAAAAGGAGTAAAATTATGAGCAAAGAGCTTTTAGAAATAAATGATTTATATGTAAATGCAGGTGAAAAAGAGATTTTAAAAGGAATAAATTTAAAAATTAATAAAGGAGAAATCCATGTAATAATGGGACCAAATGGTTCTGGAAAAACAACAACAGCAAATGCAATATTAAATAATCCAGCATACCAAAAAGAAAATGGTTCTATTATTTTTGAGGGTGAGGATATAACAAATTTAAAAACAGATGAGATAGCAAGAAAAGGAATATTTATGTCATTCCAATTACCAGAGGAAATTCCTGGAATAACAGTAACTAATTTTCTAAAATATGCAAGAAACAAGATAACAGGTCAGCCTGTAAAAATATTTAAGTTTAAAGAAGAAGTAAAAAAACACATGGAAGAACTTCAAATGAAACCTGAATATAGTGAGAGAAGTTTAAATGTAGGTTTTTCTGGTGGAGAAAAAAAGAAAAACGAAATTCTTCAAATGCTGGTTTTAAATCCTAAACTTGCAATATTAGATGAAACAGATTCAGGACTTGATGTTGATGCAATTAAGACTGTTTCTAAGGGTGTTGAGATGTTTAAAAACGATGAAAATGCAGTTTTAATTATTACTCATAATACTAAAATTTTGCACAATTTAACACCAGATTTTGTTCATATTTTGGTTGATGGAAAAATTGTTAAAACAGGAAATGCGGATTTAGCAAAAGAAATTGAGGAAAATGGATATAGAAATTATAAAAAATAGAGCCGCAATAAATGCGGCCTAGTGTTACAATGGAGATTTTCTCCTTTTGTGGGGAGGCAAATTCTTCAAACGATTTGTAGCATTCTTTGTATTTGTGTTATTACTATTCTTTTTAGTTTGATTGCATATAGCTTTTGCAACTTTACAATTTGCCATAATGAGGTCCTCCTTATTGTGCTTTAAGCTAATTGACTGTAACGAAATGAGTATAACATAAATATAGCAAAAATTCAAATTTCGAAAGGAATTCAAAAATGAAAACAAACGTAGAAGAAATAAATAGAAACATCTATGATATAAAAAATCAAGATGATTATGACTTCAAAATAAAAAAAGGTTTAACCCCTGAAATAATAAAAGAAATATCAAAGCAAAAAAATGACCCAGAATGGATGGCGGAATTTAGGCTAAAAGCACTAGAAACATACAACAAACTAGAACTTCCAACTTGGGGACCAGATTTGTCAGAACTAAATATGGACGAAATTGCAACTTATGTAAGACCAAAATCAAAAATGGCAGACAACTGGGAAGATGTGCCAGAAGAAATAAAAGACACATTTGATAAACTAGGAATTCCAGAAGCTGAAAAAAGGTCTTTAGCAGGAGTTGGAGCACAATATGACTCAGAAGTAGTTTATCATAGTATGAAAAAAGAGTTAATGGAACAAGGCGTAATATATACAGATATGGAAACAGCTGTAAGAGAATATCCAGAACTTGTAAAACCTCATTTTATGAAATGTGTACCAGTAACAGACCATAAATTTGTTGCACTTCATGGTGCAGTATGGTCAGGAGGATCTTTTGTATATGTACCAAAAGGAGTAAAAGTGGATATCCCACTTCAATCATACTTTAGATTAAATTCGCCTGAATCAGGACAGTTTGAGCATACTCTAATAATTGTAGAAGAAGGAGCATCACTTCACTTTATAGAAGGTTGTAGTGCACCAAAATACAATAAAGTAAACTTACATGCAGGTTGTGTAGAATTATATGTAAAAGATAATGCATATTTAAGATATTCAACAATAGAAAACTGGTCAAAAAATATGCTAAACTTAAATACAAAAAAAGCAATTGTAGGGAAAAATGCGCAAATTGATTGGGTATCTGGTTCATTTGGTTCAAAAATATCAATGCTATATCCAATGAGTATATTAAATGGTGAAGGAGCAAAAACAGAATATACGGGAATATCATTTGCGGGAAAAGGACAAAACCTAGATACAGGATTTAAAGTAATTCATAATAGCCCAAACACATCAAGTTTAATAAACTCTAAATCAATTTCAAAAAATGGTGGAGCAGCAACATATAGAGCATTAGTTAGAATAAATGAAAACTCAAAAAATTCAAAATGCTCAGTATCGTGTGAATCACTTATGTTAGATGACATTTCAAGGTCAGATACAATACCTGTAAATGACATAAGAACAGATGATGTGGAATTTTCACACGAAGCAAAAATAGGAAAAATAAGTGATCAATCAATATTTTATCTTATGAGTAGAGGTTTATCAGAAGAAGATGCAAAAGCAATGATAGTAAGAGGCTTTGCAGATCCAATATCAAAGGAACTTCCTATAGAATATGCAGTTGAAATGAATAATTTGATAAATCTTGAACTAGATGGAGCAATTGGATAAGAGAAAGGAATAAAAATGACAAATTTAAAGTTAAATGAAACTCCTATTAGAACAGCGAAAAATTATGGAATTAATAATATAAAATTAGAAAATATAAATGTTCCTGAGAATATTTCAGAATTTAATGGACTTAAAATCAAAGGTGTTTCAAATGATGGCAAAATTACATTAAAAGAAAATATTTGCAAAAATGATTTTAAGTACGGAAATGGCGATATTCTTTCAAAGCAAATTGAAGAAAAATCTAATAAAAATTTATGTGTTGAAATAAATGAAAAATTAGACGAAGAATTGTTTTTGGATTTTGAATTTTCAAAGGATAACACAAATTTAGTAGAAAATATATTAATAAAGGCAGATGAAAACACTAAAGGAACTGTAATTATAAAATTTACATCAAAAGAGGAAAAAGAATATTATCATAATGGACAAATTAAAATAATTGCAGAGAAAAACGCAAAATTAAATATAGTGTTAGTAAATTTATTAAATAACAAGACAAATCATTTTCTAGCAATTGAAAACATAATAAAAGAAAATGCAGAAATAAAATATGTAACAGCAGAATTTGGTGGAAAAAATACAATTATAAATTATTATACTTGCCTAAAACAAACCGGAGCCAATAACGAAATTAATACAATTTACTTAGGTGGACAAGATCAAATAATAGACTTAAACTATATTGTAGAAGCTTATGGTGAAAAAACAAATATAGATATGGACCTAAAAGGTGCAATAAGCGGAAATTGTAAAAAACACTTCAAAGGAACAATCGACTTCAAAAAAGGATGTAAGAAATCAAAAGGAAATGAAAATGAATATTGCACTATTTTATCAGATAAAGCAAAATCAATTGCACTTCCAATGCTATTATGTACGGAAGAAGATGTTGAGGGTAATCACTCTACTGCAGCAGGAAAAATTGATAGCAAGAAACTATTTTATTTAATGACTAGAGGACTAAGTAAAGCTGATAGTGAGAGATTAATTGTTAAGGCACAATTTAATAGTGTGTTAGAGAAAATTGAAAATGAAGAAATCAGAAATGAAATATTAAAAGAGATTGATAAATAAGTTTTCTGATTGGGGACGGTTCTTTTTCCGAAAAAGAACCGTCCCCAATCAGAAAAAAGGAGGAAAAAATGAACATAAAACAAGATTTTCCACTACTACAAAATCAAAATATATCATACCTAGACAGTGGGGCAACAACTCAAAAACCAAAACAAGTAATAGAAAAAATAAAAGAATTTTATGAAAATTATAATGCAAATCCACATAGAGGAGCATATACTCTAAGTATGGAAGCAACTGAAGTTTATGAAAATACAAGAACCAAAATTGCAAAATTTATAAATGCAAAACATAGAGAAGAAATAATATTTAGTAAAAATGCCTCTGAAAGTTTGAATTTAATTGCATATTCTTATGGTATGGAAAACTTAAAAAAAGACCAAGAAATAGTTATTTCTATAATGGAACACCATTCAAATTTGGTCCCTTGGCAAAAGGTAAGCAAGGTTACAGGTGCAAAATTAAACTATATGTATATAAATGATGAGTTTGAATTGTCTGATGAGGAAATTGAAAGTAAAATAACAGATAATACTAAAATTGTTGGAATTACACACATCTCAAATGTTTTAGGAACTATAAATAATGTTGGGAAAATAATTAAATATGCACATAAAAAAGGAGCTATTGTAGTACTTGATGCATCACAAAGTATTCCACATACAAAAATTGATGTACAGGCTTTAGATGCGGATTTTGTTGTATTTTCTGGACATAAAATGCTTGCACCTCTTGGAATAGGCGTACTTTATGGAAAAAGAGAATTGCTAAATAAAATGTCTCCATTTTTAATGGGTGGAGATATGATAGAATATGTATATGAACAAGAAACAACATTTGCTCCATTACCAAATAAATTTGAAGCAGGGACTCAAAATGTTGAGGGTGTTGTAGGCTTAGGAGCTGCGATTGATTATATTGAAAATTTAGGATATGATAAAATACAAGAAATCGAGGAGGAAGTGGTTTCTTATGCAAGAGAGGAATTATCAAAATTAGATTATTTGGAACTATATATGACTCCTAATAAAGAAAATCATTCTAGTGTAATTTCTTTTAATATAAAAGGAGTACATCCACACGATGTTGCAAGTATTCTAGATAGCGAAGGAGTATGCATTCGCTCACGGAAATCACTGTGCTCAGCCTCTTATGAGATTTTTAGAAATTGATTCTACTTGTAGAGCGAGTTTCTATTTCTACAATACTAAAGAAGATGTGGATAGACTTATAAAAGGATTAAATAAAGCATATAATATGTTTAAAAAATATATAGGAGGAAAATAAAACGTGAGAAGAGGAACACATCAATATCCATTCAGAGGAAAAATGGTGACTTTATCTGATATTTCTAGATACTATAATAATAAAGGAATAGAATTAAATCATACTATGTTTACAGCAGAGGTAAAGAAAGTTGCAGATAAAGTTGGAAGAGAAAATATAACAGAAGAACAAGTTTTAAATTCTGTTAAAAATACACTTTGTAAAAAGAATTTGGGAACAGTTTTGCCTGAACATAGGGAAAACTGTATAAAAGAATTTGGGCAAGATTTTTGGAATGATGTAGTAGCTAGAAAAACAGCTATTGGTCAAGCAAGAAAAGCGAGACTGGAAAGTGAGAAAAAATTTAGAGAGAGTATGAAGGTAGACCTAAACCTAACACCAGAAGTAAAAATAACTGAAAAAAATATAATTGAAAGAGAGGTTAAAGATGGAGGAGCTAGATAGCATATATAATGAATTAATAATGGAACACAGTATGAACTCATATAACAAAAAGAAATTAAAAGATGCAAGTTACGAGGAAATTGGACATAACCCAAATTGTGGAGATGAAATTACATTAGAAGTAAAGTTAGATGGTGATATTATAGAAGATATGGCCTTTTCTGGTCATGGTTGTGCAATTTCACAAGCTTCAACCTCAATAATGATAGATACTTTAAAGGGAAAGACTGTAAAAGAAGCACAAGATATAATAAAAACTTTTATAGGAATGATAAAAAGAGAACAGGAAAGCGAAGAAGAATTAGAAAAATTAGAAGATGCTATAGCATTTAAAAATATAGCAAATATGCCAGCAAGAGTAAAATGTGCACTTTTAGCGTGGCATACACTTGAGGATATATTAAATAAAAATGAAGAAAATGGGAAAGGAAGCATTAATTGCTGTTGTAAATAATATGGAAAATAAAAAAGTATTGTTAGGTATGAGTGGTGGTGTTGATAGCTCTGTTTCTGCTCTACTTTTAAAGGAAAAAGGATATGATGTAATAGGAACAACCTTAGAATTATTTGTAGGAAGCAGTTGTTGCAATACAAATACTTACATAGATGCAAAAAATGTATGTAATCAAATAGGAGTACCACATTTTATCTTTAATTATAAAGAAGAATTTAAAAAATATGTAATTGATGATTTTATAGATTGTTATGCGAATTGTAAAACTCCGAATCCTTGTATAGAATGTAACAAATATATGAAATTTGGCTTAATGTGGGAAAAAGCTAAAGAAATGGGATGTAATTACATAGCAACAGGTCATTATGCTAAAACAGAATATTCTGATGAATACAAAAAGATAGTATTAAAAAAATCAAATGCGGGTAAAAAAGATCAAAGTTATGTATTATGGAACATTCCGAAAGATTTAATAGAACATGTAGTGTTTCCTTTATCTGATTTTGAAAGCAAAGATGAGATAAGAAAAATTGCAAGAGAAAATAATCTAAAAGTTGCAAATAAACCAGATTCAGAAGATATTTGTTTTATTCCAGATGGAAATTATAAGAAATTTTTAGAAATAAATTCTGACATAAAGCCAAAACAAGGAAATATTGTGAACTCTAATGGAGAGATTTTAGGAAAACATACAGGGTTATACAATTATACAATTGGACAAAGAAAAGGTCTTGGAATTTCTAATAAAGTGCCTTTATTTGTTCTTGGATTTAACAGAGCAAAAAATGAGGTTATTGTTGGAGAGGAAAAAGAGCTTTACAAGTTTGAGTTAGAGGTTAAGGACATCAATTTATTGTTATTTGATAAAATAGAGGATTGGCTTGAGGTTGAGGTTAAAACTAGATATTCGGCAAGACAAGCTAAAGCTAAAATTGTACAAGATGGGGAGAAAATTAAAGTTAAGTTTGATGAACCTCAAAGAGCGATTACTCCAGGACAGTCTGCAGTATTTTATATTGGAGATATTGTTGTTGGGGGAGGAAAAATTTATATATAATATTAATAAATAATTAATGAAATCTTAACAAAGTTATGCTATAATAACTTCGTTAAGATTTTTTTAAGGGGAAAAAATGAAAGTACTACTATATACAGAAAATGAAAAAATATTATCCAAAAGTGGTCTAGGAAAAGCCATAAAACATCAAATGAATGCTCTAAAAGCTGTAAATATTGAATACACGACAAATCCTAAAGACGATTTCGACATAGCACATATAAATTTTTACGGCTTAAAATCATATAGACTAGCCAAAAAGCTAAAAAAGCAAGGCAAAAAAATAGTATATCACGCACATAGCACCGAAGAAGATTTTAGAAATAGCTTCATATTTTCAAATCAAGTATCAAAACTATTCAAAAAATGGCTGATAAAGTGCTATACACTTGGAGATGCAATAATTACACCAACAGAATACTCAAAAAAACTATTACAAAGCTATGGAATAAAAAATGACATATATGTAGTATCAAACGGTGTGGAATTAAAAAATTTTGGACACGACGAAAAAGCAGGTAGAGAATTTAGAAAAAAATATAATTTCAAAAAAGAAGATAAAATAATTGTTGGAATAGGATTATATATTGAAAGAAAAGGAATAATAGATTTTGTAGAACTTGCAAAACAAATGCCTAAATATAAATTTATATGGTTTGGATATAGTCCATTAATTTTCTCAAGAAAGAAAGTTAGAAAAGCTGTTAATACAAAACTAAATAACCTAACATTTGCAGGATATGTAGAACAAGAGACAATTTGCCAAGCTTTAAATGGATGTGATGTGTACATTGCACCAACTTACGAGGAAACAGAGGGAATAACAATTATAGAAGCGGCAAGTTGTAAAACTAATATGGTTGTAAGGGATATACCTGTTTTTAATGGTTGGCTTGAAAATGGAAAAAATGTTTATATGGCAAGAAATGTTAGTGAGTTTAAAAATAAAATAGAGGAAATTGTTAGTGGAGAGTTACCAAGTTTGGTTCAAGAGGCTTATAGTATAGCTGAGGAACGAAAAAGTGAAAATATTGGTGAGAAATTAAAAAATGTATATCAAAGCTGTAAAGCACTACAAAACGAAAAAATCAAAGGGGAAAAATAAAATATGAATATAGGATTATTTACAGATTCATATCCGCCATACATAAATGGAGTAGCAACAAGTGTGTACAACTTAAGAGAAGCACTAAAAAAACTAGGACACACAGTTTATATAGTAACAGTAAATGACAGCATAATAAAACACGAATATGATGAGAAAGAAAAAATATTAAGAATACCAGGAATACCAATAGGAATATATGATTATAGACTAAGTGAAATATATTCAATATCAACTGTAAAAACAATTAAGAAATGGAATTTAGATGTAATACATTCACATACCGAATTTGGAGTAGGAATATTTGCAAGAATATTAGCAAAAAAATTCAAAATACCTCTAGTCCATACATATCATACATTATATGAAGATTATACACATTACATTACACATAATCATTTCGATAAATTAAGTAAAAAAATAGTAAAAGACTTAACAAAAGTATATTGTGTGAAAACAGCGAAAGAAACAATTGTACCAACAGAGAAAATATACAAACTATTTAAAGAAAAATATATGATAACAAAAAATGTAAGTGTAATTCCGAGTGGAATAGACATAGAAAGATTTTTTGAGGAAAATGTAGAACATGACAAAGTTGAACAAATAAAAGAAAAATACGGGATTACTAAAGATGATTTCACAATTATATTTGTAGGAAGGCTAGCACAGGAAAAAAACATAGAATTTTTACTAAATGCACAACAAAAATTAATAGAAAAAAGAATCAACAATATAAAACTATTAATAGTAGGTGATGGCCCAGACAAAGAAAATTATATAAATATAACTAGAAAACTAAATATATTTGATAAAGTAATATTTACAGGAAAGATTGAACAAGATAAAATACAATATTACTATCAATGTGCAGATGCATTTGTTACGGCATCAAATTCAGAAACACAAGGACTAACAGTAATAGAGGCAATGGCAGCAGGAGTTGTTCCAATTTGTATAAATGACATGGCTTTTATTGATATGCTTCCTAAGAAGAGTTTATTTAATAATCAGAAAGAATATATAAACAGGCTTATAACATTTTCGGCAGATGAGGAACTAAGAAAAGAATACAAAGCAGAAATTAGAAAAAAAGCGGAAGAATATAGCTCTAATACTTATGCTCAAAGAGTGCTTAACGTATATAGTGGAGTACTAAATGGAGGAAAAAAAGATAACACATTAAAAAGTAGGGAATTGATAAATGAAAAGAAAAAAATGGTTGAGGAATTTGTTTAATATAGTTACAATTATTATGACTGTATTAATTGTAATTTTTATTATTTATGGAATAAAGTTTGGAATATTTAAAGATAAAAATATTTTGATTGATTATATAAAAAAATTTGGAGTTTTTGCACCAACGTTTTTTATATTTATTCAAATTATACAAGTGATTTTTCCTGTAATACCAGGAGGAGCAAGTTGTTTAGCAGGTGTTCTTGCATTTGGACCAGTAGAAGGATTTATTTATAATGAAGTTGGATTAGTTATAGGCTCTATTGCAGCATATTATTTATCTAAAATATACGGATTAAGGCTTATAAATAGTTTGTTTAAGAAAGAACAGGTTGATAAATATTTGGGATATATAAGAACAAACACTTTTGAAAAGGTTTTCTTTTTGGGCATTTTTTTGCCAGGGCTTCCAGATGACCTTTTATGTTATATTTCGGGATTAAGTAATATTTCTTTTAAGAAGTTTTTGGCTATAGTGGTTTTGGGAAAACCGTTGGCTTTGATTATGTATAGCGTTTTTGCTTATGTAATTTAATATGATTTGGGATATAAATACTTGGATTAGGTTATACTAGTTTGGGTATTTATTTTTTTGCCTAAAAGATATTGTTTCGTAACTGTTACGAAAATATTACATTTTCTTTACATTTGTGCGATATGTGTTGAATGAAATCAACCTGTGTAGTAAAATGTGTACATAGTAAATTGTGTATGAGATTGAGAGGAGAAATTTGATATGAGAAAATATGAGGAAAATACGGGAATTACTTTGATTGCTCTTGTTGTAACAATAATTGTGCTTTTAATATTAGCAGGAGTTAGTATCTCTATGCTAACAGGTCAAAATGGAATATTGAATAGAGCGGCAGATGCAAAAGAAAAAACAGAAGTAGCACAAAAAGATGAAGAAGAAAAAATGCAAGGATATGAAAGTTTGATAGATCAATATACAGGTACGATACCAGAGGGATTGAAAGTTGGCTCAGAAGTAACATACGCGCCAAGTGGAACATATAATTGGCAAGCAAAATATTGCTCATCTGAAAAAACAGAAGGAACAGATGATGTTACATTAAATAGTGCAAGTGGACAAAGTTATAATATAACTGAGTGGAAAGTACTATCAATAGAAAATGGAAAAGTAGAATTGGTACCAACTAATCCAACAGAAGGAACTGTTTATTTAGGACAAGCTCAAGGATATAATAATGGAGTAAAATTGCTAAATGATGCTTGTAGTAGTTTATATGGAAATACAAGTAAAGGAATAACAGCAAGAAGTTTGAATATTGATGATATAGAAAAATATATGAGTGATGATAAATTAGCTGAAGTGCATCAATATCAATATACTTCTGGTGGTGGTGTAAAATATGGTACACAATTATCATCAGCATATACAAGTAATAAAAATTACCCATCAATATATGCAAAAGAAAATTTAAGTGTTATAAATGGAAACAAAAAAACAGATGGACTAGGTATGAGTGAACAATCAACATTTGTAGAAAAAACAGATGATGGAGAAACAGATGGCAAAATAACAACAGCAACAAGTATACAACCATACCAAACATATTGGTATAAAGATAATTCATATATGCAAGGAGCATTTAGAACAGCAACAAGTGAAACAAATTATTATGATTTATTAATTCCACAAGGTTCAAGTACATACTACTGGCTGGCTTCACGCTGCGTTAATACCTACTCAAGTGGTTGCGACTTTGGTATGCTCAGCGTGTATAGCGGTGACGTTGACGCTTACAATATGTACGGCTCGTACGACGGCACTAACAGTGACTCTCGTGCGTTGTTTTCCGTAGTTTCTCTAAACTCTGGACTCATAACTGGGGATGCAACAAGTGGATTTACAGTAAATGGAAATTAAGGAAAAATAAAAAAAGAAAATAGTAAAAACATTGCTATTTTCTTATTTTTTTAGTATTGATTACATTTTTATTTCAAAAGCTTTCTAATCTCCTCAAACAAAATAGGTTTAAACTCCTCAATAGGCAAAGGCATATTATACAAAATCGAATTAAAAGAAGTAGAACTTGCGAGTTCAATAATCATAAACAAAGTAGCTTCTGGACATTTAAGTTTAATATTATTTTTCTCAACACCATTCATAAAAATACTAAAAATAGAACCATCATCATAAGGCAAATCAGCTATTTTATTCATAGCTTGGTTATAAATTCCTAAAGATAAATTTTTAGAAATAAACTTAAGAAGCAAATGGTTTTTATTTAAAGCATCAATAATATGTTCAATAATAAAAATAATTTGGTCCTCAAAATTTGAAATTTCCGTTTTCCTTAAAGCCCTTATGGCATCAGCAAAAAGCTTTCCGAGATTTTTTTTCAATTAATTTATTTTGAATGTCATATTTATCCTTAAAATATAAATAAAAAGTACCTTTACCAACCCCAGCACTTTCGGCTATATCTTGTATAGAAGTTTCTTTAAATCCCTTTTTAGTAAATAGGTTAAAAGCAGAGCTAAGAAGTGTTTCTTCTTTTATTTTCTTATTTTCTTCCGATTTTTTCATAAGCATATACCTCAATTCTTTTCATATATTATTTCTGTATTATGTAACTTATTATCCCACAAAAAGAAAAAATAGTCAATAATTTTAATAAAAAATGTTGACTGATGGTCATAAAAGTGCTACAATGATTAAAGTTAAAAGTGACTAATGGTCAAACGACACAAAAAGAACCGGTCCAAATGGGAAAAGGAACAAAAAGAACCGGTCCATTTGTGCAAATGTACCAAAAATATCAGAAAGGAAGAAAAAAGTATGAAAAAATTTGGTGAATTTATATGTAAACACAAGATAGCGATACTAATAATAGCTGTATTACTATGTATACCATCAATATATGGAATGATGGCAACAAGAGTAAATTATGACATATTATCATATTTACCAAGTAACATCGAAACAGTAAAAGGTGAAAAAATCCTGTCAAACGATTTTGGTATGGGATCATTTTCAATAGTACTCGTAAAAGATATACCGCAAAAGAATCTAATCAATCTTGAAAATAGGTTTAGAGAGATAGATTCTGTAAAAGACGTAATTGGAATAACAGATGTAACAGGAAGTCAAATTCCGGTAGATATGTTACCAGATGATGTATTAAACAAAATCTACAAAGAAGATGGAACAACAGCAGTTTTAGTTACATTTGAAGATGGAATTGCAGAAGATAGAACATTAGATGCAATTCAGACCTTAAGAGACATAACTGATGAGAACTGCAAAATCAGTGGAATGTCTGCAACAAACTTAGACATAAAAGATATATGTAACTCAGAAGTAATAATATATGTAATAATTGCAGTTATACTATGTGCGATAATCCTAGGAGTTGCATTAGATTCGTATGCAATGCCATTTATATTATTAGGAAATATTGGAATTTCAGTATTATATAATATGGGAACAAATGTCGTATTTCATGAAATATCATATATAACAAAAGCAATAAGTGCGGTGCTACAGCTAGGTGTAACAATGGACTTTGGAATATTTTTGTACCATAGTTACAAACATCAAAAAGAAACAGAAAGTAATAACGATAAGGCAATGGCACTAGCAATAGCTGATACCTTAAAATCTGTTGTAGGAAGCTCACTTACAACAATAGCAGGATTCTTAGCATTATGCACAATGAGCTTAACACTTGGAAAAGATATAGGTTTAGTTATGGCAAAAGGTGTTGCATTAGGTGTAATTTCTACAGTAACAATTTTACCAAGCTTAATATTAGTTTTCGATAAATTAATAACAAAAACAGCACATAAAGATATTTTACCTAAATTTACAGGAGTGAAAAACTTCGTAATAAATCATTCTAAAGCTATTGCAGTAGCATTTGTTGTGATTTTACCATTTGCAATTTATGGTTATACTCATACAGAAAGTTATTATAACTTAATGAGTGGACTTCCAAAGACATTACCAAGTGTTCAAGCAAATGATACCTTAGCAAATGATTTTGATATGGTTTCAACAGAACTTGTATTAATAGACAAAAATATACCAGATGATAAAGTTGCAGAAATGCTTGAGAAAATTGATAATTTAGATGGAATAAAAATGAGTTTAAGTTATTCAAAAATAACAGATAAGCTAAATATGCCAGCTGAATTTTTACCAGAAAGTATATTAAAATTATTTACAAGTGATAAATATCAAATGATAATAATAAGTTCAAAATATGAAAATGCAACAGATGAGTTAAATAATCAAATTGCTGAGGTAAATAACATAATAAAAACTTATGACGAAAATGGATTAATGGCAGGAGAAGGTCCACTTATGAAAGACCTAGTTGAAATTGCAAACCACGATTTCAATAGTGTAAATACATTCTCAATTGGAGTAATATTTGCATTAATGTTTATAGTGTTACAATCTATCTCACTACCATTTATATTAATAATAGTAATAGAGTTTGCAATATTTATAAATATGGGAATACCAGCATATATGGGACATCAAGTACCATTTGTAGCATCAATAGTAATAGGAACAATCCAACTTGGTGCAACAATAGATTATGCAATTTTAATAACAAATAAATATATTCAAAAGAGAAAAGAAGGCTTAAGCAAGAAAGATGCTATGGACTACGCACTTGGAACATCAATAAGTTCAATAGTTGTAAGTGGTTTATGCTTCTTTGGAGCAACGTTTGGAGTAGGTGTTTACTCTCAAATTGAAATGATAAGCTCACTATGTATCCTTATTTCAAGAGGTGCAGTTGTAAGTATGATAAGTGTAATATTAGCACTTCCAACATTTTTGATGATGTTTGATAAAATTATATGTAAGACAACAATTGGGATGAAAGAAGTAAAATAAATAGTGGGACCATTGGGGTCGGTTCCAAAAGTGAAAGGAGATAATTAATTATGAATAATGGAGTAAAAAAAGCTATCTGTATAGCAAGTACAGTTACAATGTGTGGATTATACACGTTACCAATTTATGCAATAAATGAAAAAGACACAATGTATTGCAAGGCAAATAATATAGGAGTTGTTTACAAAGAAACTTCAAATGGAGAAGAGAAAAATGAAGATATGCCAATAGATACATCTATAAAATATTATTTAGATGGAAATGAAATTTCTATTGATGATTTAAAAGGAAAATCTGGAAAGGTTAAAATTGAAATAAATTTTACTAATAAAGATAAGAAAATAGAGACGATTGATGGAAAACAAGTTACAATGTATACACCTTATATCGTAGCATGTGGCACTATTTTGGATAATGAAAAATTTTCAAATGTTACAATATCTAGTGGAAAAATAATAGATAACGGCTCAAATTCAGTTGTTCTTGGAATTAGTATGCCAGGTATGCAAGAAAGTTTGGATATTGATGAAATAGACATTCCAGAAAATGTTGTAATAGAAGCAGATGCCAAAGATTTTGAATTAGGAAATATGTATATGTACATCGAATCAAATGTATTTGATAATGACTTAGACTTTTTAGATGAATTTGATGATTTATATGAACAAAGTAAAACTCTAAAAGATGCAAGTAACCAGTTAGTAAGGGGAAGTAAAACTTTAAAAGATGGTGCAAATACTTATTCAGAAAAAATGGGCGAATTTAACACAGGTGTTGCTAGCTACACTAATGGCGTAAATACAGTAAGCACAAATTATTCTAAAATAAATGATGGAATATCTTCTGTAAATGAAAACACTAAAAAAATAGCAGAAGGAAGTTCAATTTTATCAAGTGGAATAAATGAATTAAAAAGCAACTTATCTACTATAATTTCAGCAATTGGAAGCATAAAAACAGGAGCAGATGCAATAGATGGTGGAATTTCTAAGATGGAAACAGCTGTTGAAAACAATATTGAAACTTTAACAGAATCTACTTCTAAAGATTCTGAAACAGCTAAAGCTTTAGCAAAATTAGGAACTGCAACAGAAACTTCAGTTGCAAGTTTAATAGCTACTAAAAATGCATTAGAAACAACAGTAAGCACTATGGAAGATGGCGAAACAAAAACAGAATTACAAACAGAAATTGCTAAATTAGATGAACAAATTACTACATTAGGAAAAAATACAGCTACTGAAAGAGCAGCATATAATAAAACTATGGAAGCTGAAACAACTGGGGTTTTAACAGGATTAAATATTCTTAAAACATCTTTACAAACCTTAAAAGGAGTATCAAGCAAAGTAACATCGGGAATTAACCAGTTGGTTAGTGGTTCACCAGAATTACAAGCAGGGTTAGATAAGTTAGAAAGTGGATCAAATACATTATCAAGTGGGGCTAAAAGTTTAAGTGATGGAACAAGTACATTATCTAGTGGTGCTAAAGAATTAAAGAGCGGAATTGATACTTTAAATTCTAATAGTGAAACTATAAAGAGTAGCAGTAGCCAGTTAAATGATGCAGCTAAAACATTATCTGATGGTGCATCAACTTTATCAGATGGAATGAAACAATTTGATAATGACGGTATTAATACTATTTATAACTTTGTAAATGGTGATGTTAAAGGAGCTCAAAATAGAGTCGAAAAATTGATGGATTTGGCTAAAAATAGCGGTTCTTATAAGTATGTTTTAAAAGTTGATAATTTAAAATAATTTGCTTGACTTAAAAATAGTTTTAAGGTAAAATTTAGAAAAATAAATATTCAAAGGAGGAAATAAAAAATGGAATATTTAGAAAAAGTTTTAAAGAAAACAGGAGTTACATCACTTGTCACATCAATAATATTTGCAATACTTGGAGCAATTTTAATTGCAAATCCAGAAGGAACAATAAAATTTATTGCAATCATTTTAGGAGTAATGTTTGGGTTAGTTGGTTTATATAAAATCATCAATTACTTTGAAAATAGAGGAAAATACGATTTTTACAATTATGATATAGCTTATGGAGTTATAGCAATAGTACTTGGAATTGTAACAATTTGCTATAGTACACAAATAGGAGCAATTTTTAGAATACTTATAGGTTTATGGATTGTTTATAGTGCAATTCTTCGAATTAACTTATCTATAAAATTAAAAGCAATCGAGTCAAATGTTTGGATATATAGTTTAGTAATTGCTTTAATAATGGCAATATGTGGAATATTTATCATTTGCAATTCAGGAGCTGTTATTGTAACATTAGGAGTAGTTGTAGTAATATATTCTGTACTTGATGTAATAGAAAGCATAATGTTTTTAAATAATGTAAGTAAACTAAGTTAATCTTAGTTTTGAGCCGTTTTTGCTCGGTTCTGGTTTGATACATTTTGGTTTGGGCACCCGCGTAAGCGACCAAACGAACGCCAGTGAGTGCGATTGGAGCAACTTTCATATCTTTTATTTAATCCGAAAGTTGCGACACACAAGGGTGGCAAAACCAAAATGTATCAAACCAGAACCGAGCAAAAATTGGTGAATTGGAAGAAGTAAGTTTTCGGAGGATGTCAAAATGGAAAAAATAAAGAAATGGTATAAAGAGATTGCAAAACTATTGTACAATATCAAAGTTGACCGAATTGGAGAATGCTCGGCCCAGTGTGCGTATTATACAATATTATCTTTTATACCATTTATTATTTTACTTATCACTTTAATTCAGTATACAAATATTCAGCCACAAACGCTATTTGAAGCAATTTCTAAAATCATCCCATTAGGTATGAATGAATTTGTTTTAAATATTGTTCAGGAAGTATATTCAAAATCGATTGGTACAGTTTCAATATCAATCATATTTACAATTTGGGCAGCTGGAAAAGGGTTGTTTGCATTAACAAAAGGATTACAAGTAGTTTACAAAACAAATGACAAAAAGCAAAGTTCATATATATATTTAAGACTAAATGTATTGTTAGAAACAGTTTTATTTATTATTTTAATTGTTGTAGGGCTTACAATGCTTGTGTTTGGTGACAGCTTAAAAAATATAATACAAGAATATTTTGGAGGATTTGAAAATTTTAATATAGTTTCATCCATATTTACAGAATTATTATTTATTTTTGCAACATTTCTTGTGTTTTTGCTTTTATATAAGTTTATGCCAAAACACAAAGTAAGTTTTAAGAGTCAATTATGGGGAGCTATTTTTGGCGCTATTGCTCTTAATGTGGTTTCTTTTGTATTTTCAAAGTACTTATATATTTTTAAAGGATTTTCTTGGACTTATGGAAGCTTGACTACTTTAATGCTTATAATGATGTGGACTTATTCGTGTTTTTATACGGTGTTTTTGGGAGCTGAATTTAATAAGTGGGTTAATAAAGTTAAAATATAAAATTTCGTATTGGGGACGGTTCCTTTTTGAAAAAGGAACCGTCCCCATTTCAAAATTTCACGAAAAGAACCGTCCCCAATACGAAAAAGTTGACATAAACTCAAACAAATGATATACTAATAAAGTCACATGTTAATAAACATAAAAACAGGAGGAAACACTATGAAAATTATTGTTGCAACAGGGAATAAGGGCAAACTCAAAGAAATCAAAGAAATTTTTTCTGAATATGAAATAATTTCAAACAAAGAAGCAGGCTTTGACATTGATATTGAAGAAGATGCAAAAACTTTTGAAGGAAATGCGTTAAAAAAAGCAAAATCAATTGCCAAGGTTTCAGGAGAAATTTGTCTTGGCGATGATTCAGGCATTATGATTGATTGTTTCAATGGATGGCCTGGAGTGAGAACTTCTAGATGGATGGATGGTACTGACAAAGAAAAAAATCTTGCCATTATCGAAAAAATGCAGGGAATTCCCAAAGAGCAGAGAACAATTCATTGGGTAACAGCTATTGCTATTGTGGACAAAGAAGGAAATAGCCACACAGGTATACATAGCATAGATGGAACTGTTGCATTAGAACCGCGAGGAGAAAACGGTTTTGGCTTTGACGAGATTTTTGAATTACCAAATGGAAAGACCTTAGCAGAGCTTTCTGATGAAGAAAAAAATGAAATCGGAGCTAGAAAAAAAGCACTTGAAAAAGTAAAAAAAATAATTTAATAGTAGAAAGAAAAGGGAAGAGTGAAATTTTATACTCTTCCTTTTTCTGATTGGGGACGGTTCTTTTTCCGAAAAAGAACCGTCCCCAATCAGAAAAAATGTATATTTATTTAAACTTTGGAAAAAATTAAATCAAAGGAGAATGTAAAATGATATACACAATAACTCTAAACCCAGCTTTAGATTATATAATAAAATTAAAAGAGCTAGTACCAAACGAAATTAATACATCTGAATCGGAATACATCCTTCCAGGAGGAAAGGGAATAAATGTATCAATAATACTAAAAAGATTAGATGTAGAATCTGTAACTTTAGGCTTTATTTCAGGCTTTACAGGCAAAGAAATTCAAAAACTTGTAGAAAAAGAAAAAATTCAAACAGATTTTATAAATCTAGAAGAAGGACATTCAAGAATAAATGTGAAAATTTTAGAAGATGAAAAAGAAACTGCTATAAATTCTAAAGGACCATTAGTAGATAATAAATCAATTGAAAAATTATATCAAAAATTAAATAATTTAAAAGAAAACGATATTTTAGTTCTATCAGGAAGTATACCAAAAGGAATAAAAGAAGATATTTATGAGGAAATATGTGAAAAAATAAAAGACAAAAATGTAAAAATAGTTGTAGATTCAACAAAGAATTTACTGCTAAATACGCTGAAATACGACCCATTTTTAATAAAACCAAATCATCACGAATTAGGAGAAATATTCAATGTTCAAATTGTAAATCAAGATCTGGCAATAGAATACGCTAAAAAACTTCAGCAAAAAGGAGCACAAAATGTACTTGTATCTATGGGCGAGAAAGGCTCAATCCTTTTAGATGAAAATGGAAAATCATACAAAAAAGCTGCTATTTCAAATAAAAATGTAATAAATACAGTTGGAGCTGGAGACTCTATGGTTGCGGGTTTTTTAGTTGGATATTTAAATTACAAAAATTACGAAGATGCCTTAAAACTAGGAATTGCGTCAGCATCTGCTACTGTAAACAATGTGTTTTTGGGGACAAAAGATGAAATTAATGAATATTTTAACAGCTTTTAGTTAAAATAAAAATATCGAACTTTTTGAAATAGGGACGGTTCCTTTTACAAAATGTCCCAAAAAGAACCGGTCCCAATGGGACATTTTTCGCAAAAGGAACCGTCCCCAATACAAAAAAAGAAAGGAGATATCTCAAAAAATGAAAATAACAGACTTAATAAATAAAGATGCCATTGACTTAAATGTTCACATATCAACCAAAAAAGAGCTAATAAGAAAAGCAACCGAATTAATGGCACAAAATGGAAACATAAAAGATTTAGAAAAATATGAAAACCTTGTTCTAAAAAGAGAGAAAGAAGGTTCAACTGGAATTGGAGAAGGAATAGCGATTCCACACGGTAAAGGTGAATGCATAACTAAACCTGGACTTGCAGCAATGGTGATTCCAAATGGTGCGGATTTTGACGCTTTGGATGGAAACAAGGTTAATTTATTGTTTCTAATAGCTGCACCAGATACAAAAGATAATATTCATTTAGATGTTTTAAGTAGATTATCAACTTTACTAATGGATGCAAGTTTTAGAGAAAATCTATTAAATGCAAAATCAAAAGATGAATTTTTAAAAATAATAGATAATGCAGAAAATGCAAAATTAAATAAAAATGAAAATCAAAATAATGGTTATGAATTACTTGGAATTACTGGGTGCCCAACGGGTATAGCTCATACTTATATGGCGGCTGAAGGTCTAGAAAATGCTGGAAAAGAAATGGGTCATTTAATAAAAGTAGAAACTCAAGGTCAGTCTGGTGCACAAAATGTTTTGACAGATGAGGAAATAAAAAGGGCAAAAGCAATTATAATTGCGGCAGATGTAAATGTAGATTTATCTAGATTTGATGGCAAAAAAGTTTTAAGAACAGGTGTTACAGATGGAATTCGTAGACCAAAAGAGTTGATAGAAAAGGCCTTAAATGATGACATACCTATTTATCACCGTACAGGTTCAGAAGGGGATGGAAATGGGGAAAATGTTAATTCAAATAAAGGTGGAAAAAATATCTATAAACATCTAATGAGTGGTGTTACACATATGTTACCATTTGTTGTAGGTGGAGGTATTTTAATTGCTATTGCATTTTTACTAGATGATTATTCAATAAATCCCGCCAACTTTGGTATGAATACACCAATTGCAGCGTTTTTCAAAACAATTGGAGGTATGGCATTTGATTTTATGCTACTAATTTTATCAGGTTATATTGCTATGAGTATAGGTGATAGGCCGGGACTAGTTGTAGGTTTTGTTGGTGGAGCAATTGCTAAAGCTGGAACAACATTTACCTCATTTAGCAATCCTGATGAAGTCCTAGTAAGCTCAGGTTTTTTAGGTGCTCTTCTTGCAGGTTTTATAGGTGGATATGTAATTTTACTTTTAAAGAAAATATTTAGTTTTATGCCAAAAAGCTTAGAAGGAATTAGAACAATTTTAATTTATCCTGTTGCAGGTGTACTTTTAATAGGAATTATTATGTTATTAATAAACCCATTTGTTTCGGCGATAAATACGGGATTAAACAATTTCTTATTTTCACTAAGTGGTGTAAATAAAATTATTTTAGGAGCGATACTTGCTGGTATGATGTCTGTTGACCTTGGAGGACCTGTAAACAAAGCAGCATATACATTTGGTACAGGTATGCTTGCAGAAGGTCATTATGAGATAATGGCAGCTGTTATGATAGGAGGAATGATTGCACCACTTGCAATTGCATTAATTGCAACATTTTTTCCTAAAAAACTTCCTAAAAAAGAAAGACAAGCAGGACTTTTAAATTATGTTATGGGATTATCATTTATATCAGAAGGAGCAATACCATTTGCATCTGCTGACCCACTTAGAGTTTTACCATCATGTGTGGTAGGGTCCGCGGTATCTGGAGCAATGTCTATGGCATTTAATTGTACTTTAATGGCTCCTCATGGCGGAATATTTGTACTTCCTCTTATTGGTAATTGGGGTTGGTATTTGGTTTCTTTGGTTGTGGGTTCTGTAGTTTCTATGGCGATTATGACGGCTCTTAAGAAAAATGTGTGGGAATAGAAAGCACTTTATGGTTAATCAAAAAATAGTAAGGAGTTGAATATTTTGATAAAAGATACAATTATAATAGAAAATGAAACAGGACTTCATGCAAGACCTGCAACAGAAATTTCAAAAGAGGCTATGAAATATAAAAGTGATATAAAATTTGTTGTAAATGGAAAAACGCTAAATGCCAAATCTCCACTTATGATTATGGCAGCAGGAATAAAATCTAAATCTGAAATGGAGATAATATGTGATGGCGAGGACGAAAAAGAAGCATTAAAAGGTTTAATGACAGTAATTAAAAGTCAAATTGATAAATAAGGAGCTAAAAAAATATGCTAAATGGAATGGGAATTTCTGATGGAATTGGAATAGGAAAAGCCATCATATTAAATAATGAGGATATTAAGCCAGAAAAAATTAGAACCGATGATATAGAACAAGAAAAAAAGATTTTTTTAGATGCAATCCAAAGTGTAAAAGATGAAACCAAAAATTTAATAAGTACTTTAAATGGAACAGAAAAAGATATAATGGAAGCATATTTGGCAATTTTACAAGATGATACATTAGTTCAGGAAACAATAAAAATTATTGAACAAGAAAAGTGTAATGCAGATTATGGAGCAGATGTTGGTTTTAATAAAATTATTCAAATATTTGAGCAAATGGATGACCCTTATATGGCAGCTCGAAGTAGAGATATTGCAGATATGAAAAGAAAAGTTTTATCTAAAATTTTAAATATAAAAGAAATAAATTTATCAAATTTACCGATTCATACAATTTTGGTTGCAAAAGAACTTTCAACATCAAATACAGCAAAATTAGATTTAAAAAACATAGAAGGAATTATAACAGAAATTGGTGGAGAAAACTCACATACAGCTATTATGGCAAGAACTCACAGAATACCTGCGATTGTGGGAATTAAAAATGTTACTAATTTAATAAATGAAGAAGATGTAATAGCCATAAATGGTAAAACAGGAGAAATATTTATAAATCCATCAAAAGAAGAAGAAAAAAATCTAATAGAAATAAAAGAAAAATCTGATGACATAAAAAAAGAATTAGAAGAATATAAGAACAAGCCTTCAATTACAAAAGATGGACACCAAGTTGAACTTATGGCAAATATTGGAGATGTGAGCGATATTAATATTGTAACAGAAAATACAGCAGAAGGTGTGGGACTTTTTAGAAGTGAGTTTTTGTATATGAATTCTGATGATTTCCCAACAGAAAATGAACAATTTGAAGCTTATAAAAAAGTTGCTGAAAGTATGCCTAATAAAAAAATAGTAGTAAGAACTTTAGATATTGGTGGAGATAAAAATTTGAAATATATGAAACTTCCACAAGAGGAAAATCCTTTTTTAGGGTATAGAGCAATAAGGATTTACCTAGATAATATTGCATTATTTAAGGTTCAGTTAAGAGCAATTTTAAGGGCTAGTTACTATGGCAATTTGGCAATAATGTTTCCAATGATAGCTTCTGTTAAGGAACTAGTTGATGCTAAAAAAGTTGTGGAAGATGTAAAAAAAGAATTACGAGAAAAAAATATTTTATTTAATGAAAATATAAAAATAGGTATTATGATAGAAATTCCTTCAGCTGCAATAATGGCAGAGGAACTTGCTAAAGAATGTGATTTCTTTAGTATTGGAACTAATGATTTAATTCAATATACCTTAGCTGTTGAAAGAGGAAATGAGAAAGTAGCAAGTCTTTACACACATTTTCATCCAGCAGTTATTAGGCTTATTAAATATGTTATTGATTCAGCTCATAATAATGGAATCATTTGTGGTATGTGCGGGGAAGCGGCAGGAGATAGTTTATATATTCCTTTGCTTGTTGGTATGGGCTTAGATGATTTTTCTATGAATGCTAATAAGATTTTGGAAAGTAGAAAGCTAGTTAGAAGTCTGGATTATAGTGAATGCAAAACCCTAGCAGATGAGGTTTTAAAAATGGTTCATAGGGAAGAGATTAAAGAAAAATTGAATAAATTTGGAAAATAATTGATTCGATTAACATAAAGTGATATAATTGGGGTATTGCAAAATAATATTTGTTTGCAGTGCCCCGTTTACCTATAATAATAAAAGGAGAAGAAGATTATTATGGCAAATGCAAAAGTAAACATTAACGAGTTACATAAGGTAGCTTCATCGTACCGCGCAGACGTAAACATTTGGGAAATTCAGAGAGAAGCAGAAGAGTTATATAAGGCTATAAAGCTTGTTGGAATCGACAATGTTACAGAATCATATTTAAGAGATGATTTTATAGAAGACGGAAAAGCGGGAAGAAATATGTCCAAAAGATCCAGAACCCTTGGAGCATATCTTATGTTAAATACTCTGCAAATGAGTGATAGTGCAGCAAGTATAAGTAGATTAGAAAAACATTATGGTGACATTTCTATGGAAGCTGGACTTGGATTTTTGTTCGGAAAGGCTAAAGTAGGATTAACAACATTGCCAAATGTTAAAATAATCGAAAAGTATATTGGCAATAATCAACAGTTGGAAGAGCACTCGAACGAAATATACATCCAACGATTGTATAACTTAATCGAGCGTAAAGATGAAAGTGTTAATTTATTGTCATTATGGCTTGAATGTCAGCGGTTATATGAAAGTGTGATAACAGTCGGAATGGAAAAAACGATTGTATGGCTGTATGATGAACACTTGAAAAAGATAACATTTAAAGGTTATAAAATTCCTGAAAGAATTCGTGCCTTTTCGATGTTTGCGGTTGTTCATATGTACAGACTGCGGGATGACAATTTTCATATGCAATTTTTACAGGAAAGATATGGTTTATCTTCAGAAGTAAGAAATATTTTAGGAGATACCAATATTTTCAAAGATAGTGTTGACAACATGAAATGCATATCACTCAGAGAAATTGTTGGAAGATACCTTAAAAAAGAAGTAGCAGGAGAATTACCAAATGGACCTATTTGTATGCAGGTACCTTATGACGCAATAGAAATGAAACGAATTAATTCGGAAGACTATGAGATGATTTCACTTTTATGGACGGCATTAGAATCTTTCTATAAGCTGACCAAAATTGTCGGAATAGACAATGTAAGAGTGAGATATATCGACGCCAACAATAAGAATATTGAGCAGTCAGGAAGAGAACTTCCAGCAAGGATACGCGCATTTTGTGAAGAAAGCGTTATATATATGTACAGAATGAGCGACAGCAACGCAAGCAGGTGCAGACTTGAACAGCACTTAGGTTTGGAATATTCCAGTAAGTACATATTGGGAGATACCAATGTTGTTTGTTGCGGAAGTAACAGCCTCCCTTGTGTAAGCTTAAGAGAACTTGTAGAAAAACTTTAATAAAAATCAGTAACTTATAAACCAAAAACGGGGCAAAGGGTATCAGATTATACTGATACCCTAAAATTAATTACTTTCAACAAACAAAGCCTTAGCAACCCAAGGTAAAACTTCATCAAAACTATACCAACCAGAACTTTTACTAGAATTTTCAAGACCGTTTGGATTAGAAACATAAACCAAATTTTCATCAGTTGCAAGTAAAGCCATATAATGAGAAGCGGTTGTCCAACGATTGTTATTAGGTTTATTCCAAACACAAATTAAAATAGGTCTATTAGTTTTCAAATGTTTTACAAAAGTATCTTTAGAAAGATGAGAACTATCATAATAAAAATCAGTATTTTTAATGCCAAAAGTATCAGACAATTCCTTAGAAATTTTATCATTATTAAGAATAGGATAATATTTTTTTCTTAGTTTCTCAGGAGAATAATTTTTATTATAGCCACTAAGGATAATTGAAATAGCAGTTATTCCACAACCATTTTCTTCCATTGTGCCACCCCAATATCTATGACTAGCCCAAGAAGATGAGCCATTTTGTTTATATTCTTTATATGTTTTTGGATTTACATCAACTGTTGTAAAAGTAGTAAAATAACCGTCCTTACCATCAACTGTTTTTTGACCAATCCCTTTATAATTTTCATTTTTATCAAGTTTTATTACATCATAATCATTTGAAATTTTTTCTGATATAAAAGAATTGCTTTTATAAAAATTTTTAAAATAAATAATTCCTATTAGTATTATTATAATTAATAATAATTTTTTTATATTTAATTTTTTACGTTTTTTCATTTTTAGCTCCTTTTCTTTTTTCTTTATTTGTATTATACTAATAAGGTAAAATTAAGGCTTTAAGAAAAAATGAATAAAACTTAAATTTTTTATTAAGAAAAATAAAATTTGTAATATTTCTGTAATATAAATGTAACAATACTTTTAACCTTACAGACCAAATAATTATAAAAATTTACCTACAAAACTGTTGCAATTGCAACAGTTTATTTTTCTTTTAGTGTTATAATTCATTTCATCACAAAGAGGAGGAAATGAAAAATGAAAATAATAAAAAGAGATGGAACAATTGTAGAATACAACCCAGAAAAAATCAAAAACGCAATAAAAAAAGCCAATAACGACGTTGGTAGAAAAGAAAAAGCAACCAATGAAGAGATTGAAGAAATAATAAAATATATAGAAGAACTAAACAAAAGAAGAATATTAGTAGAAGATATTCAAGACATAATAGAACAAAAATTGATGGAAATAGGAAGATATGAGCTTGCAAAACAATATATAACATATCGTTATACAAGAGAATTAGTAAGAAAAGCAAACACAACAGACCAATCAATAAAAGAACTAATAGATGGAGAAAGTGAATATTGGAATACAGAAAACTCAAACAAGAATGCTAAAATAGTAACAACACAAAGAGACTATTTAGCAGGAATAACAAGTACAGATATAACAAGAAGATTTTTACTACCAGAAGATATAGTAAAAGCTCATGATGAAGGAATAATTCATTTCCACGACGCAGATTATTTTGCACAAAATGCATTACACAATTGTGATTTAATAAACCTAGAAGATATGTTACAAAATGGAACAATAGTAAATGGAGTTATGATAGAAAAACCACATAAATTCTTAACTGCAATGACAATAGCAACACAAATAATAACAGCTGTAACCTCAAGTCAATATGGTGGAGCAACAGTTACAATGACACATTTAGCACCATTTGTAAGAGATAGCTACAAATATTACTTAGAAAAATATAAAACAAGAGGATTTTCAAATCAAACTGCCGAAAAATATGCAAAAGAAGACTTAGCAAAAGAAGTAAAAGATGGAGTACAAACATTCCAATATCAAATAAATTCAATGACAACAACAAATGGACAATCACCATTTTTAAGTGTATGTTTCTATTTAGGAGAGACAAAAGAATACAAAGAAGAATTAGCTATGATAATAGAAGAATTCTTAAATCAAAGAATTCAAGGAATGAAAAATGAAAAAGGAGTATATATTACACCAGCATTCCCAAAATTATTATATGTACTAGAAGAGGACAACATTAAAAGAGATAGCAAATATTGGTATTTAACAGAGCTTGCAGCAAAATGTACAGCTAAGAGAATGGTACCAGACTACATATCAGAAAAGAAAATGCTAGAATACAAAATAGATCAAAATGGTAATGGAAACTGTTTCCCATGTATGGGATGTAGGTCATTCTTAACACCATATATTGACCCAAAAACAAATAAACCAAAATATTATGGAAGATTTAACCAAGGTGTTGTAACAATAAACTTAGTAGATGCTGCATTATCATCAGATAAAAATGAAGATGCATTCTGGGAAATAATGGATAAAAGATTAGAGTTATGCCACAGAGCCTTACAATTAAGACACGAAAGACTAAGTAAAGCAACAAGTGACGTAGCACCAATTTTATGGCAACACGGAGCACTAGCTAGACTTCCTAAAGGAGCAAGTATTCACGAATTACTTCACGGAGGATATTCAACAATATCACTTGGATATGCGGGTCTTTATGAATGCGTAAAATTTATGACAGGACATAGCCATACAGACAACGGAAAAGGAAAAGAATTCGCATTAGAAGTAATGCAAAAATTAAATGATAAATGTAAAGAATGGAAAGAAAAAGAAAATATAGATTATAGTGTATATGGAACACCAATAGAATCTACAACATACAAATTTGCCAAATGCTTAAAAAATAGATTTGGAGTTGTAAAAGGAGTTACAGATAAAAATTATATAACAAATTCATATCATGTTCCTGTATTTGAGGATATAGATGCATTTTCAAAATTAAAACTTGAAAGTGAATTCCAAAGACTAAGTCCAGGTGGAGCAATTTCATATATTGAAACACCAAATCTACAAAACAACATAGAGGCAGTTTTACAGGTAATAGAATTTATATATAACAATATTATGTATGCAGAATTAAATACAAAATCAGACTACTGCCAAAAATGTGGTTATACAGGAGAAATTTTAATAGATGATAACCTAGAATGGTATTGCCCTAATTGTGGTAACAGAGATCACGATACTTTAAATGTTGCAAGACGTACTTGTGGCTATATTGGAAGTAATTTCTGGAATAAGGGTAGAACTCAAGAAATTAAGGAAAGAGTTTTACATCTTGATAATAAGGATGATGAGTAATTTCTGATTGGGGACGGTTCATTTCGCGAAAAGAACCGTCCCGAATACGAAAAAAGAAAGGAAAATAAAAATGAGATACAACAAAATAAGAAAAATGGATATATCAAATGGACCAGGAGTTAGAGTATCAATATTTATGCAAGGATGCGCATTTAACTGTAAAAATTGCTTTAACCCAGAAACACACGATTTTAAAGGTGGAAAAGAATTTACAGATGATACAATAAAAAGAGTTCTTGATTTATGTGATAATGAAAATGTAGAAGGTTTATCTATCCTAGGTGGAGAACCAATGCATCCAAACAATATTGAAGGAACAACAAAACTTGTTAAAGCATTTAAGGAAAAATATCCAAATAAAAATATTTGGGCTTGGTCAGGATATAAATTTGATAGGGATTTGGAAAATAAAGATGCTATGAATTATATTGATGTTCTTGTTGATGGACAATTTGTTGAAAGTGAAAAAAATCCTACTTTAGAATGGAAAGGTTCTAGTAATCAAAGGGTTATTGATGTTAAGGAAAGTAGGAAATGTCATAAGGTTATAACTTTATAATATATTAAATGAACCATTATTCTGAAAGAAATATTTGAATAATGGTCTATTTTTAGGTTGAAATTAAATTGACATAAAATATAAAGAGTGCTATAATTTGGTCAATTGCTTAATTTGGCAAAAAAATCAGAAAGGGAAAGGATTACATTATGAGAAAAAAATCTAAAAAAAATTCAAAAACGACACCAACAATGATAGAAAATGCACCTTTTGAAAATTTGTTTGAGATTTTTGATGCAGATACGAGAAACAATATCATTGAAACTATGTTCCGGGATAGAATTAATTTAATTGAACAGTACAGCAGGCAAGAAATTAATAGTTTTCAAGTAAGTAAGATCCTTGGAATAAAAGGCAGGATTATAGCAAGTTCAAATTATATAGAAACATGCGACCAAAAGAAAACTGAGTTTCAAGCGGGAATTAAAGAACTTTCGGAAGAGATAAAAGAACTTAGACAAGCTGTAGAATTATTACAGAAACGAATTCTAAAATTAGATGAGATTCAAAAAAATTATCAAAAATATCTTGAAGGACAAAATAATGAATTGAAAGATGAAGAAGAATTTTCAAAAAAGATAAATACAGTGGCATTAGTCCATCCTACGTGTAGTGTAAAAGAATTAACATATTATGGTTTTTCTATAATTCACGTAACAAAGCAGGATAGAAGAATATTCAAATTAATAAGACCTGATGAGATTTTTGAATTTTCGGAAAGTGATAGTTTGATAGTTTTGCCACAATACTATTCAGATTATCTTAAAGAACATTACGATAGTAGTGCGGAAAGAAGTATTATTGCATACTGTGAAATGGTAGCACACAGAAAAATTGAAATGGATAAGGATGTTAATATTGTTACACTGTTTAATAATGAAGACATTCAAAAAATATTAGAAATTAATGGATTAATGTAATGAAATGAAGAAAGCCCAAATGGTAGATCAATTTTTGATGACTATTTGGGCTTGAGTTATTGATAGCCTAAAATCTTAACAAAATCTTAATAAAATCTCTCTTTTATCTTAACAAAATATCTGTTATAATAAAAATGTTCACAAAAGAACTGGTCCCAAAAGAGCAAATGGGACCAAAAAGAACCGACCCCAATGGTCCCAAAGGAGGCAAAAAAATGCAAAATATCCTAATAGTAGATGATGACAAAGAAATAGTAAAAGCAATAGAAATATACCTAGAAAGAAAAAAATACCAAATATTCAAAGCATTTGATGGAATAGAGGCATTAGAACAAATAAAACAAAATGATATCAACCTAATAATTTTAGACATAATGATGCCAAATAAAGATGGAATAGAAACATTAACAGAAATAAGAAAAGAAAAAAATATACCAGTAATTTTACTTTCTGCCAAATCTGAGGATATAGACAAAATACATGGTTTAAATCTTGGTGCAGATGACTATATAACAAAACCATTTAACCCTGCAGAACTAATTGCAAGGGTAAATGCTTTACTTAGAAGATATACCAATTTTGAAACAGAAGAAACAAACAATAAAAATATAATAAAAAATGGTGGATTAATTATCAATGACGACTTAAAAAAAGTTACAATAGATGGAAAAGAAATAAAACTTACACCAACAGAATATAATATTTTAAAATTTTTAACAGAAAACAAAGGAAAAGTATATTCAATTGAAGATATTTATCAAAATGTATGGAAAGATGACTATTTTGCATCAGATAATGTAATTGCAGTACACATAAGACATATAAGAGAAAAAATAGAAATAAACCCAAAAGAACCAAGATACTTAAAGGTTATTTGGGGAGTAGGATATAAGGTGGAATGTTTATGAAAAAATCAACAATATTCAAAGCTATAAGCTTTTTATGTATACCGATTTGCATAATCGCAGTTATTCTGTCAATATTTGCAGTTTATGTAAAAAATGGAACAGATTTTAATGAAAGCAAATATTATGCTTCTGGCCCATTTGTAACATTATATATATATGATTTATCTAATGTTTGTGATGATTTAATATACAATAATGAGAATTATTACAATATAAAAGATGGTGAAAATACAATATATTATACAAATAGGCAATTATACAATAGTAATGTAAAAGATTTTAAATATCTTGTTATTTATAAAAATAAAGCAATAACAAATATTGAAATAAGCAAAGAACTAAATACTATTGATAGCATAAAAGAATACATACAAAATCTACAAGGATATGAAAATGTCAATATCCAAAATGGACTTGTGAACTCTACAAATGATTCTATAAAAAGAATGAGCACGGGATGTTTAAGCACATTTACAAAAACATATTATATGATAGAAGATAATGAGAAAAATTACTACAAAACAAGTTGTACTGATTTTGAAATATATAGTTCATATAAAGCAGAATTTAAACAAAATTCTAAGGAAATTGCTATTTCTAATATGCTAAAAAAAGTACCATTAATAAATGATGGATGTTATATTATAATTCCAATGGGTTCCATAATAGCAATGCTTATGGTTATATATTTAGCTGTATCTATTGGGGAAGATAAAAAATTAAATTATTTTGATAAAATTCCTCTAGAGATAGTTGGATTTGTAGCAATTATAATTTCAGTAATACCATTTATATTTTTATCTGACTATTTTTATAGTACAGGAAATGACTATGTTGGTGGAATAAGCATAATAATTACAGTAGCATTATTTATTTATGTTATTGCATGTGTATGCATGATAACATTTATAAGAAGATTAAAGGCAAAAAGTTTTTGGAAAACAACAATAATAGGTAAAATTTTTTACTGGTTTAAAGATGTGCTTTTAAAAAATATTTCATATTCTATAGGAACTACGGCAAAAGTAATATTAGTATTTTTATTAATTGGATTTATTACATTTTTGATAATGCTTATTTTTAGAGGTGCACTTAGTGTTATATTGATAATTGCATTATATGGCTACATAATGTATAGGACAATTATATTTTTCAAAGAGTGTTCAAAAATAGAAAAGAAAATAGAAGAAGTAAGAGATGGAAATAATCAATTGCCATTAGATGTAAATGAATTTTCATCAGAATTTCAAAATGTTGCAACATCTATTAATAATATTTCAGAAGGAATAGAAACAGCTGTACAAGAAAGAATGAAGAGTGAAAGATTAAAAGCAGAATTAATAACAAATGTTTCACATGATATAAAAACACCTCTTACATCAATAATAAATTATTCAGATTTGCTAAAAAATGAAAAAATTGATAATGAAAAAGCAAATGAATATATAGAAATTATATATAGCAAGTCACAAAGATTAAAAAGGCTTACAGAAGATTTGATAGAAGCATCTAAAATACAAACAGGAAATGTGTCTTTGAAAAAAGAAAAGATAAATGTAATAGAATTAATAAGGCAAGCAGTGGGAGAATTTGAGGATAAATTTAGTAAAAAAGGATTAAATACTATAATAGATTGCAAGCAAAATGAAATCTTTATTTTTGCCGATAGCAGATATATGTACAGAATTATAGAAAATTTATTTAGCAATATTTCTAAATATGCTTTGGAAAACTCTAGAGTATATATTGATATTGATATTTATGGAGATGATGTTAATATTGCTATAAAAAATATATCTAAAGATAAATTAAATATTTCTGCTGATGAGCTTATGCAAAGGTTTGTTAGAGGAGAAAGCTCAAGAACCACTGAAGGAAGTGGACTTGGAATATCAATTGTACAGAATTTAACTACTCTTCAAGACGGAAAGTTTGATTTGGTTTTGGATGGAGATTTGTTTAAAGTTAGAATGAGTTTTAAAATTATATAAATAAGTATTTCTTGAAGTTCAGGCAATTTTATGTTATATTATATATGTTAACTTGCAAATATTTTAATTTGAAATTTTTTCAAAGAGAGAGGAGAAAAAGATGTTGAGACTAAGCAATGACTTAAAGGAATTTAAGCGGAGGAAAAATATAGCAAGAATTTCAAGAATAATACTTGTAATATCGACAATTTTGATTTTGATTTTAACATATTACTTAAAATTGAAACTGCTAAAATGTCAAAAAATAGACTGGCATATATTTGCATATGTCATTTACATTGGATGTGCCACAACAATTTTAGTATTTCTGGAAACAACCCATAGTTTTGTAGTCGATTATTATAAGAATATAATACGATGGGAAATGAAAGACAAAGAATTATACATTGAAATTGTCTATACCTTTTGCCAAGATATACCAATGAATCTAAAAGAATTAAAAAACACAAGAATATATTTTGACGAACGGAAATTTATAATTAATTTATGTGACAATTTTAATGAATTGTCAGATAAAGAAATGATTGAAATGGATGGCTCAAAAGAACAAAAAATAATTGTTTGGGTTTCTGTTATTGCTGCAACATTAATAAAAACACCCATTATAAGAAAAAAGAATAACCGACTGAAAAGGTGGATTAACAGGAATTCTTACTTGGAGGATTTTGAGATACAAATAAATAGAAGAATTGTTGAAGCAGTAATCTATGAAGTTTTAAGCAGTTTGCCGAAATACATCAATATGAAAAAGTTAAATTGGTTTTATGAGAATAATGTCTTGTTGGCACAAGATTTCAAGCAGTCAGGCGAATTGATTAAATCTGTTTATGAAGAATTAACAAAAGTTTTATAAAACAACATCTTCCCCTATGTCGAATAATCGACGTAGGGGATTTTTCCCCATTTGCAAACAAAAATAAAATATGATATTATATCATTATAAAAAGAAGGTGGAAAAAATGAGAAAAGCCATAAAAAGAGGTCTAATAGTAGCATTAGGAGTAATAATCCAAATATTACTATCACTATCAGTCCTAATATTTTTCGGTCAAAAAATTGCAGCAATAGAAACATTTTATGCAATATTAAGTGTACTACTGGTTTTACGGAATAATAAAAGAAAGTAAAAGTCTAAGTAAAGACCTACCTTGGATAATAATTATAATGTTATTTCCAATAGTTGGTGCACTGCTTTATATTGTGATTGGTGGAAATTTGCATAAAAGTAAAGTACTAAAAGCAATTAAGCAAAGTGAGGAAAAAGGAAATAAATATTTTATTCAAGATGAAAAAATAAAAAAAGAGATAGAAAGTCAAAATAATGGTAAAATAAATTATCTAATGAATTATCTAAATTTTCCTGTAACAAAAAATAACAATATAAATTATTACAAATTAGGAGAACTTGCATATCCCGAAATGTTAAAAGAGCTTAAAAATGCAAAAAAATTTATATTTTTAGAATATTTTATAATAAAAAATGGCACTATGTGGAGTGAGATTTTAAAAATATTAGAGGAAAAGGCTAAAGAAGGGCTTGATGTAAGGCTTATTTATGATGATATGGGATGCATTGCGTTTTTACCTACTTCATATCCTAAACAAATGAAAGAAAAAGGAATAAAATGTATAGCATTTAATAAATTAAATCCATTTTTAGGTGTAATAATGAACAACCGTGATCATCGTAAAATGATGATTATTGATGGAAAAACAGTATTTTCTGGAGGAATGAATTTAGCAGATGAATATATAAATTTAGAACATCCTTATGGAAAATGGAAAGATAATGGTATAAAAATAACAGGAGAAGCTGTATGGAATTTTACCATAATGTTTTTAAATATGTGGAATTCGTATAGAAAAGATGATGAAGATTATAAAAAATACAAATACGATTTTTCAAAAGAAAACCTAGAACAAAATGGATACACCATTCCTTATGGAGAAACTCCTTTAGATAATGAAATTGTAGGAGAAAATGTCTATCTTAATATTATAAATCAAGCACAAAAATATGTGTATATTATGACACCATATCTAATAATAGACACAGATATGATAAATTCGCTTATTCTGGCAGCTAAACGAGGGGTTGATGTTAGAATTGTTGTTCCAGGCATACCAGATAAAAAAATAGTATATAGTTTAACAACATCATATTTTGAAACTTTAATAAAAAATGGTGTAAAAATTTATAAATATACGCCTGGATTTGTACATAGCAAGGTTTTTGTATCTGATGATAATATTGCAACAGTTGGAACTATAAATTTAGATTATAGAAGTTTGTATTTACATTTTGAATGTGGAATTTTTATGCAAGATGTAGAGGAAATTAAAGATGTAAAAAAGGATTTAGTAGATACTATTGAAGAATCGCATTTTGTAAGCAAAAAAGAAGCTATGCCAAAATTGCTAAAAAGTGTGTGGCAAGCAGTACTTAGATTATTTGCACCACTTATGTAAAACAAATGATTAATTAAAGGAGGCTTAGATAAAATGTCTTATATAGAATTTAAAAATGTAAATAAAAATTATAAAATGGGTGAAATTACAATTAAGGCTCTAAATAATACTAATTTTCAAATAGAAAAAGGTGAACTCGTAGTAATTGTAGGTCCATCTGGAGCTGGAAAAACAACAACTTTAAATATTCTTGGAGGGATGGATACAGCAACATCAGGAGATGTATTGGTTGATGGAAAAAATATTGCAACCTTAAAAGGAAAGAATTTAATAAAATATAGAAGAGAAGATATAGGCTTTGTATTTCAATTTTACAATTTAGTTCCAAACCTAACGGCAAAAGAAAATGTTGAGCTTGCAACTCAAATATGCAAAGATTCTCTCGATGTTGATAGTGTAATAGAAAAAGTTGGACTTGAAAATAGAAAAAACAACTTTCCATCACAACTATCAGGTGGAGAACAACAAAGAGTTGCAATTGCAAGAGCCATAGCAAAAAATCCAAAACTTCTACTATGTGATGAGCCTACTGGAGCATTAGACTATAAAACTGGAAAGCAAATTTTGAAGCTCCTTGAAAACACTTGTCGAAAAGAGAAAATGACTGTAATTATAATTACACATAATACAGCAATAGCTCCTATGGCTGATAAGGTAATTCATTTTAAAAATGGTACTGCTGAAAGTATTGAAATAAATGAAAATCCTATGCCTATTGAAAATATTGAATGGTAGAGATTTTTAAGGAGTGAAAGAGATGAAAAAAGCATTATTAAAGAATAGTGTAAAAGAAATAAAAAATACCTACAAAAGGTTTATCTCAATTTTACTTATGGCATTTTTGGGAGTAGGATTTTTTGCAGGATTAAGAGCTACATCACCAGATATGTTAAGAACAATAGATAACTATTACAAAGAACAAAATGTATATGATATACAAGTGCTATCAACACTAGGACTAACCTCAAATGATGTAGAAGAAATATCGAAAATAGAAAATGTAGAAAGAGTAAGCAAAAGCTATGAAACAGATGGGAAAATCGATATTGATAATAAAGAAATTATAACGAAGTTCATAACAATAGAAGATGTAAATAAGCCGATTTTACTAAATGGAAATATGCCACAAAATCAAGATGAATGCTTGGTGGAAGAATCATTTTTAACATCAAATAATAAGAAAATAGGAGATACTATAACTGTAGATATAGAAGATACTCAAAATGATGATGGCGAAAAAATTAAGTATTTAAAAACAAACGAGCTAAAAATTGTAGGAACAGTTAAAAGTCCACTTTTTATTGCTAGAGATAGGGGTACAAGCAAACTTGGCTCTGGTAAAATAAACTATTATATTTATATATCAGAAGATAATATAAATGCAAGTGATATATACACAAATATTTATGTAACAGTTAAAGATGCAAAAAAATACGAAACATCTTCAAAAGAATATGAGGATTATATTGAGGAAGTAAAAGAAAATGTCGAACAAATAAAAGAAAAGCAAGAAAAAGAAAGACATGACACTTTAGTAGCAAAAGCTCAAGAAAAATTAGATGATGCAGAAGAGGAGTATAATTCTAAAAAGCAAGATGGTCAAACCAAAATTGATGAAGCCTCAAAAGAAATAGAAGATGGAAAAAAGAAAATTGAAGAAGCGGACTTGGAATTAAAACAAAATAGAGAAAAAGCAGATACAGAATTTAAAAATGCAGAAAATAAACTTGCAAAAGCTAAAAAAGAAATCGAAAATAATGAAAAAACTTTAAGAGACAAAGAACAAGAAGCGAATACTCAAATTGAAAATTTAAAAGGTCAAAGAAAACAGTTGCAAGATAATTTAAACCAAATAAATCAAACTCTTGCAGGTACGCAGGAACAGTATAATTTAATATTAAATGCATTGGAAAATGCGAGTTTGCCAGAAGAACAAAGAAATCAATATGAGCTTCAAAAGGTACAATTAGAAGCGGGCATCAATACTTTAAATGAAAATAAAGAAAAAGTTCAAAGTGGGATAAAGCAAATAGATGATGGCATTGAAGAAGGAACAAAAGAAATCCAAAATGCTAAAAATCAGATAGAACAGGCGAAAAATGAATTATCAAAACAAGAAAAAACACTAAGCAACAAAAAGAAAACAACATATAACCAAATAGAAAAAGCCGAAAAAGAGCTTGCAGATAAAAAGCAAGAGTTACAAGATGGGGAAGAAGAATTAAACAAAAATAAGCAAGAATTTGAAACTCAAATAAAAGACGCAGAAAAGAAATTAAGTGACGCAAAAGAAAAAATATCTGAAATAGAAAATCCTAAATGGTATATTTTAGACAGAAACTCAAACTCTGGATATGTAAGTTTTATTCAAGATACCAAAAGTATTGATAATATAAGCAAAGTATTCCCAGTAGTATTTTTCATAGTTGCAACATTAATTTCTCTAACATCAATGACTAGAATGGTAGAAGAGCAAAGAGGTCAAATTGGAACATTAAAAGCACTTGGATATAATAAATTACAAATAATGATGAAATATATTATATATGCAGGAATTGCAACTATTGTAGGATCTGTTTTAGGAATGTGTGTTGGATTTGTAATTTTGCCAGAAATAATTTGGATGATGTATGGAATGATGTACCAAATGACAGACAAAATTTTAATAAGCTTCAACTGGAAATATGGTGGAATCGGACTAATTTTAATAAGTATATGTATAATTGGAGCTACAATTTATACAACTTTAAAAGAGCTAGTAAGCACACCATCAGTACTTATGAGACCAAAAGCACCTAAAGGTGGAAATAGAGTAATTATGGAAAAAATTCCATTTATTTGGAAAAGACTAAACTTTAGCCAAAAGGTTACTGTAAGAAATATATTTAGGTACAAGAAAAGATTTTTTATGACAATAATTGGAATTTTAGGTTGCACGGCTTTAATTTTAACAGGTTTTGGGGTAAAAGATTCGGTAAAACAAATAATACCAAATCAGTTTGAAAATGTATTTATGTATGATATGCAAATTAGTTTGAAAGAAAGCTTAACAGAAGAGGAAAGGCAAGAATTTAAAAATAAATTAACACAAAATAATGAAATAAAAAAAGCAGTATCAATATATATGACATCAGAAACAGCTGTAAATGGAAATAATGAAGAAGATGTTCAAATTATAGTTCCAGAAAATCAAGCGGAATTAGATGGAATAATTAATATAAAAGACATTAAAAATAAAAAGCAAACTATAAAATTAACAGAAAACGAAATATGTTTAACAGATAAAGCAGCCCAGCTTTTGGGTGTTAAAGCAGGAGATACTTTAACCTTAAAAGATGCAGATGAAAATGAGGTAAATATAAAAATATCCAACGTAGTTGAAAATTATGTTTCACATTATGTTTATATGACGAAAGAAACATATAAAAAATTGTACAATAAAGATTTTAAGGCAAATGTAGTGTTTATACAAAATGTAAAACTAAATGATGAAGAACAAGATAAATTGGCAAAAGAGATTATGAATATGAGCGAGGTTTCGGGAATTGTTAATATGACATCAACAATGAAATCTATTGATGATATGATGAATTTACTTAATTATGTTGTAATTGTTTTAATTGTTTCCGCAGGATTACTTGCATTTGTAGTATTATATAATTTGGCAAATGTTAATATAAGTGAAAGGATAAGAGAGCTTGCAACCATTAAGGTTTTAGGATTTTATGATAAAGAAGTTTATGATTATATTGCAAGAGAAACTGTTATTTTGACAATTATAGGAATTGCATTGGGGCTTGTCGGAGGATATTTTTTGAATTATTATTTGATGGGGACTTGTGAGATTAATATGCTTAGATTTAGTAAGACTATTAAACCTATTAGTTATGTTTATGCAAGTTTGATTACTATTGTGTTTACTTTAATTGTGAATATTGCAACTTATTTTGCTCTTAAGAAAATTGATATGATTGAGAGTTTGAAGAGTGTGGAGTAATATAGGGACAATTTAGTAATTGAAGAAACTTAATGATTAAATGAGGTGGAATTTTGAAATATTTATTAATTGATGAAAGAATGAGAGATGTCGAAAAACAAACTCTGAAAAATTTAGGTTATGAACTTATTGAAATAAAAAAGAGTATCAACGTATATCCTGAAATTTCATCTCATGTTGATATTTTTGCTTGTAAAGTAAAAGACAAAATTATAGTTGAAAAATCAGCCTACAAAATGTTAAAAAATAAATTAAATAATGATGAAAACATATTAATATCAGGAGAAAAAATGATTAGCTATGATTACCCCAATGACATTAAATACAATGTTTGTATAGTTGGAAATAAGGCAATACATAATTTCAAATATACAGATAGTAAAATTATTTCTGAACTTAATAAAAATAATTTTGAATTAATAAATGTAAAGCAAGGATATAGCAATTGTTCTATTTCTGTTATTGATGAAAAAAGTATTATTTTGAGTGATAGAGGTTTATACAATAATCTAAAAAATAGCGGATTAGATATTTTGTTTTTAGATTATATTCCTAATATAAAATTATTCGATGAAAATGGAGAATATAGCCAAAAGAATGGATTTATTGGTGGAGCGATTTCAAGAATAGGTGATAATATCGTTGTTTTTGGCGATATAGATAAGATTGATTATTATTGCAATATTAGGAAATTTATTGAAAGTAGAAATTTAAAGATAATTGATTTTGAAGGATTAGATGTTATAGATTATGGTGGAGTAATTGAACAAAAATTGGGCAGGAATGTGAACTTAGAATCAAACTAAAGATTCTAAGTTTTTTACACAATAAAATTAGCACTCAACTATTGACATTGCTAAAAAATAGATATATAATACCCTCAAAGAAAAATGCCCACAAAAGAACCGGTCACAAATGAGCAAAATGGAACCAAAAAGAACCGACCCCAATGGTCCCAAAAGAGCAAAGAAAGGAAGTAATAAAAAATGGAAACAAAACAATTCAAAGCCGAATCAAAAAGACTACTAGACCTAATGATAAACTCAATATACACAAATAAAGAAATATTTTTAAGAGAGTTGATCTCAAATGCAAGTGATGCAATGGACAAGCTATATTATCAATCACTAACAGACAACAACCTAAACATATTCAGAAATGACCTAGAAGTAAAGCTAATAACAAATAAAGAAGCTAGAACTCTAACAATAGAAGATAATGGATGTGGAATGAATAAGCAAGAACTAGAAAACAACTTAGGAACAATAGCACAAAGTGGTTCATATCTGTTCAAAAACAATAACGAGAAAAAAGAAGATATAGATATAATAGGTCAATTTGGAGTAGGATTTTACTCAGCATTTATGGTGGCTAAAAAAATAGAAGTAGAAAGTAAAAAAGTAGGAGAAGATATAGCATATAAATGGACTTCTTTTGGTGCTGATGGATACACAATAGAAGAAACATCAAAGGAAAGTGTAGGAACAAAAATTACATTATATATTAAAGACAATACAGATGAAGAAAATTATGATGAATTCTTAGAAGATTATAGAATTCAAGAAATTGTTAAAAAATATTCAGACTATATACGTTATCCTATTAAGATGGAGGTAACAAGAAAAGAATTAAAAGAAGGTTCTAAAGATGAATATATAGACAAAAAAGAAATAGAAACTTTAAATAGTATGATACCATTATGGAAAAAGAAAAAACAAGATATAACTCAAGATGAATACAATTCATTTTATATTGACAAATTTTCGGATTATGAAGCACCTGCAAAAGTAATACATAGCACAATTGAGGGTGGAATAAACTATAGCATGCTTTTATATATTCCATCACATTTACCTTATGATTATTACACAAAAGAATATGAAAAAGGATTACAACTATATTCAAATGGTGTATTAATAATGGACAAGTGTCAAGACTTATTACCAGATTATTTTGGATTTGTAAAAGGTTTAATTGATAGCCCAGACCTATCTTTAAATATATCAAGAGAGCTATTACAACAAGATAGACAATTAAAAACAATTGCTAAAAATATAGAAAAAAAGATAAGGCAAGAACTAGAAAATATGCTCAAAAATGATAGGGAAGAATATGAAAAGATATTCAAAAACTTTGGAACACAATTAAAATTTGGTTGCTATAATGATTTTGGAATGAATAAGGAAAATCTAAAAGATTTAATACTATTTTATTCATCAACAACTAAAAATCTTACAACTCTAAAAGAATATGTAGAAAGAATGAAAGATGGACAAGAGAAAATCTTTTATGCAGCAGGTGAAACAATTGATAAAATTGATATGTTGCCACAAGTTCAAGGAGTTAAAGAAAAAGGGTATGAAATACTATATTTAACAGAAAATATTGATGAATTTGTTTTAAAAGTTTTAATGGAATATGACAAAAAACAATTTGCAAATGTATCTTCATATAATCTTGATTTAGAAAGCAAAGAAGAAAAAGAAGAATTAAAGAAAATAAATGAAGAAAACAAAGATATGTTTACTTTAATGAAAGATGAAATTAAAGATGTTGAGGAAGTTAGATTTACTCACAAATTAAAAGATCATCCTGTTTGTTTAAGTAGTGAGGGTGAAATTTCAACAGAGATGGAGAAAGTTCTTAATTCTATGCCTAACAATCAAGGAGTTAAAGCTAAAATGATTTTGGAGATTAATGAGAATCATCCAATTGCACAAAAATTAAAGGATTTGTATTTGAATGATAAAGAAGAACTTAAAAAATATAGTAAGATTTTATATGATGGTGCTAGATTGATTGAGGGATTGAATATTGAGAATCCTACCGAATTTAGTAATATTGTGTGTGAATTAATTTCTAAATAAAAGAGAAGATAAGTAATTTAAGCGAACCCAAATTATTGGAAAAATTTAATAATTTGGGTTCATTTTATGTTTATTTTAGAGTTTGTCAAAATTACTCAAAATCCATCCCCTGAAACAAATCTCGTTCTCTCATCAACTTATCAAACCCATTCAAAATCCATTTCTTATGCAAATTCCAACTAGGAGCAACCAAAATATCTTTAGGAGCATCCCCAGAAATCCTATGAATTACAATATCGGGAGAAATATGAGTAATAATATAAGCTAGGCAATCCAAATAATATTCCAAAGAAATAGGCTCATATTTTCCACATTTATACCAATTGGCTAAAACAGTATTTTCAACAACATAAGTAGAATGAATTTTAAGACCTTGTATAGAATGGTTATTTAAAAATTTTACAGTTTCTTTAATATCATCAAAATTTTCGCTTGGAAGCCCAACCATAATATGAGCAACAACATCAATATTATATTTATTTAAAATCAAAACAGCATTAGTAAAATCTAAAGAATTATATCCTCTGCAAATCAATTTCCCTGTAGTATCATTGGAAGTTTGCAAGCCTAATTCAACACAAACATAGTATTTATCAGAATAGCTTTTAATCAATCTAACAATATCCTCATTAATACAATCAGGCCTAGTTGCAATTTCAAGCCCAACAATACGTTCATCTATTAAAGCAGTATCATATTTTGCTTTCAAATTAGCAAGCGAATCATAAGTATTTGTAAAATTTTGAAAATAAGCTATAAATTTATTAGCACGAGTAGCTTTATAGCTTAAAAAATAAGCTTTTACTTGGTTATGAATGGAAGTTACATTATCTTCAATATGATTACACAAAATATGTTCTCCAGAACCTCTTTCACTGCAAAATATACATCCAGAAGTCCCAACTTTTCCGTCGCGATTAGGGCAAGTAAAATTTCCATCAATACATATTTTAAGTGTTCTTTCACCAAATTTATTTTTAAGATATGAATTTAAGTGTCTGTATCTTTCAATATTTTCCATTTTTAGTATCCTTTCTTGAATTAAGATTATACAAGAAGCAATGAAAAATGTCAAAAAACCTTTTATAAAACTAAATAATATGGTAAAATATTTTTATCGTATATAAGGAGGACATAAAAATGAAAGATTACAATAAACAAAAATACTTAAAATTATTAAGTAAAGAATACAAAAATATAACAGAAGTATCAGAAGAAATAATAAACCTAAAAGCAATATTAAATTTGCCTAAAGGAACAGAAGTATTTTTAAGTGATATTCACGGAGAATATGCGCCATTTACACATATTTTGAATAATGGTGCAGGAATAATTAGAAGTAAAATAGATGAAATATTTGAAAATCAAACAACAGAAAAAGAAAGAAATATGCTTGCAACACTTATTTATTATCCAGAAGAAAAACTAAAAATAATAAAAGAAGAAACAAAAGAAAATTTAGATGAATGGTATACTATAACATTATATAGATTAGTAGAAGTTGCAAGAAAAGTAAGCTCAAAATATACAAGATCAAAAGTAAGAAAAGCAATAAAAAATGAATTTGCATATATAATAGATGAATTATTACACGCACAAATAAATAGCGAAAAAGATAAAGTTTATTATTATAAACAAATAATAAAAACAATAATAGAACTAGGTCAAGCAGATAGTTTTATAATTGCAATTTCAGAACTTATAAAACAAATGGCAGTTGACCATTTGCATGTAATTGGAGATATATTTGATAGAGGAAGATATCCAAATTTGGTAATAGAAAAATTAATGAATTTTCATAGTTTAGACATCCAATGGGGAAATCACGATATATTATGGATGGGAGCAACCCTTGGAAATCAAGCTTGTATTGCAACAGTGGTCAGAAATTCTGCTAGATATAACAACATAGGAACCTTAGAAGATGCGTATGGAATAAATATAAGACCACTTTCAACCTTTGCCCAAGAAGCATATAAAAACGATAATTGTGAAAAGTTTCTACCAAAAGAATTTGATTATAATAAATATGATAATAGTGATAGAAAGCTTATTGCCAAAATACATAAAGCAATAACAATAATTCAATTTAAGTTAGAAGGCCAAATGATAAAAAAACATCCAGAGTATAACTTAAATGATAGGCTTTTATTAGATAAAATGGATTTGAAAAAAGGTTTTGTGTTAATTGATGGAAAAAAATATGAGATAAATGATACAAATTTTCCAACAATAAACCAAGAAAATCCTTATGAACTAACATCTAAGGAAAAAGAAGTAATGGACAGATTAACAGAATCATTTATACATAGTCCAAGTTTAAATAATCATATAAACTTCTTATTTTCAAAGGGAGAAATGTATACAGTATTTAATAATAATTTATTATTTCACGGATGTATACCAATGAATGAAGATGGAACCTTTAAAAAGGTGCAATTTTTAGGAAAAGAATTGGCAGGAAAAGCATATTTTGACGAAATAAATGAAGCAGTAAATAAAGCATATATGACAAAGCAAGAAGAATTAATAGATATAATGTGGTTTTTATGGTTATCACCAGAATCTCCATTTTTTGGCAAAGATAAGATGGCAACATTTGAGAGCTATTTTGTAAAAGATGCTAAGGCACACAAAGAAAACAAAAATCCATATTATACATTATCAGAAGATGAAAAATATTGTAATAAAATATTAAAAGAATTCGGCCTAGAAGATGAAGATTCTCGTATTGTAAATGGTCATATACCAGTAAAGGTAAAAGATGGAGAAAGTCCAATAAAAGCAAATGGCAAGCTACTCATAATTGATGGTGGATTTGCCAAGAGTTTTAGAGAGAAAACCGGAAATGCAGGATATGTGCTAACATATAATTCAAATGGATTATTATTAAGCCAGACAAAACCTTTTGAGTCTGTATCAAAGGCTATTATAGAGGAAAAAGACATTATAAGTGAGATTATTGTAAAGAAAAATGGAGTTGTAAGAAAGACTGTTGGGGATACAGATATCGGTACAAAGTTAAAGGGCGAAATTGAGGATTTGATGGAGCTACTTAATGCGTATAAGAATGGAGAGATAAAAGAAAATTGGAAGTAATTTTTCTGATTGGGGACGGTTCTTTTTCGGAAAAGGAACCGTCCCCAATCAGAAATTTTTTCAAAAAGGAGAAAATCGATGTACAAGACAATAACACAAAATACAACATTTGAACTTACAGAAAAAAAATCAAAATTTATAGCAAATTTAATATATATACAAAGCAAAGAAGATGCTGAAAACAAAATAAAAGAGTACAAAAAGAAATATTTTGATGCAAGACATAACTGCTATGCATATAGAGTGTTAGAAAATGGAACAATTTATGAAAAATCTAGTGATGATCGGAGAACCGTCAGGTACGGCAGGAGCACCAATGTTAAATATTCTACAAAAGAATAATTTATGTAATGTACTTATAATTGTTACAAGATATTTTGGAGGAATTTTATTAGGTACAGGGGGATTGGTTAGATGTTATTCTGCTGGATGTTTAGGAGCAATAGAAAAAGTCGAAACAATAGAGATCGAGTTAGGTTTTGAAATGACAATAACTTTAGATTACTCAGATTTTCAAAATGTTCAGTATTATTTTGGAAAAAAAGGTATAAATATTTTGGATTCTAAATATGAAAATGACATAGAATGTGTAGTTGAAATGAGTATTTTGACGAAAGAAGAGTTTTTGGCAGATGTAAAAAATAGGAATATAAATATAAAAAAAGTAGAGATTGGTAAATCTAAATATGTAAAAATTTACCATAAATAAAATTATTTGGAAGATTTATAAGATAATATAAGCTATTTGGTCTATAATAAAAATAAAAAAATGGAAAAAATTACCAAAAACTATTGCTTTTTTGTTGACCCTATAATATAATACAAATTGTAAAATTTTTACAATTAAATTTATATTTAGGAGGATAAAGCTGTGAAAGAGAAAATAACAGTATTAATTGCAGATGACAATCAAGAATTTAGCAGGACACTTGCAACATATCTTAGAAATCAAGAAGATATGGAAGTTATCGGAATTGCAAAAGATGGATTGGAAGCAGTAGACCTAATAAAAGAAAAATTACCAGATGTAGCAATATTAGATGTTATAATGCCTCATTTAGATGGACTTGGAGTATTAGAAAAAGTAAATAATAGTAGTAGTGAATTAGATAAAAAACCAATTTGTATTATGTTATCAGCTGTAGGTCAAGACAAAATAACCCAAAGGGCAATAAGTTTAGGAGCGGAGTATTATATGGTAAAACCATTTGATATTGAACTTCTAATGCAAAGAATTAGGGAGATTAAGAATTTTAAACCAAGAGGAACAAGAAACAATTTTGTTTTAAGAGAAATTAAAAGAACACCTTATGTTAATGTTAATTCAGATAAAGCAGAAGATAATCTTGAAGCTCTTGTTACTAATATTATTCATGGAGTAGGAGTTCCTGCTCATATTAAAGGATATCAATATTTAAGAGAAGCTATTATTATGGTAGTAAATGATATTGAAGTTATTAACCAAATTACGAAGAGCTTGTATCCACAAATTGCGCAAAAATTTGGAACGACTCCCTCAAGAGTTGAACGTGCAATTCGCCACGCTATTGAGGTTGCGTGGGGCAGGGGTGAAGTTGATTTGATGGAAAATATTTTTGGATATACTGTTTCAGCTGCAAAAGGAAAGCCTACGAATTCAGAATTTATTGCAATGATTGCTGATAAGTTAAGGCTTGAACTTAAGAGTGCATAGGAAAATTTACGAGAATAGTTAAAAATAAAGCAATAGGTTAAAAATCTATTGCTTTATTTTTGCAAAAATCACATATTAAAATACCAATAAATAATTTAATAAAAAAATACCATTAATAGTTAAAGAAGAAAATTGAAAATTTTATTGCTAAATTTAGAAGTTTATGATAAATTACATTCGGAGGAAAAAATTATGAAGATAATAGTAGGTGGAATTATAGAAAAAGATGGAAAATATTTATTGGCACAAGAAGCCAAGGTTTCGATTTTTAGGAGATATGAATGAAAAAAATATTAGTAGTGGAAGATGATAATACAATTCATAAACTTATAGAAGAAACTCTAAAAAAAGAGAATTATCTTGTGAAAAATGCTTATTCAGGAACAGAAGCTTTAACAATAATAAAAAATGATAATATAGATTTAATACTTTTAGACTTAATGCTTCCAGGAATAGATGGAGAAGATATAATTAAGAAAATAAATAAAACTATACCTATAATAGTTATAAGTGCAAAGACATCACCAATAGACAAAGCAAAAGTATTGTTAGATGGTGCAAACGATTATATAACTAAACCTTTTGAGAAAATAGAACTTCTAGCTAGAATAAAGGTACAATTAAGAATAAGCAATAATCAAAATAAGAATTTAAAATATGGAGACATTGAATTATTAAAAGACAACAAAACTATGGAAATTAACAAAAATAAAATTTCACTTACCCGAACAGAATATACAATAATGAGAGAGTTAATATTAGCTCCAAATAAAGTTGTAACAAAAACAAGACTACTAGATTTAATTAGCATAAATGCTGAAAATTGCGACGAAAACTCCCTAAAAGTTCATATAAGTAACATAAGAAAGAAAATAAGAAAAAACACACAAGAAGAATATATAGAAGCTATATGGGGAATTGGTTATAAAATAAAGAAATAAAAACTTTACCAAAACTTTACTTTTTTTTAACTATTTCCTTTACTATTTCTTGTTAAAATAGAAATAGAAAGGAGAAGATTTTAATGAAATATATATTAGAAATTGAAAAACTTGAAAAAAGATATGGAAAATTTAAGGTAATAAACAAGTTGGATATGCACATTAAAAAAGGTTCAATATATGGACTTATTGGAAAAAACGGAGCGGGTAAAACAACTTTAATTAGAATAATTTGTGGTTTACAAAAGCCAACATCAGGTAAATATTTTATTTATGGAGTTTCGAATGAAAGTTCTGAAATTTCAAGAAGTAGACAAAGGATAGGAGCTATTATAGAAATACCTTCACTATGTCTTGATATGACAGCAGAAGATAACCTAAAAAAACAATGTAAAATTGTAGGAGTACCAAATTATAATAATTTGCATAATATATTAAAAACTGTAAAATTAGATAACACAGGAAAGAAAAAAGTAAAGAATTTTTCTTTAGGAATGAAGCAAAGACTAGGAATAGCAATTGCTTTAGTTGGAAATCCAGATTTTATTATTTTAGATGAACCTATAAATGGATTAGATCCAGAAGGAATTATTGAAATAAGGGAATTGATTTTAAAATTAAATAAAGAAAATGGAATTACTTTTTTAATATCTAGTCATTATTTAGATGAATTATCAAAAATTGCAACTTGCTATGGTTTTATAAATAATCAAAAAATTATAAAAGAAATTAGCCAACAAGAACTAGAGCAAAATTTCAGAAAGAAAACACAGATAATTATAAGCAACTTAGAGGAATGTATTAAATATTTAGAAGAAATAAAAATACCTTATAAAATTATTTCTGACAAAGTAGTTGAAATATATGAAAAATTCAACATATCTGAACTTGTTACTGCACTTTCAAAAAGAAAATGTATAGTAAATGCCTTTAAAGAACAAGAAGAAACATTGGAAAGTTATTATTTAAACTTGATAGGAGGTGCAGAAAATGTATAAATTATTAAAAGCAGGATTATTTAGATTAAAAAAGGAAATTATTTTTTGGCTATTTTTATTTTTAGGCTTTGTGATAGCAATATTTGTATTACTTAAGGCACATTTATCAGGTGATGAAATGTTATTGGATAAATTATCAAATGAATTTACTTTATATATAGGATTTTTTATAGCAATATTTGTAAGTATGTTTGTGGGAAAAGAACATTCAGAAGGGATTATAAGAAACAAAATTATAGTTCGGACATAGTAGAATATCAATATATGTATCTAAACTTATACTAAGCATCATAGCATCAGTATTATGCGAAATTATTTATATATTAACAATATTAATGATTGGAAGCGTATTAAGTGGAAAAATTTATCTTCCCATAACAGACTTTATTATGTTTGTATTAAACAGCTTAATGGTTATTATAATATATTGTTCAATTTACAACTTGATAAATATGCTTTGTTCCGAAGTAGTAGTTTCAATGCTAATGAGTATTATTGTATTTATTGCAATGTTTGTTATAGAGGCATCTGTGGGATATATTGCTAATTCCCCGAAATATTCAACACATTCATATTTAGAAGATGGCATTGAATATATTATTAGTCAAGAACCTAATCCAAATTATCCAGGTGATGAGAAAGTTAATTTAGCTAAAAAAATTTATTTGTTCAATCCTCAAGGACAAGCTATAAAAATAACCAGTATGGATACAGAAGTTATATATAAAATGCCAATATATTCAGTTGTACTGATAGTTATAATAAATACGGTAGGAATATATGTATTTTCAAAAAAGGACTTAAAATAAAAGGAGAATGATTTGAATATTAGTTCATTAATAATTATAGGAATATTATTTTTAGGAAGTGTGTTGCTCATATTAAAAATATCTATTATGAGGAAATCAATAAGAGAAATTGAGCAATCTTTAAAATATATATTAAAATCAGATACCAATAATATAATATCAATAACTTCAGAAGATAAAGAAATCAAATTGTTAGCAACCAGTATAAATGAAGAAATTATAAAATTAAGAAATCAAAAGTTACAATATGAAAATGGAAATCAAAAATTGAAAAGACTTCTAACGGATATTTCACACGATTTAAGAACTCCTCTTACAGCAATTAGAGGATATGCAGAGCTTTTAGAAGAAGAAAATTTAAATGAAAAGCAGAATGAATATTTGAAAATTATAGGAAATAAAACAGAAGAATTAACGTCACTTACAGAGCAACTAAGAGATCTATCAATTGGAATTGATTCTGAAAGAAAAATAAAAAAAGAAATTTGTTGCGTAAACGCACTATTAGAAGAAACAATAGCAAGCTGTTACAATTTATTTAAAGAAAAAAATATAGTACCAGAAATTAATATATGTAAGAAGCAGATATGTAAAAATATTGATAAAGATATGATAATTAGAGTTTTTGAAAATTTAATATCAAATGCTATTAAATACACAGATGATAGTTGTAAAATTATTCTAAATGATGATGGAAAAATATCTTTTTCCAATAAAGCTAGTAGACTAGATGTAATAACAGTAAAAAAGATTTTTGAAAGATATTATACTTTAGAAAATATGAAAAAATATTCTGGATTAGGATTAGCAATTGCAAAAGAGTTAGTAGAAATTAATGGAGGAATAATTACAGCTAGATATAAAAAAAATGAATTATGTATTGAAATATTATTATAATAACTACAATCGTAATGCATTTTTTCTGATTGGGGACGGTTCTTTTCGCAAAAAGAACCGTTCCCAATCAGAAAAAATTACAAATTAAAGTTAAAAATAGGAAAAATACTAATAATCAAAAAAGTATAAAACCCAGCAAAAACGCCATGCAAAATTTTCCCAATAACATAAGGTTTAATAGATAAATCAGATTTAGAGACAATACTAAAAACTTGTAGTAAAACAGAAAGCCCACCAAAGCCTAGCAAGATAGCTGTAACAATTATGTTTAAAGAGATATTTTTAAGTTTTATTAAAGATACCATATTAATACCATTAGTAACTTCAAACAAACCTGTAAAAACAGAAGCTATAATTTGTGAGGAGATGCCTAAAAAGTGGCAAACTGGTTCAAGTAATATACAAACTAAACTTGTTATTCCACTAATATTTAAAATCGATATTACAACTGAAAATAATACAACAAAGCCTCCAATCATAAGAATTGTAGAAATAGCTGATTGAATGCTTGTGCCTAGTATTTCTCCTAAGTTTGAAACTGTGATATTTTGAAGTTTATTATCATATTTAGATATAGTATATTGTTGTCTAGTTGCTAAGTTTTTCTTCCAAAACCTAAAAATAATTCCAACAGTTATACTTCCTAGAATATGTGTTATAAATAATAACATTCCAATTATATAATTGCCAAATAAACTTATTCCGACAGGTTCCTATAATAAATAATGGACCAGAATTATTAGTAAAGCTTAGCAATCTTTCACATTCTTCTTTTGTGCAAATATTATTATTTCTAAAATTAACAGCTATTTTGGCACCGAACAGGATATCCGACTTAGCCATCCCATAAATAACGCGAAACTTCCTTCTCCAGAAATATTAAATAGAGGTTTCATTAATTTATTAAAGATTTTTCCTAATTGATATGGAATACGTGTTTTAGATAATACTTCTGTTGCAATGAAAAATGGAAGTAGGGAGGGGATGACAGAATTTGCCCATAACTTTAGTCCGGATTTTGCAGCTTGCATATTTGAGGATGAAAATAGTATGAGATATATTAAAAAAATCAAGAAAACTCCTGATAATAAATTTCGTTTTATTTTAAATACAAATACTCTGAAATGTTTCATTTAAAGCCAACCTCCATTATAATTTGTATGAGCCTGTTTTAGTATTTATACATAAAAATATTGTGACAAGAAAACTTTAAATTTTCCTGCCACAATTATTGTTATTGGGTTGTATTTTCATTAGAGGTGCTATTATTTTGACTAGTAGAATTATTTACATTATTAACTGTATTATTTTTTTCAGTGTTAGTATTTGCTGATGATGAATTATTGCTTGGTGTTTTATTTTCAGTAGAACTTGATGAAGGAGTAGTGTTTGTATTTGTAGTAGTTTTATTATTGGTTTCAGTAGGTGTATTGTTTTGTTCTGTTTTTACTGTACTTTGTGTAGAAGATGAAGAATTATTTTTTTCTTTCGAGGAAGGTGTACTAATATTTGTTGTAGTATTTTTTGAATTAGAGTTATTTTTATTCGTTTTATTTGAATTCATACTACTTCCAGAATGCTGAGTACACATATCAGGTACAGTGCCTTTTAAGAAGTATTCTGTAAAAGTATTAGGACAACTAGAATTTGCGACTTTTCCAGAATCTCTACAGATTGTAGATGTTACAACACCGTCAGTTTTTTCAAACTTTTTACTTGGAAGTCCAGAATGAATATTTTTCATAACACTTGACCAAATAAGTCCTGCTGGGTTTTTACCATTAAAGTTAATGCTTTCATTCATATCAAATCCATACCAACAAACAGCTGTATAATATGGAGTAAATCCGCAAAGCCATCTATCATAATTTTCGTTTGTAGTACCTGTTTTTGCGGCTACATCCATACCTGAAATAGAACAATATGTAGCTGTTCCGGCACTTCCAGTAACAGGTTCTGTTAATAATTGTTTTAAAATAAATGCTGAATCTTTCGAAATTACTCTTCTCTTTTTTTGTTTAGATACTAAAATGGTTTCATTTGAATGTGAATCTATTTTAGTATAAAAAGTAGGTTCTATATAAACACCATCATTTGCAATAGAACTATATGCACCTGCAAACTCAAGAGGGGAGATACCTTGGTCAAGTCCACCTAAGGCAAGAGCTAGATTTACATCTTTATCATTTAAAGTAGTAATTCCCATTTTCTTTAAATATCTAATTGATACTTGAGGGGTAAGTTGTTCCATAAGTTTTACAAAAGGTATATTTTGAGAAGATTCAACAGCTTGTCTTAAGGTAATTGATCCTTTATAATTGTCATAATCAATAGGGGAATACGCTTCTCCATTATAATCTGTAAATGTTGTTGGTTCATCTGCAAAAACGGTTACATTTGTTACTAATTTTTTTTCAATTGCAGGAGCAAGTACAGCAACTGGTTTCATACTTGATCCAGTTTGACGTTTCATTTGTGTTGCTCTATTAAATCCTCTTGATTTTGTTTTTTCACCTAACCCACCAGAACAAGCTATAACATAACCATTTGATTGGTCCATAATTACAAGAGCTGCCTGTGCATAGTCATCATTTTTTGATGATTTTAAAACATATTTTTTATTTTTACATTCATTTTCTACTACTTTTTGTATATCACTATTTTGAGTACTATATATAGAACTTCCAGCTAAATAGAAATAGTTTGTTGCGAAGTCTTGAGATATATGTTTTTGGCTAGAGAAATCAGATATTATTTCATTTATAAGTCCATCTGTATGATACGAATATACAGATGAATTATTTTGTAGATTTCCCTTGCTAAATTTTAATCCATCATCTACTTGTGAAACCGCTTCGTTATATTCATTTTCAGAAATATAGTTTAATTCTTTCATTTTACTCAAAACAGTTTTAGTTCTTTTACTAATTTTCTCGGATTTATCAGTATCAGAAAAAGGATTATATGAGTTTGGCGAATTGTTAATTCCTGCTAAAAATGCACATTCTGCTAAACTTAAATCTTTAATATCACGATTAAAATAGTAAAGAGCCGCTTCTTTAACACCATAAATATTAGGACCTGTATAAATAATATTTAAATAAGCTTCTAAAATATCATCCTTAGAAAAACTACAATCTAAAACACAGGCATAAAACCATTCCTTAACTTTTCTTGAAATAGTATTAGAATCATCACCAGTTAAATTTTTAACAAGTTGCTGGGTTATAGTACTTCCACCAAAAGAGGAAGAGCCGCGTCTTATAACATAAGACAAAATAGCAGCTCCAGTTCTTTTAATGTCAACACCGTGATGCTTATAAAAACGTTGGTCCTCTATAGCGATATATGCGTTTTTCAAATTATTAGGCATCTCGGAAAGTTTTATATTATCTCTATTTCGTTCTGAACCAATTTCAGCAATTACATTTTTATTAGAGTCAAATACAGTGGAAGTAGAATTATTAAACATTTCCCTTGCAAGTGTTTTAAATGTATATGCTTTAAAAGCAAGATAACCTATAGATACAATTAAAAACAAAATTAAAATAATAACAATAAATTTTATAAAACGGCTTTTTAATGATTTAGGTTCTTTCTTATTTTTCTTATTTACTTTTTTATCATTACTATGTTTCATTAAAAGTACCTTTCTATATTATGAATTTTTTACTTCTTTATTAGGAATTATGTTATTGATTAAAATACCAATTCCTATAATTAAAAATGCAAAAATAGTTATTGAACCTAAAACAGGTATTAATTGTATTAATTTATAGACAATGCTTAAAACAATAATTGATAATATTGTTAATAATGTATTATTAGCTTTCTCAAATTTAACATTTAATTTTTCTGCAACTAATTTTGATAAAACAATTATAACCACACTAGATGCTATAAGTAATAATACTAAATATAAAGCAGTTAATATAAATGCTAAGTTTATAGTCACACCACATATTAATAAAATAAGAGAGGCAATAGGAATTATAATTAATGCTAAAAATCCATATAGTAAAGATTTTGGCAAGTTTTTAACAAAGTCAGGATATGTGTTTATAAATTTACAATTTAGCCATTTTCCTATAACAAATAATACAATTGCAAGAACAGCAAGTGAAAGTACAGATGTTAAAAATGCATTTATTTTAGTTAAAGTACTTACTTCTGTATCTTCATTAATAGAAGCAAAATTTGTTGATCCTTTTACAGTATTTTCTGGAATAGTTATTTGTTCTTTTGATGAATAATTTAAATCACCTTCTATAGATAATTCATCTGAAATTGTAATATTTTCAGATGAGATATTTACATTTCCAGATATGCAGCCATCTAAATTAGATTTGGCTGATGATGAAAAGACATCACTATCAACATTTCCTGATAATGTGAAATTTCTAGAAATATTGTATACATTAATTCCAACATCACCAGATAAAATTAATGAATTTGAAGCATTAAATAAAGAAGCTTCAATTAAACTATATTCACCAATTGTTACAGTATTTGCACAAATAAAAGCATTACCACTAATATCTGTATCAATTGTGACATTTCCAGATGTTACTACAAAAACATCGCCTTTTACAGGTGTTGTAATGTTAACATCTTCGGTACCAGCATAAAAATAATTTTTTGAAGTTGAATCTTGCGTTTTATAGTCAGTTTCATCTTCAGCTGTGGTATTCTCAGAAGCATCTACCTCAGAGGCTTCATTATCATCATCAGAAATTGGTATAATTTCATCATTATAATTTGCAGATTCTGAATTATCTACTTCATTATCAGCTAAAGATAGAACCGATATACTGGAAATTAATAAAATAAAAATAATTAAAATTTTTCTCAATATATTTTTCATAAATATATTCCTCCTTCTAAATAAAATTTACTTAAATATATATTTTTTTAATATATATGTCAAGTTGATTTTTATAAGTATTTGTAATATAATAGATAAAGTTTTGGAGGGAATATGAAAAATATAAAAGATTATAATTTAGAAGAATTAAAACAAGAACTAATAAATATGGGAGAAAAGCCATTTAGAGCAGAACAAATATTTAATTGGATTTATAGAGAAAATGTAACATCATTTGATGATATGACAAATTTATCGCTAAATTTAAGAGAAAAATTAAAGCAAAATTACACATTATGCATATTCAATATTTTAAGAAAACAAGTTGCATCAGATGGAACAATAAAATATTTATTTGATGTATTAGACGGAAACGCAATAGAAACAGTTTTAATGAAATATCATCACGGGTATAGCCTATGCGTATCATCTCAAATAGGATGTAAAATGGGGTGCAAATTCTGTGCATCAACAGGAATTGCATTTATAAGAAGTCTAACATCAGGAGAAATTGTAGAAGAACTTTTAGCTGTTGAAAGAGATGAAAATATAAAAATTTCAAACGTAGTATTTATGGGAATAGGGGAGCCATTAGATAATTATGACAATGTTGTAAATGCAATCAGAATTATAAATAATCCAAAAGGAATTAATATTGGTGCAAGACATATTAGTGTATCTACAAGTGGGTTAGTACCTATGATTTATAAGTTAGCTGAGGAAAATATTCAATGTACTTTATCTATTTCTTTACATGCAACTACAGATGAAAAAAGAAGTTCAATGATGCCTGTAAACAACAGATATAATATAGAAGAGTTAATGAAGGCTTGTAAGGATTATATTAAAACAACTAATAGAAGAATTTCTTTTGAGTATGCACTAGCTAAGGACAATAATGACAATTTAGATGATGCTAAACAATTAGTTAAGTTACTTAAAGGTATGATTTGCCATGTTAATTTGATTCCCATTAATAAAATTGAAAATGGGAAATTTGATAAAAGTTCAAATGAGAATATTTTGAAATTTAGAGATTACTTGAATGACCACGGTATTGTTGCAACTGTTAGACGTGAACTTGGGTCTGATATTGATGCAGCTTGTGGGCAACTTAGAAGAAAGAATCTATAATTTTTTCGTATTGGGACCGTTTCTTTTCGCGAAAAGAAACGATCTTTTTGCAAAAGGAAACGGTCCCAATGAAAAAAGAAACGATCTTGATGAGAAAAATTACCAACTTTTCTCCAAATCCAACAACTTTTTCAAGCTAAGTCCAAAGTTCAAAATCTCACTAGCAAAAACAGAAACAATAAACCCTTTAATTCCAAAAGCTGGAACAAAAAAGAAAATAAAGCTAATACTAACCAATAAATCAATAATATTAATAAAAAGGACATTAACTTGAGCATCTAACCCTTTTAGAATATTATCAACAACAATATCGACATACATAAAAGGAATAAGTGGAGCAAACATTTTTATATAAATTCCAACTTGAGCATCATTATAAATAATTTCACCTAATTTGTTTCCAAAAATAATATAAAGAAATGTCAAGAACAAGGCAAATAAGAATGAGCCTATTATTAATTTATCAGAATATTTTTTTATCTTTAAGTAATCTTTTTTTACGTAATATCTTGAAAACTCTGGTATTAAGAGACCTGAAACAGCAGTTAAAAATGTAGCAGGAAAAAGTACAATTGGCATTGCCATACCTGTTATTGTACCGTATTCGGCAAGAGCCGCTTCGCAATTTATTCCATTTTTTTCTAAGCTAGATGGAATGATAAGTTGCTTTAATGTTGAAAGTCCAGAGCGGATGTAAGATGTAAAAGCAACTGGTAGTAAAATTCTAAAAATTCTATGTAAGAAATGATTATTTTTTACTGTACAAGTATTATCAATTTTCGTGTTTAGGTCAAATATAAAAACAAATATATTGTATGTAAAAGAACAAACCTCGGACAAGACATCACCTAAGATTAGTGCAAAACATATATTTTCTATATTTCCTGTTGGTATATATTTTTTTAGTAAAAAAATAGTTATAATAATTTTTGCAACATATTCTAAAAAATTTGCAAGTACGGATTTATAAACTCTCCTTACTGCTGTAAAATAGCCTGATATACAACTTGATATTGCTATCATTGGCAGTGCGATTGAAATTAGATATACAACACAATTTCCAACTTTGCTATGGAAGCAGATTTTTGCAATAAATGATGCATTTAGACAAAATATTATACAAGCTATAAAGCCAAATGACAAGCTAATTATTATACATTTTATTATTGATTTTTTTATTCCTTGGTTGTTTCCAATTGCTAGTTCTTCTGAAACAATTCTAGTTGATGTTATGTTTATTCCGAGAAGCGGCTAAGGTTATACCAAACATATATGCGGTCATTATTAATTGGAATACCCCAAGTGCCTCTCTTTCTATTTGGTTTGAAACATATATGTTAAATATTAGTCTTATTATTTGGAGGAATAGGGAACTTCCTACCATTAGGAATGAATTTAATATAAATACTTTAAATCTTTTCATAGTTTAATAGTATTAGAGTGGTGAGAAAAAAGAACTTTTTAGGTAGATTTTTTGAAAGAAAATTATTAGATAAAAAGCTCTTAGCATCAAAAACGTGAAACTTTTTATAAAAACATCTATTAAAAACGTGAAAAACTTTGCAAAATGATGTGCCAAAAACGTGAAACTTGATTGACTTTTAATAAAAAAAATAGTATACTACAAATAGGAGGTATGCTTATGAAAAGAAAGATTTATAATGAATTATTAAATTGGAAGAACACTAATATACAAAAACCTTTAATGGTAATTGGAGCAAGACAAATTGGAAAAACATATATTATAAATGAATTTTGTAAAAACGAATTTAAAGATTATGTGTATATAAATCTATTAGAACAAACAGAAATAATAAAAATATTTGAAGAAAAAATTAGTACTAGGGATAAATTTAAGAGAATGGAAATTTATTTAGATAAAGACATAGATTTAGAAAATACCATTATATTTTTCGACGAAATACAAGAATGTGAAGAACTAATAGGAGCGTTAAAATATTTCAATGAAGCAGAAGAACCATTTAAAATAATATGTGCAGGTAGCTTACTTGGCGTCAAACTAAAAAGAATGCATTCATCATTTCCAGTAGGCAAAGTTAAAATGCTTAATATGTATCCTATGGATTTTGAAGAATTTTTAATTGCCAATGGAAATATAGCTTTAATAAATGAAATAGAAAAATGTTATGAAAATAATATAGCAATGGATTCAGTATTACACGAAAAAGCTTTAAACTTATATAGATTGTATTTATGTGTAGGCGGAATGCCAGAGGCTGTAAAGAATTTGTTAGAAAACGATAAAAATATATTAAAATTTGACAATAGTATAATAGAAGATATTTATAAATCATATTTGAATGATATGAACAAATATGTAACAAATAAATTCGAAGCAGTTAAAATAGAAGAAGTATATAAATCAATTCCGTCTCAACTAGGAAATATGAGCAACAAATTTCAATATGGAAAGATTTCTTCCACTGCAAGGAAAAGAGACTATGAAACGGCTTTAAACTGGCTATTATCTAGTACAATGGTTCATAAGAGTGTAATATTGAATAAGGTAGAAATTCCGCCACTAGGTTTTGCTATTGACGACCATTTTAAATTGTATTTAAGTGATACTGGAATTTTATTAAATATGTTGCAAGTAAAGTATAATGACATTATATTAGATAATTTGCTACAATATAAAGGAATTATTGCTGAAAATTATGTTGCAACACAGTTGGTTGTAAATTCGAATAATTTGATGTATTGGGAATCAGGAAATCAAGCCGAAGTTGATTTTATATTATATAATGATGATGGAATAATTCCGATTGAAGTTAAAGGTGACGATAATGTTGGAAGCAAGAGTTTAGGCGTTTATATGAAGAGATATAATCCTAAGTATGCTATTAGAGTTTCTACTAAAAATTTTGGATTTGCTAATAATATTAAATCTGTGCCTTTGTATGCTGTGTTTCTTATTAAGTGAAATTAATACAAAAATAGTTAGAAGATTAAAAATTCTAACTATTTTATTTTTTTATATATTTTAAAATTTCCTCGTCAGGAATATTCAAAACCTTTATAATTTTTCTTATAGTTTCAATTTTAGTTTTGTCTTCATCTTTCTCAATTCTTTGAAGCTGTCTAGGACTAATATTAATTATTTCAGCAAGTTGTTCTTGAGTATAATTATTTTTAATTCTGTATTCTTTTATCATATTTTATCACCTACGACAATTATGTCATAGCAGTAAAATAAAAAACACGGTATAAAATGTCATTTTTTATTTAAAAGATGTTGACATTTAATGTCTGGTTTGATATTATAATTTTGACGACATTATATGTCTAATATACAAATGAAAGGATAGTAATAATATGAAGAAGGATAAAGGAATAACTCTAATTGCACTTGTAGTAACTATAGTTATTATAATGATTTTGGCACGGGATAAGTGTTTCAATGTTAACAGGAAAAAATGGAATTTTAAATAGGGCAACAGAGGCAAAAGAAAAAACGGAGGAAGCTAAGCTAAAGGAACAGAGAATGTTGGATAATTATGAAGAACAAATCACAAATTATGCAGGAATAAATTGGGATTTAGCTAAAGCTAATGCAAAAGCTCCGGAAGAGCAAAAAGAGGAGAGAAATAATGGAGTTATTGGAATTGGAACAGATGGTAAAGCTGTTAATATGGATTTGTGGGAATATGCATTATTAGAAGATGGAACGTATGGACTAAATACAAGGTCATATTTAGTTGATGGAGGAGATTATACAGTTGGATATAAAGGGGGGTTTACAAATGATGGCAGAATAATAGGAACTGTGCCTCAATATATAAGTGAAGATAACGGAAAAACTTTTGCAAAAGTGACAAATATGAGAGGAACGTTTGATGAATTTGAGGAATTAAAAGTAGCACCTAGACTTCCAGATACGGTGGAAAATTTGCAAAGTACATTTTGGGGATGCAAAAATCTTGAAAATGCTCCAGAAATTCCGGACGGAGTTATTAATATGTGGTCAACATTTTATGGATGTTCGAGTTTAACAGAGGCTCCGAAGATTCCGAATAAGGTAGAAAATATGCAATCGACTTTTATGAAAACAGTAATAAAAAAAGCTCCTGCTATACCAGATGGAGTAATAAATATGTGCGATACATTTAAAAATTGTTTAAATTTAATTGAAACATCAACAATTCCAATTTCGGTAACATTAATAACAAGAGTATATGCTAATTGTCCTAATATACAGGGAGAGATTAAAATTAATGCAAATGTTACAGGCAAAAATGTACAAACTTCAGAGGGAGTGAATGTGTTGGATTATAAAGAAGCTTTGTCTGGCGCAGCAATAAATGGCAAATTAAAGGTCAAGGGTACTTGCCCGGTTCTCGACAAAATAGTAGAAATGGCAAATAATTCAAATATAACATTAGAATAGTTTAAAATGGGGACGGTTCCTTTTTCAAAAAAGAACCGTCCCCATTTCAAAATCATTTCTTCGCCCCAACATCAACATCCAAGCAAACCACAACTCTTCCCTCAAAAATAGCCTCCAAAGTACACACAAACTCATCCTCATCATCAACATCCTCCAAATGAATAAAAATTCTCTTAGGAAGTAAATTCAAAAGAGTATTTAAAATCATATCAGAAGAAGAAAAACTAATATCAGACAAATATTTAGCTCCAAGCAAATAAATACTAGTATCAATAACATTCCTATTTTTATCCAACAAAACAGAATCAATGTTCTTACTACTATTTCTATAAATCAAATGCACAAAATCAGAATTATATCCCTCAGAATTAACATAAATTTTAAGCAAAGATACAAACTCCTGATATTCCTTTTCTACTAAATACTGATTAACAGAACTATCAATCTCAGTTTCTAATTCATCAATATATTTTTTTAATCTAAAAGTAACAAAACCTTTCAAATATAATTTACAGCAAACATTAGACTCACAATTCTTAAAAAATCCATAAAAAGCTTCAAATAAAATATTTTCTTTAACCTCGAAATCTTCAATACTTTCCAAACGATTTTCATAAAATTTATCTAAAACAACACTTTGTTCAAATTTATCAAAATAAAAATATTCTTTTTGTAAAATATTTCTTGTAATACTATCCTCATAAATGTCTAAAACTAAAAAAGACAAAATATTAGAAATAGTACTAAAAAACAAATTTTCATCAAGCCCTTTATAATGTATAAAAATATTATTATAAATACTAAATTTATGGCATGAAAAATAAACATCTTTCAAATCTATTTTATTTAAATTATCTAGTAGATAATCAATTGCTTTACTATTGTTAGTTTTTATACATAAAGATTTCATTTCAAATGAACTCCTTTCTTCAATAATTATTATCTACTAAAAATGGTTAAGATATACCTTATATTATGCAAAGGTGGAAATTTGGTGTATCATTTTTTCTGATTGGGGACGGTTCTTTTTCGGAAAAGGAACCGTCCCCAATCAGAAAAATTCTATTGCTATTTTTTTTCCAATGTAGTAAAATGAAACCCAAAGATTAATATCACGAAAGGAAAAACAATGAGAAAAAAATGGAAATACTATGAAAATAAAAATAGACAAGAAGCTTTAAAATTGCAAGAAAAATACGGATTAAATAGCTTAATTTCTGAAATATTAGCAAACAGAGAAATAACAACAGAAAATGCAGAAATATTCTTAAATCCAAACAGACACGACTTCCATGATCCATTCCAAATGCCAGATATGGAAAAAGCAGTTCAAAGGATATTAAAAGCAATTGAAAACAAAGAAAAAACAATCATATTCGGGGACTATGATGTAGATGGAATAACAAGTTCAACGGTTTTAAAAAGTTTTTTAAAAGACAGAGGATTAGATGTTGGAAACTATATTCCTAATAGATTAAAAGAAGGTTATGGATTAAATAAAGAAGCGGTAGAAAAAATAGCTAACGAAAACTATACTTTAATGATAACTGTAGATTGTGGAATTACAGGAAATGAGGAAATTGAATATGCAAAAACTTTTGGAATAGAAACAATTGTAACAGACCACCACGAACCAGCAGAAACTTTGCCAGATGCACTAGCTGTTGTAGACTGTAAAAGAAAAGACAACAAATATCCGTTTAGAGAACTTGCAGGAGTTGGAGTTGCTTTTAAATTAGCACAAGCTATAAGCATTAAAATGAATTTAGATGAAAAGGAATATTTAAAATATTTAGATATAGTAGCAATTGGTACAATTTCAGATATAGTGCCTTTGGTAGACGAAAATAGGGTAATAACGAAACTAGGCTTAAAACTTGTAAGGTGTACTAAAAATATTGGCTTAAAAGCGATTTTGAACGAAATACGGATATAATAAAATAGATTCTACTGCAATATCGTTTGGAGTAGCACCAAGAATTAATGCTTGTGGTAGAATGGGACATAGCTATAAAGCATTAGATCTTTTGCTTGAAAATGATTTTGAGAAAGCAACCAAACTTGCAGGAGAAATAAAAGAATTTAATAATGAAAGACAATTACAAGAAAAATACATATTCGAGGATGCAAATAGGCAAATTAAAGAAAAACACCTTGAAAATGAAGATTGCATAATTTTAGGCGGAAGTAGTTGGCATAGTGGCGTTATAGGAATTGTAGCCTCTAAAATAACTGAAATGTATTATAAACCTTCTATTTTAATTTGCTTTGAGGATGATAAAGATATAGGTAAAGGTTCAGGAAGAAGTATCCAAGGTTTTGATTTACATGATGCTTTAATGAAATGTAAAGATTTTTTAGCAGGATTTGGTGGGCACAGTATGGCTGTTGGAGTAAGTGTTGCTAAAGATAATTTTGAAAATTTTAAGGAAGAATTTTTAAAGCTTGCAAAAGAAGCGGATATCTCAAGTTTTGTACCTGTTTTAAATATTGATGCAGTATTGAATATAGATGATATAAATAAACCAATGGTAGAAAGTTTATCTTTACTAGAACCATTTGGGGAAGCAAATACTCAGCCTATATTTGCTTTTAAAGGCTTAAAAATTCAGTCAATTAGAAGCTTAACAGATGGAAAACATTTAAAATTAAGTTTAAAAAGTAATAACAATACATTCGTAAATGCAATAGGATTTAACCTAGGTTATCTTGCATCAGAATTTACAATTGGAGACAAAGTAGATGTAGCAGGAAACTTGGAAATAAATTCTTTTAATGGAGTAGATAGTGTCCAAATAAATTTAAAAGATGTAATGAAATCTATATAAATAAAGGGGGATTATATGATAACAGAGAATAAAGATGAAATAACAATTTATGATGTAATATCAAAGAAAAAAGAAGTATCTAGAAAAGCAGATACAAAGCTAATAATGAAAGCTTACAACTTAGCTGCAGAAAAACATAAAGACCAAAAAAGAGGGTCAGGTGAGCCTTATATAATCCATCCTTTAAATGTGGCATATATTTTAGCATCAATAGGAATGGATGATAATACACTTTGTGCAGCTCTTCTTCACGATGTAGTAGAAGATACAGATGTTACTGGGAAAGATTTAACAGATATGTTTGGAGAGGAAATCTCAGAAATGGTTGCTGGTGTTACTAAATTAAGTACTATTCAATTTGCAACCTTAGAAGAAACGCAAGTAGAAAATTATAGAAGAATGTTTTTAGCAATGGGGAAAGACATAAGAGTTATATTAATAAAACTTGCAGATAGACTTCATAATATGAGAACATTAAAATATCTAAAAAGAGACAGGCAAATTGCAAATGCAAAAGAAACTCTAGAACTATATGCACCACTTGCAAATAGGTTAGGTCTATATTCAATAAAAGCAGAACTTGAGGACCTGGGCTTTAAATATATGTATCCAGAAAAATATTATGATTTAGTTGAAAGTATAAATAAGAAAAAAGATGAAAGACTAAAGTTTATAGAAAAAATAATGGATGATATACGAGTTCAGCTAAAAAAACAAAGAATAGATGCAGAAGTTACAGGAAGAGCCAAACACTTGTACTCTATATATAGAAAAATGATAAGAGACAATTGTACAATAGACCAAATATATGATTTATTTGCTATGAGAATTATAGTAAACTCTGTAAAAGACTGTTACGCTGCACTAGGTGTAGTTCACGAAATGTATAGTCCAATGCCAGGAAGATTTAAAGACTATATAGCTGTTCCAAAACCTAATATGTATCAATCAATTCATACAACATTACTTGGAGAAAAAGGAACACCTTTTGAGGTTCAAATTCGTACTTGGGATATGCACAAAATTGCAGAAAATGGTATCGCAGCACACTGGGCATACAAAGAAGCAAATTTCTTAGGTAGAGGAAAGAAAAATGTAGTTGTAACAGAAGATAAACTTGCGTGGCTACGTGAAACTCTAGAGTGGCAACAAGAAATGCAAGATCCAGAACAATTTTTAGATAATTTAAAAAGAGAACTATTCGAGGATGAGGTTTATGTATTTACCCCAAAAGGTTTAATAAAAGTTTTACCAAAAGGTGCAACACCAATTGACTTTGCATATTCTATTCACGCTGAAATTGGAAATCACATGACAGGATGTAAGATAAACAGTAAAATGATGCCCATTATTACCCCATTAAAAAGTGGAGATATAGTAGAAATAATTACATCAGATAATTCAAAAGGTCCAAGTATGGATTGGCTTAAATTTATAAAAAGTGCACAAGCTAAGAACAAGATAAATAGTTGGTTTAAAAAAGAGAAAAAAGCAGAGAATATTGAAAAGGGTAAAACATCTATTGATAAAGAATTAAAAAGATTAGGTTTATCTCATGATAAATTATTTAAAACAGATTACATTACACCAATGCTTAATAGATATAAATATAAAGACTTAGACGAAATGTATGCAGCAGTTGGATTTGGTGCAAATTCAGCAGGAAAAGTAATTGCTCGTATGCTTATAGAGTATAGAAAAGACCATAAAGAAGAAGAAATCGAGGAAAAGCTTGAGGAATTATCTAAAGCTAAAACAGATAGAAAAACAAAACCATCTAGTAATGGTATAATAGTTAAGGGAATTGATAATTGCTTAGTAAAGCTTTCTAAGTGTTGCAACCCACTTCCAGGAGATGAAATTATAGGATATATTACAAAAGGTAGAGGTGTTTCTGTTCATAGAAAAGATTGTGTTAATGTTAAAGATTTATTAAAAGAGGAAAATAGAATTATTGATGTTTCTTGGGTAGAAGAAAAACAAGCTTCTTATAATGTTGATATAGAAATTTCAGCAAATGATAGAAGCGGATTACTAGCAGATATTACAAAAGCCTTATCTACTGCTAAAGCAAATATTGTTGGAATTAATGCAAAAACTGGTAAAGATAGAATTGCAATTATAGAACTTACATTAGAAACAAAAAATATAGATGAACTTAATTCTATTTTAAAAGCTGTTCGCAAGGTGGATAGTGTTTATGAAGTAACAAGAAAGAAGGTTTAAAATTTAATGATACTAAAGAGATTAAAAATATCAACATGGATAGGGGATGAAACAAATTGCTATATAGTTTTCGACCAAGAAAGTAAAGAAACGATGGTTGTTGATCCAGCAGGTGATGTAGATAGAATTATTGAAATGATAAATATTTTACAAGGAAATTTAAAATATATTTTTCTAACCCATTGCCACGGGGACCATATAGCAGGAGTTAAGGAATTAAGAGAGAAAATGGGTGGAAAGGTTTTAATTCATAGATTAGATGCAGAAGGTTTGAACAATAAAGAAATAAATCTTACTGAATTTATGGATGGACTTCCAGAAATCGAAATAGATGCAGATTCTAGATTAGATGATGGAGATTTAATTCATTTAGGTAATCTCGAGTTTAAAGTTATTCATACGCCAGGTCATACAAAAGGAGGATGTTCTTTATATTTAGAAAGTGAAAAACTTTTGTTTTCTGGTGATACTTTATTTAGAGGTACCTGGGGAAGGACAGATTTACCTACTTCTGATTTTGATGATATTATGAATTCTATTATAAATAAGTTACTTATTTTACCAGATGATACTATTGTGTATCCAGGTCATGGTAAATCTACTATGATTGAAAATGAGAAGCCTATTTATTTGGAACTTAAACCTAGAAAAATGTGAAAATAGAAGGATAATAAAGAAAATATGGAAAAAATTACCAATTGACTATAAAAAGACACTGATTTTCGATTTGATTATTGGAAAAAAATGGAATATTATATGTCCGTACAACTTGCAAAAGATAATCTTTTATTTAGATTATCGCTATTTACTGAAAGGAGAACTATATGCAGAACGAAAAGGAAAATGTTGCTACTATCAAACGAAAAAAAGAAACGAACCCAAATAACAATTCGGTTAGATCAGATTATTATCCGTTTAACCAAACTTTTTTAGATGATTATTACAGGCGTTGGGAGGCTGAGAATTCTAAAAATTAATAAAAAGATGAGCAAATATAGTAAAATTATATTTGCTCATCTTTTTGCATATTTTTTTTAGTATTGAATATATATCTATTTAGGGAGAAAATATATGTTTAATGTTACTGTAATAAGATTAAAGGATGTTATAAGGATAATTTTATTTGTAAGTATTTTTTATTTTTTTGCAAATTTTATGATTAAAAATGTTCAAGTTAAGACCTTTGTTGGACAGAAAATAGATTTTGTTAATACAAATAAAATTAGAAATTTGGGTTTGGGTGTTGAAAGTTGTTTGTTTAGATATGTTTTTGCTGATGGAGAAGCGGAAAATTTGAAAGCAGAAGAAGCGGAATCAGAGATTAAAAATATATCAGCAAAAAAAATAATAGCCATTGGTTCAAAACTATTTAAAATAAAAGAAAAAGAAACAAAATTCGGACAAGAATCTAGTGAAATACAGCAAGAACCACAAAACACAAACACAAATTCGGAAGAACAAAAAATAGCACAAACTCAAGATATAGCAACAGACACAAACACTCAAGTTGTAACTCAAAACCCAATAGCTGAACGATATAATAGAGAATATAATGGAATAAAAATAAGAAATGAAACATCTTATGAGCTAACAGATGATATGTTAAACCCAGAAAATCTAGATATAGATAAGAAAGATATAATAATATTCCATACTCATACTTGTGAAAGTTATACTCAAACCGAAAATTATCAATATGAGCCATCACGGAAATTACAGAACAACAAATCAAAATTTTTCTGTTGTGCGTGTTGGAGATGAACTAACAAATTACCTTGGAAATTATGGCTTTAATGTAAATCACAATAAGGATTTTCACGATTATCCTGCATATACTGGTTCATATTCTAGGTCATTAAAAACAGTACAAAATATATTAAGCAATTTTAATTCTGATATAATAATAGATTTACATAGAGATGCAATTGGAAGTAGAGAAGATTATGCACCATTAGTCAAAATAGGTGAAGACTATTGTGCACAGCTTATGTTTGTAATGGGAAGTAATGGAGGAGGATTATCACATTCGAACTGGTGTTCTAATTTGAAATTTGCGGTAAAAGTTCAACAAAAAGCAAATGAATTATATCCTGGATTATTTAAACCAATTATTCTAAGAAATTCTAGGTATAATCAGCATCTTGGCAAAGCAGCTTGTATAATTGAGGTAGGAGCAACAGGAAACACAATGGAACAAACATTATCTAGTATGAAATATCTAAGTAAAGTGATGGAAGAAGCTTTAAAATAAAGTCTGAATAGTAGTTAAAATTTGGCATATAATATTTATATAGCCAAATTTTAACAAGAGAGGTGAATATATATGCCTAAAGAAAACCAATATTGGACAAGTGTTATAAAAAGGATATTTTTAGTTTTTTTAGCAATTATTTTAACAATTGTAGCATTTAAACTTGCTATATTTTATATGCCTTTTTTGATTGCATTTATTATATCTTTAATTATAGAACCATTAATAAAAAAGCTTATGAAAAAATTAAAAATCACTAGAAGGTTAAGCTCAATTATTGTATTTATAATATCATTTGGAATAATAATTGGACTTTTAGGATGGGGAATTGCTACAATTATTTCAGAATCCTCAAATTTGCTTTCAGATTTCAATAACTATTATGATAATATATATTTTCAGGTTCAAAAAATATTAGAAAAATTCAATTCTGTAAAACTAAGATTTTCAAAAGAATTAATAGACATAATTGAAAAAAATAGTTTTACTATATTAAATAATATATCCAACTATTTTCAAAATTTTCTAATGGGAATTGTAAATGGAATAAAACTTATACCTTGTATGATGATATATGTAGGTGTAACAATTTTAGCATTATATTTTATTTGCACAGATAAAATATATATGTTAGATGAATTAGAACATCATTTACCAGAAAGATGGATGAAAGAACTTACTCGGACACATAAAAGAACTTGTAAAAGTCTTAGGAGGATATTTAAAGGCACAAGCAACACTTATATTAATTTCATTTATAATATCTCTAATCGGCCTTTATATAATGTATTTTTGTGGGTTAAATGTTGGATTTCCACTTATTATTGCCCTTGGAATTGCCTTTGTAGATGCTCTTCCAATTTTAGGCTCAGGAACAGTTATGGTACCTTGGGGAATTTTATCTGGATTAAATGGAGATTTAAAATTAGGTTTAGCAATAATTGGCTTATGGATTATTATGTCTGTAACTAGACAATTTATTGAGCCTAAAATTGTTAGTCGGAAATATTGGAATTCATCCTATTTTTACAGTTGCTGCAATGTATACCGGTTTTAAGTTTATTGGAGTTTTGCGGTATGTTTGTAGGACCTATTGTTCTTATTATTTTGAAAAATGTTTTTTCTAAGTTTTTTGATGGGGGAATTGTGAAAACTATTTTTAATTTGAAATAATAAAAGCCAATTATTCAATATGAATAATTGGCTAGAACATACTAGAAGTAGGCACATAAGAATTATCAGGAACAGAAACAAATTTATTTTCAGGCTCATTGCACTCAAACATATTATCAACTTTAATTTGAGCAATATCGCCATAATATTCACCTTTTACAATGGTACCAGTAATATCAACCCAAGTATTGTCTTTAAACTCATAAGCAGTGTCATAAGTGCACAAAAATCCAACAACAAGACTTTGAGAAGTATTTTCATTTACAATCATATCACGAGCTAAAACAAACTCATTTTTGTCAAAATCAATAAGTCTATAAACATAACCAGTAAAATGAACTTTACATCCAATATAAGAATCAATATCTTCGGTAACTGCTTGTAAAATATTTGTATAATTTTCAGGCGTTATTTCAAAAATCTTATCAGATTTTATGGTATCAGTAAGTTTTATTTCTTGACTATATCTAGATTCATTTTTTAAAAATATGTTATAAATACTAACAGAAAAGATAACTAAAATAATTAAAAGCATAACAATAAATAAAAATTTAACCAATCTATTACCATTTAGTTTCAAATTATATAAAAACATAAAATAACCTTCCTTCATAATACTTAAAATAAAATTTAATTTATAATAAAAATTTATTCTAAAAAGTGAAGAATATTACAAAAAAACTTGCGAAAAAATAATTTTAGTGATATATTAAACGGGAAAAATACTTAAAACAATTTGAGAGGATGAAAAAGAATATGAAATTATTTAAATCATACAGCGAAAAAGAGGTTAAAAAAGTAAGACCTATAGTTGACAAAATTAATAGTTTAGAAGAAGAAATAAGCAAATTATCAGACCAAGAATTAACTAAAAAAACAGCTTATTTTAAAGAAGAATTAAAAAACGGAAAAACATTAGATGATATTTTACCAGAAGCATTTGCGGTAGTTAGAGAAGCATCAAAAAGAGTTTTAGGAATGAGACACTTTGATGTTCAATTAATAGGTGGAATTATACTTCATCAAGGAAGAATTGCAGAAATGAAAACAGGTGAAGGAAAAACCTTAGTTGCAACACTTCCAGTATACTTAAATGCCTTAGAAGGAAAAGGCGTACACGTAATAACAGTAAATGATTACTTAGCAAAACGTGATAGCGAATGGATGGGAAAATTATATAAATTCTTAGGATTATCAGTAGGACTTGTAGTTTCTGGACAAACTCCAAAACAAAAACAAGAAGCATATAATAGTGATATTACTTATGGTACAAACAACGAGTTCGGATTTGACTACTTAAGAGATAATATGGTTATATATAAAGAACAACTAGTACAAAGAAGTTTGCATTTTGCAATAGTAGACGAAATAGATAGTATTTTAATAGATGAAGCTAGAACACCACTTATAATTTCAGGTAGTGCAAATACATCATCAGATTTATATAAAAAAGCAGATACATTCGTAAGAAAATTACAAGCAAAAGTTATAGTAGAAGAAGATGTTAAAGACTTTGACCAACAAGAAGATAATGAAAAATATGACTACATTGTAGACTTAAAAGCAAAATCTGCAACATTAACACAAAAAGGTATAGAAAAAGCTGAAAGAGAATTCGGACTAGAAAACTTAAATGATATTGAAAATTCTAGTATTGTACATCACATAAATAAAGCATTACATGCACATGGTGTAATGAAAAAAGATACAGATTATATCGTGAAAGATGGACAAGTATTAATAGTTGATGAATTTACTGGACGTATTATGTATGGAAGAAGATATAATGACGGATTACATCAAGCTCTAGAAGCAAAGGAAAAAGTAAAAATAGCAGATGAATCAAAAACACTTGCTACAATTACATTCCAAAACTTCTTCAGAATGTATGGAAAACTTTCAGGAATGACAGGTACTGCAATGACAGAAGAAAGCGAATTTGAGGAAATCTACAACTTAGACGTTGTTGCAATTCCAACAAACAAACCTGTAATGAGAAAAGACTTAAATGATGTTATATACAAAAATGAAAGAGCTAAATTTAACGCAATAGTAGAAAGTGTAAAAGAAGCTCATGCAAAAGGACAACCAATATTAATTGGTACTGTATCTGTTGAAAAATCAGAATTATTAAGCCAAAAATTAAAAGAAGCAGGAATTAAACATACTGTATTAAATGCTAAATATCACGAACAAGAAGCCGAAATAATTGCTCAAGCAGGTAAGTTTGGAGCAGTTACAATTGCAACAAACATGGCAGGACGTGGAACTGATATTATGCTTGGAGGAAATAGCGAATTCTTAGCAAAACAAGAAATGAAAGCAAACAAAGTTCCTGAAAACTTAATCGAAGAATCAAACACATATTATGAAACAGATGACCAAGATATATTAAGAGTAAGAGAAACATTTAAGAAATTAGATGAAAAATATCAAGAACAAATAAAAGAAGAAAAAGAAAAAGTAATAGCTGCAGGTGGTCTAAAAATAATAGGAACAGAACGTCACGAATCAAGACGTATCGACAACCAATTACGTGGACGTAGTGGACGTCAAGGAGACCCAGGAGAATCTAAATTCTATATAGGACTAGATGACAACTTAATGAAAATCTTCGGTGGAGATAGAGTAACAAAAGTTTATTCAGCATTAAATGTTGATGAAAATATGCCAATCGAAGTTAGAATGATTTCAAAAGCAGTTGAAAATGCTCAAAAGAAAGTTGAAGGAAGAAACTTCAGTATTCGTAAGAATGTCCTAAAATATGATGATGTTATGAATGTTCAGAGAGAAGAAATTTATTCTCAAAGAAAACAAGTTCTTGATGGAATGGATTTAAGCTCTGTTATATCAAATTATATTGATTGGGTTGCAAGAGCCACAGTTGAAACATACCATGAATCAGATGAAAAAGGAAAATTAACTTTAAATATAGAAGCTTTATCAAATGAGATTATAAGCACATTTGGAATAAATATGTTAGATGAATTAAAAGATAAATCTGGAGATGTAGAAGCAATTATTTCAAGTTTACAAGAAAAGGCTCATGAGAAATATGCTGAAAAGGAAAAAGAAATCGAAGCTGAACAATTACGTGAAATAGAAAGAATTGTTATGCTAAAAGTTGTTGATCAAAAATGGATGGACCACATTGATAATATGGATGAACTTAGAAAAGGTATTGGTCTTCAAGGTTGGGGACAAAAAGACCCAGTTGTTCAATACAGAATCGTTGGTACAGAAATGTTTGACGAAATGATTGAAGCAATAAAGGTTGATGTTGTTAAACTTCTTATGAATTTAAGACAACAAAAGGATTTAAGAAGAAGCGAAACAGCTAAAATTACTAAAGCTGCTTTACAATCTATAAATAGTGTTGACGGAGGACAATCTTCTATAGAAAATCCAGAAGTTAATAGAACTGTTGTTAGAGAAGAACCTAAGGTTGGTAGAAATGATTTGTGCCCATGCGGTTCGGGAAAAAAATATAAGAATTGTTGCGGAAGAAATAAATAAATTATAATATATTAAAGAGAAGGGCTGCTTAAGTAAATAAAGTGGCACTTCTTTTTTTATAAATTTTGGTATGAAATTATCGCGAAGGAGATAAATATATGAATTTTTGAACAATGGCAGTTCAATACTATATTTAATGTTAACATAAAAAAAGATTGAAAGTATTGATAAAATATGGTATAATAAAATTATGGTTATCCATTTTTGAAACTTATAAACATGTATAATTAACAAGGAGGAGCATATTATGTTATATGATGAGTTTTTGAAGCTTAGTTTTGAAGAACGGAAAAAAATTTTAAGGGAGATTGATACTTCTACACCAGAAGGAAGAAAAAATGCTGACGATGTAATCAATTATTATGATAGCGATGCGGTTAATACATTACTTTTAAACGTGCGAACTCTCACAGAAGATGATCTTGTTAGTATTTTTAAAAGATTTTCCGGTACGAAATCTTGTTATATTAGAGGACAATCCTTTGCAGGACACCCAAATTTCACTTTGAATGTATTAAATCAGATTAAAAGCAAAAGATCGTTTTTAGGAAATAGTGTTTTGGTTGCAGCAGCTAAAACTACTAAGAATGAAGAAATTTATAACATTTTATATTCACTAGGAAAGAAATCAATCTTGAATGCTTGCAAGAACAATCCGCATTTTGATTTTCGTGAGAATGAAGAATTAAGCGAAAATATAAAATTGATTCTTTTTATGGTCAATAGTGGTGAAATTTCAGAAAACACTGGTCTCGAAATACTAAATAAGTTTAATGTACCAGCCGCAGTTATCATAGCTATGTTCAAACAAAATTCTAAATGGCGTAAATTCATTTTAGAACACAATAAGTTGAAGTTTGAAAGTATCGATGAGCAGTTTATGATTGCAAACGACTTTGAAACTGACGAAAAAATTCTATATGAGCTTTCCCGTGTTGTAGAAAATAATGATGTAAAGAAAGCTATTCTTGCTCATCCTAACTGTACGTTAGAAATTGCAAGAAACATGTTTAAGTAAGTATTAAAAATACCACACCAAATTTTCAAATTTTGAAATGGTGTGGTATTTTGCATTAATATCGTGATTCATACTATACTATAATAGTACAATATTCACTTTTTATTTTCTTTACTTTTGCATTATGCTATGATATAATTTGTACAATTAAATTTTTATAAATTCCTTTAGGAAATTTAACTTATAGAACATATTAACAACAGATTATTATCAGAGGAGGAAAATGATGCAAAAAAATGAAACAAAACCTATAATAGAAAAATATAAGAAATTAAATGAAGCATGTGCAAAAAACGAAATTATTGTTTTAGGAGATGAGGAACACAAACCTAAACTTTATAAGGAAATTAGTACATTTGAAAAAAATGGCTTTATTGAAAAGTTTTGTAAAATTCATAATTGAGGCAGTTTTTCTGCCTCGATTTAATAAAAAAGGAGAACAGAGTTAATTATGAAATATTTAGTAGTGTCAGATATACATGGCTCATTGTATTATGCAAAAAAATTAGATGAAATAATAAACAAAGAAGATCCAGATAGAATAATTTTATTAGGAGATTTATATTATCATGGACCCAGGAATGCTTTAACAGAAGAATACAATCCGAGTGAAGTAGCTAAAATTTTAAATAAATATGCAGAAAAAATTTTGTGCACAAAAGGTAATTGCGACGCTGAAGTAGATGAAATGATATCAGATTTTAAATTTGAAAGTAAAATTCTAATAAATATTAATGGCGTAGATTTTTTCTTTAGTCATGGACATATATATAATTCAGATAATGTACCACCAGCAGGAGATGTAATAGTGTATGGGCATTTTCACACGGGATTTATAAAAGAAGAATATGGATTAATATTTACAAATCCAGGTTCAATTTCATTGCCTAAAAATAATACTGCTCATAGTTATTTGATAATAAATGATTTGGAAATTATTTTGAAAGATATTGATGGAAGTATTATAGATAGAAAAGAATATAATTGTAAAAAATAAGGAGTCAGATAGTTTATACCTAAACAAAAATACAAATTTATAATAAGGTATGGAGGAAAAAATGGTTGATATTAATAATGAACAAAAAAATTTTTTAGAATATGTACAAAATTATGATCTAAATAATGAAAATATAAAACGAAAAGAACAACATTCATTGCGTGTGATGGCAATATCTAAAAAAATAGCAGAAGAATTAAAATTATCAGAGGAAGAAATTAAATTAGCTACACTAATTGGCTTACTACATGATATTGGACGCTTTGAACAATATACAAAATGGAAAACTTTTTCAGATAGAATAAGTACAAATCATGGAGTTTTAGGTTCGAAAATATTAGAGGAAAAAAACTTTATTAGAACCTTTGTTACAGAAAATAAATATGATGAAATAATAAAAAAGGCAATTATTAATCATAATAAATATCAAATTGATGAAAATTTAAATGAAACAGAACTACTTTATTCTAAAATAATAAGAGATGCCGATAAAATTGACATTTTATATGAAGTCGCTGATGGAATTCTTATGAAAGATGTTGATTTAAGAGATTTATGTATAAGCGAAAATTATTTTAGACAATTTCAGTCAAAAAAAACAATAAAAATTACTGATGAACAAAATGATTTAGACAAACTTATTTTAAAGATTGCATTTATTTTTGATTTAAATTTTGAATGTTCAAAGAAAATTATTAAAGAAGAAAAATATATAGAAAGAATTTTAAACAGATTTGAATTTAAAAACGAAAAGGCAATAAATCAAATTAGAGAAATAAAAACTATCATTAAAAATTTTTAGTGTATGGATGAAAATAGGAGAGAAACAATATGAAATGATAGCACATTTATATGAACTATAAAAGGAGGAGTTTGAATATATGAAATATTTTAAAAAATTAATAGGAGAAAGAATATATTTATCTCCTAAAGGAACATCAGAAGAAGAAATTCACAAATTCACTGAATGGATGAATGACTTTCAAATAACAGATTATTTAGGAAGGAGTGGACAAATAACCACATTAAATACAGAAAAGGAATGGCTTGAAAATGCTACACAAAATTCAGAAAATAGAGAATTTAACATTATTTCAATCAATAATGATAAACTAATTGGGACAGTCAGTTTAGAAAAATTAGACAGGATTAACAGAAGTGCGGTTTTAGGTATATTTATTGGCGATGAAAATTTTAGAAACAATGGATTTGGTACAGAAGCAATTAATTTACTATTAGAATATGGCTTTAAATACTTAAATTTACATAGTATAAAACTATCTTTACTTTCAGTAAATGAAAGAGCACATAAATGTTATCTAAAATGTGGATTTAAAGACACAGGTCTTAGTAGAGAGCAATATTTTATTGATGGAAAGTATTATGACAAATTATATATGGATATACTAGAAAGTGAATTTAACGGTGATTATATCAAAAATAAGAATATATAAATAAGGGGCTAATTACAATGGAAAGAGAATTAGAACATAAAATATTTTGGGAAAATGTAAAAATGTTTTAGTTAGAGCCACTGAAATTAAAAGTAAAAATAATTTAAAAAAGCAAGATAAGGATAAAGAAATAGAGATTGATGATTGGTATATAAGACAAAGAGGTGGAAGATAAAAAAATAAAATTAAAATCCCCAAAAAACATTGACAATTATCATAAAATCAGAGTATAATGATTATAATAACAAAGTAACTAAAGTTATAGTTATAAATAAAAGCGGTTTTACCATTCCAATTAAAAATGGGTTTATAAAGTGGTTTTATCATTCCAACTAAAAATGAGTTTATAAAGCGGTTTTACCATTCCAATTAAAAATGGGAGTAAAAGTAGATGGTATAGGAAACTGTACCATCTAAATTTTTTAGATGGAGCAAAAAATGAAAGAAAATAAGTTGAAATGGTATATTGCTGAAAAAGAATATATTAATTATTTAAAAAAATTCGATGACAAAGTTGAAAATATAAATTATAAAGACAGACTAAAACCATATTTAGGGATATTAATAAATATAAATAATATGAACTATTATGTGCCAATTTCATCAGCAAAAGAAAAACATTATAAAATGAATGAAAATATTGACTTTATTAAAATAATGAAACAAGAAAGATTATTAGGAGTATTAAATTTGAATAATATGGTTCCAATTGCAGATGAACACATAAGAATTTTAAAATACAAAGAAATAGATAAATATAGAAAATTTAAAAATAATAATGAGAGAGATTTATATATATCATTCATTAATTTAGAGTTAAAATTAATAAATGATAAAATTGAAAAAATAAAAGCAAGTGCTATTAAATTATACACAGAAAAAATAGCAAGACCTAGTTCAAAGATATCCAGAAGATGTTGTGATTTTAAATTATTAGAAAACAAATGTAAAGAATATAAAAAGAGAAAACATACGAAAAACTAGACATATATAATGAAAATAGAATAAAAACAGTAAAAGAAAGTAATGCATTTCGAGATATCTATATAATAAATAAAGAAGTTCTTATAGAAACAATAAAATTTAACGATGGAGAAGTTGTAGACGCTAAATATGTAACTATCGAAGAACTAAACCAAATGATAGACAGTGGAGAAGCCTTTGAATGGCTTAGATGGTTTATAGAAGAATTTTACAAAATAACAAAGGAGTGAAAAACATGGAAAAATTACTACAAAAAGTATCAGCAAACCCAGAAAATCCCAATTGGGAAAACATAATAAAAAGACAAAATTCACTATATAAAAGAGATAATGAAATACGTTCAGAATTCGAAAGAGACTATACAAGAATAATAAATAGCAAAGCATATAGGAGATTAAAACACAAAACACAAGTATTTTTCTCACCAGAAAATGACCATATTTGTACAAGAATAGAGCATGTAACATTAGTAGAATCCATCAGTTACACAATTGCAAAATATTTTGGGCTAAATACCGAACTCACAAAAGCAATTGCGACTGCACACGATATAGGTCATAGCCCATTTGGACATCAAGGAGAAAAAATAATATCAGAGCTTTCAAAAGATTTTATACAAAAGCCATTTTGGCATGAAAAGAATGGGCTAGAATTTGTAGATAAAGTCGAACTTTTGGAAACACCAGAAGGAAAAATTCAGCCACTTGATTTAACTTATGGTGTACGTGATGGAATAATTTCACATTGTGGCGAAATTAACGAGAATGGTTTAAAACCAAGAACAGAATACATAGACTTGTATGAATATGAGCATCCTAATCAATATGCACCATACACGTGGGAAGGTTGTGTAGTAAAAATTGCAGACAAGCTTTCTTATTTAGGACGTGATATTGAAGATGCTATAACACTTGGAATTTTAGATAAAAAGCTTAAAGAATTGCACGAAGTATTAAAATTAGATAAAGATGTAAAAATAAATAACACCGTTATTTTAAATATGTTTATTAAAGATTTATGTGAAAATTCATCCTTAGAAAATGGCTTATGTTTTTCAGATGAAAAATTTGAGATGTTAAACAACTTAAAAGAATTTAATTACAAAAATATTTATTTATCAGAAAAAACGCTTGGAAGTGTAGATTATTTTGAATTAGTTTTAAATAAATTATTTTGGTTTTTAAGTAGAATGAATTTTAGAGACGATGATATGAAAAAAATATGTCCAGTCTTAGCTGATGATTTTAACAAATGGCTAAAAGAATTCTTTAGTTTAGACATAAATCATAGGGATATTATAATAAGTGATAATGAATTTTTGCAAGCTGTTATTTACTACATTGCAGGAATGACAGATAATTTCGCAATTGAAATGTATAACAAAATTATAAGTTTTTAATACAAGAAGATTAGACTAAAAATCTAATCTTCAATTTTTTATAAAAATTAGCACTCTACTATTGCAAGTGCTAAAATAAAGTGATATAATAAAAGTTGTTCGAAAAAGAACCGGTCCCAAATGAACAATGTTCACAAAAGAACCGGTCACAAACGAACAAAATGATACAAAAGGAGGTATCAAAAATGAATATACAAAAATTTACACAAAAATCAGTAGAAGCTATACAAAAAGCTCAAAGCATAGCAATAGAAAATCATAATTCACAAATAGAACAAGAACACCTACTACTTGCACTACTTGAGCAAGATAATAGCTTAATAAAAGAATTATTAAAAAAGATAGGAACATCAGAAAATTTTGAGGATGCAGTAAAAACAGAGATAAGCAAAAATCCCCAAATGACAGGAGGTTCAAGACCAAATGACAGTATATATGTTTCACAAGATGTAGACCAAGTATTAAATGATGCCGAGAAAACCGCTACAAAAATGAAAGATGATTATGTATCTGTTGAACATATAATGTTAGCTATATTTGATGATGCAAACAAAAATTTAAAAGAATTATTTAAAACATTTAATATAACAAAAAACACATTTTTAAAAGCATTATCAAGTGTTAGAGGAAATACTAGAGTTACAACAGATAATCCAGAAGAAACTTATGATGCACTAAAAAAATATGGTCAAGATTTAGTAAAACTTGCAAGAGAGCAAAAGTTAGATCCTGTAATAGGAAGAGATACAGAAATAAGAAATGTTATAAGAATCTTATCAAGAAAAACTAAAAACAATCCATGCTTAATAGGTGAACCAGGTGTTGGTAAAACAGCAATAGCGGAAGGTCTAGCACTAAGAATTGTTAGGGGAGATGTACCAGAAGGATTAAAAGATTGTACAATATTTTCACTAGATATGGGTTCACTTGTTGCAGGTGCAAAATATAGAGGTGAGTTCGAGGAAAGATTAAAAGCAGTATTACAAGAGGTAAAGAAAAGTGAGGGAAAGATTATTCTATTTATAGATGAAATTCATACAATTGTTGGTGCTGGTAAAACAGATGGTGCAATGGATGCAGGAAACTTGCTTAAACCAATGCTTGCAAGAGGAGAATTACATTGCATAGGAGCAACAACTTTAAATGAATATCGTGAATATATTGAAAAAGATCAAGCCTTAGAAAGACGTTTTCAACCTGTAATGGTAGATGAGCCAACTGTTGAAGATACAATTTCTATATTAAGAGGTTTGAAAGAAAGATATGAGGTATATCATGGAGTAAAAATTGCAGATAATGCACTTATTGCGGCAGCAACATTATCACATCGTTATATATCAGATAGATTTTTACCAGATAAAGCAATAGATTTAATAGATGAGGCGTGTGCCATGATAAAAACAGAAATGGAATCTATGCCAACAGAATTAGATGAAATTTCTAGAAAAATTATGCAATACGAAATTGAAGAAACAGCTTTAAATAAGGAAACAGACGAAATTTCAAAACAGCGTTTACATGATATTCAGAAAGAAAAAGCAGACTTAAAAACAAAATTTGATAGTATGATGGCAAAATGGAAAAATGAAAAAACTGCAATTGGAAAAGTTCAAAAATTACGTGAAGAAATAGAACAAACAAACGCTCAAATTGAACAAGCGGAAAGAAAATACGACTTAAATAAGGTTGCAGAACTAAAATATGGTAAACTTCCAGAATTGCAAAAAGAATTAGAAAAAGAAGAAGAAATATCAGAAAAAAGTAAAGAAGATGGTTTGCTTAGAAATAAAGTTACAGAAGATGAAATAACAAAAATCATTTCAAGATGGACAGGAATTCCTGTAAGTAAGTTGATGGAAGGTGAAAGAGAAAAATTACTACATTTAAGTGATATTTTGCATAAAAGAGTAATTGGACAAGATGAAGCAGTTGAAAAGGTATCTGAAGCAATTATACGTTCAAGAGCAGGAATAAGTGACCCTCGTAGGCCAATAGGTTCATTCCTATTTTTAGGTCCAACAGGTGTAGGAAAAACAGAGCTTGCAAAAGCTTTAGCAGAAAGCTTATTTGATGATGAACATAACATCATAAGAATTGATATGTCTGAATATATGGAAAAATATTCGGTTTCTAGATTAATTGGTGCTCCTCCAGGATATGTTGGATATGAGGAAGGTGGGCAATTAACAGAAGCTGTTAGAAGAAAACCTTATTCAGTTGTATTATTTGACGAAATAGAAAAAGCTCACCCAGATGTATTTAATATACTTCTTCAAGTTTTAGATGATGGTCGTATAACAGATTCACAAGGAAGGACAGTTGACTTCAAAAATACAATTATAATTTTAACATCAAATTTAGGCTCAGAATTTATTTTAGAGGGAATAGGGGAGAACGGAGAAATTTCAAAAGAAGCTCAAGAGAAAGTAAATACATTATTAAAGCAAAGCTTCCGTCCCGAATTTTTGAACCGTTTGGATGAAATTGTGTTATATAAACCATTGAAGAAAAATGAAATTTCTAAGATTTTGGACTTATTAATTAAAGATTTGGAAAGAAGGTTAGATGACAAACATATTAAATTGGAATTAACAGATAGTGCCAAAAACTATTTAATAGAAAATGGTTATGATGAAATTTATGGTGCGAGACCTTTGAAGAGATTTGTTCAGAAGAAATTGGAAACTTTAATTGCTAAGAAAATTTTGGAACAAGAAATTTTACCTAATACAAAAATATGTATAGATTGCTTAAATGATGAATTAATATTGAGAAAATAGAAATATAGAAAAATGCCAATGCTTTGTTTTAAATTAAAGCAAAGTATTGGCGTTTTTGGGTTAAAGAGGAAAATAAAAATATCCAAAACAACAGTTGAAATAAAAAAATTAATATGTTAAAATTAAAAAGATTTTTAAATTTATAAAGAAAATATTAGGGAGTATATAATGGAAAAAAATAAAGAACGTTTACAAGTAATAGAAAACATACGAAAAGCAGTTGAAAATAAAGAATTTAATTCAAAAGTAGAATTACACGACCATGTAGTAACAAATGAAGAAAGAGAAAAAGTAATTTTGAAATATGACAGTAGAAAAAAGAAATTAAGAAATAAAGCAAAAACAATGGTGGCAAGAAGCATAACAGATTCTATAACAGAATATATTAACTTCAAAACTGAGATAAAAGGATTGGAAAATATAAAAGGAATAAAAACAGGAGCCATAATAACATCAAACCATTTTAGTAAAATAGATAACACAATAATTAGATATCTAATGCATAAAATTGGTAAAAAAAGAAAGTTTGATATTATAGTACAAGAAACAAATATATTTATGCCAGGATGCTTAGGCTGGCTATTAAAAAACAATAGAACTATACCAATAAACAAAAGTCACCAATATATATCAACAAATTTCGAACCAACTTTAGAAAAGCTTTTTAAGCAAAAACATTTTGTATTAATTTATCCAGAAGAAGAAATGTGGTTTAATTATAAATTGCCGCGTCCTGGAAAAATCGGTGCATATCATTATGCTTGCAAATACAATGTTCCAATAATTCCATGTTTTGTTGAGATGCAAAATACTGATAAATTAGGAGATGATGGTTTTTATATTCAAAAATATATATTACACGTTATGAAACCTTTGTATCCTGATACTTCTTTAGATTTTAAGGCTCAAAAAGAGGATTTAAGGAAGAGAGATTATGAGTTAAAAGTTAGTAAATATGAAGAAGTTTATGGAAAGAAATTAGATTATTTATTTGATGGGAAAGAAGATATTGCAGGATGGAACTAAAATAAAAGCACGAAGAGAAGTTAAACTTTTCGTGTCTTTATTTTTATCCATTTGAAACATTTTTTTCTTCTTTTTTATTATCTTTGACTTCTTTTTCTAATTTAAAAATATCATTTGGGGTGCAATCTAGTAAAATACATAATTTTTCGATTGTTTCGAATTTTATCCCAGTTGTCTTATTATCCATCATATCTGAAATTGTTTTATAATCACTATGCATATTTTGGACTAACCAATATTTTGTTTTTCGTTTATTTTTTAGTAATTGTTTTACATTTAAATATAACATATGTACCTCCGTTTGGTAAAAAATTTATTTATATTATATAAAATTTTTTTGGAAAAATTAACCCATATATAGCTTGACTAAGTTATAACTATGTGGTATTATTTGGTAGACGGTAAATACTTGAGGTGGACGAATGAAAAATGAATAAATTTACTGTTAGTTGTAAATAAATATAGTAAACGATGGAGGAAGAATTATGAAGTTTAAAAGTGAAAAAAATAGTGGAATTACATTAATTGCACTTGTAGTTACAATAATTATTTTACTTATTTTAGCACGGAGTTAGCATCAGTATGCTAACTGGTCAAAATGGAGTTTTGAATAGGGCAGCAGAGGCAAAAGAAAAAACAAGCTTGGGGCAAAAACAAGAGAAACAAGATATGTCTAATTTAGAAGAACTAATTAATGATAGTACAGATGGAAGCAATGTTGAAAAAGTAACAGACTTAAAGCCTGGTGAGTTAGAAAAAGAAAGTGATGATGTTTTTATTATAAACAGCATAGAAGATTTGGTGTTTTTTTCTTATGATGTAAGAAATGGAAATAACTATAATGGAAAAACTGTTAAGCTAGGATGCAGTTTGGATTTTAATTCAAATAAGTCATATGTGGATGCATTTAGAACAGATTATGGTAAATATGGGTATGATGGAGAGTTGAAAGAGAATCTTACTTCCAATGTTGGCTGGATTTCAATAGGTGATGTCATTAATATAAATCAAAATAATTTTAAGGGAACATTCGATGGAGGAAATGAAACTATATATAATTTATGTATTAATAAAAGCAATATAACAGAAACTCTATATATAGGTCTTTTTGCAAATAATCAAGGAATGGTAAAAAATTTAAACTTGAAAAATACTAAAATTTATACAGTAGCTAATGATGAAATTTATTATTTTGTGGCAGGTATAGCTGGGAATAATGAAGGAACAATAATAAATTGTACTGTAGAAGGCAAACATCAGAGTAAAGGAAATTACGCACTAATATCGGGAATTGCAGGCAGAAATCAGGGAAATATAGAAAACTGTATAAATATGTCAAATATATCAGGAGAGGCTATGTTTATGTCTGGTATAGTTGCACAAAATTTATGCAAAGTAAGCCAATGTGGCAATGAAGGGATAGTCAACAGTGAAAAAAATGGCACATATATAGGCGGAATTGCAGGATTGGGATTTTCAGAAAATGCTTGCATAGAAAGTTCGTATAATAAAGGTAATATTTTTTTTATAGCGAATGTTTCTTCACATATTGGAGGAATTACTGGACAAGCACAATGTCAAGTTAAAAATTGTTATAACTCAGGAAAAATAAGTATAACTGCAAATGATTCAACAGTAAAATGTAATATTGGAGGAATTGCAGGTATAGAAGTAGATGAACTAAAGAACTGTTATAATAAAGGCACAATAGAAGCTAAAAATTTTGGAGAGAAAGTATCTATTGGAGGAATTATTGGAAAATATAATCTATTTGCAGTAAGTAATGTATACAGTGAAACAGAAATTACACTAATTAAATCTGATTCTGCAAATAAAGGATTATTAATAGGTTTAGTAGATGATAATGCAAATATTGTAAAAATGAAAAATCTATATTTTTATGGTAAAGAAGATGCATTCGGAAAAAATTTATCTGGGAGGGATATTTCTTATGTTAATTTAGAGAAAAAAGCAGAACCACAAAAAATTTTAGAAATTGTAAATTCTGATGATGAAAATAAATTTATAGAGGATACAAACAACATTAATGATGGATATCCAATATTAAACTGGCAAAAAAATTAAAATAATATTATTAATATATAAAGCACTAGATTTATAGAAAGAATTCAGTGCTTTTTTTATAGATAAATTATAAAAAAATATCAAAAATTCTCCTCCCACCCAATTGCAATATTAAACGTAATATGATAAAATGACATTGGAAAAATTTACACAAAAACCACAAACACAACATCAAAAAAGAACAAACAAACATTAGAATAAATACAATCTAATGAAGGAGGTAATTATATGGAAAAACAAACCCAAGAAAACCTAAAATTACTCAGCCTAGTTCCAATAGATGTACAAGAAAAAAAGTTTCAAACATTAATGTTAATATACGAAAAAGCAATGATACAAGCAAAAGAAGAACTAGAAGGATTTAAAGCAAGCTTAAAAGAAATCTACAACTATGATGTGATAAGCAATATAGAAAGCAGAATAAAAACACCCGATAGTATAGTCAAAAAAATGAAAAAGAAAAATTATGACCTAAATTACGAAGAACTAATAAAAAACATAAATGATGTAGCAGGAATACGAATAGTATGTCCATTTAAAACAGATATTTTCAAAATAAAAGAAGTAATAGAAAAAAATTCTAATCTTGAAATACTAGAAGTAAAAGACTATGTAAATACACCTAAAAAAAGTGGATATTCAGGGCTACATATAATAGCTCAAACGCCAGTAAACATAGGTGATACTGTTGCTCAGGTAAAAGTAGAAATACAAATCAGAACAATGGCAATGGACTTCTGGTCTACAACAGAACACAAAATAAAATATAAAGCTAAAAACAAATTAAGCATAATCGATTCAATAAAAATGGTTCAATATGCAAAAATAGTAAACAAACTAGATGAAAAAATAACAAAAATAAATTCAAAATATATAGGGTAAAAAAGAAAAGAGGATGTTATGAATAAAAATTACGCATTAAATAGTAATGTAACAAAAGTTTCATCAATAAAAGAAATGTTAGATTTAGCAGTAAAAGAAGCCGGAGATAAAAATGCATTCGAATATAGAGATGAAGTTAATCATAATAAAATAATCGAAGTTACATACAAAGAATTTGTAAGAGATACTGACGAATTAGGAACAGCTTTAGCAAGTTTAGGAATGGCTGATAAACATATTGCTATGATTGGTGAAAATAGCTACAAATGGCTTACAGTTTACCTAACAGTTTTAAAAAGTACAGGTGTATTTGTACCAATAGATAGAGAATTACCTTGTAAAGACATTATAAATGTTTTAAAACACAGTGATAGTGAAGTGTTATTCTATTCCGAAAAATACGAAAAATGGATACAAGAAATAAAAGCAAACGTACCAAATATCAAATTTTTCATAGGATTAAACAGACACGAAAATGATGGAAACATATTATCTTATGATATGTTTAAACAAACTGGTAAATCTGTATTAGAACAGGGTAGCAAAATATATACAGATTTAAAAGATGATGAAAACAAACTAAAATTACTTGTATATACTTCTGGAACAACAGGAGCTCCTAAAGGTGTAATGCTTACAGAACATAATTTGATAAGTGTTGTATATTATGGGTTACAAGTTGCAGATATTGGAAAAAAATGCCTATCTGTACTTCCATATCACCATACTTATGAAGCTGTTGCTGGAATACTTGTAGAACTACATAAACATTCAACAATATGCATAAATGACAGTTTAAAAAATGTATTAAAAAATTTACAATTATTCAAACCAGATTTTATCTATTTAGTTCCTGCATTTACAGAAGTATTTTACAAAAACATTTGGAACAATGCACAAAAAACAGGTAAAGACAAAATGCTAAAGAAAATGATACCAATAAGCAATGGCTTAAGAGCAACAGGAATTGATTTAAGAGCCAAACTATTTAAATCAATACATGAAGCTTTTGGTGGAAACTTAAAAGAAATAGTATGTGGTGGAGCACCAATTAGACCTGAAATAGGTAAATTCTTTAATGATATAGGAATAACTTTACTAAATGGATATGGAATTACAGAATGTTCACCACTTGTTAGTGTTAATAGATTGAAATTCAATGATAGTAACACTGTAGGTGTAGTTTTACCTTGTTGTGAAATTAAATTTGAAAACATAAATAGTGACGGAGACGGCGAAATTTGTGTCAAAGGCGACATTGTAATGAAAGGATATTATAAAGACGAAGAAAGAACAAACAAAGTATTAAAGAATGGATGGTTTAATACAGAAGATTATGGAAGCATCAATAAAAAAGGTCAACTTATAATAAATGGTAGAAAGAAAAACATAATTGTATTAGACAATGGTAAAAATGTTTATCCAGAAGAAATCGAAAATTACATTTTAGGAATAGATTATGTTGAAGAAGTTGTTGTAAAAGGAATCAAAAATAGTATTGGACAAGAAGTATCACTTTGTGCAGAAGTATTTTTAAATAATGAAAAAGTTAAAGAACTAAAAATACAAGACATAAATGAAAAATTAAAGGAAGATATTGCAGAGGTTTGCAAAGAACTTCCTACATATAAAAGAATTACAGATATAGAAATAAGAAAAGAAGAATTTGAAAAAACAACAACTAAAAAAATAAAAAGATAGCTATGAAAGAGGCTTTTAAAATGTTACCTTAAATATTAAGGATAAATTACATAAAAGCCTCTTTATAATTAAAGTAAAGGATTAAATTTGAATAATATCTAAAATTTTAAGATTTATTCATTATAGTTTGTGCCTTTAAAGAGAGGAATGATAATAAATATGAAAAAATTATTTACATCTGAAAGCGTTACAGAAGGACATCCAGATAAATTGTGTGATTATATATCAGACAGTATATTAGATAGTTATTTAGAACTAGACCCATATTCACGCGTGGCCTGTGAAACAGTTGCAGGAAAAGGCGAAATTTATATAACAGGAGAAATAACTTCAAATGCAGAAATTGATATAGAGCAAGTTGTAAGAAATGCTATTAAAGAAGTTGGCTATTGTGATAGTAAAACAGATATAGATTATAAAACATGTAATATTATAATAAAATTATCTAAACAGTCATCTGATATTGCACTTGGAGTTGATAAATCATTAGAAACAAAGCAAGGAAATCAAGAATTACTAGGCGCTGGAGACCAAGGATTAATGTTCGGATTTGCATGTAATGAAACCGAAGAATTAATGCCTCTACCTATATCTTTAGCCCATAAACTTGCTAAACAGCTAACATTTGTAAGAAAACAAAATATAATAGATTATATAAAACCTGATGGTAAAGTCCAAGTTACAGTTGAATACGAAAACAATAATCCCAAAAGAATTGATACAATCGTCATTTCAACTCAACACAAAGAAAATGTAGATTTGAATATTCTGAAAAAAGACATAAAAAATGAAGTTATAAATAAAATAGTACCAACTGAACTTTTAGACGAAAATACAAAATATTTCATAAATCCAACGGGAAGATTTATAATTGGAGGACCTCTTGGTGATAGTGGTTTAACAGGAAGAAAAATAATAGTAGATACTTATGGCGGATACAGTCGTCATGGTGGAGGTGCATTTTCTGGAAAAGATCCAACAAAAGTAGATAGGTCTGCAAGTTATATGGCAAGACATATTGCTAAAAATGTTGTAGCAAATGGATATGCTACCAAATGCGAAGTTCAGCTTGCTTACGCAATAGGAGTTGCACACCCTGTTTCTGTTTATGTAAATACCTTTGGAACAAATACTATATCTGAAGAAGAAATTAGTAAAAAAATAGTGAATAAATTTGATTTAACACCGAATGGCATAATTAACTATTTAGATTTAAGAAAACCTATTTATAGATTAACTACTAACTATGGCCATTTTGGAAAAGCAAATTTACCTTGGGAAAAAATTATAAATTTATAAAAAGGAGATTTTTATAATGTCAAAAAAGAAAATAATATTAGTTGCATCTGTCTTAATAATAATTATTATGCTTACAGCATTTGCTATCGTCAAAATCAAAAACAAGCAATTTTTAAATCAAAGCACAGAAATTATACCAGATACAACAGCACCTACAATTGTATTAGGTGATTCATACACAGTAAAAACAGGCTATAGCAAAAATTTATTAGATGTAATAATGAGTGCAGATGATGTTGATCAAAATCCTAAAAGAGAAATAATAGGAGAATATGATTTAAACAATGCAGGAGAATATAATTTAACATACAAAATTGAAGATTCTGCAGGGAATGTAACAACAAAAGATTTTGTACTTAAAGTAAAAGATAATTATAAATACACAGAAAGTGAAATATCGTTTCAAGACGCTGTTAAAAAGTATAAAAATGATGCAACAAAACTTGGTATAGATGTTTCGAAATGGCAACAAGATATTGATTGGCAAAAGGTTGCAGAAGATGGAGTTGAATTTGCAATTTTAAGAATGGGGTATCAAAATGGTTTTGATGGCGAGATATCAATTGATCCTTATTTCGAAAAAAATGTAAAAGGTTGCATGGAAAATAATATACCAATTTCTGTTTATTTATCATCTTATGCAAAAACTGCTACCGAAGCTAAATCGCAAGCCGATTGGATTTGTGGAAAATTAAAAGAGTATAATTATAGTAATGTAAATATTTCGTTTGATTGGGAAAATTGGAATTCTTTTAATAAGTTGGGACTTAGTTTGAATGATATAAATAATATAGCTGATACCTTTATGGACGAATGTGTAAACCAAGGATATAATGCAATGCTTTATGGTAGTAAAACTTACTTAGAAGCTGTATGGAAAAATGAGAAAAATTACCCAGTTTGGCTTGCTAATTATGTTGATGAGACTTCTTATAGTGGTAAGTATAGGGTTTGGCAATTTAGTCAAACAGGTATTGTTAGTGGAGTTAAGGGGAAAGTTGATATTAATGTTATGTATGAAAGTTTCTCATAATAAAAATATGTATAATCTTTTGCTCTTTTATACATACTTTAAAAATACATTAGAAATTGTGATAATTTGTCGAAAAACAATGTGAAAAATGTGATATACTAATGATGAAGGTAATAATATGAGATTAAAAAGAAAAATTGATGAATATTTAATAGAATGGAAAAAAGCAAAAATAAAATGCCATTAATAGTAAAAGGCGCAAGACAAATTGTATTGACTTTAATTCAATAATGTGATATTTTACATAGGTAAAAAGTATTAGGAGGTAATAATTATGGAATTAAAAGGATCAAAAACAGAGAAAAATTTAATGACGGCTTTTGCCGGAGAATCTCAGGCAAGAAATAAATATACATATTTTGCTAGTAAAGCAAAAAAAGAAGGATATGAACAAATAGCTGCAATTTTCCAAGAAACAGCTGATAATGAAAAAGAACATGCAAAAATGTGGTTTAAATTATTAAATGGTGGAGAAATTGGAACAACAGCTGAGAACTTAAATGCTGCTGCTGATGGGGAAAATTATGAATGGACAGATATGTATGCTGAATTTGCTAAAATAGCTAAAGAGGAAGGTTTTGACCATATTGCATACTTATTTGAAGAAGTTGGTAAAATTGAAAAAGAACATGAAGAAAGATATTTAAAATTATTAGAAAATGTAAAAGATGGAAAAGTGTTTGAAGCAGGAGAAGTTAAAATATGGAAATGTAGAAATTGTGGACATATTGTTGTTGGAACAAAAGCTCCAGAAGTTTGCCCTGTATGTAGCCATCCAAAAGCATATTTCGAAATTAAAGCTGAAAATTATTAAAATATAGGAAAACTATTCTTATGAGAAATATAAATTAATATGGAGGGAATTTATGAAAAAAGAATTAGTAATAAAAAGATGTTCTAAATGTCAATCTTTAGTTGAAGTCATAAAAGATTGTACTAGTGATAATTGTAGTATTAAATGTTGCGGTGAAGAAATGATAGAATTAGCTCCAAATAGTGTAGATGCATCTTTTGAAAAACATGTACCAAACTATGAAGCAATAGATAATCATATAATTGTAAAGGTTAACCATGTTATGGAGGAAGAACATTTTATAGAATGGATTGCAATGTTAGCAAATAATAAAATTATAAAGATTCCATATGTTAAAGGAAGTAAAATTTATTCTTTTTGTAATAAACATGGACTTTGGTCAAAAGAAGTTGAATAAATATAGATAAATTAAGCTTTTTGTGAGTAGAATTATATATGTATGGTTTTATATTTTGTTCCTACTCCTTTTTGCACAGAATTTTGATAATATAAAACAAATGTAATATATTTTTATGCTATCGTATTACAATAATAAATAATATTTCTTATTGTAATACGATAGCATAAGTACTATTTGGGATGTAAAGTAGTAAAAAGAATAGAATCTATTAAATATGTATAAAGGAGAGTGATAAAAATGTTAAAAAATGCTATAGCATATATCTTGAGAAAGAGAAGTAGAACAGTTATTATATTTATTATTTTAACAATAGTTCTTTCATGCTTATACACATGCTTAAGCATAATGAAATCAACAATCAGCTTAGAAAATAATTTATATAAGTTATCAAATACATCTTTATCAATAACACAAAATAACAATGAGAACTTTAAAGCAAATCAATTTAAAGAAATAGAAAATATAAAAGAGATAAAAGAAACAATTCCCCAATATGATGGACTAGCAAAATCTACAAATATTAAAGCAGTAGAAGGAATGCAAATGATCGAAAGAGACGATATGCCAGAAGAATTTAGAAATATATTTTCAATAGAAGCCACAAATAATACTGGAAAGGACAATTTATTTAATAGTGGAGTTTTTACTCTTATAAAAGGTAGACATATTGAAAAAGATGACAGAGAAAAAATTATTATACATGAAGAACTGGCAAAAAAAAATAATTTAGGATTAAATGATAAAATTCGTCTTGAACTATTTGATTTAAACAATAATGAAATAAAAACAGAATATGAATATGAGATTATTGGGATTTTTTCTGGAAAAAAACAAGAAAAATACACAGGAATGACATCAGACTTTAGCGAAAATATGGTATTTATTGATTATGAATCAAGCCAAGTAGCATTAAACAAAGCAGAAAACAACAAAGTTGTAAATAAACTTGAAATATTTTCAGATAGTCCAAAAGATACAAATATAGTATTAAATAAAATTAAAGAAATAAAAATCGATTGGTCAAAATTCAATATCGAAAAAGATGACGATACATATGAAGAAATCTTAGAATCTGTAGGTGGAATAAAACATATAATAAAAATTATGACATATTTAATTATGACAGGAGGAATAATAGTTTTATCATTAATATTAATTTTATGGCTAAGGGAAAGAATTTATGAAATAGGAATATTATTATCAATAGGAATAAGTAAAGCAAAAATTATAGCTCAATTTATATTTGAGTTGATATTTATATCACTACCATCTATAGTAGCATCTTTATTTTTAGGAAATGTGATATTAAATCAAATAATAGGTGGATTTATCAATTCTGATAATTCGACAATAAATATTAATAATCTACTAAAAAATGATAATTTAATATCAAATATTACAATATTTTTACAAAGTTATGGAATATTAATAGGAATTATTGTTTTATCAGTTATTATTGCAAGTGCAATGATATTAGTAAAAAAACCAAAAGAAATATTATCAAAGATAAGTTAGGAGATTGCAATGGATATATTAGAAATAAAAAACGTAACATATAATTATTCAAATTCAAAAGAGAAGATTTTGTTATCAGTAAATCAAAAGTTTGAACTTGGACAATTTTATGCAATAATAGGAAAATCAGGAGCAGGGAAGTCAACATTACTTTCATTATTAGCAGGACTAGACAAACCACAAAAAGGTCAAATTCTATTCAAAAATGAGGATATAGAGAACAAAGGTTATAGTAATCATAGAAAAAACAATATAACATTAGTTTTTCAAAATTATAATTTAATTGATTATTTAACACCAATAGAAAATGTTAGATTAGTAAATAAAAAGGCATCAGAAGATATTTTGTTAAAATTGGGACTTGATAAAAGTCAGATAAATAGAAATGTAATGAAACTATCTGGTGGTCAACAGCAAAGAGTAGCCATAGCAAGAGCATTAGCATCAGAAGCACCAATAATTCTAGCTGACGAACCTACAGGAAATCTTGATAGTGACACTGCAGGAGAAATAATAGAAATATTAAAAAGATTGGCTAAAGAGAGAAATAAATGTGTAATAGTTGTAACACATAGTAAGGAAGTTGCAAATTCTGCTGATATTATTTTAGAATTAAGTGACAAAAAATTAAGAAAGATAAGTAAAATTAATTAGGGGGGATATTGATGATAAAAAATGCTTTTGCATATGTAACAAGAAAAAGTTTAAAATCACTAATAATATTATTAGTTATTATGGCTATGTCAACACTTAGTCTGATTAGCTTGGCAATTAAAGATGCTACTAATAGAGCTTCAGAAGAAACTTTTAAAAATATAACAAATAGTTTTTCTATGGAAATAAATAGAAGAGTTAATCTTGGAACACCTAGAGGTGGAGGAAATATAAAAGGAAAAGACATAAAAAAAATAGCTGAATCTGAAGATATTTCCTCTTTTGTAAAGAGAATAAATAGTGTAGCTGATTTGGTAGATAATGATATTATAGAAACTAAAAAAACAATTGCAAATCAATCACCAGAAAGAGCAGAAAATTTTAAAAGAACAGTTATGCTAACAGGAGTTAATGATTCATCAAAAGAAAATAAATTTGTGTCAGGAGCTTACAAATTAATAGAAGGAGAACATTTGGAAGAAAATGACAAAAGTAAGATTTTAATACATAAAGACTTAGCTGAAAAAAACAATTTGAAAATTGGAGATAAAATAAAAATTAAGTCCAATTTATTTGATGCAGATAATGAAAAAGGAGCAAATGAAACACTAGAAGTAGAAATAAAAGGAATTTTCGATGGCCACAATAAAAGTAGTGTAACTTCTGCACAAGAACTTTACGAAAATACATTAATAACAGATTTAGATACAGCTGCAAAAGTTTATGGAAATACAGAAGATACTGCAGTATATCAAGATGCAACATTTTTTGTAAAAGGTGATAAAAATTTGGATCAAGTCATTAAAAATATTAAAAAACTTGATATAAATTGGAAACAATACAATTTAATTAAAAGTTCAACAAATTATCCAGCACTACAACAATCAATATCTGGTATATATTCAATAGCAAACAAATTATTTGCTGCTTCATTAATATTTGCAGGTATTACAGTTTCATTATTATTACTTTTATGGATGAATGCTAGAAAAAAAGAAATAGCAATTTTTCTATCATTAGGAATATCAAAATTGAAAATTTTCGGACAATTTGTTGTTGAATTAGTATTTATATCTATCCCTGCTTATATAGGCTCATATTTCTTAGCACTTTATACAGGAAACATGATAGGAAATAATATATTAAATAAAGTTACTGGAAATATAACAAAACAAATAGCAAAGCAATCGGCATCTAGTGGACTTGGTGGAGGAGCAGAAGTAGACGGCTTTAATAAAACTCTAACAAGCTTAGATATTAATATATTACCAGGTACTTATAATATCTTTAGTGTTATCATCTATAAGTAGTTTAAAAAAGAACCCAAAGGAATTGTTAATTGATACAAAGTAGATGACATAGTTTACAGACAATTAAATAATAAATAGTGTAAAAGTTAATAAGTTATACCTTAATATTAAGACAGATTCAAATTATTCTGATATATTGAGAAATACTTATGATTATATAATACCTGCTTATCACATGAATAAAGAACATTGGAATACAATTATTATAGATGAAAAGGTGGACGAGGATTTAGTAAAAGAATTGATAGAACAAAGTTATCAATTGACAAAGTAAAGTTAAATGCAAATAGTAATTTCTTGTTTGAATTGGAGGGGAAAAGATGAGTTTTTCATATAATAGAAAAATAAACTATTATGAAACAGATAAAATGGGAGTAGTTCATCATTCAAATTATATAAGATTTTTAGAAGAGGCAAGATGCAGATGGTTAGAAGAACTGAATATATCAATGGAAAAATTAGAAGAATTAGGTTATACTATTCCAACATTAGAAGTCAATTGTAAATACAAATATCATATAACAAGTGGAGATATAATTACAATAGAACCTAAAATAACTGAATTTAATGGAGTAAGAATGACAGTAACTTATAATGTTATTGATAAAAAGACAGAAAAAATTGTTATAAATGCTTGGACAAAACATTGTTTTACGGATAAAACTTTAAGACCAATAAATATAAAAAAGAAGAATGAAAAAATATATACAATATTTGAAAAATTGTTAGAAGAAGGTATAAAAACCAATAAATAATTTCAAGGCAAATTATAACAATAACTAGTAATTTAGAGGTGTAAGATGGAATATAAAGAATATGGATCAAAGAATAATGATATTATAATTTTATTACACGGTGGAGGTCTTTCTTGGTGGAATTATATAGATGAAATATCCTTGCTTGAAAATGAATTTCACATAGTTATTCCTATATTAGATGGA